>ENA-UOWG01000894-UOWG01000894.1-activated-sludge-metagenome-genome-assembly--contig:-NODE-894-length-33878-cov-4.742010_pt1 | contig 33878 bp, 28 predicted proteins | sample MGYA00238147_ERZ761563 | MGnify/ENA primary metagenome ERZ761563 (study PRJEB28884, sample SAMN05720216) | anaerobic digester metagenome | isolation source: active sludge of municipal... | reverse complement strand
TGACACATTAAACACATATCCTGCAGGGCAAAATTTAATTGTTGCAATTATGACACACGACGGATACAATATGGAAGATGCTCTTGTATTCAATAAAGGAAGTATCGACCGTGGAGTTGGAAGAAGTTTCTACTTCCGCCCATACACTGCTGTTGAAATGAAATACTCAGGTGGATTAAGAGATGAAATTTTAATTCCTGAAAAAGATTCTTCTGGATACAGAATGGAATCAAGTTACAGATTCCTTGAAAGCGATGGTATAACCTATCCTGAAGCAGAAGTTTTCGGCGGAGATGTTTTAATTGGTAAGGTTTCACCTCCAAAATTCTTATCTGAAGCAAGAGAAATTTCAATCAAAACAAGAAAAGAATCTAGTGTAACAATGAGACAAGAAGAAAGAGGAATTGTTGAAGCTATATTCATAACTGAAGATGCAGAAGGAAACAAAATTGTTCAGCTTAAAACAAGAGACCCACGTATTCCAGAAATTGGAGATAAATTCGCAACTGCTCACGGACAGAAAGGAGTTATTGGAGCACTTATTCCTGAAAATGATATTCCATTCACCTCAAGAGGAATTAAACCAGATGTTTTATTCAATCCTCATGGTTTGCCAAGTAGAATGACTGTCGGATATTTGCTTGAGTTACTTGCAGGTAAGGTTGGTAGCTTAAGAGGAGAAATTGTCGACGGTACACCTTTCTCTGGAGAGACAAAGGAAGAACTTGAAGAACAATTAACTTCAATGGGATTCAGATTTGATGGTAAAGAAACAATGTACAATGGAGTTACAGGAAAGAAATTCGAAGTTAAAATCTTTGTTGGAGATATTTATTACTTGAAATTAAAGCACATGGTTGGAAACAAAATCCATGGAAGAGCTTCTGGTAAGATTGCTCTTTTAACAAGACAGCCAGTTGAAGGAAGATCCAGAGGGGGAGCATTAAGACTTGGAGAAATGGAGCAGCAAGCATTAGTTGCACATGGTTCATCTTTATTGTTAAAAGAAAGATATGATTCAGACAAAGTTGTATTAAACATATGTACTAAGTGCGGAGCAATTGCAATACAAGATAATATAAGAAATAAGATTGTTTGCCCAATCTGCGGTTCTGAAGATGCAGAGCCTGTTGAAGTTTCATACGCATTCAAACTTTTACTTGAAGAACTTCAAGGATTGCACATCCATACTAAGTTTGGATTGAAAAATAAATATGAACAATAGTAAAACAATAAAAACATCAGGAGACAAAAAATAAAATGCAAAAAGCTGTAAGAAAGAAAATCAATGAGATTCGTTTCACATTATTTAGTCCAGAGGAAATTAAAAAAATCTCTTCAGCAAAGATAGTTACACCTGAACTTTATGATATCGACGGATATCCTGTTGATGGTGGACTTATGGATTTAAGATTAGGTGCAATTGACCCTGGAGTCAGATGTAGAACTTGCGGTGGAAGGCTAAAAGAATGCCTTGGACACCCTGGAAGAATTGAATTGGCAAGACCTGTTATTCATTTGAAATATGTTCCTTTAATTGAATTAGGATTAAGATGCTTCTGCCATGAATGCGGAATGCTTTTGCTTAATGAAAAGGATATGACAAAATATTCCATTGCGGACAGAGCAAAGAAAGCAAAGGATGCAAAGACTTGCCCTCACTGTGGAGCTATTCATGAAAAAGTTAAGGTAGACAAGCCAACAAGTTTCCTTATTGGAAAAAAGAGATTATTTCCAACAAGAGTAAGAGAAATTCTTGTAAATATTCCTGACAAAGAATTAAAGAAGATTGGTGTTGATGCTGAAAGCGTTAGACCTGAATGGGCAATTTTAACAGCTCTTTTGGTTCCACCTGTAACAGTAAGACCAAGCATTATTCTTGAAAGCGGTGAAAGAAGTGAAGATGACTTAACTCACAAGTTATCTGATATTATTAGAGCTAATCAAAGACTTTGGGAAAATTTAAATGCAGGTGCACCTGAAGTTATTATTGAAGATTTATGGGACTTGCTTCAATTCCACATAACAACATTCTTTGACAACACTGTTGCAAGAATTCCTCCTGCAAGACACAGAAGCGGACAGCCATTAAAAACAATCACTGAAAGAATCAAGGGTAAAGAGGGAAGAATCAGAAAAAACCTTGCAGGTAAAAGAGTTAACTATTCTGCAAGAACAGTTGTTTCTCCAGACCCTTACATCAAAATCAATGAAGTTGGTGTTCCATATGAAGTTGCAAAAGTTGTAACTGTTGCTGAAACTGTTAATGACATTAATATTGATTACATGAAAAAACTTGTTGAAAAAGGAGAAGAATATCCTGGTGCAAATTATGTTATCAGACCAGATGGAAAAAGAAAAAAGATTACTTCTGAGTTAAGAGAAGAAATACTTAATGAAATAACTCCAGGATACAAAGTTGAAAGACATTTAAGAGATGGAGATGTTGTATTATTCAACAGACACCCAAGCCTTCACAAAGGAAGTTTAATGGCACACTTTGTAAAAGTACTTCCAGGAAGAACATTCAGAGTGCATCCTTCTGCAGCAACACCTTACAATGCTGACTTCGATGGAGATGAAATGAATATTCACTCCCCTCAAACAGAAGAAGCAAGAGCTGAAGCAAGAATACTTTTGGATGTAAAGAAAAATTTGATTTCTCCAAAGAACAACACAAACGCAATGGGTTGTACAACCGACGCTGTTACAGGAGATTACTTGCTTGGACTTACAGAGCTTCCAAGAGAATATGCAAATCAAGTTTTGTACCAGTGCGGTGTTGAAAATAAAATTTCAACAAAGATGGTTGCAGGAACAGATTTATTTTCACAGATACTTCCAAAAGACACTGACTTTGATAACGATGTGATTAAAATTAAAGATGGAAAAATTCTAAAGGGAATAATCAACAAAACAGTTTTCAGTGATGAAACAGGCGAATTAGTTAAAGTTCTAGACAGAGCTGTTGGAAGAGATGAAACATTTGATACATTAAGAAGAGCTTATGTTTTAGGTACAAGATATCTAACAGACAGAGGAATTACAATTTCAATTGAAGATTTGAATGTTAATGAAAATGTTTTGAAAGAAAAAGAAAGAATAATCAAAAAAGCTGAGAAAGCAACACAAGAAATTCTTGACGCTTACAAAAATAAAACTCTCGAGATTATTCCAGGAAGAACATTGGAAGAAACCAGAGAATTGAAAATCTTGCAAGTTTTAAATGAAGCAAGAACAGAAGTAAGCAGCATCGTTAAGGGAGAATTCCCTGCAGATAATCCTATTGCTCATATGATTAAATCTGGAAGCGGTGGAAGCGCTGTTAATATCACTCAGATGGCTTGCCTTGTTGGACAGCAAGGACTTGAAGGAAAGAGAATTGAAATTGGTTACAACGATAGAACTCTTTCATTCTACAAGAGAGGAGATTTATCTCCTGAAGCAAGAGGATTCATTAAGAACTCTTACATTTCTGGATTAAGACCAGATGAATTTTTCTATGGAGCAACAACAGGTAGAGCAAACCTTATGGATACAGCACTTAGAACTCCTAAATCTGGATACTTGTACAGAAGACTTGCAAGCGCATTGCAAGATTTAAGAAATGAGTATGATGGAACAGTTAGAAACAGCAACGGCGGAATTGTTGAATTCAAATATGGTGGAGATGGAATTGATGTATCAAGAGCACACTTAAAGAATGGAAAAATGGATGCAGGAGAAGCAATTGGACTTGTTACTGCGCAATCACTTGGAGAACCTTCCACTCAGATGGTTTTGAGAACATTCCACTCTGCTGGAGTTGCAGAAATGCAAGTTACACAAGGTTTACCAAGACTAGTTGAAATCTTCGACGCTAGAAAAAAACCAAGCTCACCAAGTATGGAAATTTATCTTAACAAAGAATTCAATGATGAAAAGAATGCAAGAGCACTTGCTGAAAAAATAAAGGAAGTTAACATTCAGGAAATTTCATCTGAAATCAATCTTAACTTCACAGACGGAAACATTGAGCTTGTTTTGGATAAGGAAAAATTAAAGCATGCTCACACAACCTTGAAAGCAGTTGGAGACAAGATTGCTTCAATGGGTTACAAAATCAAAGAAAAGGAAAATTCAATTGTTATTGATGCTTCCAAGATGAACTTCAGAGAAATCTATCAAAAGAAAGAGCAACTTAAGAAAATGATTATTTCCGGAATAAAGGGAATCACACAGATTCTTGTAGTAAAGCGTGGAAAAGACTTTGCTGTTGTTACACTTGGTTCAAACATCGCTGAAGTTATGAAACTTAAGGAAGTAAATCCTGAAAGAATAGTTTCCAATGACCCTCATGAAATCGCTCTTGTATTCGGAATTGAAGCTGCAAGACAATTAATCATCGATGAAATTCACAAAGTTTTGAAATCACAGGGTATTGACATTGATGACAGACATCTAAAGCTTGTTGCAGATGCAATGACAACTGCAGGAGAAGTTAAAGGAGTTACAAGAATGGGAATAATTTCACAAAAATCTTCAATACTTGCAAGAGCAACATTCGAAACACCTGTAAAGCAATTTGTTAATGCTACAATTAAAGGAAGCAAGGATAAATTAGCAAGTGTTATCGAGAATATCATATTGAATCAGCCTGTTCCAGTAGGTACAGGACTTCCAGGACTTCTCGTAAAAGTAACTGGTTCTCTCGCAGGAGAAAGCAATAAATATAAAAAGAATTCAAAGTGAGCTTAATTAATTTTTAACTTATATCTAAAATGGAGGGAACAATAAATATGCAAAGTATGAGGCATCTGAACTTATTTAGTAAGATAACTCGTGTTGATACAAGATTCTCCTTCCCTTACAACGAAACAATAATTTTCTGCGTTCCAAGGCATTTGGTTTCAAAAGCAATTGGTGAAAATGGAAAAAATTCCAAGCAATTAAATCAGATTCTTGGAAAGAAAATAAAAATCATTTCAGTTCCAGAAGGAATTGAAGATGTAAAAGAATTTGTAAAATCTATTATTGAGCCTCTTGACTTCAGAGATTTGGACGTTGCAGAAAACGAAATCATAATTCACGCTGGAAGCAAAAATAAAGCAGCATTAATCGGGAGGGAAAAACGAAGATTCCTTGAAATGAAACAAATTATCAAAGATTTTTTCAAAAAGGAACTTAAAATCGTTTAAGAAAACCGAAGGACATTAATCATAATGTTTTTAAACTGTTTTCTCAAAGAATAACTAACAATGGGACAAAGAAATGCACGAAAATTGAAGAAGAATAGACAAAAGTTCAGATGGAAAGATGTCAAATATAAAGATAGAACTCTCAGTCTTTACAAAAAAGCAGATCCTTTAGCAGGCGCAAGTCAAGCAAAAGGAATTGTTCTTTCTAAATTCCAAAAAGAAGCTGCACAGCCTAACTCTGCAATGAGAAAATGTGCAAAAGTACAGCTTACTAAAAATGGAAAATCAATTGGTACATTCCTTCCAGGAAACCTTGCACAGAAATTCATTGATGAACACGACGAAGTTATCATTGAAAGAATTGGTGGAAAACAGGGACGTTCCAAAGGAGATATTCGTGGAATTAGATTCCAAGTAATTAAAGTAAATGACCAACCATTGAAAAGACTGGTTAAAGGCAAAATAGAAAAGGGTAGAAGATAAAATGGCAGCATCAAAAGAAACACTCAATTTCAAATTTAAGATATTTGACAAATATGAATCTGAAAACATCGAGATAAAAGATCCCGGATTAAGAAATGTAATCAATCTTAATCAAAAGCTTATCATAAAAAGCCAGGGAAAAAATGTTCAAAGATTTGGACAATCCAAAATTCACATTGTTGAAAGATTAATGAATAGACTTGCTGTTGCTGGGCACAGAGGTAAAAAGCATAAGATTGCATTCGGGCGCTCAAGTGGAAAATATGTTACAAACATGAAATCTATTCTTGAAGCATTTGATATGATTGAAAAGAAAACTGGAAAAAATCCTATTGAAATTCTTGTAAGAGCAATTGAAAATGCTGCTCCAAGAGATGAAATCACAGTTATTGAATATGGTGGAGCTAGATATCCTCAAGCGGTTGATGTTGCACCATTAAGAAGAGTAAATCTTGCCTTGAGATGGCTTGTTCACGGTTCTTCAGATAAGGCTTTCAACAAAAAGAAAACCATTGCTCAAGGACTTGCAGAAGAAATTGTTATGGCTGCAGAAGGCAACGGAGAAAGTTTTGCATTGAGAAAAAAGAACGAGTCTGAAAAGCAAGCAGACAGTGCCCGATAAAATTAAGAACTCTTAATTTAAACAATAAACAAATAAAATAAGTATTTGTTAATCAAAAATAAAAAAATAACATGGCAGAAAAAGAAACACAATTCCAAAAAATACAAAGACTTAGTAGTAACCAGATTCATATTAGAAACATCGCTACAAGTGCACACATTCACCACGGAAAAACAGCTTTAACTGATAATTTGCTGGCTGCATCTGGTTACATGGCTGCTAAAAACGCAGGAGATTTGGAAGGTGGAATGGCAACCTGGCAGCATTCTGATGAACAAGAAAGATTGATGACTGTTGACGCTGCAAATGTTTCAATGGTTCACGATTACCATGGAGAAGAATATTTGATTAATTTAATTGATACACCTGGGCACGTTGATTTCTCCGGAAATGTTACAAGAGCTATGAGAGCTATCGACGGAACAATTGTTCTTGTTTGCGCAAGTGAAGGAATCATGCCTCAAACAGAAACAGTTATCAAACAAGCATTAAGAGAAAGAGTAAAACCAGTTTTATTCATCAACAAAGTTGACAGATTAATCAAAGAATTGAAATTAACACCTGAAGGGATGCAGGAAAGATTTGGAAAAATTATTCAAGAATTTAATTTGCTTATCGAACAAATTGCTGAAAAAGAATTCAAGCAAAAGTGGAAAGTAAATGTACAAGACGGAAGTGTTGCATTTGGAAGCGCAAAAGAAAATTGGGCAATGTCAATTCCATTCATGAAGAAAAAAGGAATTACTTTCAAAGATATTTTCGCTTTGTATGAAATGAATGAAGAGCAAAGAAAAGATTGGGTTTGGAAAAACGCACCTCTTTATGAAGTTCTTCTTGATATGGTAGTTGGACATCTTCCTAATCCTTTAGAAGCTCAGAAGTACAGAATTCCAAAAATTTGGAAAGGAGACATAGAAAGCGAGCTTGGAAAAAATCTTATGGAGTGCGATCCAAAAGGAAAGCCTGCATTTGTTATTACAAGAATTGTTATTGACCCTCGTTCTGGAAAAGAAATTTCCGCAGGAAGATTATTCTCTGGAACACTTCATGTTGGTGATGAAGTTTATCTTAATTTAGAAAAGAAAAAGCAAAAAATTCAGCAAATATTAATTTACAATGGTATTAAACCAGAACAACTTGAATCAATTGGACCTGGAAATGTCCTCGCTGTTTCTGGAATTACCAGTGAAGCAGGAGAAACATTAACTCTTGAGCCTGAAACACCATTCGAAGAATTGAAGCATATTTTTGAACCAGTTATCACTAAAGCAATTGAAGTAACAAAAACAGCAGACTTGCCAAAGCTTGTTGAAATTTTAAAGAAAGTTGCAAAAGAAGATCCTTCTGTTAAAGTTCAAATCAATGAAGAAACAGGTGAAAGCTTAATCTCTGGTATGGGAGAATTGCATCTGGAAATTATTGAAAATAGAATTAGAACAGAAAAAGGACTTGATATTAAAACATCTCCTCCAATTGTTGTTTATCGAGAAACAGTTGCAAAAGAATCACCTGCTGTTGAAGGAAGAAGTCCAAACAAGCACAATAGCTTCTTTATTAAAGTGCAACCTCTCGACGATGCTCTTTACAATTCAATTATGAATGGAGAAATTCCTGAAGGAAGAATCAAGAAAAAGAACCAGGAAATGGCTAACAAACTTGGAGAACTGGGATGGAGCGGAGATGAAATCAGAAATATTAGAGATGTTTACAAAGGAAATATATTCACAGAAGAAACAAGAGGAGAAGTTCACATGAATGAAGTTATTGAAATGATTCTCGACGCATTTGAAATGGTTATTGACCAAGGGCCATTAGCAAGAGAGCCTTGCACAAAAATGAAAGTTTCATTAATTGATGTTAAACTTCACGAGGATGCTATTCACCGTGGACCAGCTCAGGTTTATCCTGCAGTAAGAGAGTCTATCTCTGAAGCAATGAAGCAAGGAAATGCTTGCTTGTTTGAACCATTGCAGGTTCATGTTATTGATGTTCCAGACAGATTCATGGGAGGAATCACAAAACTCGTCGGAAGCAAGAGAGGACAGTTATTAGAAGTAAGACAAGATATGGGCAATGCTGAAATCGATGCAAAGATTCCTGTCGCTGAAATGATTGGATGGAGCAATGATTTGCGTTCAGAAACAGAAGGAAGAGGAGTATCCTCGCTAAAAGACCAGCTGTTTGAGAAAGTGCCTTCGGGAATGCAAGCAGAAATAATTCGAAGAATAAGAGAAAGAAAGGGATTATCTGAAAATCAATAAAATTTAAATTTCGTCGACAAATTCAAAATAATCGAAAACTTTATAAATATACTTTTTTATTAAAACATACTTAAAATAGTATAAAAACAAAATGGCAAGAGAAAAACCAAACATGAATGTTGTCTTTGTAGGACACGTTGATGCAGGAAAATCAACCACAGTTGGAAGAATTCTTTTTGATAGCGGAGTTGTTTCTGAACAGGAAATGACAAAGTTAAAACAAGAAGCTGAAAAATACGGAAAGCGTGGTTTTGAATTTGCTTATGTTATGGATCAAATTAGAGAATCAAGAGAAAGAGGAGTTACAATTGACTTAGCTTACAAAAAGATTATGACTCCAAAGTATCAAGTTACAATCATTGACGCACCTGGACACAGAGACTTCGTTAAGAATATGATTACAGGAACATCACAAGCTGATGCTGCATTCCTTGTTATTTCTGCACCATCTGGAGTTCAACCACAAACCAAAGAGCACTTATGGTTATTGAGAACAATGGGACTTCAAAATCTATGCATTATTATCAATAAAATGGATGCAGTTGAATACAAAGAAGAAACATTCAATAAAGTAAAAGAAGAAGTAAGCAATGTTGTTAAGAGTGTTGGATACAAACTTGAAAAAGTTACATTTATCGCTTCTTCTGGAATTGAAGGAGATAATGTTGTTAAGAAATCCACTAAAATGCCTTGGTACAAAGGACCTACTGTTCTTGAACAAATTGATTTGTTCCCACAACCAGAACTTCCAACAGGATTGCCAATGAGAATGCCTGTTCAAGATGTTTATGAAATTACTGGTATTGGAACAGTTCCTGTAGGAAAAGTTGAAACAGGAATTATGAAAGTAGGACAAAAAATTAAGGTATTGCCAGGAAGAACAGGTAAAGGTGTTGATGGTGAACTTAGAACAATTGAAATGCACCATGAATCAATGCCTGAAGCACTTGCTGGAGACAATGTTGGAGTAAATATTAGAGGAGTTGGAAAGAAGGATATTGCAAGAGGAGATGTTATCTGCGCTGCAGACAAACCTGTTCCAATTGTAGAAGAATTCATTGCACAAATTGCAGTTATCAACCACCCAACAGTATTAGCAAAAGGTTACACACCAGTATTCCATGTTCACACAGCTCAGGTTCCATGCCAATTTGTTGAACTTTTAGAACAAATTGACCCAAGAACAGGACAAGTTATGAAGCAAAACCCAGACTTTTTGAAGAATGGAGATGTTGCTAAAGTAAAGATTCGCCCACAAGGAAATCTTTGCATGGAAACACAAAAAGACAACCAGTTTATGGCAAGATTCGCAGTTAGAGATGCTGGACAAACTGTTGCTGCAGGTGTTTGCATTGAAATAACTAAGAAGAAAGAGTTGTAAATACTCTTTTTTGTTTCTTTTTTTAATTATTAGTTATTTAGAAATCTATTGAAATTATAAAATAGAATATTGTCTTCCTTGTTTCCAACTATTCTCAACAATAATTTCATTTCCATAAGGCTTAATTCCGACAACAGGGGCAATATAATGAACTAATTGAGATTCTGAATTAAGAGGATTTGAGCTGTCTAACAAAAATAGTTCATTTCTTCGAAAAATTAAATTGTAAGCGTGAAGTCCTTGCTCTCCTTGTTCATCAAATAAATATCCTTCGGTGATTAAAAAAGGAAAATTTTCTTTGTTTTCTTGTGCAAAAAGATGAGTCAAAACTGCACACTCAAAGCACATTCCATTTTCGCCTAAAATTTCGGAAAAAGAGAAATCTCCATCTTTAACTTGTTTATTTTGAGGAACTTTAAATGAGTTGTATATCTCGGTTAGGGGTATTTTTCCGAAAGGAATATTTTTATTTCCGCGAACTTTATTACAAATGTTTTCAATATTATCAATTCGATAAATAGAATTTCCATTTCGAACATGATCTCCATTACCTAACTTTTTTATTACTGAGGTAGGATATTGTATCGATAAATTTTCTAAATAGCCTTTTATCTTATCTGAATCACAAATATATTCTGAACTTTCACTAAAAAAAGGGTAACTTTCGCCGAACGCTATTCTTTCAATTGTCATTTTATTATTTCACTTTTTTCTTTGCTTTAAAAGTGTAATAAGGAAATTCTGTTGATGCTTCATTCAGAGTCAGATTCTCAATTACTGTTCCTCTTTTTTCAAGGTAATCTAAAGTTTGATTTGTTCTTGCAAGTCTTTCTTTTACAGAAGGCTCAAATGCAGCAAAGATTCTGGATTCCAATCTTAAATCTTTTTGAGGCTCATTACTCTCAGATAATTGCACTTCAAGGCAGTCTATTGCCTGGCCCATTGCGAAAAAAACATTTCTTTCTGAACCTAGACAGGTTACGGGAATTTGAAGTTGATTTGTTTTTTTACAATAAGAAACATCTCCCAAAGAGTAACCAAGTGATTCACCTAATTGTTGATATGCGGCAATCTTATCTTTTCCTCTAAATGTTAATCTTTTGTAAGGAGAATATTTTATTTCTTCAATCGGTTTTAAATCTAAATATAAAAAACCTCCAGAGCAGCTAGCTAGTTTAATCTCATTCTCTGCCTGTTGTTTCTCACTTTCAGGTCTTTTCTTCCAATAGTCTTCGATTAATTTTTTTCTTCTGCACATATTATTTGATTTTTTCGGAGGTATATAAATATTTCTATTTGTAACTACTTATCAGTTACATTTAAACAATAAAGAAATTTAAAAGAAGTTTTAAAGAAATTAATAGAAATTAATTTAAATCTGATTTTTATTTTACAATAGATGATTCAAAAGAGGAGATGCATTATTTTAGGCTTGATAGTTTCTTCAGTTGGAATTTTAATTTTACTAAACAGCTTAAGACTAAACGGTTTTGCAATCTCTGAAACTTTCAATGACTTTCGCTCTTATCTTCTTCCACTCGCTTTTTTCATTGGAGGAATTTTAATCGCGAGCTCAGGTGACTCTTTGCAAGCTTATTTTGAAGCAAGAGAAGCTGAAAATCCTTCTCCTTCTTTAGAAGACAAATTACAAAGTCCAGAAGAAGCAAAGTATTTTGCTAAGAGAGGGTTTGCAGATAAATGGGCTAAAAAATTATTTGGAAAAGAAAGAGTTAATCGAGTGCCTCAGGATAAAAACAAATATATTCAAGAAGTTAAGCTCGGAGATATTCCCAAAAATTATGAAGAAAAAATAAAAAAATTCGTTGAGAAAAAAAATGCTGAGAATTCTAAATTTAATTATATTAAAGAAGCATTTCATCAGGTGATTAAAGATAGGCGAAAATTGAAAGAAAACAGTGAAACTCCCGGGAGGTTGAAAGACTTTGTGGATAGATTACAAAATTATTCTATCGGCTTAGAGTTGCGTGAAGATCTTTGGGAACAGTTAGGAAATCCTCTGTCTGCGAGAGTTCAAGTGAAATATAACAAAATAAAGCCTAGAACCGCTGAAAGTGCAGTTAAATTTCGAGGAAAGCCAAAAGATTTAATTAAAGACGTAAGAGAAAATAATATGGCAGTTAGTTTTGAGGCGTTTACTACTAACACTCCGGAAACAGAAGAGTATGACCAAGATTCTGCTCTTTCCAGCCCAATATCTGACAGGCTTTTCTATTTAAAAAAACTGAAAAAAATGGGTTTATTTGAGGGGAAACTTCCATCTAAAAAAAGATTACTTAAAGAATACGAAAACACCAAAACTGTTCCAATCTCTTCTATTCCTAAGGAGTACACATTTATTCATGCGTTACCCTCTTCTTTAGATTTTGATTCATTTAGTTCGGTCCGAGGATCCAGCGGGAAATTTATTAAAAAATGCCCTTCTCCGAGTGAAGCTTTAGACTGTTTAATTACTAAGCGTCCTTGGATTAGTGCAAGTTCTATTCCCCCTGTTACAACAGGAGATGAACTTACAAGATATGCGGGAGTTATCTTAAAAGAAGGAAATATCTTGGATGCGTCTCCTGAAGATTTCTTTTCTATAGCCAAAGAAGGAGAACTCGGGAGATATAGGGGAAAAAACGATTCTGGAACAGAATATCTTCCTGTAGAAGACAGAGTAATCAAATCATTAAAAGCTAATGACGATTACAATGAGTTTATTATTAAAGATTATTCTCCAAAAGGAATCTATCTTAATTTAGATAAGATTAAACGAGACTTAAAATCTGAAAATGCAAATAAAGTAGATTATGTAAAAGAATATCTCTCTCAAATATTGGACAGCGCCAAGAAGTATAATCTTAAATTAAACACTCTTAAAAACGGCAAACTCAAAGGAATCAGAAATCCCGAAGAGTTTATGGAAAATTTAATTAAAAATACTAAAAGAAATGTATAAAAATCTGAAAATCATTTTTAATTCTCATGAACATAAAAAGAATATTTTTTTATTTAGGATTAATTCTATCACTCACTGGAATTTCAATTTCGTTCAATAATCTAAGACTAAACGGTTTTGCAATCTCTGAAACTTTCAATGACTTTCGCTCTTATCTTTCTCCTTTAATTCTTTTTATAAGTGGAATATTAATTGCAGGTGCTGGAAACACTCTGGAAGAACGCTTGTCTGATGAAGAACTTGCTGCTCGCGAACTTAAATCTGCTCGTAAAAATGTTCTTGTCCAAAAGAAGAAAATTGACACAATTGCTCACAGATTCAGAAAAGATCTTGTGAACACAAAAAATCTTGTTCTTCCTCCGACAACAGAGTATGATTCTGCAATGGAAGAGTACTCTGGAAGATTAAAAGAATTTTCTCGTCTCGCTGCTCAATCGGGAATGCCGAAGGAAATGTTAAAGAGATACTACAAAATTGCAAATGATTCCATTTCGAAAGTGTTAAATCCTCAAGAGTTGCAAAAAAATGTTCTGGAAAATGAACAAGCATATAGTCCTTCTGTAGAAGCAAGCATTATCTCTGAGAGAAGAGCTCTCGCGGAAAAATACAAAAAGAAAGGATTACTCCAAGAAGAAGTCCCTTCTTCAGAAGAATTAAAAGAGATTTCAAAAAAAGCGAGGACATTTCCCATTTCGAAAATTCCAGGAGATTTCAAAATAATTCACTCCTTCCCAGACAGAAATAGCTTTCATCAACTTTATCACCCAGATGGCTCTCGGCTACATTCTCCAGAAGAAATTTTGAAACTGTTAACTTCAACAAATCCTCCAGAAATCAGCGCAAGCTCAATTAATTCGGAGGTTAAACAAAAAGAGCTGACTCGTTATGGGGGGGCTATTCTAAACAAGGGACGTATCTATGATGCAGGAGTTCATGGTTTAGAATCCAGTTTAACTGCGAGGTTAGGAAAAAGTGGAAGATATAGGGGATTGAAAACAAAAAACCATCCAGAAATTAAATACACCCTCGGAGAACATCTACCGATTCAAGAAAGAGTTCTTAAAGCGATAAAAACAGATAACGAGGGATTTAATGAGTTCATTGTTAGAGATTATAACATTGGTGGATTGTATTTAGACGTAGACAACTTAACAAATAGTCGCGAAAGTAAGGATTACTTAGCGGATTTTGTTTCTCAAATTGCAAAAGAATCACTAAAGAGAAAAATACCTCTTTATGAAATGACGAGGGTAGCTACAGGCTCTATGTCTGAAGAAGGAATTATTCCTTTGAAACGTGCTCTTAAAAGAATAAAAGACCCTAAAAAATATGCAGAAAGCTTTGAAGAGACTCTCAAAAACAAATTCAAAAAAAGCTTAAGAGATTAATAGAAATTAATTTAAATCTGATTTTTATTTTACAATAGATGATTCAAAAGAGGAGATGCATTATTTTAGGATTGATAGTTTCTTCAGTTGGAATTTTAATTTTACTGAACAGCTTAAGACTAAACGGTTTTGCAATCTCTGAAATTTTCAATGACTTTCGCTCTTATCTTCTTCCGCTCGTTTTTTTCATTGGAGGAATTTTAATTGCGAGCTCAGGTGATTCTTTGCAGGCTTATCTTGAAGCAAGAGAAGCGGAAAATCCCTCTCCTTCTCTTGAAGATAAATTACAAAGTCCAGAAGAATCACAATACTTTACAGAAAGAGAACATGCATCTAAAGTTAGAAAAGATACAGGAAAGCCATTTCAGTATAATCTAATTCAAAAGATGCTTAGAAAGAATAAAGGATTAAATCTTGAACCAGAAGAATCTTTCAAAGAAGAGTACACTGGAAGGTTAAAGAAGAAAGGAGAAGACAGAGAAATAATTGGGAAACCTGGATGGGGCAGTGAAAAAACAGTCTCCTACTGGGAAACTGCAACTCTCCCCTCAGAAAAAGATGAAAATGGCGAATGGGTTAACAAACCAAAATACACTACTCGAGAGCATAAACTTAATGAAGAAACAAAAAAGATTGAACGTCTGAGAGGAAGATTAAAACAAAGAGAGAAAGAGATTCCATCTGCGGAAAATCCAGAAAAACTTCATGAGTTATACCCTCAGCAGATTTCAGATGTAGACTCTCTCAGTAAAATTTTCAAAACAGGAGGCTCGGATTATGGAGACGCTTATACTCGAAAACAGTTCGAAAAAAATAAATTGCCTCGTGATAGCATTTTCTCGCCAGATGAAGGTTCTTCTTTTTATAAAAAGGCAACTTTAGAAAAGCGTAAAAAATTTGACCTCAAAAAAGCTAAAGAAGAAAGTGACAAACTTCTTAGTAAATATAACGCAGATTTAATTAAAGACACTATTGAAAATAAAACACCCTTTTCCGATGAAATTTATGAAGAAAACAAGCATTGGGCAGGCGTAACGAGCAGCAATGTTGCTAGGCAGCATCATTTTTTTGAAAAACTAATTAATTCTATTCGAGGATATAAACAGAATAGAGAGGATTTAGTAACAATGGATAAGCTTCGAGAAATTTATGAAAATCAAGCAAAAACTGTGCCTATCTCAAATTACACCGACAATCATTTGTTCATTCATGCATTGAGAAACCCTCTCTCTAAAGATACCTATCTTTCTCCGGGAAAAGATACTACTCAACCTTCACTTCAAGGATTAAACCGCCCCTATGAAGACCAATTAAACACTCTCAGTGAACTTTCTCCTTTTTTGAGTGTATCTTCTACTCCTAAAAAAAGAATTCAAACAAATCTCTTTAACGAACGTGCAACAGGAATAATTCTTGAAGAGGGAGATATTTATGACGCTTCTAGACATGACTTATTTAGCAGAGGAATATCTGGAAAAAGAGTAAAAACAAGAAGAAAAAATCCTCGACTTGATCCTTCAGATGATGGAGAGGCTTCTCTTGAAATTGAACATAGAGCAAAACAAGCTCTTCTTGGGCCGAGTAACCCCCAATGGAGACATAACGAATTTATTGTTGGGAATTATAAAATAGGGGGTTTTGTTTTAAATCCGGATTTATTTTATAAAATTGGTCAAAACGCCTCAGAAGTATATGAAAACTCCTCTTCAGTTCGAAGGCGAGAGATTCAAAAGATACTGGATGAATCGGAAAGATTAAATGTGCCTGTTTTTAAGTACGATTCTGAAAAAAGCTCATCTCCTCTCACCCGGGTTGATCCTAAAGATTATAAAAAAGAATTTTTATACCGCGCATAACTCCAGAACCAAAAGAAACCTTTAAAAAAGCTCCAGCTTTGGCTATAATGGAAAATATTTATCATCACGATAAATTCACATTCACTTTCAAACTCATGCTACTTTTGCAGATTTGCAAGGCATAATTGGGTAGTTGGCAGTACAAGGTGGTAAATATTTCTAAGTGAAATCCTAGATTTCATTAACTAAATAAATAAATCAAAAATAAAAACAAAATGGCAAAAATAAGTCCGGTATCAATCAAATATATGATACACGCAAACTTCATTGTTGAAGGCTTTTTAGAAAAGCCAGATGTAATCGGAGCTCTTTTTGGACAAACAGAAGGACTTCTTGGCGCTGAACTTGAGATGAGGGAACTTCAAAAAGAAGGAAAGATTGGACGAATTGAAGTTGACTTGGAAAAAGACAACAAAAAAACAATTGGAAAAATCAAAATACCTACAGCTTTAGATCAGTCTGAGACAGCTTTGATTGCAGCAGCAATTGAAACAATTGAAAGAATCGGCCCTTGCGATGCGCAGATTGAAACAGAAAAAATTGAAGATGTCAGAGGAAGTAAGAGAGAGTATATTGTTGACCGTGCTAAGAAATTAATGAAAGGACTTCAAGACGGAACAAGCTCAAGAGAAATTTCCAACGAAATCAAACTTTCAAGCAGAACAGAAGAAATTGTTGAATACGGACCTGAAAAACTTCCAAGCGGAGATTTGTCAGGAGACGAAATCATTGTTGTTGAAGGTAGAGCAGATGTTGTCAATCTTTTAAGAAATGGAGTCTCAAATGTAATTTGTATGAACGGAACAAAGCTTCCGGAAACTATTAGCAAATTAAGTCATGAAAAAGATTTGATTTTGTTTGTTGATGGAGACAGAGCAGGCAAACTGATAATACAAAATGTTGTCACTAATGCTAGAATCAAATACATTGCTGTTGCTCCTAGCGGAACAGAGGTCGAGGAATTAGCTGGAAAAGAAATTCTTCAAGCTTTGAGGAAAAAACTTCCAGTTCAAGAATTTTTATATGCAGAGAGAAGGTCTGTTGAAAAGCAGGCCGACTCTTTTGACAGATTTTATAATCAAAAAGCACAACAAAGACAAACATCCAATGAAAAAGAAACTTCAGTTAAAGAAAATAAAGAAGTTGCAATTGATGAAGAAAAAATTAAAAAAATATTCAAGCAGATTTCTGGAACAGGAAATGCTGTTGTTCTTGATGGCAACATGATTGAAATAAAAAAAGTCAGCGCGCGCGCTTTGACAACTTTTCTAAAAAGAACAAATCAGCGCATTGGCGCTATTGTTATTGATGGAACAGCTACAAAAACATTATTGGAAGCTGCAGAAGATTTGGAATGCAAGGCAATTGCGGCAAAGAATTTCGCAGCAACAAGTGCAAAATTGAAATTATTTAGTTTTTAATAAAATGATAAAATTTGGACCTGCTGGACTTGGCTCAGTAAATGAAGCTGTGCAAAATCTGGAAACATATTCTAAATTAGGGCTAAAAGCTTGTGAAATCGCTTTCACTTACGGACCATACATTAAAACAGAGAAAGAGGCATTAATAATTAGAAAAGCTGCTGAAAAGTTTGGAATTGAACTAACTATTCATGCTCACTACTGGATAAATCTTAGTTCAGAAGAAAAAGAAAAAGTTGAAGCCAGCAAAAAAAGAATTCTGGAATGCTGCAAGGTCGGAACTTGGTTAGGAGCAACAAGAGTTATTTTTCATCCAGGTTATTATGGAAAAAAGGATAAGCAAGAAACTTATCTTCAAATCAAAAATGAAATTCTTGAACTACAACAGGAAATCAAAAGGAGAGGATACACTCCAAAGCTTGCTCCAGAAACAACAGGGAAGCTAAATGTTTTTGGAAGCATTGATGAAATTTACAACTTAACGCAAGATACAAAGTGCTCTTTCTGCATTGACTTTGCGCATATACTTGCGCGTGAAAAAGATTACAGATTTGATTATGTTTTAAACAAGTTCAAAGAATTTGATAGCATGCACATTCACTTTTCTGGAATTGAATATGGAGAAAAGGGAGAAAGAAATCACAAGAAAACAGAAGAAAGCGAAATAAAGAAAATTGTAACTGCGCTTGTTGAAAAAGCAAAAGCAAAAAACATTGTTGTAATAAATGAAAGCCCTTTTCCTGTTGAAGATTCTGTTTTAGCAACTCAAGTGTTCAAAGGCATTGAAGTTTCAGCTAAAAAATCCTAATTTTTTCACTAGTTGTTATAACGCCTAGTGAACTTTTGAGTACTATTGAATTACACTAATTTGTTATCACAATAAAGTTTATAAAGTGATTTAAGGTTAAAAATTCAACCTAAAATGGCAAAGCAAACACAAAAAATCGGAGTTTCTTTGATCGTGTTAACAGCAGTTTTACTATTGTTAACAAGTGTAGTTATGGCTGCTTCCGATGTTGCTCACGTAACCTCTTTAGAGGTCAATGGAGTTGAAGTTCTTGGCACAGCTACCACTGTTGGAGTTGTTGCTGGAGAAACTATCTCTGTTGAAGTTGTTTTCACAGCTTTGGCTGATGCCTCTGATGTGAAATTAAGAGCAGAGTTAGAAGGAGTTGACAAAGATACAGAAAAGACAGTGTTTATCGGTGACGTTGAAACCGGAAAAACATATGTCAAGACTTTATCAATGGAAGTTCCTTACGAACTATCGGATGATTTAAGTGATGACCTTACACTTGGATTGAAGATTTGGAACGCTGATTTCAAGACAGAGCTTAGCGGAATCGTTTTAAGAGTTCAAAGAGAAGCTTACAAAGTTAGTGTTATGTCTTTGAAAACAATAGACAATATCTATGCTGGAGATGTTTTCCCAATAGATGTTGTTTTGAAGAATGTGGGTTACAATGACCTTGATGACTTATATGTCACCATGAGCATTCCTGCATTGAAAGTTCAAAGAACAGCATACCTTGGAGAGCTTACAACTCTTGATGATGATACCACAACTGGAAGAGTCTTCCTTGAAGTACCATACAGTGCAGAAGCAGGAGAATATGCTCTTGAAGTTACTGTACAGAATGATGACTTCTTGATGACTGCAGTACAGAAAATCTCTGTTAAGAATGAATTTGCAAGTAATGTAATAGCAACTGAAACCACAAAGACCGCTAAGGTTGGAGAGGAAGTTGTTTATGAATTATTGCTTGTAAACCCAACCGACAGAATAAAAGTTTACAGAATTGTGCCTGAAACATCAATGAATGTCTTGACTGCGTCAAGTGATTTGATTGTTTCTGTGCCTGCTGAACTCAGCAGAACTGTAAGCCTCAGTGTAAAAGCTGATTCTGAAGGAGACCACGAGCTTAAGGTAAATGTCTTCTCTGGTGATGAACTTACTGGAAAAGCAACATTAACAACAAAGACAAGTGGTTTGGCTGTACCAAATCCAATGGTAGTTTTAACAGTAGTCCTTGCAGTAATCTTCGTGATATTGCTTGGTGTTTTGATTGCTTTAATCGCAAAGAAACCTAAGAAACAAGAAGAGTTCGAAGAGAGCTACTACTAAACACAAATTTTTTTATTTTTTATTTTTTAATTTAATGAAAAACACTAGCCGGAAGCAGGCAAACTATTTTTATGATTCATTAAAAATTTATTTATCTATTTTCAAACTTGTGACTTTACTTATATTGTCTGTCATGCTTACACCATAAAGAGCTGTGGCACCCATTATAACTTCATCATTGTGAGAGATTACAATGTATTGGCCTTTTTCCATGTATTTCTTAAGCAATAAAGAAAGTATTTCTGAGTTCTTTTTATCTAGTGCTGCGTCTATTTCATCTAACAAATAGAAACAATAAGGTTTAAGCTCTTGAATTGCAAAGATTAATGAAAGTGCTGCAAGAGTTTGTTCTCCTCCGGATAGAGAGGTTACATCTGCATATTTTCCATGCCCCACTTTGTTTATGATGCTTACTCCGCCTTCAAATGGCTCTTTCTTGTTCTCCAAATCCAAGAAAACAGGGCCTTTAGGGCTTAACTCAGAGAAGTTTCTTGTGAATATATCATTTAAAGAGTTCAAGGTTTTAAGGAAGACACGCTTTTTCTTGGAATCAATTTCATTGATAATTTGCATAATGTCTTCTTTTTCTTTGTTTACAACATCCACTTTTTCTTTGACTGCTTCATATTCCACTCTTAATTCTTCATAGATTTCTAAAGAACGCATGTTCACAGAGCCGAAATGTGCGAAGCTTTGTTGCAATTCTGCAAGTTTTTCTATAAGTGATTCTTTGCTTGCGCGGATTAGCTCTACTCCTGAAAATTCAAGCATTTCTGTTTCAAGATTGCTTATTTCAGCTTTAACTCGCGCTTCATCAATTCTCAGATTGTTTATTGCCTGGTCAAGATTGTAAATCAAGTTTTGCTTTCTGGAATTCTCAATTTGATTGTTTCTCACTTCTGCTTGAAGCTTGTCTCTTTCATCAATCATTTTCTTGAATTTCTCAGTTAATTCATTTTCTTGTTTTCTTTTCTTTTCAAGAGTTGATTCTTTTTCTACGATTTTTTTATTAAGCTCAGAAATTTCTTCTTTTAATTCATCTTCAGTGCTGTCAATAGCTTTAAGGCTGGATTTGAATCTGTCTAAATCTCTTTGCTTGAATCCAATTTCTGCATTAAGATTTTCTGCGTTCACTAATCCTGTTTCTTTTATTGAAAGTCGCAATTCTTCATATTTTCTTTCAATATCTGGATTTTCATTTATTTTGGTTTCGAGAAGTTCGCGCTTCTTATCCAATTCAGAAATTTCTTTTTTGAGGATTTCAATTTTTTCTTGAATATTCTTAATTTGGTTCTTTTTTTCTTCAATGCTGGAGATAATCACTAAATCTTTTTCTCTTTTCTGAATTTCAATATTCATTTGCTCTATGTCTTCAGAGAGGGCTTGCTTTTTCTGGGAAATCAAGTCTATTCTTTGATCAGATTTTTTGATTTGCTCTCTTAATTCATTTATTTTATCATCAATTTCTTTTCCAATGTTTTGAATGTGCTCAGGAGTGATTTTGCTTTTGCAAAGAGGGCAAATGTCCAATTTGGAAATCTTTGAAATTATTTTTTCCTGCCCCTCAATTTCATTTTCATTGGAGAAAGAAAGCTTTCCAAGTTCTGCTTCTTCTTTCTTAATATTTTCAAGAATTTCTCTTTTCTCTTTCAGTGAATTTTTCAAAGAATTAACTTTCTCAGCGTCGGTTTTTCTGTCATACAAATCTTTTGAAAGAGATTGCGTTTGCTTTAAGAAAAATTCAGTTTCATTTTCGTAGTTTGCAAGAAGAGATTGCTTGTCGCTAAGCCTGTCTTTTGTTGATTTCAATTCAGAGCGAGTCATATAGAATTTTTTTCTTTCAATTTCCATTTTTTCAAGCTCTTCTTTTTTCTGTTCAACTTCTTTTTGCTGCTTGGAAGTTGTTGGAGTTTCCTTTTCAAGATTTTTTATTTCATAAAGAACTTTGTCAATTGAATCCCGCAAAGATTGCTTTTGCCTTGTTAATTCCAGAATTTTATTTTTGTTGTTGTCTAAATTAACTTTCATTCCAGCTAAATCTGCTCTTAATCCTGCAATTTCATCGTTAAGCTTTTCTTGCTCTAATCCTGTTGCTTTTTGCATATCTGCATTAATTTCGCTGATTTTGAATTCAAGATTCTTGATTTCCCCCTCAATGTTTAGCATCTCTTTTTTGATTTTTTCTTTTTCTTTCAGCTTTTCAGAAACCTCTTTGCTGACTTTTTCAAATTCATCTTTTTTTAAATTCAAATCTGAATGAGTTATGCTTGCTTTGTGCCTTTTGATTGTTTCTTCAATTTTCTTGAACTTAAGCGCTTGCTGCCTTTCTTTTTCAAGATTATTCATGTAGTTTGTTCTTTCTCTTAAAACAGTTGTAACTTCCTTGAGCTTGGCTTCGGTTTTTTCCAATTCTTTCAAGGATTTTTCTTTTCTTAGTTCATAAACAGCAATTCCTGCAACTTCTTCGATGATTTTTCTTCTTTCTTCTCCATGCATATTAACAAAATTCTGAATTTCTCCCTGAAGAACAATGTTAAATCCGTTAGGGTCTATTCCAGCTTGAGCGAGCAAAGCTAAAACCTCTTGACGATTTTTTGTTTCATTGTTTATCTGATAAATGCTTTGTCCGTTTCTTCTAACAATTCTTTTAATTGAGATTTCCAAGCTTTCCAATGAAAATGTTTTATCAGAGTTATCAAAGATCATTTCCACAGAAGCTTCTTTGGATGCCCCCACTTCTTTGGTTCCTCTGAAAATTAAATTACTTGCTTTTGCTGCTCTTAACGACTTTGTATTCAGTCTTCCTAAAACAAAACAGATTGCATCTGAAATATTGCTTTTTCCAGAGCCGTTTGGGCCAAGAATAACATTAATATCTTCACTGAAAGGGAGCTCGGTTTTTTGAGCAAAACTCTTGAAACCTTTCATTATTAATTTTTTTATGTATGGCATCTCTTTTTCTTTTCTGGTTTACAGAATTTCCCCAGATTAATAAAATCTTAACGAGTTTTTAAAGTTTATAGAAGATGATTACAGAGCAAGACGGCTTTGACTTTCCCATGCAGTTTTCCAAGTTTCCCAGCTTTTTCTGAATATTCCGTGATTATTGTATTTCTTTATGTTTTCTTGCAAGAATTTTTTAGTGTTTGGGTCAGAAGGATATCCCGAACCTATTCCAGGATATTTTTCTTTCAAGATATCCATTTCTTTTTCACGAACGCATTTTGCAAGGATTGATGCTGCTGAAACAACCACATGATTTGTATCTGCTTTGTTTTCGCAAACAAAACTTAAATTTTTCACATTCACTTTTTTTTGAACTAGTTTTTCAACTAATTGATTTTGCCATTTTTCAATTCCAGCTGAAGGGCAATCGATTACAATTTGAATTTTAGAGTCTCTAGAAATTTTGGGATTATCTTTTATTTTTTCAGAATCAACAAGTTTAAGGATTACTTCTGTGATAACTCTGCTTTCAAGCTCATTTAAGTTTACTCCTTCTTGATTTTTCCGGTCAATTTCTTCAGGGTAAACCTTGCGAGTTTCAAATGCGAACGCGCGTTTTTTGATTTCTTTTTCCAAAGCTTCTCTTTGCTTTTGGCTTAACTTTTTACTGTCTTTAACTCCCAGCTCTTTTAGCTCTTTTTCACAATCGCTTTCAATAAGGCAGCCTGCAACGACCATCGGGCCTACAACAGGGCCTTTTCCAGCTTCATCAACCCCTATTTTTAACATGTTATTATACCTAAAATTATGAGTAGCAGCGGGTGGATTTGAACCACCGGCCTCGAGGTTATGGGCCTCGCGAGCACTCCAGGCTGCTCTACGCTGCTATGTTAATTTCTTATGCCTCTTTGCTTTTAAAGGTTTGCGATTAGCTTCGAATTTCGAGATAAAAATCGAGATAAAAATTGATACAAAAAAACTTATAAGTGCTGTTTTTCTCCCCTAGTCATGCCCAGTTCGCATAGTGGTATTGCATCGGATTGCTAATCCGAGCCCTTCGGGGCCCCAGGGTTCGATTCCCTGACTGGGCGTTGAAAGCTAACTCTTCGACTCTCTCCAATCCCACCAATCATCTCTTCCGATTATAACATGATCAATAATGTTTATATCGATTTGCTTGCCTGCTTCAACTAGCTTCTCTGTGACTTCTAAATCTTCTTCACTGGGATTTGGATCTCCGCTGGGATGATTATGAACTAAAATTATTTTAGCTGCGCTGTTTTTTATTGCGGGTTTGAAGATTTCGCGCGGATGAATAATTGAAGCATCTAAAATCCCTTTTGTGATTAGTTGCTCTTTGATAATATAATTTTGAGAATTCAGCAAAAGAACATAGAAATGCTCTTGCTTTTCTTCTTTAAGCTTTTCATTGAAATAATTGAAAACGTCGCGCGCGCAAGTTATACGACTTCTTTTTTCAATAACTTCTTTTTTTATTCGATTGTATCTTTTTCCAAGTTCAGCTATTGCCAAAATTTGCATTGCTTTTCCGGGGCCAATTCCTTTAATTTTCTCAAGCTCTTTTAAAGAACACTCAAACAAATTTTCAAGCCCGTATTCATTTATCAGACGATTAGCCACATCAACAACATTTTCTCCAACTGTTCCTGTTCTAAGAATAATCGCAAAAAGCTCTGCATCGCTCAAAGCTTCAGCGCCTTTTTCAAGAAATCTTTCTCTAGGTCTTCCTTGCTTAGGGATATCCTGAATTCGCATAATAAACCCAGCAAATCCAACATTAAAAGATTATATGAAATGAATAAGATAAGAAATAATTTTAAATAAGGCAATACTTGGAATAATATCCTATGAAAAAAATAAGTTTAATGCTTTTTGGCGTATTTTCATGTATATTTCTAATAAACTTGATTTTAGCTGCGCCTTATGTAATCGAATTCAATCAAATTCAAGATTCGATTGTTGTAAAAGAAACCTTTCCAGACAATCAAACAAAATATTACAATGAACCTGAAATTTTAGATATTTCTGGAAATAATCTTTATTTTTTGAAAAGAATAATTTTTACTGAGAACTATCCAGAAGTTAAAATAAGAATAAATCTTGATGAAGGTATTGTAATTCAGTCCAATCAGGTTTTCCCAGAAGGATATAAATTTGAAAGCGATGGAAAAAAGATTTCTATTGTTTGGAACTTAAAAGAAGTCAAATCTTCGCAAACATTTGCGATTTTCGTAGAATTAAAAGACACTAAACAAGATATTTCAGTTTACATTGCATTCTTTTTAGGAGTTCTTCTTGCAATTTTAGTTTTTTATTTAATTTTAGACAAGCTTATTCTAAGCAAAAAAAGGCAAATTGAAAAACAAAAAATCGCGGAAAAAATTGGGATAGCTCCTGTTGTTAAAACTGAAAGCAAGCAACAACAATCAGGTTCTGAAAAATACGAATATCTTCTTGACGCAGAAAAAAAAGTTATTGAAGCTCTTAAGCAAGCTGAAAGAAATGAACTCTGGCAAAAACAAATTCAAAATTTAACTGGATTTAGCAAGGCCAAAGTTTCGCGATTAATCAACAACCTTGAACAAAGAAATCTTATCAGAAAAATTAATTTTGGAAATACCAACAAAATTAGATTGAAATAAAATAATTTTTTAATAAATCCAAGATGAAACTTGTTTCATCTTGTTTCAAGAACATTTTAAATAAGTTTTTTTGTTTTAGGCAATTATGAAAAACAAACAAATCAAATTTGAAAGGAGGTTATAAAAAATGAAAGCAATAATAATGACCGGATTGCTCGCACTTGTTTTAGTTTTAGTTGTATTCCCACAAGTTATAGCTGAAGAAGCAACTCTTTGTGAAGATATCGAATCTAGCAACGAGTCACCTGCATGTATCGATTCAGTAATTGCTCCAGCTCCAATTCAAGAAACCAATGAAACTGTGACACCAGCTCAATTAAGAAGAGCTAGATGGCAAATTTGGTTTACATTTAACAAGGAAAGAAAAGCTGAGAGACAACTTCAGTTAGCTGAAATGGAACTTATCAGAGCTAGAATGGCTGCATTGAAGAATGATAGCAAAACATTGCAACAAGCTTTGAAAAATCATGAAGACTTGCTTGAGAAAGTAAGAAATGTCGTTCAGAATAGAAGAGAAAAGAACACTGAAGAAGGAATCAATCAAACTGCAACCTGGCTTACAGGTATTGACAGAGCTATTGAGGTTCATGAAAATAAAATAGCTAGATTAAACTTTTTAATTTTAGAGGGAACAAATCTTACTGAAGAACAAATCAGCTTGATTCAAGAAAAAATCAATAAAACTGAAGCAAACATTGAGCATCTTAAAGAAGTTCAAACACAACAAGGTGAAAGAATCAAAACAAAGTTTATGGCTATGGAAAACTTAACTGAAGAACAAGTTGAAAGCAAGTTAAACCAGATAAGAAACAGAATAAGAAATCCTCACTCCCCTGAAAATGAGGATGAAGATTATTACTCTTGTAAAGAGGATAATGATTGCGTTAAGGTTAAAGACGGTTGTTGTGGCTGCGGTTCTGGCGGGAAAGCTACAGCAGTGAATAAATCTTTAAAGGAAAACTGGGAAGACGACATAGAACCTTGTGTTTGCCCTGCAGTTGAATCTAACGATTGGACTTGCGTTAGCGCTGAACCAAAGTGTGTAAGAGGCAAGTGTAAACTAGTTTAAAATCAAAAATTTTATTTTTTTTATTTTTTTTATTTTTAGTGCAATATTAGTATAGAAATACTTATAATCTCAAATTCCTAAAATAAAATATGCCTCTTGAAGATTTAACTAAAGATAACAAAGAAGAATTTATGACTGGACGAATCATGGCTAGAGATTTTGCTTATATCTCTAGTATTATGCTTGGAGAAGGAAATGCCGTGGATAAACATCAAGAATTTGTTAGTTATATTGAAGAGGTTCTCTCTGAAGATGTCCCTCCTCTTTTTCGTCCAGAATATAAAAATTTACTTTGTACTTACTTCAACAATTTAATGAGACACCCCAAAAAAGTTCGTTCAAATTTATAAAAGGCGATTAGATTTTGAAAGTAGACATGGAAAATTAATATGGAAGAGGAAAAAACAAAGAGAGGATTGGAAAAAATTACTGAAACAAGTCAACAAACTAATTCTGAAGGAAATGAACTCTTTGAGATATTTGAAGTAATTAATGATTTAGACAAAAGATACAAAGACGCAGAGACTTTTCGAGAACAGTTTAAAAAATATCTAAAAGAAATCCAATTTGGCGAAATCTCTAATCTTAGAAGATTTGCCGCAATAACCTATTTTTCTTATAAATTTGAACAAAAAGGGTGATCGTATTAAAATGAACAACAAAATCTTAGAACACTTGGCTGATGGTGAAACTCAAGATAGAATAGAAAGAACTTATTCTTGGATAGATAAAATCGTAGCTATGCACGGGCAACCAAAAAAGAAAGATATTGGGGGCGGATTTTATGATATGGATGAAGAATTTGAAAATTATGTTGAAGAGCATCAAAGAGAGTATACCCCTTTGCAGTGGGTTCCCATAGTATCATACTTTGAAGTGAAAAAGAAACAAAAGCAAGGAAAATAAAATTTAAATTCTGAAAAGTTTAAAAGCATTTGAAACTTATTGTTTCGGTAATGCCCATAGATTTTTTTAAGATTAGCAAGGGAAACTTAGAAGATTTTTTAAAAGACAATCCTGGTTTACAAGATATTCTTTTATCTACAAGCTTCTATTCTGAATTTGCTCTCCCGGAAAAGGAAGAGTACAATGCGATAAGTTATCTGGCATATTCGATCCCCTCAAATGTTCTTGCAATTATTAATTATAAACAAACTAGAACAAAAAAAATTCCAAAAAGAATATTAAAACGTTCTCCAGAATTGTCAGAGAATTCTGTTTACATCCGAATTAAAGGAGATTTAATATTCAGAGAACAAGACAAAGACAAACCAGAAAAAAAACATTAGAGATTAAACTCAAAGATTATTTTGCAACAACAAATCTGTCTTTCCCTTGGGATTTTGCTTTTCTCAAGGCAAGATTAACTCTTTCTTTGAAACGCTTTGCAGTTTCTGATTTTTTGTACTGAGCGATTCCCCCGCTAACTTTTATCCCGTGTTTAGAAAGAAATTTATCTTCGTAAATTTTTTGTTTTAATCTCTCTGAAAAAAGTTTTGCGTTCTTTAGATTTGTTTCAGGCAAGAGAATCATAAACTCTTCTCCTCCAAATCTTGAAAGAATATCATATGCTCTCATTGTTCTGGACATAACTTTTGCTAATCTTACCAAAATATCATCTGCTCTAATATGCCCATATTTCTCGTTTATTTTTTTGAAATCATCTATGTCTACCATAATTAAGCTAAGATTTTCTTGCCCTCGTTTTGCTTTTTCAATCTCCATCTCAAGAACAGTTTCAAAAAGTCTATAATTGTATAATCCTGTTTTAGGATCTCGAATTGAAGTTTCATACAATTCAAATATGAGCTTTTGCATTTCTGGAGAAAGCTTTTTTATTTTATCTTGTAGACTTTTTTCTATTATTAACATCTTCTTTTTCATACTTTAATAACAATTTTCTTTTATATAAAACTTTTTGCACACGCGCTCAATAACTATTTAAACCAATTTTTATTGTTTTATTCAGGAGAAAAAGATGGTGAATGCGATTGTAATACTGCTTGTTGCGAGCGTATGGTTATTTTTAGGATATAGAATTTATGGAAGATTTATTGAGAAAAGATTAAAGATTAATGATAAAAACATTACTCCTGCAGTAAAACAAAAAGATGATATTGACTATTCTCCTTCTAAAGTTGCTTTTCTATTCGGACATCACTTTGAATCCATCGCAGGCTCTGGCCCAATCATTGGCCCAATCTTAGCAATCAGTTATTTTGGCTGGCTTCCGGTTGTTCTTTGGCTTACACTTGGCTCAGTTATTATTGGAGGAGTTCACGATTTCACTGCACTCATGGCTTCTGTAAGAAATAAAGCGAAGGGTGTTGCTTCAATTGCTCAAGAATATCTAAGTTCAAAGGCAGGAACTCTTTTTGGAATAATGATTTTTGTTACTTTGATTTTAATTGTAACTGTATTTAGCGTTTCTGCTGCAGACAGCATTATTGCACGTCCAGATTTAATTATTCCCTTAGTTGTAATCACTGTTGTTGCAATGATTTTTGGAATAGGAGTTCAAAAGTTCAATTGGAATAGCACTATTACCACAATAATCGCAGTTGTTATTGTATTTGTTTCGATAGGAATTAGTTTGCAAATACCAGTTACATTTACTATAAATCCCGTTCTTTTAAGAGCAATAATGATTACAGTGATAGTTGCATATGCTGGAATTGCTTCAGTTGTGCCTGTTTGGATTTTACTTCGTCCAAGAGATTATTTGAGCTCTGTTCAGTTATTGCTTATTCTTGCTTTGGGAGTTTTAGGAATTATAATTGTAAATCCAGAAGTGAATGTTCCTGCAGTAATGAACAATGGCGGATTTTCTTTGTGGCCAGTGTTATTTATCAGCGTTGCATGCGGAGCTGTTTCCGGATTCCATGCACTTGTTTCTTCTGGAACCACTAGCAAACAACTTGAAAAAGAATCTCACGCAAAAATTGTTTCTTATGGGGGGATGCTTCTTGAAGCATTTTTAGCAGTTATTGTTACAATTGTCGCAGTTGCAGGATTAAAATGGGGCGCGGGAGAAGGCACATTCCAGTTTGCATTAAATCAGGGATGGATTGTTTTATTCTCAGAAGGATTTGGAAATATTGTAGGAAAGGTTGGAATTCCGTTCATAAGCATTGGTGTTGCTTCACTTCTTGGAGCAGTTATGGTAAATCAGTTTGTTTTAACTTCTGTAGACACTTCAACAAGACTTGGAAGATTTATAATTTCTGAAAAATTTGCTAAGAAGTTTGACTTCTCTGGAGTAAAAGGAAGGATACTTGCAACACTTGCAGTAGTGATTCCTGCTTGGATTTTAGGAGTAACAAACAGTTATGAAACAATCTGGAAACTTTTCGCGAGCTCTAATCAATTAATTGCAGCAATCGCATTAATCACTGTTGCAGCTTACTTTTTATCTAAAAAAGTTAAGGTTGGGTTTATTATTCTCCCTGCAATATTTGTTTTGGTAACCACAATGACTGCTTTATTGTACTTAACTTTCCGAACAGGAGGGTACATTAACACAGAAAATTGGGTTCTTGCAGTTATTTCTTTAGCAATGTTTGCTCTTGGAGCCCTTGTTGCATGGGAAGGCTTCTTAAAATTCCGAAGTCAAAAGAACAAAAAGTAGAAAACAGATAAATAATCTTACTTAGAAATATCTCCAGTTTTTTTCCAAGCAAGGTATTTTTTATCTAAGATTTCAATTATTCTTTGACGCTCTTCGCTTATTCCAACTCCTTTCCAGTCTATTATAACAAAATCTAATTCTTCTTCTGTTTTCTCAATAGCCTCGTTTATCATTTCTTCAGTTATTGGAAGAGAATATTTGGGAATAACATGAGAAATTGCAACATTGGACTTAAGTTGTATTTGATTGAAACTTGGGCAGTAATGTGGGCCTCCGATTGCAATTGCTATTTCACTGTAAGGATTTGGCCGGAATTCTTTAACAATTTCATCAATTGTTTTTGCAACTACAAATGCTGCGCGGCGGTCATTCCATTCGTTTGCAGTTGAACCGATTTCAATAAAAATGCATGGCTTGCTGATTAATGGGCCATGATGAGTTGCTTCAAGAGTTAGTTTGTATTTATCATCAATTCCATGCTCTTTTGCGTTTTTTGCTAGCTTTTCAAAGATTTGTTTCTGAAAAACAGCTGAACTTAAGCAAACTTTTCCTTTTGTGCCCCCGTGCTCGGCGTTTCTCCAGTTTCCAGGAATGTGAACTGAGAGCGTCTTTTCTTTTTGCTCAGATTCGTGCTTAGACGCAAAGATTACAAAGTCGTACTTGTTTATTTTTTCTAAGTCCAAATTTTCTGTGAAAATAGTTTCATTTTCCACAAAATAAAAATCATAACTTGGCGCATTTTTCATCGAAGCCATCAAAGGGTTTTCTCGGAATTGTTCTAAATTTTTAGTAATATTCATTCCTGCTAAATCTTTTTTGCTTGCAATAATTAGATATTTTTGATACATACTACCAACAAAATTCGAGAATATATAAAAATTATGCTAAAAAATCGCAAATATCGGTTATTAAATGATAAATATAAAAACTTTCTAAACAAAAATGCTTTATGGAAAAATTAATGATAATCCTCCTAGGAGTTGCAGTTTTAGTGCTAGGTTATCCTTTAGGAAAGTTTCTCGCTCACATAACAAAAGAAGAGCTTGCTGCAGGACAACGCTGGTTTAAATTAATCATTTTGTTAAGTATTATTGGGGCAATTGTTGGACTAATTCTGAATATCGACGTGCTTTTCTTTAGTTTTTTGTTTTTTGCGATTGTAACAAGCAGAAGTTTGATTTCTAAAAAACAAAAAGTAAGATAAGAAAGTTTGCACATATGTCGAGGATAAAAGGTTATAATAAAAAATTATAACCCAAGAATAAAAATAAAACACAAAGGTTAAAACAAAAAATTAGTTGAGATGATATCGAAGAATAAATATTAACTAACTATTTATTTCTTCTTCTTCTTTGCTTTCTTTGCTGGCATTTTAGATTACACCTCTTTCCAATATTTATTTTAGGAAATTCTTCTTTTTATATTTATCTGTTTTTTTTAAAAATGAAAAAATTTTGCAAAAATTATTAAACTTTTTTTAAAAAATTTCAACAAAAATCTCCGAGGACAAATAAACTAAACCTTAATAAATCAAAAAAAACTTGAAATTAAATGTTTTATCTAATCGGTTTGGGATTGAATGTTGATGAAATTTCTAAACGTGCGCTGGAAATTTTAAAGAAATGCGATTTTATTTACCTGGAAGGTTATACTGTTGATTTTCCCTATACTCAAAAAGATTTGGAAAAGGTTATTGGGAAAAAGATTGAAATGAAAAATAGGGATTCTGTTGAAGATTTAAACTTAATAAAACAAGCTAAAACCGATGATATTGCTCTTTTAGTTTATGGGAGCCCTCTTAGTGCTACGACCCATATAACTTTGATTGAGGAAGCTAAAAAGCAGAAATGTAAGTATGAAATATTCCATAACGCTTCGATTATTGATGCAATTGCTGAAACAGGATTGCAAGTTTACAAATTTGGAAAAATAACCAGTATGCCTGCTTGGATTCCTGAAAAAAGCTTTAAACCAACCAGTTTCATGGAAATATTAAAGCAAAATCTTTCTATTAAAGCCCATACACTTGTTCTTATTGACATTGGACTAGACTTAAACAAAGCTCTTGCTCAACTTGAAGAATCTGCTAAACAGCATAAAATAAAACTGGAAAAGATTGCGGTTTGCTCTCAGCTCGGAACTCCAAACAGAAAAATTATTTACAGAACATTAGAACAATTGAAAAAAATCAAAGAAATCGCAAAACCTTACTGCATTATCATTCCGGGTGAGCTTCATTTTGTTGAAAAAGAGTTCTTGGAAGGATTTAGTTGAACCTTGGCTAAACTTATTAGTTTATCATTCTAAATAAGTTTTAAAAGATATAAACAGTATATTTTTACATGGAAATCAAAGAAATAGAACAAGAAATTATCAAATTCTGGAAAGAAAACAAGACTTTTGAGAAATCCTTAAAGAAAACAGAAAAGAAAAAACCCTACATATTTTATGATGGGCCTCCCTTTGCCACAGGCTTGCCTCACTATGGGCATATTCTTGGTTCTGTAACTAAAGATGTTTATGGAAGATTTTGGACAATGAAAGGAAATTATGTTAGAAGAACTTGGGGATGGGACTGCCACGGGCTTCCAATTGAAACAATTGCAGAAAAAGGGTTAGGAATTAATTCCAAAGATGAGATTGAAAAAATGGGTGTTAAAAAATTCAATGACTATTGCAGAAGCAAAGTTATGGGATATGCTAATGAATGGAAAAAGTTCGTTGAAAGAATTGCGCGATGGGTTGATATGGAAAAACCTTATCAAACAATGGACAATGATTACATTGAAAGCGTTTGGTGGGCATTCAAGCAACTCTGGGACAAAGGATACATTTACGAGGGAGAAAAAATCTTGATGTATTGCCCAAGATGCTCAACTCCTCTTGCAAAAGCAGAAATTGCAATGGATAATTCTTACAAAAATATAAAAGAAGACACTTTGGTTGTAAAATTCAAACTTAAAGAAAAAAGAAAAGGGCAAGATGTTTATGCCTTGGCTTGGACAACTACTCCTTGGACACTGCCTTCAAATTTAGCTTTAACTGTCCATCCAAATTTAGAATATGTTTATCTTAAAGACAAATCTGATAAAACAATTTATGTTCTTGCAAAGCAATTAGTGTCAAACTTTTTTAAGAGCTCTGAAGATTATGAAATTCTTGAAGAGGTTAAAGGAAAAAATCTGGAAAATAAAGAATACGAACCTTTATTTGATTATTTCAAAAATAACAAAAATTCATTCAAGATTCTTTTAGGAGACTTTGTTACTGCAGAAGACGGAACAGGAATTGTTCACACTGCTCCTGCTTTTGGTGAAGATGATTATGCTGTCTGCAAAAAATATAAAATTCCAATGGTTCAGCCTGTTGATGAAAAAGGAATATTTACAAAAGAAGTGAAAGATTATGCTGGAAAATTTGTTCACGACACCAACAAAGAGATAACTGAGCAACTAAAAAAAGAAAAGAAACTTGTTTTGATTAAGAGAATTGAGCATGAATATCCTTTCTGTTACAGATGCGATACAAAATTAATGTACAGAGCAATTCCTGCTTGGTTTGTTGATATTCAAAAGATTAAACCTCGCTTAATTGAAATAAGCCAGAAAATAAATTGGTATCCTGAATTTCTAAAAGAAGGAAGAGTGAAATATACAATTGAAACAGCTCCTGATTGGAATATTTCAAGAAATAGATATTGGGCAACAGCTATGCCTATCTGGATTTCCAAAGACGGAGAAAAATTAATCATTGGAAGTGTTGAAGAGCTGAAAAAATATGCGAAAAATCTCAAGGGAAAAATTGATTTGCATAAAGATTATTTGGATGAAATTGTCCTCGAGAAAAATGGAAAAGAGTTTAGAAGAATTCCTGAAGTTTTAGATTGCTGGTTTGAGTCT
>ENA-UOWG01000893-UOWG01000893.1-activated-sludge-metagenome-genome-assembly--contig:-NODE-893-length-33897-cov-25.671503_pt1 | contig 33897 bp, 50 predicted proteins | sample MGYA00238147_ERZ761563 | MGnify/ENA primary metagenome ERZ761563 (study PRJEB28884, sample SAMN05720216) | anaerobic digester metagenome | isolation source: active sludge of municipal... | reverse complement strand
ATCTTGCGCTCGATATTCCGGCGGGGGGTCCAGGAGGACCCAATGTCTTTTTTTTTAATTAAAAAAATAATTATTTTATGTGTGTTGTGGCGTGGTCAATGGTTGATCTGTTACGGAAATACAAATATTTACGTCCAATGCTGTTTTGATATTACCTCCCATAGGAGAATATTTTTTAATTATTTTTAATAAAACTTTCACTATATTTGAGGGTAATATCAAAGTGATATATTACATAAATATTCGTATATCCGTAACAAGAAATAATTATAATATTATATATTATTCTTGACATATAATGTATTAAGTTATATATTTATTTCGTTGTACATCAATCCAGCAAGTGAGAGAATACTAATGACAGCCATAAATAAAAAGAATATTGATCAACAAAAAAAGAAAACTATATTGATATCAAACAGTGTCCACGAATCATTATCGAAATACTGTAGCGATCAAGGCTATGTTATGGGGCGCACCGTGGAGCGTCTTATAGTTGACTATCTTGAGCGGGAAAAGCAGGCGTCGCGGGCATTGGTTGACATGGGCATGTCTGGTAATGAGGATAGATAATGACAGCCCATTATCGCATGACACCCGCTGATTATCAAAAGACGGCAGGAGGGGGTATTGTATTCGGGAAGGGGAATAAATATCTTTCTGAAATATTCGTTGAATCATTTATTGAATGGGGTGGCCCAGGGCACTATCTGAGTAATGAGGAAATCGGGAAAATATATCATGAAGAAATGGAGCCTTTATTGGTGAGCCCGGAAGTGGTTGATCAGAAAAAGAAGATAATAAAAAAGATTTTCGAGAAGTGGCCAATGGCGAAAAAAGCGATAAAAAGGGAAGATGGAAAAGTGTCAAGGATGATTGAGGGGGTTAAAAAAAAGGATGTTTTTTTATCGCCTGTTGAATTGATCGTTGAAAAAGAAAAAGCGATAAAACAAGAAAAAGAGAAAAGAGCAAGAGAGAAGTATGAAGAAAGGCGAAAAAAATACAGTAAAGCAAAACCAAAAATTCCAACCATCTACGATATCATCGGCCCCTGTCCCGGCGAAGACAAAACATTTTCAGCGTTCGACTACATAAGAAAACAGCCGCTCGAAGGATGGGACACGCCGGAAAAAAGGGAGTGGTTTTTGAAGATAAGAAGGGAGATTTTGAGGGGATGAAAAAAATGGAAAATAAAAATTCCTTGACAAATCGCCCCGCATAAAATAAACGAAATTCACAAGCGACCTGGAAGCCGCGAAGAAAAAAGCCCGTTGTAAGGAGCCGCTTCCAGCCCCGGAGAAATCCGGGGGGCTCCTTAGAGCGGGTTTTTTGATTGAGGGTAAAATTATGAATAAAAAAATTACAATAAAAGATTCGTTTGGAAATTTAATTACATTTGAAACAATTAAAGATTTTAAAGCGTGGAAACGTAAAGAAAAAGAAAATATTTTGTTTGATTTAAAATCACGTCGAGCAGCTTTAGCGGGGTTATACAGCGTAAGAGAAGAGGAAACATTAAAAAGTAAATATCATAAATTATACGATGATTTAATAAATTATTTATATAAAAACACAAATAAGTCTTTTAGGAAAAAAGAAAAAAATTTATTTATTATTTTAGATATGTACAGGGAATCTTTTAAGGTTTATTCTATTGGTGAAATACGACATTTAATTTCTAAAACTTTTATTCTTATTGATCAATTTGAAAATTTAAATAAATTTGAAAATGTAAATATATTAGAATTTTAAATATATAAAATTAGGATAAAGCCATGAACAAACCCAAAACCATGCGTCAAAAGCTCGCTAAAGCATCAATAGAAATCAAGAATGTCGGCATAAAGCAGTTTGTCGGCGCGTTACAGCAAGCGCCGTTAAGCAAGCGGTTATTGTTTTCTTACATGCTGATTTTCAAAAGGTTCAAGGAGGATACGAGCGGAAAGCGGCCCGAAGGGAATGTGAAGATAGCGCGGTGATATGAAAGTTTTAATTGCTTGTGAATATTCCGGGATAGTAAGGGATGCCTTTATCCGTCGCGGACATAATGCAATATCCTGTGATTTGTTGCCGACAGAATCACCGGGACCACATTATCAAGGCGACGTGATGGATATTATCAATGACGGTTGGGATATGATGATAGGGCATCCACCATGTACATATTTGAGTTATGCAGGAACACTCCACTGGAACAAACGTGGACGGGTTTACGAAAGACTGAAAGCTTTAAAATTTTTTGCTGATTTATGGGAAGCTCCGATAGAAAAAATATGTCTTGAAAATCCGAAAGGATGTGCCTCTCCAACTATCGCGAAATTTTCACAAGAAATACAACCTTATTTTTTTGGCGATTCTGAAATAAAAACTACATGGTTATGGTTAAAAAATCTTCCGAATTTGGAATATGATATTGAAGATGGATTATTCAATTTGAAAACATCATCAGAAAAACCAAAACCATTAAAGCAAAATTTAACGAGAGATAACCGCACAAGAAATTATTATTTTACCGAGAGCACAAGAAACCCAAAACTTCGCGCTAAATTCTGGCCAGGAATTGCCACCGCAATGGCCGAGCAGTGGGGTTAATATGTCCCTCGAAATCTACCAAAACTACGGTTTCAAGTTCTTCCCATGCCGTGCCGATAAAACCCCCGGCACAAAGGGAGATTGGAGATTACCTGAAAACCAACTGAATATCGACCAGGCCCGCCAGCTCCAATCCATGGGCCGGATGATTGGCGCATGGATACCGGAAGACGTGGTGGTCATCGACCTTGACCGGCATGAGGGAAAACCCGACGGCCTGAACACTATCCGCGATATAAAAAAGCAATATAATATTCATCTTGATTTCATGGATGAAACCTTTGTTGTCCGTACAGCCGGAAAAGGTCTCCATGTCTTCATGACCACCAAGCATGAGTGGCGGCAAAATACGAAAGCGCCAGGCGTTGACCTGAAAACGCATAAGGGATACGTGATTGCCGCCGGTTCCCCTGGGTATGAGGCACTCAACGAGCTTGACCCCATGCCGATGCCGCCTGAAATTGAAGCATGGCTAGAAGCGTGTGAAGAGCGGCGCGGCGTGAAGACTGGAGAAAATGGTGAGGACATGGAGGAGGGCGACGGGCCAGAAGTGGAACCGGCATCATCGGGCAAGAGTAAAAAGAAATCCGCCTCTCCCGGCGGGAAAAAACTTTTACCGGTAAAAACCCTTCGGCGTATTCTTAAAAAGATCGATCCAAAACATTTTTCATCAAATGATCGATGGTTAGAATTCATCATGTCGGCAATGGCCGCTGCCGGGACATCGCAGGATGTCAAAAACGCGCTTGATGAGTGGTCCCGCCAAGATGAGGCATACTCCGATGATAGAAATATTTTCAAACGGATAGACTCGTTTTCCACGATCACCGATTATTCCGTGGGCTCGTTTATCCACTACATGAAAGAGGAGGATCTCTCCCAGCACCTCATAACCCAGGTCGTGAAGCTGGACACCATCGGTAATCTCCTTATTTCTGCAGAAGAGCAAGAAAAAGACATCCTTTTTGATTGCGATTATAACGCGCTCTCTTTATCCCCCGAGGCCCGCGAGCTGTTCACCTTGCAAGGACATACTGCAGGCGCCGCGCTCTTGCTTGCCGCGCTCTATGGGCAGGTGATATTTGTAGCCGGTGAGAAAACAACATATTATTTTGACGGTAATAGATGGTGCGAGCTTAATGATTTTTATTCTATTGCGTACACTATTTTGTCCCGCGTGGTCCGCATCGTCTACGGTCGCGCCGATGGGAACAAAGAGGACAATGATAATATTCAGAAATGCTTCGCCGCGCTCCACACGCTTTACTGGAAAGAAAGCGTCTGGAAAGAATTCACCCGCAAAGACGGCGTGTATAAAAAAGCTGTTGACTGGGATGGACCGCGGAACCGGGAAACCTTGACCTGCCTTGATGGCGTGATTGATTTCAAGGGCGAAAAGCCGATCGCGCGAAAAGGTACCCCGGAAGAGTACCGCCGCTTTGCCGTGGAATACACGGTTGAGGAAATCGGAAAAGCCGCGAAGCCGGTGAATTTTATAAATTTTCTTGCTGATATTATCCCCGATCAGGAAACGCTCCGCACATTAGAATATTATATTTCCCTCATGATATCCGGAAACGCATCAAAGCGTATTTTTTCTATTTGGAAAGGATCTGGAAAGAACGGGAAAAGCACGTTGAAAGAAATTATTATCAACGTCTTAGGCTCCCAGCTCGTGACCTCTTTTGCCGTCGGCCTCATCTTGCAATCAAAAGACAGCGACGGATTAGGCGTTACCCCTGAGATGGCGAAATTACAAGGGGCCCTCGCCGCCTTCACGTCTGAAGTCGATGATCATCAGCGGTTAAATGCGACGAAAATAAAAAACCTGTGCGGAGATGAAACGGTTCAAGCAAATCCAAAACACCGCGAGCCGATAGAATTTGAGGCCACCTGGCAGATGGTGTTATTATGTAACGACTTTCCCCGGTTCAACGCCTCTGACTCTGCGCTCATTGACCGATTGCTCATTGTTCCTTTTGACATCAAATACGCGGTGAGCGAAGAAGACAGAAAATCATGGATATCGAAAGGCGCGAAAAGAGAAAACATAAAGCCTGGGAAAAATAAAAAAGATTTCATCCCGCAAATCATCGCAGAGCGTCCGGGCATTATCAGGTGGATGATTGAAAAATATAGCGAGCTGGAAAACAAGCTCGGGGGAATTTTACCAATATCGCAGAAGTGCCTTGACCTAAAAAATTATTATGTGTATGAAAATGACGACTTCGGCCAATTCATCCGTGTGTGTTGCGAAATAGATACCGAGAAAAACTATTTTATTTCCACGGAGAAAATCACAGAACGATATCGCGACTTTATGCAAAATCCGAAAATATCATCTATCTCGGTAACAAAGGGCATTATTCAATCGACCGGCGAAGTAGTGAAAAAATGCGTGAATCCTGTCACGGAGTATAATTCTTATGGTGAACCTGTGATAAAATCCAGGCGGGGCCTTGCACACATACGGCTGCGTGACATCGAGCTTGAAAACGACTCATTCAAGCCGGGAATCAGCGACGGCGCGGCGGTTGTCGCATCGGAAACAGCCCATATTATTGACGATCGATCGGATGAAATACCGGAAATCGATTTTGACAGCGCGATACCGGCTGAGAATTTATTAGGGGATGATTAGCAAGTTACCGAGACGCGGGAAAAGGAGGGAGAGGTGGAAAGAATTAAGTCTTACCATGATTTTCTAAAATCAAAAATAAAGCTGGCTGCCGATAGCGACTTTATTGTCACACGGGAAGAAGTAGCCGAAATAAATACCGGAATTAAAAAGCTAAAACCTCATGAAGTAGACGCGATTGTATGGGCTGCTGCAGGCGGACGGCGGGCGTTGTTCGAGGCTTTCGGGCTCGGTAAAACCTGTCAGCAGCTCGCGCTTGCGGTCCTCATAACAAACAGGGAGCCCGGCAAGGCCTTGCAAATCCTTCCTCTTGGTGTGAAACAAGAATTTCACCGAGACGCGAAGGACTTCTATAATGTTGAAGTCGAATATGTCCGCACCCAGGCGGAAGCGGAAGCGAGCGAAAAGCGGATATTGATAACCAATTACGAACGCGTGCGGGATGGTGATATTGATCCTAATAAATTCTTGATGGTGTCTCTTGATGAGGCTTCGGTCCTCCGGGGATACGGGACAAAAACGTATCAGAAATTCCTTACCTTGTTTCAAAAGGTAAAATATAAATTTGTCGCGACGGCGACACCTTCCCCAAATAAATATAAAGAGCTTATTCACTATGCGGGATTTTTGGGCATCATGGACACGGGGCAAGCATTGACGCGGTTTTTCAAACGCGACTCTACACAGGCTAATAATCTAACACTTTACCCGCACAAAGAACAGGAGTTCTGGCTCTGGGTGTCATCCTGGGCGCTTTTTCTCACGTCACCGGCGGACCTCGGGTATGACGCGACTGGGTACGAATTGCCGCCGCTCAAGGTCCGCTACCATGAATTGAAAGTCGATCATTCGAGCGCCGGGTGTGAATCAAACGGTCAGTTCAAAATGTTTCGTGAGGCGGCTTTTTCTTTAAAAGACGCGGCAAAAGAGAAGCGCGACAGCATACCGGCCAGAGTTTCTAAAATGCTTGAAATCGTGAACGAATCTCCGAAAGAGCATTTTCTTTTATGGCATGACCTCGAGGCCGAGCGGCACGCAATAAAGAAAGCTCTCCCCGCGTGCGAAGAAATATATGGCACATTAAAGGCAAAGTGCGACGATCCGCTCTACACATTAAGGGAGCGCCTTACCATAGATTTTTCAGATGGTAAAATTCAATACCTGTCTACAAAGCCGGAGCTTTCCGGTTCCGGATGTAATTTCCAGCGGTATTGTCACCGCGCTATATTCCTCGGTATTGGATATAAATTCAATGACTTCATTCAGGCAATTCACCGCATTTATCGATTCTTGCAAGATAAAGAATGTATCATTGATATTATCTACACGGAAAGCGAGGCGGAAATATTAAAGGTACTTCTTAAAAAGTGGCAACAGCATAATCACCTTGTCGAAAAGATGATAGAAATAATTCACAAATACAATTTATCAAACGAGGCAATCAAAAACAGCTTGTCCCGTACTCTAATAACCGAGAGGTACGCCGTGGAAAAGAACAGATACACCGCAATCAATTTTGATAATGTCCCGGTCACGATGGAAATGAAGGAAAACAGTGTTGACCTTATTCACACATCGATTCCGTTTTCAAATCATTATGAATACACGCCGACCTATAACGACTTCGGGCATAACACGGATAACAATGAATTTTTTAGGCAGATGGATTATCTCACCCCGGAACTTTTGCGGGTATTAAAACCTGGACGCGTCGCCGCAATCCATGTCAAGGATAGAATTCTTTTCGGAAACGCCACCGGCGACGGCATGCCAACCGTGGACCCGTTTTCAGATATGACGGTTTTTCATTTCCTGAAACACGGCTTCCGCTACATGGGGCGGATAATAATTTTGACCGACGTTGTGCGGGAGAATAACCAGACGTACCGCCTCGGGTGGTCTGAACAGTGCAAAGACGGCTCAAAAATGGGCGTAGGGTGCCCGGAGTATATTTTATTATTCCGCAAACTTCCAAGCGACACGGGGCGCGCCTACGCAGATGAGCCGGTCAAGAAAACAAAACAGGATTACACGCGGGCACAATGGCAGATTGACGCGCACGCGTATTGGAGATCATCCGGGGACCGGCTCTTGACCGGGGAAGAATTGAAAACAATCCCTGTTTCGGATTTGCAAGCAATCTATCGGGCGCACTCACGGAAATCTATTTACGATTACCGTGAACATGTCGCCCTGTCAAAACACCTTGACGAAAAAGGAAAGCTCCCCGCGTCGTTTATGGTGGTCGCCCCTGGCTCATGGTCAGAGAGTGTTTGGGATGACATAAACAGGATGCGGACATTGAACGGAAACCAGAGCGCGAAGGCTTTACAGATGCATATATGCCCGCTGCAATTCGACATCGTGGAAAGGATTATCACGCGATATAGTAACGTCGATGACGTGGTATATGATCCATTTGCGGGATTGATGACCGTGCCGTACATGGCCGTCAAGATGGGCCGGAAGGGAATAGGATGTGAATTGAATCCTGACAGCTTCCACGATGGTCTGGAATATCTCAGGGCAGCAGAAGAAGAATACGAGCTGCCGACATTATTTGGAGCGATGGAATTATCAGATGCAATCTAAAGGCATGTCCCTGGTTGAATCCGTCGCCAACGTCGCCGTCGGCTATGGCGTCGCGCTGGTATCTCAAATTTTCGTGTTTCCGATATTCGGGATTTATATCCCGTTATCGGACAACATGAAAATCGGCGCATGTTTTACGGTTATCAGCATAGCAAGATCGTATTTTTTAAGAAGGTTTTTCAATATGTCGCGGATGAAAGACTTAAAAAATAGATGAAAAAAACTTAAAAAAAACACAAAAAACCCTTGACAAAATATGAGAGTATCGGTATATTGTAGGAGTAGTTAAGACGGGGAAAGGGGAACGGAAATGAAAAACGAAATTATAAACGAGCTTAAAAAAGAAGGAATCAGAATTGACGGCGACCTTTTTGCAAATTTACCCACCATGATCGAAAACGCGATTGAAACAGTTCGTTCCCTTGGAATGGAATATTGGTTAAAAAACACAACCGCCGGCCCGAGGATAAAGCGCATTGTTTCTAAGTTGGCATGAAAATCCTCCCGGTAGACCTTTGGCTCACGGGTGGTTATAGAAAGTAGTATCCCGGCGGTGTCCGGCCGAGTGTACGGATATCGCCGGGAAGCATTTAAAACGGTGCCGAATATGATTTTTAAAATCAAATCAATAAAAGATATCATAAACCTTCCCGGAGATTTTGGAACCGTATACCGCGAAGTTGAAACCGGACAATGTGAAAACAAGGCTAATTTAATGTTCTGTTTTGATGATGGTTTTTCAGAATGGAACCTGGAGGCGGTATAATATGCCCTCATCAACATTCTTTTGTGACCGCTATCAATATTCAATGCGTGAGCTTGTGCGACTGTCAAAAAATGGAATGAAAGTTGTCGTGAGGGGATACGCGCTTATTCAGCGGGGAGTAATAATTTATTTTGATCGGAGTAATCATCATGCCAACAAGGGAAGAGCGATTTACTGAGTATAAGGCGATTTTGCGCCGTGCCGACTGGACGTATAATTACGCTGATGGAAAAGCATATTATGATGGAATGGAATCATATCACAAGGCAGTCAGGGCAAGAATGGAAATGCTCCGCGATTTTCCCGACGATTCGATGGAAATCGCAAAGCTATGGATTGAGTATGGGGGCGACTAATGCATAATGATGAACTACTCCGCGAGATATCAGAGGAAATCGAAAAAGGAATCGCGATTTTCAACAAGATGAAAAACCTTATAAGCCCGGCGCCGGCGCCATTACCGTTGCCGGATATGGAAAAGGTGGAAAGAAAATGATGGATATAAAAATGAAAATTAACACGGTTCTTTATCTGATTATCATCGCGCTCATGCTCGTACTCATCGGAGAAATAAAACGTCATAACGACCGCGCCCAAGAATTACAGGGCGATATCAAAGACGTGTTGACGATGACAACCGCCATGTTCACCCAGGGGCGCGTGGGGATGGAGGTGAAATGATGGAAATAACCCAGCAGCACACCGCCGCCGAATGCGATTATTATTCCCAGATCGTCGAGCGCGTGCCGAATTACATCATGTATATTGATACCGGGTATTTCGCGGCACGCTGCACGATCGGAAATGTCAACAAGGAAAAAGGCCGGATCACGTACAAGCTCTGCCCCGGAGCACGCGGAGCTACTGCGGGAAAAGATTGCGGAGGGGATGAGATAATGAAATGCGGATTATGCGGAAGTGAAATGGTAGAATCTGAAACCAAAGGTATTTATCGTATATGTGAATGCATAAAAAAACATGATTGTGTTTCTGGTTTTCCGCGAACAGGTCGTACCGTCGCCCGTCGCGCCTATGTGCGCCTCACCCGCCCGGCGCTGCAGACGGATATTCTTATCACGGTAAACCTTACCGCGCCAACCTTCCGGGGAATTTTTGATCAAATACTTTGGGCGCTCGCGACTTTTGACACACAAGGAATTATAATCGATTCGATTTCGTTTCATGATGTTTTAGAAGTCAGCGACTCCACACAAAAAAATACCGAGGTGCAAAATGGCAAAGAAAACTAAACCTGTAGAAAAAGCAACATACCGAAAGCGCGTCCGCCTGACAAAGCACGGTATCGAAGTTGTATACATCGGCGCAACAATCCGTCTTGCAGTCGCCGAAAAAATAGATGTTGTTGCGGCGCGTGAAAATCTCACCTTCTCCCAGGTTGTCGCCCGCGTGCTTGAAAAGGAGTTCGGGGAATGAATACAGAAATCTACAAAGACCCCGCTGTCCGCGCGAAGGTTGAGGCGGCCCTTTGGTTCCGTAGAACTGCGATATGGGTTTATGTGAAATACATAATTCACATCGCAGTAATATCGGTTTTTTTATATTTCGATCACGACCGATGGGCTCTGCTTTACATCATGGGGTTTTCAATTCTTACTGGTATGCAATTCGATCTTTCCGCCGCGATTGCCGAAACCGAAAAGAAAATGACTGCGGCGGATGAGGCGGAAGAGATTGAGATTTGTAACGAGATGTTAGAAAGCCTGAAATCGAAATCCGTTGACGGGGGAGTGGGGAAGCATTGAGCGAGCGCGGAGGAAATTCCAAATAAATTATAAAACATAATGAGGTTTGAAATGAACGAAAAAAGATTTACAATTATTGGTAAAAGAATTGGCCAACAAGGTAACAATCGTGGAAAAAGTAATGTAATAGCTACTGCTTATTTTTTCCCCAAAACAATGAAAAAAAATAATGATATTGAAATATGTGTTAATATATCAATATCGAAAGAAGCGATGAAAGAAATTGGATGGGAAACCGGCGAACGCGTTGTGCTTGCATTTTGCAATAATTCTTATTATTTAATCAAAGACAATTTAAATGGATTAAGATTAACAAGCAATGGACACAAGGGGGATGTATCATATCGAGAATATGTTTATTTTCATCGAATTGATCAAAAGCTATCTCCTCTTTCGATATCAGATATAAAGGCGGGTAAAAGAATCCCGGTACACGGGGTTATTGACCATGATGAAAAAGCATTTAGATTTGATATTAGGTAATTTGCACTACTAAAAAAGGAGGCCGTACAATGTCCATAAAAAAACTTATCGCACAGCGGGAGAAGAATCAAGGCAAGATTAACGCTCTGAAAAACCTTCTTGCCTTAGCCGTCGCACTCGACAAGTCCCTCAAGCTCCAAATTCGCGACGCCATCGCGCAGGAGAAGGAAGCCGCGAAGGCGAAGAGGGCGGGGGCGACTGCCGCGAAGTAGCACAACCGCGCCCGGCGGTATCCGGGCAAGTATCGGAGAGATGGCGGAATTGGTAGACGCAAGTGCGGGCAGTTCTCACTCGTTGAACGTCACTGCCTCCGCTCTGTAATGGAGCTAAAGAAGGCGAAACACGTATTGCAGGTTCGAATCCTGCTCTCTCCAAATCACGGCCCCCGGATGCCTCGTATCCTGCCATACAAGGAAACGCATCAGGCCGAAAGCGGCGGGTAAAAACCTCCTGTAGCCCGTATCCGGGAATATTTATAAAAGGATTGATACTATGAAAAAACTTTACGATCTCACTGTAAAAACTGGAAGCTATACAAATAGCGCCGGAGAAGAAAAAGGGCGATATCTGAATGTCGGCTCGATCATGGAAAAAGACGATGGCGGAAGGTTCATTCTTTTGAATCGCACGTTCAACCCGGCGGGCGTCCCAAATCCCGATAACCGGGAAAGCCTGATTTTATCCATGTTCGCGCCGAAGAAAAAGGACGGGGCCACGCCACCATCCGCCCCAGAGAACGGTGACAACCCGTTCAGCGATGAGGATATTCCGTTTTAGGATACCCATCATGCGCCCATTAAAAATTAAAATCTTAATCTGGGATATTCTAAGGTGGTGGAAATGAAACCCGATGACCCCAACGTCGGCGCGGTCCTTGCCGATCTTTCCCGGACATCATTCCGGCAGATAAACGCGCATCGGCTGGACCGCGAGCGCGAGGAAATCCATAAATCGAAAAACACGAAATGCCCTATCGGTCACATGACGCGCCGGGAGATTTGCGAACACCTGAACATATCGCTATCGACGCTTAGAAATTACGTGAGGGAAAAGAAAATTCCGGTTGTGCGGATGGGATATAATGTGTATTTCAATCCAGATGAGGTCACGGAAGCGTATAGAAAAATCAATCATACCAGGGGGAGGGCGCGGGAATGAGTGGAAAAAAAGGATGCTCCTCATGCAAATGGTGGGAAGGAAAGAAAGAAATATATGCAAGATGCAAACAGGATTATGCTCATTTGACATATAGAAATAATACATGCCATAAATACGAGGAAATAGAAAAATCATGATAATAAAATTCCAAGAATCCGAAGGCTCCGGCATATGCTCAACGCCATGCCCTCATGGGTACGCGCTCGATCATGGCCCGATAATGGTCAATAGCCATATCTGCACGCGCTGTAATTATTTCGATGGGCATGATGAGAGCGGGGATGGGTTGAGGTGTAATAAGGAGGTATCATTATGAAAATTGAAATAAGTGAACTTCTATTTGATGAAATGTGTAATAAAATAGGAATATGCAATCCGCAATCCGGTTTTAAATTAGCAAATATGATTGATAAAGGCTGCGATATTGTTTGTAACAATCGTTCAATATGTGAAAAAATATCATCAGAGGAACTGAAATGATAAACTACTTCCGCTCTAAAAAATCATATCATCATGAAATCAACGAGCTAAAAAAACAGCTACTTGATATCGATAACCAGGTCACGCAAAGGGAGCGGAATGTTTATTTCGCGGAAAAAATGACGATCATTTCTGAAAATGAAAACCGGATATTAAAACTTATTTCAGATTATGAAGGGCGCATTATCACGGAATCCGCCCGCGCCGCCGATGAACGGGAATTAAAAATGATGGAAGTCATTGAGCGCAAAGAGACGCGAATAAAAGAACTTGAACTTGAAAATATAGACCTGAGAACGAGCTACCGCAATTTCCGCGAAGACGTGCAGGAATACGAGATTTTGACGCAGACGATCGAGACGGCATTAAAGGCAACAACAGAATCAACGGCGCAGCTTGCCGCGAAGTTCGCCGGGATCAGCGATAAAATGAAACGCCTTGCCGGGAAATTCGACAAGGAACATATTAAAATGGTCGATGGGGGGAAGGGATGAAAATCTATATAGCCAGTTCCTGGAAAAATCAGCACGCCGTGGAAATGATTACGGCATTTTTAAGAGATTCAGGCCACGAAGTGCGCTCATTCGTTGAGAATAATTATGGCGAGGGCCACTGCGCGCAAAAACCAATACCATTCGAGGAGTGGGTTAAAACAGAACAGGCTGAGCGAAGTTTCAAATATGATACAAAAGGCGCCACAGAAAGCGATCTGGTTATCTATATCGGACCGAGCGGCGAGGACGCGGCGGCTGAGTGCGGCATGGCATGGGCGTGTGGTATTCCAATTTATGGACTTTATGCAAAAGGGACCTCGCTCGGACTTATGCGAAAAATGATGGATCAGTGGTTTTATCGATATACCGACCTGCTGAATTTAATAAACGGAAAAGGATTAAAATCATGATCACCTACAAAACCAAAGCCCAGCCGCTCGATATCATCATCGTCTACAATCCCCGGTCCTGGCTTCACCGCCTGATCTATGGCGTCACCCATTACAAGGCCGGACATGTCGCGCTTTATCTCGGCGACGGCATAATCTGCGAGGCTAATTCAACCGGCGTCCACCGGAAGCCGTGGAAAAATTACCGGGATGGGATGCTTGTTTATCTCGCCCGACCGATTGCCATGATGGAGATGGCGGAATTGAAAATCCGTGCCGCATGTCTGGACCGCGAAAACGAGCCTTACGCTTTCGGCCAACTCGTTGCCATATTTTTTAAAAACCTTTTCCACGTCCGCCACGTTCCCGACGTGTCGAAACAGGCGGTTATCTGTTCTGAATTTGTGGCCGACGTTTTCCGGGAAGGTGGAATAAATCTCTGTCCTGACCTGAATCCCTGGGAAGTCACCCCCGGTGACATCATGAAATCTGACAGGGTATTTTTGTTACAGGGCTGGGAATGATAAGGGGGAAACAATGAAAGTTTATAAAATTTGGATGGGTAAAGGATGTAATCCTTTCTGCACTAATGATCTTGACGATATAGAAATAACCGTATTTAATGCGGAAGTCGGGGAAATCGTAAAAATAGAAATATTAGAAATGACAGAATCAGAATATAATAGATTATCGGAGTTCACTGGACCATGAAAGAATCCACAATCCAACAACAAATCTGCGAATATCTTTCCGTCCATGGAATTTTCTTTTTCGCAATTCAAAATGAAAATCTTATGATGATGATAAAAATGTTCAAGGTCCCGGAACGGCAGGGGAGCGCTCTTGTAAGTCACGCGAAGAAGATGGGGATGGTTCCGGGGATGCCGGATTTGTGTATGCTTTTGCCGCATGAACCCCGTCCGATATTTTTGGAAGTGAAAAACGAGACGGGGAAGGTTTCGGCGCAACAAAATATAATCCATAACGCTATATTTAATATCGGCATGAACTGTGTCCACATAGTCCGCTCAGTCGAAGACGTTGAAAAGGTTTTGAAAAAATATGAATGGAGGGCGTATCCGTGAGAGAGATAAAATTCAGGCAAACAATATTTATAAACGGAATATTTTCAAGATTTCATTACTGGGGATTTATCGGCGAAGGTATATTTCATGGACCGATTGACAATGATTCCGCTTCTGAACAATTCACCGGCCTCCGCGACAAGAATTGGCGGGAGATTTATGAGGGGGATATTTTACAGTATTATCACGGTGGCGGGTGGATGCCTGAAATATTTGGAGCTGTAAAATATTTCGATGATTGGGCGCAATTCATGGTTGGCGAAGGTACTGTTTTCACGGAATATGGAGAAAAACCGCAACCCGAACGATGGGAAATCATCGGCAACATCCACGAAAACGGGGAGTTATTAAAATGACTTCTCATCCTTATTCTCATTCCCCCCGTACTCCTCGCCCTTTCCAGCAATCCGCCCGCGTCCAGGTAAACCAAAGCCTGAACGCTGGGCGCTCGCCTATTCTCTGCATGCCGACGGGGACCGGGAAAACCTTTACCGCCTCGCTCATTGTTTCCGATCGCGTTCCGATGAAAGAAAGAATTTTCGTTCTTGCTCCTTCAATTGAAATCCACGCGCAATGGGTTCGGGAGTTCGCCGCGCATAATATCCCAGCCGGTACGATCACCGACCGCGGCGTCATGGGCCAAAATATGCCGGTCTATGTCTGCATGACAATGAGCCTGAATAATATTCTGTCAGTCCTCCCGGAGCGGTTCGCGCCCGATGGGATTATCACCGATGAATGTCACCACGCCGAGGCGTCATCCTGGTTAAATATCCATCGATCCTATCCGCACGCATGGCGGTTAGGGCTCACGGCGACGCCCGAGAGGTATGACGGACAGCCGCTGAATAATACCTACTCCGAAATCATAACGACCATAACGCCGCGTGAAGCCATCGATCAGGGTTTTCTTTCCGATTATGTCCTCATTGTCCCGGAACAATACGCGCTCGATGTGCCGGTCCAGAATGGAGAATTCAATCTCGAAGAGCAAGCCGCACAACTGGGAAAGCCGCGTATCATTGGCGACGTGGTGGCGCAATACTCCGGGATATTCGCGGGGCTCCCTGTCCTGGTCGCCTGCTCGACGTTTGAACATGCCCGGATCATGGCCGAGGAGTTCACCGCGGCAGGATGGAATTTCCAGCACATACACAGCGGGCTACCTCATGCAGACCGCGCGGCAATGCTTCGCGGGATCCGGCGGGGCGAAATCCATGGACTTTGCACGGTCGGTATCGGCATCGAAGGCCTTGACATCCCAGGATTATATGGCCTCATCTGGTTACGGCGCACTATGTCGGTAACGGTATATCTGCAATTTATCGGGCGGATACTAAGGGCCGCGCCCGGCAAGAAATACGGCATAATTCTTGACCCGGTTGGAAATGTCTTTATTCATGGCCGTCCGGACATGGAAAGAGCGTGGTCCCTGGAGGGACGCGGCGCCCGGATAGCGGCGGAAGAAGGTGTACCCCGGATGAAGATTTGCCCCGCGTGTAAGGTAATGAACGCGGAAATCAACGTCTTATGCCACATATGCGGCTACGACTTCACCAGCGAGCGCGAGGATGGCCCTGGACGGGCTTTCCCCTCGATGGTCGATGGAAAGCTCGTTATCCTTGACGCGGACCGCCTACAAGCCCGGAAAGAGGCTATAAAGGCCGATTTAGCGGCACAACGGGAGGCGGCAGGGCGGGAACAGGCAGCGGGGATGGACGAGGGACCACAGGCGGCACAGGCGGCCCGGATAGTGACGGAAAGGGAGGAGAAAATCGCGCTGTTAAAAAGCGGGCTCGGCAGGAAAGGCGGGCTGTTCGGGGCAGCGGTGAAAGAGTGGTTGTAAAATAATGTAAAAAAATCCTTGACAATTCCGGTATTATTCCATATTTTTATAACGAGGTTTTTAAATGAACTACATCACCGACTTTCACCGCGCCCGGTCCCGTAAGCTCGGCGCGTCCGATATCGCCGCCTGCTTACAGCACCCGGAAAAATACCAGTCCCTCGCCGGTTATGATAGGACAGCTCTCACCGTCTGGGAAGAGAAGACCGGACGGCGTGAGAGGGACCCGGCAGGGTTCGCGGCTGAGATGGGGAACGTCCTTGAGCCGGTCGTATTGCGAAAATGGATACGGGAAAACGATAGCCCGGAAACCGCTGACCGATTTTATCGCGGATACGTGCTATGCGAGCTTGACAAAAAGGCGGATGGCTACCCGGACGCGGCGGCGTTTCAGAATACGGATTATTTGCACCACACAAGAGCGGAAACAGACTTTGCTATTTCGCATACGGATTTAATAAACATCGCAAAGCCTGACCGCCGCGCCATCATCGAAGCGAAAACCGCATCATTTTGGTCCGCACGCCGGGGGGATGATCCATATAATGGATATGACCCGGAAATAAAAGGACACCAGGGAATACCGCTGAAAAATTATTTTCAGGTACAATTTCAGGCGGCGATTTATCAGGCGGCATATGGAATAAAATTTGATGAGCTTTCCCTCGCTCTCTTGTTCGACACGTCGCAGTTCCACCAATGGGAAATCCGTCCGGATACGCGCGTACAGGAAAGGCTCCTCGAAGTCGCCCACTACATGAAACAATGTATCGACCGCGATATCCCGCCGCGTGAGCTTGCGATGAATCAGAGCGATATAAAAGCAATGTATCCGAAATTGAACGAGGATTTCCGAATTATATCAGGTGACGAATTGCAGACGGCCATAAATGCGGCAAGGCAAGCACGCGAGGCGGCGGAACAGGTCAAGGCATGGAAAGCGAAAAAAGAAGACGCGGAAAACGCGCTTGCCGTGTTGTTGAAAGACGTTAAGGTTCTACGCGGTCTTGTTGACGATGAGATTGTCGACCTTGCCGCGTGGCAGGAGCGGGAGGGGGCGGAGAGGATCGCGGGGTTGAAAGAAATTAAAAACGATACCGAGCTTTATGAAATGGCTGTCAAGCGAGGATTTATAAAGAAATCGGAACCGGTTAGATTTGTGCAGACGAAAATTAAATTTTAAAAGGAGTCATAATGAAAACAAAATGCAACTGCGGAAAGATGATCGAAAGCGTTTTTGCCAATAAGGAAAAGCTCCATTTCCTTTATTGCCCTGACTGCAAAATCGGCGGTAAGGCGGCGACGGCAGAAGAGGCGGTGAAGGAATTCAAAAAGGCGGCGACGGCGGCATCGGCAGGAGCGGCATCAACTACGGCAAAGGCGGCTCAGGCTGTTATCCCCTTCCCGTCGCCCCCGGTCCTCAATCCCTATTTCCTCCCGGTCCCCAAAACCCGCGAAGACCTGATATCCGAAATAAAATCAAACGCGCTTTCCCTTGCTGAAATGGCCCCGCGCTTCGTGGACAAAATCGCCACCATGCGGATGATAAATAAAAATCTTGAATACATCCTGTCCGCAAACCTCAAAAACGTATGGTCAACGCCGGAGGGTGTCGCGTCAATCTGGGATGCGTACCGTAATGCCCTTGAAATCGCGGCCACGCTCCCGGAGATGGGCTCTATTGTGCCATACGGGAAAACCGTTGAATTCATCCCCGATATATCCGCGTTTGAATTTGCGCTTACGACCGGGAAGACCGCGCCTTTTTCAAAGATCATCATCACGGCCATCTACGAAAAAGACCAATACGAAATCACGTCGAAAGACGGCTCGTTTCATTTCGAGCTAAAGAAGATTGGTTTCCCCCGTGGTGAAATCATCGGCGTGGTAGTTCAGGCGATAGATAAGCAGACCGGACAAATCATCGGGGAAGCCTACGACGTGCAGCGCCTCATGGAAAAAGCTGAGCGGCACAGCATTTCATATAAATACTATCTCGCCGACATGGCCGCGCTGAAAAATGCGAAAGCGGAAGGGAAAGACTTCATCGAAAAACAACCTGGCTGGAAGCTGTACGAAAAGGACATCCAAAATCCTTATGTCGGCCCGGACCGCCCGGAGATGCTGCGGAAGCTCGCGGGAAAATCCTTTTTCGGGAAGTTCATGAAAACGAGAAACGCCCGCGCTATCGGCGAGGAGTGGGAAGCCGACGCGGACAGACAGGGGAGCGGCACGAAGGAAAAGACCATCGATGACGCGGTGAACGAAAGCCTCAATCGGTCCATGAAACAATTCGAGGACGTGAAAGACGGGAATATCACAGACGCGGAAATCGTGAGGGATGGCAACGGGGAAGCGCCGGGACCGGCAAGCGCCCCCCGCCCCCCAGTAGGTGAAAATCTTTTTGACGGGGAGAAGGTATAACAATATATTCTGATTGACTTTTTAAGGAGGTAGCATGAAAACTAAAAGCGTAAAAACGATTATCGTCTCATCCGTCGCGCTCCTCGCTTGCCTCATCGCCATAGGATGCGCCCAGGATGAACCATACCGGAGGGTTGTCATGAGTGAAAAGGGAACATTGAAAGTCACCACCATAGAACATGAGCCGCAAGCGGGCGACGTTGAACGGATTGACGTTTTCAACTCCGTCACCTGTGACATTGAACTTGTTGACGCCGGTGTCCCGTTCGACCGGGCGGAAATAATCGTTCAGGAAGAGACGGGACCTGTGACGCTCTCATTCTATGAAGTCGAAAAAGGTAAGCCCTGGATTGCGACATATAACCCGCGCAAATTCGGCGACATTTTGGTTGAGGTGATAATCTACCGTTCCGGTATAGAACAGCGCCGTTGGTCCGATTCTTATAATCTGGAAATCGGCACATGGATGCTGACGGCAAAGGCTGTTGATGAAAACATGGAGCGGCATAATCTTCTTACTGAAACCGGCGTATTTACGTCCGGGACTACCACAAGCGGACGTCATGATATCACCATGCTGATTGAGGCTCGAATACCTCACGGGCAAAAACTTACTTTCTCCTTATCCGCAGTCATGCAGACAGATTTAAAAACGAAATTCCCCGGACGTACCGACGTGCATTTCAGACTTGCGGATTATAAGGACCGTTACCGGCGTCACACCGGATATCTGGAGCCGAACCGGATCCTTGACGATGAACCGGAAAAGTGGATTGACGGCATGACCGGAAAGCTCGAGCTCGGCGAGGGTGTCTATTATGTTTATGTCGCGCCGTCGAACGTAGGGCAGAAGACGCTTATCAAAGCAGCATATAGCGCCGGCGAGGCGCACGCGGTGAGCGGGGTAGTGTCGGCAATGATCAGGCCGATTGATTATACTATTTTTGATTGATAGAGAAAAGAGAGAAAGGGAGAAAACAAAAAGCCCGACCGATTGGCCGGGCTTTTTTAGGGAATTATATACCTAAGTCCCACGGGAGGGGAAAATGATTGTTATTCAAGTCGAAGTCAAAATCCTTAAACCAATTATACTTCTTTTGGAAAAAGAGATGGAAAGGAATCCGGACGGATATGTCAACCTTAGAATTAAATCATCTGATTATCCTATTCCAACACCATCTTGGAATGATGAAATTGAAGATTAGAATTTTGGTAAATTAAGTAGATTATTCGGTTCAATTTATCCTCTATAAATAACAAACCCCGGAGCACAGGCTACCGGGGGGCCGCAAGACACATGGTCTTACAGGGATGATGTATATAATATCGGGAATTTTATCATCCCTTGTCAATTAATTTTTTCATTTAGTTGCAACTAAAACTCAAAATAAAGCCAATAGGCTAAACATATATGTAGCAGTTGCAACATTTAGGACTTAAGTATGTAATTCCCCTTTTTTATTTATATTGGAATTAGCCAATAATGAGAATTACCCCAAGAGCTCCCGCACCTCCAGCGCCCCCAGTTTTTACCGATTCCGCTGCAGTAGTTTCGGATCCTGCTCCTCCGCCGCACCCCCCGCCCGCGCCATATGAACTCGCCGCACCTCCGGCACCCCCGTTGGCGCTAACTGCTCCCGGCGCGCCTCCGTTCCCGCCCGGTCCCCAAATTGAAGCTCCGCCAGAAGCGCCGGGGTGTCCAACGACTTCACTTGCTGTTGTCCCGGTCGGCGTGAACGCGCCCGTTCCGCCATACCCGCCGCCGCCGCCTAAAAATGTTTTATCAAATCCGGTCGCCGCTCCGCCCGATCCACCCGCGCTTAAGGTGGTCACGCCATCCGAAAAAGTAACCGCCGCGCCCGCTCCGAGAAATGCCGCTGTCCATTCAGTTCCTGCTTCGATAAAAATTCTTTTGAAACCTGATGATCCAGCACGCCCGCCCAATGCTCCCGCGGTAGGAAGTGTATATGCCGGATCAATCCACGCGCCTCCATTCCCCCCCGCGCCTCCCTCTTCCCCGCTTCCCGTCACCCATATATCATAAAATTTACTTTCCGGCGCAACCCATGCACCATCACCGGTAATCCACGTTTTTGGAGGTATGTCCGGCTGCTGACTCGGTGGGTAAATTTTCCGTATCTCACTTGACGCCGCGCCGTCAAATCTTACGACATAATTCAGCACCCGGCGGCCTGACAGATCATAAAAAGCGCCTTTCGACGCGCTCCAGGCTATCGGGTCTTGTGTTAATTCCGGTTCGAGATATCCGGTCCCCGCGTCTTTTAACCGGATGAAATACGCCCCCTCCGCCGCCGGCGTGAGCGTCACCTCCGCTTTGCACGTGTACAGAATCCCGTTTACGTCCACCGGTCCCGCGATTTTCACCACCGCGTCTGCGCCGTCCGCCTCGACATATGTCAGGTCAACGCCGAGCCGCCCGGCCAGCATGTTGGTATTTTGCCGCTGGTATCCCGTTGACACCGCCTCCGGGTTTGACGTTGGATTTTGGAGTATTTCGAATTCTTGTGCCATGGTGACGCTCCAGACTATTTATATTTCGCTTCCACCTTCGCGACTTCCGCGTTATACCACGCGGTCGCATCAGCAAGAGACACGGCGGCGGTCTTGCCTTGTATCTCGCCTTTCGACCGCAAGACTACCGCTCTATCCGCGAGGCTATCGATGACCGCCAACTTCTCCGCGTCCCTGTCGGCTTTCTTCATCGCCGCGATCCGTTCCTCCTCCATCTGCTCCGCGTACTCCTTTGACTCGGCCTCGTTCAATTCTGGTTTCGCGGGAATAATCCCGAGCTCCTCGATGGTATACTGCTCCAACTTCCCCGCCTTGTTCCGCCTGTAGTCGGTCTTCCCTCGATAATCGGCAAGCACCCGCCCATCAAGCGCGACGACTTCATGTTCTTTTTTCTTTTCGTGTTTTTCTTTTAGCTCCGCCCATGTTTCGTTGCTCACGATTTTTTCACGCGGCGACGGATGAAAATAAACCGCGTGTTTTTGGATAAGAGCGAGGCGCTTTGCTTTTTGGCTTTCCGGCATACCGGGCACCACCGGCGGGATTTTATCGCCCGCTTCGAGCGCCTTTCTTTTTGTCGCTTCCATGTCGATGAGGCATTTGGAAAAGCCGGTGATTATTTTTTCGTTTCCTATTTTGGTGAAGATTGCGGTTTTCATTTTTGGTAGCTCCTTTTATATTATCTCGCGCTTTTGTGTTGTTAGTACGTCAGGCCCCATTGGGTGCCGAGCGTACTCACGCGCGTTTCACCTGCGGTTGTTGTCGAAGTGCGAGCATCGGGAGAATTAGCGGAATCAAAAGTTATTGTTCTTAATCCCTGGTCCGCGTCAGCGGTTGTTGAATCCGCTCTATAGTTGTACGTAGTACCATTTAATGCTCCGGTGGCGGCGAGTGATCCCGCAACATTTCTACCTACACAATAAAACGATATATTTCCAGTTATTTTTTGCCCCTCGTCTTCCTGTATCGCCCCAGCACACGACGGTCCTGTTTTTGTCCTACCGTTGATAATCGCGTCTCCTATTCCACGCGGCACAAGTCCGCGCCGGTCTTGCATGATGAAATAAAGTCCTGACGGATTCGGCGTTCCGTCAACGTCACATTTAAAAAACGCCGGTGTCGTTTGATCCTTATACACCTTGTCAAACGCCGCTTGATAATCCGCAATAAGAACCGTCTGCCCCTGTTGCAAAATCACACGGTCGCCATTTACTGCGGGGTCACCATCGGCGACATATTCAATCATCATCCCCGGAGGCAACTTCCCCGCGAGCGATTCCAACAGGTCGTCAATCGTGACCTTAAAATCACCGAGGTCATCACGTCCCACCATCCGCTCGTCGCCGACAATCGTCGTTTTGGTTCTTGTGATTCCGTCTATGTTTATGCCCATGTCGTTCTCCTTAATCTACCAGATATTCAATTTCCCAGTCCACGCCATCAATAAACGCCGGCGTCGGTGTAACGTTCCTCACATTTGAAATCATCCACTCTTCGCCATCAAGCAATCCGTTCTCACCATCAAGCAACAGATTATTTTCCGTCCATACGTCAAAGTCAAGCGTAAATTGTTCCGTGAGCTCAAGCCCCTCGATGACAATAGTATCCTGTCCAGGGTCAACAGATTTTACAATCCATGATCCGTATTGCGAAAACTGACGGCCATTAATTTCAATATCAAGCGTGATTTTATCAAGTGGATTTATTTGGAAAGTATCAACGCCAAGCCCGACATTGACCGTCTCCCGCACCTGTCCGAAACGCGAAAGTATTCTTTCCGTAAGTTCATTTACTGATATTTCATCTATATGGTCAGTCTCAAAATCCGCAGTAAATGATTTTCGGTACTCCTCGAAAATCGTTCGCTCTGACATATCATTGAGATACTGGAGCGCGAAATCGTCATCCTCATGGCGCGGCTGATATTTTATCCGGCACGAAGAACAGAAAAACCGCGTCGCGTCCTGAAAATTCTTTTGAGGCTTTTTCGTGATCACCCAGGCTGGGATGCGCCATGTCTCATAATCAAGCCCCCAACGGCGAATAGTGAAATGGCCGCTGTTCTTTTGAATTAAAAACGCCGTATCATTTCGCAAGACGTTTGAAATCAGTTCCCGCGTTGTGCCGCCATCAAAATAAAACCCAAGTTCGTCAGAAATTGAAATATAATAATCGGTCTCTACGAGATCCCAGAATCCGGCGACATAAGGGATGTTTTCATTTTCTCTTAGCGCGTCAATGACGATTTCGCCGAGGAGGTTGTTTTCTCTCCCCGTCGCGTCCGCCGTCTCCGCTTCCTTGACGTTTCCGTCGCCGTCAACTTCCGTGACTCTGAAAATTCCTGATGTGGCGTCGAAAGTATATCCGGTAATCTCTACTCCATCACTATCATATACCGCATCCAGCGCGGTAATATATTCTCGGTCGAGAACTATGTAGTCAATCCATGTCACAGGATCGGCAGTGTCGCGTCCGACCTCTATCGCCTTGATATTGTATACGGGCCCCCATGCGACTGGGATATCGGCGTTGAGATTGTTTTCTTGAACATTCGGAAATTCCAGAACGGTGATTTTTCGGCAATATGGCTTATTAAAAAGAAATAGTTGATCCGTCGCCTCAACTTCCATCCGGTCGAATGATACTTTTATGTCGTTGATGATTCCCCGCCGGATGATATTAAAATCGTCAAGTAGTTGTGCCGCTTCCGTTGTTTTGGAAACCTGCATTGGCGTGTTAAAAAATTTCAATACGTCGAACGTATCATAAAAACCATCGGAGTTATCAGCGGAAATTGTAAAAGAATTATAGGTCACTATACCGGAAATCGCGTCCGATATTTTATTTTGAATACTCGGTACGCTCATCACCGGGCGCACCGGAAGAACTCCGTATAATTGGTCTGACGGATTTTCTGGATTTTTCGGCCCCGTGGAAAACGTCGATTCGCTGTTAGCGTAGATCGCGGCGAACGCGGTGAAATACTGCCATGGATTTAATGGCAAGTGCATATAAACAAGAAAATTATCCGAGTCTATCCAATAAGAATTGAGAACCTCGACAAGGCTTTCCGCGTCGAAAACCTCTTGCAAAAAAAAGTCCATGAAAATCTGCATCCGCTCTTGTGTCGGCGTGTCCCAGGTTCCGCCCCAGTTTATCCAATAGTTCGCGGTCGTGGTAGGATGTGCCGCAATGGAGAACGCAAAAATGCTTTGCGCCCGGTCAAATACGCTGTTTGCGATTGCCGCTATCGGTTTCGACGCGATGGCCTCGTAAAGCTCCGCGATAAAAAGCGCGGATTTTCGCATCGGTTCTAATTCTGATGTGACGCCAAGCGCCATGATTAGAACCTCTCATAGAATGAGAATTTATACGAATACAAAAAGCGATAGATTGAGGATTGCAAAAGAGAAAGCGGCTCGTTCGTTGCCGCGTAAAAGCGCGTCATGTTCACGGGCAGCTTATGCAGTTCATCATCGAAATAAATGAAATAAGGAAATTCTTTTGATATTTGATCTTCATATGCAAGTTCAATATCATTATAGATTTCATCATCTATTTTATACCGCACATCCATTTCCGCGCGGCGTCCGGAATACCCTCCGGCCCCGGGGATAGTCTGGCCCGAGAGAGTGACGCGGCTTTCGGATGTAGTATAAAATCCTATTTCCTTCGTTGGATTTGTTCCCAGCGTCCGCGCCTCGCCGATACCAATTCGACCGATGAATGTCCCGTTGAAGGTAATCGTATATGAAGCCGATTCCATTTCTGTAAGCAGATAAAGACCGTTTTGGTATTTCCGCGTTCTATCGGTCGATGCGGGAAGCGTGACAATCTGGGTTATGCTTCCATCTGAAATTGAAATTTCGGTACTATCAGTATTTCCTATCCCGATACAATCAACTATTTCGGGAGTATCAAAATTGACCTCAATCACATAAGAATCATTGAGATATATATCGGACAGCGCCGGGCTTTTCAACTTAGCGTCAACGTCCGCGAGTTGCATTTTGTCATACAATAGGATTTTCACGCGAACACCCCCGCGCCAAGATTGCGGTCTGAAATATCAATACGTCCGGTCCGGATTCCCTTTGTTACGGCACGGAAAAGGACTTCTTCATCAAGCCTGATGTTTATTTCAGTCGTCCCCCCGCTACTCTCGCCCCTCGGCGTTACCGTGACCTGTTCCCCGGCTGATGCCATGACCGCGGCGCCGTCGTTCCTGTTTGACCTCACGTCCGGAACGCGATAATCCTGAATACCGGTTTGTGCGGACGGTATCGGAGTTGATGCGATTGCCGCTTGCTTTGCGAGGCCAGCGGCGAGGGTGATACCTGCCGCAATGAAGTTATAAGGCGGCGTGAAAGCGGCAAGGGCCTTCGTGAAAGCAAGATAAGAGTTTATCGCTGCTTCCGCCATTGCCACGGCTTTCATCGCATAAGCGAGCGCGCGGGATCCTTTCCCGGCATTTTTAAATGTCGTCTGGAGGTCCCGGAGCATTTCCCCGGCGGCCCCAGTGACTTGCTTACCAAATTCGAGGCGGGATTCTACGAGCTTTTTTTCCTCGTTTTGAATTGCCCTTCGAAGTCCCGATTCCGCCGCGAGCCTCTGTTCATTGCTTGCGAAATGCACTTTGTTTATCGCGTCAAGCTGCTCTGTAAGCCATGCGAGGCGACCGGCGGCGGTTTCAGATTCCAGCGCCGCCTGACCTTCGAAGAATTTTACCGCGTCATTTCTAAGGCGGGTTTGAAAAGAGCTATTTGAGACATACATACGTTCGAGCATTTCCTGAAATGCTTTCGCCCGTTGGTCGTATGTTTGCGCCAACCCGGCAGTGGTTCCCCGCGCCTGGTCAACCCTCCCGCGCTCGGCAGCGGCTTCCCTGGCGTTCTGTGCCTTGCTCGCCTCATAGGCCGCGCGGCTTGCCGCCTGGTTCCTGATGAGCGTGTCCCTTGCCCTTTCCATCGCGCCGACGGCTATTTGTGCTCCGGTCTGGACACCTGCGAACATCCGGGAGAATGGCCCAGGGAGCTTTGAGAGCTGACCGGCAAGCTCGCCAACCATGCGGATGACGCTGCCATAAATAACGAGGCCGAGGTTTAACATCCAGATAGCGGCGGTCTGTGCGAAGTCGACGGCGTGGAATTTTACCGTGTCGAAGTTTTTTACAAGGGCTATCAGCCCGACAATCAGCAAGGTTACGCCGACGGCTATAAGTCCGATAGGATTTAGCGCCATGGCGACGGTTAAGGCCTTGACCGCTGCGGAAAATACACCGGTCCCGGCGGCTGCCGCCGCTGTTGCCGCCGCGTATACCCCGGTAGCGACGGCCATTATTCCCTGCATGACCGCATAGGCTTTTCCGGCAAGCGAGGCGGCAAGGATCGCGCCTTTATACACCACCACAACCCCCGCAACAACGCCGAGGGTTATTCCTATCGCCTTTAGCGTATCAACCAGATTATCCCCTTCAAGCGCCCACTCTAAAACATTGTTCATCACATCGGTGATAAATATCGCTGCTTCTTTCAGCGGCGGTAACAACTTCGAGCCCACCGCCGACGCGAGCATGGTAAAAGAGTCGTCCATCGTAGACATGACGCCGGAGAATGTCGTACTTGATCGGATCATACTTTGATAGAACATTCCGCCTTGTGCGGTCATATTCTGAAAAGCTCTTGTAATTTCCGCGCTTGTCGCCCTTCCCGATGATACCATTTCACGGGCTTTTCCAACTGCGGTATCTCCAGTAAATCCCCACATCCGGGCAAGCTCTTTTAATATCGGCACGCCCGCGTTCGTGAGCTGATTTACGTCCTGCATTGACGCTTTGCCGCTTGCCTGGATTTGAGAAAAAGCCAGAACGATACTTTTTAATTTCTCGCTGTTCCCCTGTGCAACATCTCCCAGCATCCGCAGTCTTTCCGTGACGTTCGTTTCCGTCGCGGCACCGAAACCGATCATAGTTTGCGCCGCGTCCGCGAGGTCCTGGAATTGAAAAGGAGTCCTCGCACCGAGTACTTGCAGCTGGTTGACAAGACCGCGCGCGGCAGTCTCTGAACCGCCAAGCATGGTTGTAAATTGAGCGAGGCTATTTTCAGTATTTGATGCGGCTTCAACGACGTTCTTAAATCCACGCCATAAGAAGGATAGACCGGTTCGAATTAAATCTGCACCGAGTATTCCGGTGATAACGCTGCCGAACATCGATGATTGACGCGTGGTCTGTCCAACTTCTTTTTGTAGCCTGTCGAAATCTCCGGATAGTTTTTTTACCGCGTCGCTTTCCGGGGATAGTCCCGACCTGATGAGTCGCTGTATCTCACGCTGTAGCCCCATCATTTCCGCGCGGGCTCCGGCGAGCGGTCCCTGTGTCGCTTGAATTGAGATAGCGTTCAGCTTGTTTTTTTCGATGAACTTATCGATTTGTTCCGTGGTGAATGTTTTCTGGAACTTCTCGATTTTCGCGCGCGTCGCCTCGGATACTTGCGCGAGCGACTGGAAATCCTTTTCAGCCTGCTTGAAATCGGAGTTTATTTTTATACCTATATCAGCCATAGCGTCTATCGGTTATCCGATTCCCCCGCTTTTCTTTTTCGCTTCCGCCTCTGACCGTCTGTGCGCCCGCTCTTCGATGTATGCGACTATTTCCGCGTGTGACTTCTCGAACGTCTTTATTATATCAAGCACCCATCGGCGTTCAGATAATGAGCCCTTGCCGTGGGGAAGTATTTTCAACCAGTGGAAATCATCCCAGATTTGAAAATAATAATTGAACTCTTCCCGGGAACACCCTTCGACCTTCGTACTTTTCCCGGTCTCATCGTCGTTGAAAAAAAACGGTTCCCCTTTTATCGCCCGCCTGATTTCCCGCTGTATCATGAAACACCCTGGAAGCTCCTCGGCCTTGTCCCAGAAATCAGGACGGAAGCCTGTCTCTGAATACCAGCCGAGGAGAACCAGCTTAAACACGGTGGTCAGGCTTAACGCTCCCCCTCCGTCATGTCCTCATCATCCGGAAAAAGATAATCGCGTATCTCGGTTATCAACCCTGATATCGCCGGATTGGTAAGCGTCGCGAGGTCTTTTCCGTCTTTGATTTTCTGACCGTCCGACATCTCGAGGTTTTCCACCTTTGAAACGAACGCGGCTATGAGCATGTTATCGTTATACGAAAGTTCAACGGCGCCGCCTTGCTTGAAAGAAAACCCCTTGTAACTCATCTTCTCCGTGGTTCCAGGGATCCGGGAAAAGTGAATTACCACCTGTTCCGCAGGAGGGAGCTTCTTGTTTTTGTTCCACTCAGGCACGAAACGTCTATCGATTTTTATCGCTCTCAGTTTCATCTGTCACCCCTTACGATGCCGGAGTCAGACGCGTGTAGATCGACGCGGGGCCCTGGCCCTTGCTCCAGGAGTAATCCGCCTTCATCACGTCCTTCATCGCTATCGGCATGCTGTTGCCGGTGAGGACCGCCGGGGTGATGATCCAGTTTTCCACGATGCCCGCCGCGATATTGCGCGAGTTCATAAGGATCATCATCAGGATGTCGCTTGAATCCTGCGGTGTCATGGTGTAGGTCCCTTCGCCGTCGTCATCGACGATATCGAAGAACTTAACGAGGAAATCCTTTGTCACGGCGACAAGCTCCTCGGTTTCGTCATCGAACCGGAGCATGGTGTTGATCGATCCGGACAGGTTAACAAACCCGTCGGGAAGGTTCACCATGTACGGATAGTCGCATGAGTCGGTGGCGTCTATTGTTCCCATTTCCCCGCTGACCTCGACATCGACCTTGCATATCTCGGTGAGAGTGAGCGGCCATACTTCGTCTCCGTCGGCAAGGGTGATGGCGTCCGCCACGTCTTCCGGGGTCTTGAAAACGCTTCCAACTTTCAGTACCGGGAGCGCCGAGCTTGTGCCGAACGCCTTGATCTTGTACCACGTCGCGGCGGTAAGCGCTCCGGTCGTTACCAGCGTGCCGAGTACCGCGTTGTAAAGAATCGAATCCGAACCTTTGAATTTTTTACTCATTTGATTTACCTCTCTGATTTTTTTACGTCTTGCGCTTCTATTACAAAACGGTCACGCCGTTTATTGTTCATCCTCAGTCGTGGCATTCTCGCGGCGGCCTTTGCGGAAATCGAAAAGGCTTTCCGGTTTTTCCACTTGTTCCGGTTCCACTTGGTTGAAATAATTTTTTTTTACTTTTTCCTGCTTCGTTTCCGTTTTCACTTCCGGCTTCACTTCCTTTCTTGTTTCCATCACCACCGCCGGAAATGGCTTCATGTGTTTCGCTCCGCATTTGCTCACCCTGATTCCGTTTATAATTTCCATTTTCCTGTTCATGGTTTCCCCCTTCGCAAAGCCTTAATCGTCGCAACTGTCTTTCGGATTTACGAACGTCACTGACACATAGCAGAGCGTGGACCGCTCGCGTTCTATCGGGATAATGTCAATGTTAAGCGCGTCAACATACAGCATTCCTATCTTATGCGCGTCATAACCTGATATGAAATTTTGAATAGCAGAGCAATAAAGGAGCGCCGTCTCGTAGTCGATTTCGTATAATTGCAGATAGAAAAGAATCGGTATTCGCGCTTCCACAACGTCGATTGAAAGCAGTGGATCGTACATTACCGCGCATGTGCTTTTCTTATCATCGCGCGGGGGACCATACACATATTCTGTAAAATCAGCAAGTCCCAGCGGCGTGAGTATCGCGGGTAATTGGTCTTCGATTGACGCCCCGATTGTGTTGATGATTTCTTTGAGATTTATCATTTCATTTCCCGGATAACATTTTTGATTCTACCCGTGATTCACGTTCTATTGTTTTTTGTATGAAATCAGAAAAGAATTGATCGTCGAATTTATTAAGCATTCCTTGCAATCTGGAATCCATAACTTGTTTAAATTTTCTGGTAACAATAAACCTTCCGGGTTCCCTTCCGCCTCCTCGTAGCGTTCTTCCGCGCTCAAAAAGGTTCATCGGGTATGATGATATTCTAACATAACTTGCCATTCTTCCGATGCTGTAAGTAATAGTCCGTCTCCCATCCTTGTCTTTCGGGTATGCTCTTAAATCGAATTCTTTTCCAGGACGTAAAAATTCATCCCTTAAAAGACGGGCGCCATGGAGTCCGATAAAGCCAAGTGAGCGTGCGCGTACTTCCCTGAATATCCTCCAGTCAAAATTCTTAAGTGCCGCGAGTGCCCCGGCTCTGAATTCTACATCCCATTTCATCTGATCACCTGAGCCATAACACCTGCGACCCCGATGCGTCGTGTTCGATGTAATGAATAATAAAAGTTCGCTCCCTGTACGGGAGGTAAATCTCTTTGTTCTCGTAGATGTCAAAATCAACAATCTCTGAAACGATAAATCGCGCCCCTTCTCGTTTCGGAGTGTTACGCCCTGGCGCCGTTGCCCCACCGCTTTTAAAAGTGTTGTCATCGAATACGCCCGACAATTCCGCCTCATCGGTTCCAGAAGGGTCATATGTTGCCGGTTCCGAAATCGGTGAATCTGTTCCCAGAATCTCATTAAGATGAGTCCGGTAAATGTCGAGCGCTTCGATTGACATTTCTTTTTCTCTCTCCGCCGCTCGCTCTTAGCTCACGGCCTCGAACGTCCCGACGCTGCGTCCGGTCCGGTTGATGTTACCCGGCACAACCGCGAAACGGGTCTGGCTGCGGAGATACTCGGTTACGGGGTCCTGGCTCACGAACGAGTCAAAAACGATCTCGCCCGCGGTCCGAACCTTCGCGCCTCCGGCGGTCAGTGCGTCAACGCCGCGGAATACCCTGAAACGGGGATCCTGAATGCTGAAAATAACCGCTTCGTCAGTGGGCATGAAGTCTTCGGCAGTCGCTCCCGGGTAGGCGACGAACTTATTCCTCGGCTGATAGCCGCACAGATAAATCGGCTGCAGCGTACCGGGGATAAGGTAATCGGCCACAAGGTAAAGCCCCTGAGTGTTGCGAAGTTCGGGAGGCATGAGCGATTGACGGACAAGTATGTTCGCCGTATTCGCCTTCATGCGCTCGAGTACATCCTCGTCGCTCTGGAACTTCTGTATCCACTGGGAGCCAGCGATTATGCAGACCTCCATCGGATTCCCACCCATGGCGATGTAGGCGTCGTAAAGCTCCTTGAGAGCCGCGTCAATGGTCGCGCCGACGTCGGTGAAATCGTAGGTTATCGAAAGTGAAGCATCCCTTCCAAAGTCGATTTCAAGCCCGATGCTGTTACCATTCAGGCCGAGGGGTGAAAAAACCCCGGTCCGGATCGTATCCAGCGCGAGCTTCCAGCGGGTCGCGGTATGCGCGGCGCTATGCTGGTCGATGATCTGGGTTATCCGGCGCTGTTCGTGGATACCCATACCCGCGGTCGATTCGATGCCGGCAACCACGGCATCCCTGAGCCTTTCGGATATCGGGGTTTTCTCCGATACATGGGGCACCTCATAGACTTCCCCGCTTCCGGCCTCATACTCCCTGACATGGGATTGTTCATCCCTGTGACGGAATGCGACGCCATGAGGATTGACGATGAGCTGATCAAGCCTGAAATCGGCGGCGGTGTCGATATCATCGACGTTGAACAGAAAGCGGTCAATGCCGAGCTTCCCGCCTTCGAGAATGTTTCCGCGTTCGGCATAATACGCGGCGGCTGTTCTGGTGAATTTATCAAGTGACATGTTCAGTCACCTCCTTAACGTTTCACATAGAAGCCGCGCACGGCCCATGCCGCGATGAGGTCTTCCGTGATGGTATATGCTGCGTTTGCATTGTCGACGATTCCACGTCCGAGGATTTCACCACCGACGATGATGGACCCCCATTCGTTTGCGGTGAGCGTCCTTTCCTCTTCAAGCCAGAATCCGGCCAGTGCGCCCTGGGCGAGATACTGGTATCTGTCGTTATCCGCATCGTATTCAAGGGGCATTCCCCGGTAATACGTATCCGCGGCGAGCTTGACCTGCTGGGTTTTGATCTCACCAGCGATTAGGTTTTCGGTTACGAATTCAGTAGCGGCCATGGGTTATACCTCCTTGCCGAATGCTTTCTTCGCGCTGGCCTTTGCCTTCGCGTCGAATTCCGCGTCAGCCTTCGCCTTCGCCTCTGCGTCGGTGAGCTGCGCGTTCGGAGTCTGATCTCCGGGAGTCTGCCTCGGTACGAGAGAGCCGAAACCGCCCTGTTTTGCCGCCGCATTATTCTGGAGGTTCTTCTGGTTCTCCATTTGTGCGATTGCGAATTCTCCGGGCTCGGTTCCCTTCTCGAGAGCTTCAGCGACTTCGGGCGTAAGCGTGGCTTTTCCGAGATTGAGGATTTTAACGATTCGTTTTCTGTCCTCATCAAGGGCGGCGCTTGCCTGTGCCAGTGCTGCCTTTCCTTCTGCCTTAGCGGATTCGAGGAGCGCGTCGTGTTCCGCTTTAGCTTCGGGATTGGCGTTAAGAAAATCCGTGAGCTTTGACATGCTTTTTACCCCTCTTAAATTATTTTCATCCGGCTGTATGCCCGGAGTGAAATTCTGTTTTTGCGCGTATGATGTGATTGCCGTCGATGAGTCAATCATCGTTTTTATATCAGCCCTCGCCGCAATCCGTCCATATTGGTTTTTGATTTTTTCTTTGTCTCCTTCCATCCTGTTTATTGTTCGCTTTACTCTCATGGAAAGAAGAGCGTTCGCGTTTTCTTTTCCGGCCTCGGCGATAAGGTTCTGAATGTCTTTTTTCTCATCCTCTTCGAGGTCGATGTCGTCAACGCTATCAATTACATTATCAATCATCCCGTTTTCGGTGAGCTGTTCCCAACCGATCATCCATATTTCTTTTTTCATCGCTTCGAGTATTTCGTCTTTCGGCTTTTTGATGCGTTTTTGATATGCCTCAATTATCACGTTTTCAAGGGCCGCCATGATTTTGCCATAGTTGATCATGTCATCAGCGTTCCCGACCTGGACACCCTGCACGCGATGGGCCATCCAAATCGAATTTTTAAATCCGGTAATCTCATCACCCGCCATAACGATATATGACATGGCGCTCGCCGCATAGGGCATCATCACAAATTCGACGGTGCCCTTGTATGACATAAACAGGTCGTAAATCTCAAATGCCTCGTCAACGAAACCGCCGGGGCTGTTGACGATGACACGGAGTTTTTCGGTCGATGCGAAATTGACTTTCTCCCTGATCTTGTCAGCGGTTATCTCGAATCCGATGTCGCCTTTCAAATATATGGTTTTCATTCCGCGCCCCCGTCGTCAGTTGAATTGTCAGTTGAATTGTCACCGCCGGCCGCCGCATCTTCTGCTGCCGCTTTCATTTCAGCGTCGAGAGCTGCCGCCTTATATTCCGGTGAACGCTTTGACCACTCCTCTTCTTCCTGACCCCACTCCTCAATCATGTTATCGAACTCGTTGCCATAATCGGCGGCGGCATCAGAGCGGAGGCGGAAAGCGTTTTGAACTTCCTTTTCCTTCGCGTTGACCTCTTGCAATGGGTTTATATGTCCCGGAACAGGCCCGAGCCAGTTACCGGAAAGCGCCGCGCGCTGGACTATTGGATCGATGAAAAACCGCTCGTTCGGCATAGGGAGTATTCCGGATATGATGAAGTGCCGAGCAAGTTCCCGTATGACCGGATAA
>ENA-UOWG01000889-UOWG01000889.1-activated-sludge-metagenome-genome-assembly--contig:-NODE-889-length-34021-cov-6.795384_pt1 | contig 34021 bp, 25 predicted proteins | sample MGYA00238147_ERZ761563 | MGnify/ENA primary metagenome ERZ761563 (study PRJEB28884, sample SAMN05720216) | anaerobic digester metagenome | isolation source: active sludge of municipal... | reverse complement strand
AGGGAAGCTCATATAACTTCAGTTATCGACAACAGGTCAATAAGCTGGGACTTAAATGTAACTTGTGCTCCGGTGCGGCTTAATGGTCAGAAGCTGTTTGCACTATCCCTCCAGGATATTAGCTCTGATAAAAAGCTTCGCGCCATCGAGAGAGTGTTTTTTCATGATCTTCTCAATACTGCAGGCGGGCTGAACGGATTGCTGACTGTCCTTAAGATGGGAACCTATCCTGATGAGCTGAAGGAACTTATCACCCTTTCGGAAGCTGCCAGCCAGTTGATTCTCGAAGAGATAATGTCGTACCGTCAGCTGAGAGCTGCAGAAAATGGTGATATAAAGGTAGAGGTCGAGGAAATAAAAACTGTTGAGTTTCTTAAATATGCAATTAGTAATATCAGCTTCCATGAAGTGGGGCAGAAGAAATCTATAGTTCTCAGTGAAAGCACTCCGGATATTACAATTCAAACTGACAGATTACTGCTTCAGAGGGTGATGATAAACCTTATGAAAAATGCACTTGAAGCTACTCCGGTAGATGGGATTGTGACTGTGGCAACCCATGTTGAAAATGACAGTATAATTTTTACAGTACATAACTATGGAGTCATACCTGAGGAAGTACGTTATCATATTTTCCAGAGATCGTTTTCAACAAAAGATAAAAACAGGGGACTGGGAACATACAGTGTAAGGCTCATGACAGAGAACTACCTTAAAGGAAAAGTCAGCTTCATTAGCAGTGAAGCTGACGGAACGGTATTTTCAGTTGAAATTAGCAGGAATTGGAAGTCCCTGCTGTAATAATCAGTTGTTTTTCAGATACATGTCGATTTCGCCGGCAACTTTCCGGCCTGAGGCTATTGCATTTACAACAAGGCTGGCCCCGCTTATTGCATCACCTGCAGCAAAGAATTTCTGACGATTGGTTTTGTAATTATCATCAACCTTAATATTCTTTCTCAGATTCAGATCCAGCCTGGCATCTGTAACAAGTCCTTCAAGCACCGGATGAACAAATCCCATTGCCAGCAGGACCAGATCAGCCTCAATATTCCTTCTTGAACCAGGAACAGGTGCCATTGTGTATTTCCCATCAATGTTTTTCCATTCAACATCTTCAATTTCAATGGCCCTGACCTTAAAGTTTTCACCAATGAACCTGACAGAGGATATGTTCCAGTATCTTTCGCATCCTTCTTCGTGAGAGGAAGATGTTTTCAGGACTTTGCCATAGTAAGGCCAAGGATTATCCTGTGTTCTTTCAGCCGGAGGTTTGGGAAGTATCTCAATCTGGGTGACCTTTTCAGCTTTCTGGCGAATGGAAGTGCCTACACAATCAGAGCCTGTATCCCCTCCGCCTATAACGACAACCTTTTTACCCTCTGCGCTGATGGGATTGTCAGAACTATCAAGTTCACCTGAATTCACCCTGTTCTGCAGTTTAAGAAAGTCCATGGCAAAATGTACTCCGTTCAGGTCTCTGCCATTTATCGGCAGGTCACGCGGATGACCGGCGCCAATTGTAATGCAAATTGCATCAAACTCTTTTTCAAGCTGTTCCGGGCTTATATCGCGGCCAACTGTTACAAGAGTCCTGACAATCACGCCCTCCTTTTCCATTAGACTTATCCGGCGGTCAATAGTATCCTTGCAAAGCTTGAAGTCAGGAATACCATAGCGGAGAAGGCCGCCCGGCTTATTATCCTTTTCAAACAAGGTAACAGTATGACCTGCCTGGTTTAGAAGATCGGCAGCAGCCATCCCGGCCGGACCACTTCCTATAACTGCAACCTTTTTGCCAGTCCTGATCTCAGGGATAACAGGTTTAATATAACCTTCGGCAAAGGCATGCTCTACAATTGCAACTTCATTTTCCCTTATTGTGACCGGTTCCTTATTTATATTGAGAACACAGGCATGTTCGCAACTGGCAGGGCAGATCCTTCCGGTAAACTCAGGGAAGTTGTTTGTTGCACTGAGCCTCTGGTAAGCTGCTTTCCAGTCACCTTTGTAAAGAAGGTCGTTCCATTCAGGGATAAGGTTATCCACCGGACAGCTCCAGTGGCAGAATGGTATGCCGCATTCCATGCACCTTGAAGCCTGAAGCATCCTGTCCTCGCTGTTCAGGATCTGCTCAACCTCACTGTGGTCACGTATTCTTTCATTTACAGGTCTGTTGCCTGCTTCCTTGCGTTTTATCTTCAAAAATCCTGTTATGTCTGCCATATTCAAGTAAAAAGTAAAAAGTAAAAAGTAAAAAGTAAAAAGTAAAAAGTCAATGGGCGCTGATCTCGAGATCAAGTTCGACATTTGCGATTTTCTTCCTGAGCTCCTCAAGTTTCTGCTCCTGGAGAACTCTTTTGTAATCGTAAGGTATCACCTTGATAAACATTGGAATATACTTGTTAATATCATCCAGTATCAGTTTAGCTTTTGCGCTGCCTGTATATTTGTAATGGCGTGAGATAAGGTCTGTTAATTCATTCACATCACTGTACTCATCCACGAGTGATAGTTCCACCATTCCCATGTTGCAATAGTAGTCGAAGTTGTCGTTCTCATTCAGAACGTATGCTATTCCGCCGCTCATACCGGCTGCAAAGTTACTGCCCGTTGTGCCGAGCACAACAACCCTGCCCCCTGTCATATACTCGCAGCAATGGTTGCCTGTACCCTCAACAACAGCTATTGCACCGCTGTTCCTTACAGCAAACCTCTCACCGGCCACACCATTAATATATGCTTCTCCGCGGGTTGCCCCGTAAAGGGATGTGTTACCGATAATAATGTTTTTATCAGGTGCAAATAACGATCCTGACGGTGGCACCACAATAATCCTTCCGCCGGAAAGACCTTTGCCCATATAATCATTCGAATCTCCTTCAAGGTGGAGTTCCACCCCCGGTACTATGAAAGCCCCGAAGCTCTGACCTGCCGATCCGGTGAACTGGCATTTTATAGTTCCGTCCGGTAGTCCGTCAGGGCCATGTAATTTGGTTATAGCCCCTGAAAGCATTGCCCCGGCAGTACGGTCGGTGTTTTTAATAGTCTTTCTTATTTCGACAGGTACTTTCGACCTGATCGCTTCTGAAGAGAGTTCAAGCAGTTCATTATCAAGAAGATCGACTAATTTGTTTTCCTGTTTGTCAACACAGTGAAGTGCATTTGCAGCTGCTTCCTGAGGCATTGCTAGCAAGCCTGTAAGGTCGAGGTTGGCAATCTTCCAGTGTGTTATATCAGGATTTCTTTCAAGAAGGTCAGCTCTGCCAATTATATCATCGAGTTTTCTGTAGCCTAGTCCGGCAAGGTGCTCTCTGACCTCCTCAGCAAGGAAGCTGAAGAAGGTTACAAGGTAATCAGCCTGGCCTCTGAACCTCTTCCTTAGTTCCTCATTCTGTGTGGCAACGCCAACAGGACAGGTATTCAGATGACATTTTCGCATCATCACGCATCCCAGAACAACAAGTGCGCTTGTTGCGAAGCCGAATTCTTCAGCGCCAAGCAGGGCTGCAATAATGATGTCTCTTCCGTTCTTCAGCTGCCCGTCAGTCTGAAGCATAACCTTCCTTCTGAGGTTATTCATTACAAGAGTCTGCTGTGTTTCTGCAAGACCCAGTTCAAGAGGAAGTCCGGCATGTTTTATTGAAGAGGACGGGCTGGCGCCTGTTCCGCCTTCATAACCGCTTATTGTAATCAGGTCGGCTCCTGCTTTTGTTACACCTGCTGCAATTGTTCCCACTCCGCTTTCAGAAACAAGCTTTACACTTATTCTGGCCTGTGGATTTACATTTTTCAGGTCGAAGATGAGCTGGGCAAGGTCTTCAATTGAATAGATGTCGTGATGCGGAGGCGGCGATATCAGGGTGATGCCCGGTATTGAGTAACGGGTTTTTGCAATTATTTTATCAACCTTATGGCCAGGCAACTGTCCTCCTTCACCCGGTTTTGCTCCCTGGGCTACCTTAATCTGTATCTCATCGGCATTAACAAGATAATGTGTTGTTACACCGAAACGGCCACTGGCAACCTGTTTGATTGCACTTCTGGCGCTGTCGCCATTCTCCAGTGGTTTGAACCTTTCAGGATCTTCTCCGCCTTCGCCGGTGTTGCTACGTCCTCCGATCCTGTTCATTGCAATTGCAAGTGTTTCATGAGCCTCGCGGCTTATTGAACCATACGACATTGCACCTGTAACAAATCTTTTCATTATATCTGAAGCAGGCTCAACCTCCTCAACAGGTATCGGGTTTGACTTGTATCTCAGAAGTCCTCTTATGAATCCCGGACGGGCATTGTCGGCATCAACAAGCTTTGAATACTCCTTGAACTTTTCATAGCTGGCAGTGCGTGTGCTCCATTGCAGAAGGGAAATTGTTTCAGGATTCCAGCCGTGATGTTCCCCGTTTTTCCTGTATGCGTATACGCCCTCTGTAAGTATTTCAGGCTGTCTGGCTGTAGTAAAGGCTTTTCTGTGAGGGATCAGTATTTCTTCGGTGATTTCATTTATGCCAATGCCGCCAATTCTTGAAGTTGTGCCTGCAAAGTACCTGTCAATTACAGCCTGGTGTATCCCTATTGCTTCGAAGATCTGCGATGAGCGGTAACTCCTGAGAGTGCTTATACCCATCTTCGACATAGTCTTCAGTATTCCCTTATTAATGGCGTGAATATAATTCTCCTCAGCCCTCTGATAATCGAGTTGTATTTCCTTCCTTTTTACAAGTTTGTCGATAACTGCAAAACTCATATATGGATTTATTATGCTGGCACCATAGCCGAAGAGAAGGGCAAAATGCATTACTTCCCTGGGCTCGGCTGATTCAACAACTATATCGATCTGCATGCGCTTTTTTGTCCTGATGAGGTGATGATGCACAGCAGATACAGCCAGAAGCGAGGGTATAGGGGCAAGTTGTTCTGTAATGCCTCTGTCAGACAGAATAATATAGTTTTTACCTTCATCAACTGCTTTTTCTGCATCTGTACAAAGCTTGTCAACTGCATTCTGCAGTGCGGTTGTGCCACCAGTTGCATCAAACAGGAGGGAAAGGTTTGCAGCAGAGAATCCCTTGTATCTCAGATTTTTAACTATCTGGAAATAAGTGTTTGAGATTACAGGATTCTTAAAGCGGACCATTTTTACATGGTAAGGCGATTTGTCAAGGACATTTTGCTGCAATGATCCAAGGTAACCGGTTAGTGTCATCACAAGCTCTTCCCTGATATGATCAATTGGCGGGTTTGTCACCTGGGCAAAAAGCTGCTTGAAATAATTAAAAAGCCTGTAAGGTTTTTTTGAAAGTACGGCAACAGGTACATCATTACCCATTGAACTGATAGGTTCCTTGCCTGTAGCGGCCATTTCCTTGATAATCTTATCAGTATCTTCGAGTGAGTAGTTGAATGAGGTGAGATATTTATCATACTGGTCACCCATTTCAGGGGATTCTGTATGACCTGATTCTATTTCCTCGAGGGTGACCATATTCTGTCTGATCCATTCCCCGTAAGGATACTCGTTTGCGATCTTAGCCTTCAGCTCATCGTCATAGTAAACCCTACCCTCCTCAGTGTCGACGAGAAGCATTTTTCCGGCTTTAAGTCTTCCTTTCTCCCTTATCTCGGAAGCAGGAAATGATTGAACACCTGTTTCGGACCCCATAACTATAAGATCATTTGAAGTGATGAGGTATCTTGAAGGACGAAGTCCGTTCCTGTCGAGCATGCCCCCGATATACCTTCCGTCAGAGAATATCAGTGAGGCAGGACCATCCCAGGGTTCCAGGAAGGTTGAGTGGTACAGAAAGAATGACCGGAGTTCGTTTGAAATAGGATTCTTTGTATTGAATGATTCGGGGATCAGTACTGACATGGCATAAGGCAGTGATTTTCCGCTCATAAGCAGAAATTCAAGAACATTGTCGAGTGAGGCTGAATCGCTTTTACCGGGTTCGACAATAGGGAAAAGTCTTGAAAGGTCATCCAGCTTTTCCGATTTGAGCAGTGATTCGCGGGCTTCCATCCAGAACCTGTTTCCCTTTATTGTATTTATTTCACCGTTATGACCAAGCACCCTGAATGGCTGTGCGAGGTCCCAGCTTGGGAAAGTATTTGTACTGAAGCGTGAATGCACGAGGGCAATTGCGCTCTGCATTCTTTCATCACTGAGGTCGAGGAAGTATTCCCTGAGCTGCATTGAAGTCAGCATCCCCTTGTATACCAATACCTTGGTCGACAATGAAGGGATATAGAAGAAGCTTTTCTGATCAATATCAGAATCCCTTATAATGTTTTCAGTCCTCTTCCTAATTATATATAGTTTTCTTTCGAGCTCGTCCTGTGCTATATCTGCGCCAAGGAGTATCTGAACAATATCTGGTTCAGCTGCTTTTGCAATTTCGCCGATTGCCGCACTGTTTCTGGGAACCTCCCTGAAACCAATAACATTAACTCCTTCCTCTTTAATAATACCAAGAAGTATATTCCTGCATTTTTCTGCAGCATTCTTTTCCTGTGGCAGGAAAATCAGCCCTGTTCCGAACTGGCCTTCTGGTGGAAGTGAGTAGCCCTGGATGAGGTAAAAATCACGGGGTACCTGAATGAGCATTCCTGCCCCGTCCCCGGTTTTCTTGTCAGCACCTTCAGCGCCCCTGTGTGTCATGTTTTCAAGCACCTCAAGGCCCTGTCTTATAATTGAATGTGATTTTCTTCCTTTAATATGTGCAACAAAACCAATACCGCAGTTCTCATGTTCAAACTCTTTCCGGTACAAACCCTGGCTTGCAGGACGTTCTTTTCTTATCATTTCTTTTTCCATATTTATACAAAAAAACCGTTCTCATTAAAACTTGAGAACGGTTATCCCTATTTAACAATAAAAACCATCCTCATTCATTTCCAGATAGCCTGGCGATGAGACTTTCGAACCTGATATGATTAATTAAACTCATTCCTGTTTATTAATTTCGTGCAAATATATAATTGATCTTTTAAATTGTAGCATAAAATACCAAAAAAATTAATAAAATATTTTAAATATCATAAATAGGTTGCTAAATTATAAGTTGACATTGTCTTTTTCAGACTGTCTTAAATTTACATTCTGAACCAATTAAAGATATTTATTGTTATTTTGCCTGGCGGAAATTTTAGGTTCAAAATATGTTATAAGCCTTACTTCTGATGGATAAACCAAAAAATCTGATTCTTGTCATTTTCGGAGCTTCAGGCGACCTTACTTCAAGGAAGCTGATGCCTGCATTATATTCACTTAGCGCCCAGGGACTTTTTCCGAATAAAATTTCAATAATAGGTACAGGAAGAACAAGCTATACCGATTCTGATTTCCGAAACAGGATGAGGGATTCAATACTGACATATTCAGAGGAAAAAGTCAGCGGTACGGATATAGATACTTTTACCGCTAATCTGAAATATCTTACAATGGATAACAGGAATCCGGATGATTTCAGAAGGCTTAGGGAGCTTGTTGAAGAGACAGATGCTGCAGATATTAAAAGCGGTAACTTTATTTTTTACATGGCCACACCTCCAGTAATGTATGAGTCTATAGCCCTGAATCTGTCCGCAGCAGGATTACTGAAGAGCAAGACTGGTTTCAGAAGGATAATTATCGAGAAGCCATTTGGTTACGATCTCGAATCGGGCAGAAAGCTTAACAAGGTACTGCATGACATTATTGAAGAAGAGCAGATTTTCAGGATAGATCATTATCTTGGAAAGGAGACTGTGCAGAACCTTCTCGTAACGCGTTTTGCAAACGGTCTTTTTGAGCCGCTGTGGAACAGAAATTATATTGACCGTATTGAGATAACATCGTCGGAGAATATCGGTGTTGAGGAGAGGGGAGGATATTACGATTCTTCAGGTGCACTCAGAGACATGGTACAGAATCATCTTCTTCAGATGGTAGGACTCACAGCAATGGAGCCTCCTTCATCACTTGATTCAAATGCTATCAGGAATGAGGTGCTAAAGGTCTTCCAGTCCCTGCAGCCTATAAAGCAGGAGGATGTGCCGAAGCAGGTTATAAGAGGTCAGTATACACCTTCTATTATACGGGGGGAATGTGTTAAGGGATACAGGCAGGAGACAGGGGTCGATAAGAACTCAAGGACTGAAACCTTTGTAGCGATTAAATTCTTTATAAATAACTGGAGATGGGGCGGGGTGCCTTTTTATATACGTACAGGAAAAAGACTTCCTACACGGGTTACTGAAATTGTAATTCATTTTAAGCCTACTCCTCACCATCTTTTCAGAAGGGATTCAGGAAAAATAAATGCAAACCAGCTTATTATAAGGATACAGCCTGATGAGGGAATTCTTCTTAAATTTGATATGAAGGAACCCGGAGCCGGTTTCAATGTGAAGAATGTCAATATGGACTTTCACTACAAGGACCTGGCAAACGTACGGGTACCTTCGGCTTATGAACGGCTTCTGTACGATGTAACAACTGGTGATTCAACCCTGTTCTCAAGGGATGATGAGGTCGAAACAGCATGGAAATTCCTTGAGCCCGTGCAGAAAGCCTGGGCTGAGGATCCGTCAATTAAGGTATATGGCTATCCTGCCGGTACCTGGGGGCCTGAATGTACTAATGATTTAATTGAAGGAGAGGGTCTTACATGGAGATACCCATGCAAGAACCTTGCTGATGATGAACTTTATTGTGAATTATGAGTGTAAAAGTAAGAGTCTTCAGTACCCCGTATGAACTGGCAGAGACCTTTGCCGGCGAAATAGTGAAGATGATAAGTGACGCTGCTTCGGAAAACCGCTATGTAACTATTGCACTGTCAGGAGGGTCAACACCTGAACTCCTTTTCTCGATAATGGGCGACCACTTCACTAATTCAGCACCATGGAGCCATGTCCATTTTTTCTGGGGTGATGAACGCTGTGTTCCTCCTGTTAGTCCCGATTCAAATTTTGGAATGGCATTCAGAAACCTTATTAAGAAAATCAGGATACCGGAGGAAAACATCCACCGGATCTATGGTGAGAAAGATCCTTCAGGTGAAGCTGCAAGATATTCAGCTGTAATAGAGAAATACGTCAGTAAAACAGAAGGCATGCCTGTTTTTGACCTCATAATTCTGGGAATGGGAGAGGATGGCCATACGGCATCAATATTTCCGGGTTATGAAAAGCTGTTTAAGTCGGAAAAAAATTGCGAGGTTACCTTACATCCCGAAACAAAGCAGAAAAGAATCACGGTAACAGGCAGGGTGCTTAATAATGCAGCCAGGATTGCATTTATTATTACAGGAGGTAAGAAATCTGAAATTATTCGACAGGTTGTTAAAAAGGAGGGTGGCTATATGAACTATCCTGCTTCAAAAATTGTTCCTGTACAGGGAACTGCTGAGTGGCTGCTTGATGCTGATGCCGCAAAATTATTGTAAAGTGCCCTGATAATATTTACTGAAACACAGAGTTTAGTATATTTGAATCAACTTTTATTAACCAAAATCAAAAAGCCATGTCACACGAGAGATCAAAAGAACAGGTGAAAATCAAAAAAGAACCAGCCAAGAGTCTTAAAGAAAAACGTGCTGCCAAAAAAGCCAAGAAAGAAGAAAAGGGCAGGCTTTAATATCCATGCCTGAAGAAAAGTTTGTGTTTATTCAATAAAAAAGCCGGTGAGTTAATCACCGGCTTTAACTTTTTATAGATAAACTAAGCTAATTTAACATTAACTGCATTTATTCCCTTTTTACCTTCAGCAAGTTCAAATGTTACTTCGTCGTTTTCTTTGATCTGGTCTTTCAGACCTGTTGCGTGTACAAAATACTCGTTGTCTGAATCAGCATCTTTGATGAATCCGAATCCTTTTGATACGTTGAAAAATTTAACTGTTCCTTTGTTCATTTCTTTGATGTTTTAAAAATTAAGGGCCGAAAGATATGAAATAATTTTGAAATATTCTAAATAAATTTATATATGTCTACAAATCAGTACTATATGTATCTATTTTTTACGTCTTTTGATACGAAAATAATACCTACATTTATCCGTTTCTGAATTTTTCGCATGAAAAGATATCTGTTTGTAGCTTTAATCTCTTTATTTTCTGCTGTAAATCTTCTTTCTCAGCCTACCATTCTGACTGTTGCCGAGAAATCCGATTTCCGGTCGACATCAGAGCATAAGGATGTAATTGAATTCATCAATATCCTGAAAAAATCTTCACCCTGGCTGAGAACTGAAAGCATGGGAATGAGCTGTGAAGGGCGGGATATACCCCTTCTCATCATTGGAAAACCACTTCCTTCCTGTCCTGAAGATCTGAAAAATGACAAAAGGCTTGTTGTTTATATTCAGGCTAATATTCATGCCGGTGAGGTTGAAGGAAAGGAAGCCACACTCATGTTCGCGAGGGACCTTCTTAAACAAAAAGATCCGGAACTGCTCAGGAATGCCGTTCTGCTGATCTGCCCCGATTTCAATCCTGATGGCAACGACCGTATAAAAACAAACAACAGGCCTTCACAGAACGGACCTGTTAATGGCGTGGGAGTAAGGCATAATGCCCAGTTCCTTGACCTGAACCGTGATGCACTTAAAGCTGAATCGCCGGAGGTGAGAGGGCTTCTGAAAAATGTATTCGGCAGATGGGATCCTGACGTTTTCATGGATTGCCATACTACTAACGGATCATATCATACTGAACCTGTTACCTTCACATGGATGGTCAATCCTAATACCGACAGCAGGCTGATTTCGTATATGCGCGACAGAATGATGCCCGCAATGTCTTCCCGCTTAAATGACATATATAAAGTGGAAAACTGTTTCTACGGCGAGTTTATCGACATGCTTAATCCTGAAAAAGGCTGGGTGATGGAAGCATCGGAACCAAGATACATGACAAACTATTATGGCCTGAGGAACAGAATTGCAATACTTAATGAGAATTATGTCTATGCCGACTTCAGATCAAGGGTGTGGGGCTGTTATTATCTTATAAATACCCTGTGCGACTATGTTTCTGAAAACAGGGATGAGATAAGGCAACTGTTAAAGGATGCCGATATGCATTTTACGGAAAATGAATTAAATAATGCTGCAATAGATTCATTTGCAATAACATACGATGTAAGGGCGATTGAGAAGCCGGTTGCAATCCGCACTTATGAAGCAGAGGAAGCAGGAAATACAGGGGGATGGATGACATACAGGAACACAGGCCGTAGAAAGGACGTGACAGTTCCCTATTTCATCGATTTCTTTCCGGTAAGAAGTGTTGCACTGCCCTCTGCATATATACTTGGAACATCCGACAGGGCAGTTACCGACCTTCTGCAGCTTCACGGAATCATGCTCGAAGAACTTGAACAGGAGACCGAAGTCAGTATTGAAAGATTTGATATAACTGAGCTGAAGGGTTCTGCCAGGTTGAACCAGGGTCATTATCTCAATTCGGTCAAGGGTAAATATCTTACTGAAAAGATAAAATTTCCTGCCGGTGCCATAGTTGTGAAAATGAACCAGCCACTTGCCCGTGTTGCTGCTTATTTACTTGAAGCTGAGTCGGGAGAAGGGCTGCTGGCATGGAATTATTTCGACAAATACCTTGTTCCGCAGTGGGGGCCGGGATACAATAATTTTCCGGTATATAAGGTGTATGGATCAGGCCCTTTTCATACAAAAGCACTGAAACATTAATACAGATCTTAATCTTCCTTCATTTATTTTGGATTAATTCCATGAAATGATGATATTTAAACTGCATTGCAAAAAATACTTTTTTTTCTGACATTTGCGGCTTGTTTAACTTAAAGAAATTTATTTGAAATGAGAAAATGGAGAGTGGACGATTCAGCTGAGCTATACAACATTAACGGATGGGGCGTTGACTATTTTTCAATTAACGAGAAGGGAAATGTCATTGTAACTCCCCAGAAGAATGGTGTTTCAGTCGATCTGAAGGAATTACTTGATGAGCTAACACTCTCCGATGTAGCTGCACCTGTGCTTGTACGCTTTCCCGATATTCTTGACGACAGGATCATCAGCATCTCGAAGTGTTTTAAATCGGCTTCGGAAGAGTATGGCTACAAGGCTCAGAACTTCATCATCTACCCCATAAAGGTAAACCAGATGAGGCCTGTTGTTGAGGAAATTGTGAGCCATGGGAAAAAATTCAACATTGGTCTTGAAGCCGGTTCAAAGCCTGAACTTCATGCCGTTATTGCAATCAACACAGATCCAGAGTCGCTTATAATCTGCAACGGATATAAAGATGAGGATTATATTGAGCTTGCACTTCTTGCTCAGAAAATGGGCAAAAGGATCTTCCTTGTAGTTGAAAAGCTGAATGAGCTGAAACTCATTGCAACTATATCTAAACGGCTGAAAATAAAGCCAAACCTTGGAATCAGGATCAAGCTTGCAAGCGTTGGCAGCGGCAAGTGGGAGGAATCAGGCGGCGACATAAGTAAGTTCGGACTAACATCAAGTGAGCTGATTGAAGCGCTCGACTACATAGAGAGAAACAAAATGAGGGATTGTGTCAAGCTGATACATTTCCACATTGGCAGTCAGGTTACAAAAATCAGGCGGATAAAGATCGCTCTCAGGGAGGCTTCCCAGTTCTATATACAACTCAGACAGCTTGGTTTTGAAGTTGAGTTTGTTGACATCGGCGGAGGACTTGGTGTTGATTATGACGGCACAGGCTCGTCAAACAGCGAAAGCAGTGTTAACTATACAATACAGGAGTATGTAAATGACTCAATAAGCACTTTTGTTGATGCCAGCAACAAGGCAAAACTGCCTCATCCAAATATAATTACAGAGTCAGGACGTTCGCTTACCGCCCATCATTCAGTACTTATCTTTGAAGTTCTGGAGACTACCACACAGCCCACATGGGAAGATGAAGAGATGCTTGGCGAAAATGATCATGAACTTGTAAAGGATCTGTATCAGCTGTGGGACAATATTAACCAGACAAGGATGCTTGAGACCTGGCATGATGCGCAGCAGATCAGGGAGGAAGCCCTGGATAAGTTCAGTTTCGGACTCATAGACCTGCGTACAAGGGCTCAGATTGAAAGGCTCTTCTGGTCAATAGCAAGGGAAATAGACCAGATGGCAAATAATACAAAACACGTGCCTTCAGAATTGCGGCAGATATCGAGGATGATGTCCGACAAGTATTTCTGCAACTTCTCGCTTTTTCAATCCCTGCCCGATGCCTGGGCTATTGACCAGATCTTTCCCATAATGCCCATCCACAGGCTGAATGAAGAGCCTACACGGACTGCCACAATACAGGACATGACCTGTGACTCTGACGGTAAGATTGACAACTTTATTTCAACAAGAAATTCACCTCACCAGATACCATTGCATGTTATGAGAGGAAAGGAACCATATTATCTTGGTGTTTTCCTAGTGGGCGCTTACCAGGAAATATTAGGCGATCTTCATAATCTTTTCGGTGATACAAATGCCGTGCATGTTTCCGTTGACGATGAAGGATATCGTATCGATAAAATAATTGATGGTGAGAGTGTTGCCGAGGTTCTTGACTATGTTCAGTACAATTCGAAGAAAATGGTGAGAACTGTTGAATCGTGGGTGACATCATCAGTCAAGGCAGGCATAATTACACTTGAGGAAGGGAAGGAGTTTCTTTCAAACTACCGTTCAGGTCTTTACGGCTATACTTACCTGGAATAACAGGCTCTTTTAAGAAGGTTTTTATTAATTGTTGGAAAATATTTCTAACTTAGGTACTGATTTTGTACTTTGTTAATACTAACCCTTTAATCGATTTATTATGAGCAACGAAGCAACAGAAACCACCCCTCAGGGCAATGGATCATTTGATTTCAATGCATTAATTAACGAATCAAAAGAGACCCTGATGAATCCGAAAGGATATTTCGCCGGCATGAAAACAACCGGAGGATTGGCAGAACCACTTATAAAAGCAGTGATCTACGGAGCTGTTGCCGGGGTCTTTGCATTTATCTGGAGCCTTCTGAATCTTAATACTGTGTCCGGAGGAATGCTGGGAGGAGCTGTTGGTGTAATGGCCTTTGTCTATTATATTGTTGCAGCTGTGATAGGATTGTTCATTGGCGCAGTAATAATTCTTGTTATATCTGCCATCTGCAAGGGAAGCACTGATTTTGAAACCAATGTAAGGGTTTCAGCAGCTCTGATGGTTGTAATGCCTGTATCAGCCCTGCTCGGATTTGCAGGAGGTATCAATATTTACCTTGGTGTGTTCATTTCCCTGCTTGTTAACCTGTTCATGCTCTGGCTCCTCTATAATGCCCTTATTGAGACACTAAAGGCAAAAGCTGACACTGTAAAGATTGTCAGTTATGTACTTATTGCCCTGTTTGTTCTTATGATGATAAGCAGTATTGTGACTTACAGGAAGGCCAATCAGTTTATGGAAGGCTTTAAGAATTCCGATTTCAAGGAGATGATGAAGGATCTGGAAAAGGAAACAAAATAAGCTTCATATATATCCTCTTCTGCTTTATTTTCTTGCAACTCATTGTCAGATTTTATAGTTTTAAGACCTTGTTGGTTTTAATACTGTAGCTGAATCATTATGTTTATGATTCTGAATAAAGTTGTTTTATGAAGAGAGTTGATTTGTCGGGCAATATCTATACAGGCCTTGCATACAGGATATTGCTTGTGATGTTTTTGTTCACACTCTGCCGGGCGGGCTTTTATGTGTTTAACATTGAAATGTTCCCGGATATATCCGCAGGCAGTTTTGTAAAGATCCTTGGGGGAGGACTTGTTTTTGATATCTCTGCCGTGGTTTATCTCAACAGCCTTGTGATCTTGCTCTGCATCATACCGTTCGATTTCAGGTATAATGTAATATATCAGAATGTTATAAAATACATATACTTTTTTGTAAATGGTGTTGCCATTGCAATGAATGGCATGGATTTCGTTTATTACCGTTTTGTTTACAAGCGTGCCACTGCTGATGTATTCGGAACTTTTTCGAATGAAGAGCACCTTGGCAGGATGTTCTTCCGCTTCCTGTTCGATTACTGGCCTGCAACTCTCTTTACTATCTTTCTCTGGTTCCTCATGGTTTGGCTGTACAATAAGGTCAAAACGTCGAAGCCGGAGGTTTCAAATAAGCTGGCATATCATTCAATAAATGTCCTGATGATACCTGTTGTTGCTGCTCTTATTATTGGAGCCGCCCGTGGCGGATACAAGCATTCAACCCGACCAATTACAATAAGCAATGCCGCACGTTATGTTGAATCGCCCAGGGATGTAGCGATAGTGCTAAACACTCCATTCAGCATTTTCAGGACTTTCGGGAAGAAAACACTAGAGAGGTACAGTTTTTTCGATGAAGAGCAGTTGAAGGCAATCTATGATCCTCATTATAAGCCGGTTCTCAAGGGGCCGTTTAAAAATGAGAATGTAGTTGTGATTATTCTTGAGAGTTTTGCAAGAGAGTATATCGGAGGTCTGAACCCGACACTTGAGAACGGGAATTACAAAGGTTATACGCCCTTCATTGATTCCCTTCTGAAGGTGAGCATAACCTTCGATGTTTCTGTTGCAAACGGCAAAAAGTCTATTGACGCAATGCCATCAATACTGGCCTCAATCCCTTCGCTTGAAACTCCTTATATTATATCACACTACGCCAATAACGAGATAAACGGCTTTCCGGAACTTCTGAAAAGGAAAGGTTATTATTCTGCCTTTTTTCATGGCGCACCTAATGGTTCAATGGGATTTGACTCATTTGCCCGGATGATAGGTTTTGATGATTATTTCGGCCTTGATCAGTATCCCGACAAGAATGATTTTGACGGAATGTGGGGGGTATGGGATGAACCTTTCTTTAAGTTTTTCGGTGATAAGCTGAATACATTCAAGCAACCTTTTTTTGCATCAATCTTCTCTGTATCATCTCACCACCCCTTTGAAGTTCCTGAAAAATACAAGGGCAGGTTCCCTAAAGGTGCTGCGCCAATTGTTGAGGTAGTTGGCTATACGGATTTTGCCCTCCGGGAACTTTTTAAGCAGATCTCTGCCAGCCCCTGGTTCAGCAATACCTTATTTGTAATTACCGCCGACCATACAAATCAGTCAATCCTGAAGGAATTTCAGAACGATTTTGGTTCATATAGCATTCCTGTAATTTTCTACAAGCCGGGAAGCGATATGAAAGGCGTTAAGAAAAAGATTGCCCAGCAGGTAGATATAATGCCAACTGTCCTGAATTATCTTAATTTTGATGAGGAGTATATCGCCTTTGGAAATGACCTGTTCGATGAAGGAAGCGAGTCATTCGGCTTCAATACAAACGGAAGTAATTACCATTTGTATATGAAGGATCACATACTTGAGATGGTTGACAGGAAATCCGCAGGGCTGTATAATTTCAAAACTGACGTATTTCTTGGCAATAATCTTCTGGGAAAAGAGCCGGAGCTTCAGACGACAATGGAAAATAAGCTTAAAGCTATAATGCAGACCTATAACAGCAGGCTGCTTGACAATAACATGGTTGTACGTAAGTAATTATCTGTAAATTAAATATTTAATATGAAAACACGTCGCGAGTTTTTCAAAGTGGCAGGCACTGGACTGCTTGCAGCAGGCGTCAGCTCTGCTTATGGTGCTCCGGTATTTCAGCAGGCACAGGAAGAAGTAAAAGATCTTTTTGGTCTTGGTATTGCCGGCTATACCTTCAGGGAATTCTCTGTTGAACAGTCAATAGAGATGATGAAAAGGGTGCAGGTATCTAATCTCTCCGTAAAGGATTTTCACATGCCATACAACAGCACACCGGAACAGATAAACTCTGTAATATCCAAATTCAGGGCAGGGGGTGTTAATGTCTATGCTGTCGGGGTTGTATACATGAAAACCGAACAGGAAGTTGACCGTGCCTTCGAATATGCAAAACTGGCAGGCGTTAAGATTATCGTCGGAGCTCCTGATTACGCCCTGATTCCATACGTGGAAAAGAAGGTAAAGCAGTACGATATCAGGCTGGCTATCCACAATCACGGACCGGACAATCCCCTTTTTCCCAATGCCACAGATATCTGGAACAATATCTGGGACAAGGACAAGAGGATGGGGATCTGTATCGATATCGGTCACACAACAAGAGATGGCAAGAATCCTGTATTTGACATTCTCAGGTACGGATCAAGGATCTTCGATGTGCATATCAAGGATGTTGACGGCGCAACAAAAGAAGGAAAGACAGTTGAGATAGGCCGTGGAATTATTGATATCCCGGGAGTAATTGGTGCCCTCCGGAAAATAGGATTCACAGGTATGTGCAGTCTCGAATTTGAAAAAGACATGAAAGACCCGCTTGCCGGAATAGCAGAATCTATAGGCTATTTCAAGGGAGCAATGAAATGTAAATAACGGCACCCGGCAGACGGCAACCGGCATCCGGGGAAAATGTAATTTGTTCATTTTTTGCCGGTAGCCGGTAGCCGATAGCCGGTTTCAGCTAATACTTTTTAAGCAGATCCAGCAGCTTCTTATCGAGCTTATGCCCGTACCAGTCAGCATACTGGATATCCTTGCGGCCTGAATCAAGTATGCCAAAGTCGCCCCTGAAGTTCCACAAGGCATAACCGATTCCTGCATTTGTCAGTATATCAATAACATCGGTGAACCATGCAAGAAATACATCATGTGGTGTATTTCTCCAGCAGCCGCATTCACCGCAATGAACGCCTACTCCCTGGTCCTTAAGCTCTATCCATGGTTTATAAAGGTCTTCAAGTCCCTTTCTGTCGTAATACTTGCCATCCATTGTACCGGGCCATACCGGAGTCGGAGCTTTTGAAGGATCTTTCCATACCCATGATGCCTGGTAATGTGATATTACTCCCGGCCAGTATCCTCTGCAGCTCTGTCCGACATTCAGGTCTATAAGCTCAGGGGAAACCATGTTTCCCACATTATTGCCATCTGCAATTATCAGTCTGTCAGGGCTCTCGCTTCTGATGGCTTTTGCTGCCCCTTCAATCACAAGCCTGTAGGTCTGTCCTGGAACCGGTCCTTTTTTTGCATACTGGTCATTCATATCCTCAATGTATGCGGGCTCATTCAGAAGGTCGAAGCTGAGCAGTTCCGGAGAGATATTCCTGAATCTTTTAGCCCACATTTTCCAGTGATAATTGAATGCTTCCTGGGCGTCCTTGTCTTTCCAGAGGTTGAAAGGCTCATGGAAACCGGCATTGATGCAGTATCCCGGACCGCGGTGAAGGTTGAGGCTGACATGCATTTTATACTTGTTTGCAAGATAAACGAGGTTTTCAACCTCATTCAGCATTTTCTCGTCAAGCTTGTAGACATCATCTTTTGTTATGTCCTTTGTACGGTCTATCGCAAGATACCTTGGATAAGCCATTGGAATCCGTACAAAATCAAAGCCCCAGTCGCTCATCCATTTGAAGTCATCCTCAGTCGATCTGCCCTTGTCCGGTCCGTCGGGAGGTGCAGGTGAGAAGAAATCGAGGAGATTGAATCCTTTCCACCTTGGAAATTTGTTCCTGGATGCTTCTGTTCCTGATGCCAGAGCTGCAGGACCGGCAACTGAGATAGCTGTAGCCGCAATGGCCGTGTTCCTGATGAAATTCCTTCTGTTTGTTTTCATTTTAGCGATTGATTATTTTGGGTTAAAACTGAACTTATTTATAATTCAGAGGCATTCAGCATTTCATCCATTTTTATCACCCTTCCTTCCTTCCTTGACAGTTCAGCTGCAAATACAAGTGCATGAGTACGCAGGGCTTCGTTTGCATCAACTGTTACCGAACCCGCACTCATGATAGAATTCAGCCATTCATTAACAATATCCTGATCTTCAGGGTGATATGTTGTTTGTTGTTTGATTCTTATAGTCTTCTGCCCCTCGCCATAAAACTCACTTACCTTTATTGTACCTTCGGCTTCATCGAACAGAAGTTCACCTTTTGTGCCCTGCACACGGATTCTCCTGCCGTTTGTTGCGGAATATCCTGTAAGAGTGCATGTTGCAGTTGTTCCTCTGCTGAATTCCATCATCACAACCTGGTGATCAACTACATCATTATCACCTTTCCAGACACAGTTGCCAAGAGGACCGTTTTTTATTACTTCAAGATGAGCTTCCCTTGTATGCGTAAGGCATGCATCCCTTGCCGGCCATTCCTCAAGAGGAGAATCTGTATACAGCTTAATTGCATTATATGGACATGATTCAGCTACCCTGCAGCCGTCGGTACATTTCTTTGTACTGCCTTCAGGTGCATTAGCGGCCGTAAAATATTTAAGGGAACCGAATGATGAAACCTGTCTGCATTCATCATCAATAAGCCATGAAATATAGTCAATGTCATGGCTGCATTTGTGCAGCAGGAGGAAGGTGTTCAGCTTTTCCTGTGACCATCTGCTCCTGACATAGTTGTGGGCAAATCGCAGATTACCAATTGCTTCCATGTGCTCAATGTGGATAATTTCACCTACTGCACCCTGTTTAACGAGGTCTCTTACAGTTCTGTAGGCTTCCATGAACCTCAGTGTATGGCAAACAGCTATAACCCTGTTCTTCTCCTGTTGTTTTTTTACTATAAGCCTGCAATCGCTGAGAGTGTCGGCCAAAGGTTTTTCAATAAGTATATGCCAGTTCCGTTCAAGAGATGCAAGTGCAGGTTCAGCATGCTGATTGTCGAGTGTGGCAATTATTGCAGCATCACATTCTTTGACGCCTGCAAGCAATTCAGCCCAGGTGTTATATGCAGCATCCTCGCCAAGTCCGAATTCCTGTCTGAAGCTGTTCTTCTTAACAGGATCAGGTTCGGCAACAGCAATTATTACTGCCGGCAGACCTGAAGACCTGACTTTCCGTGCAAGATTTGTGCCCCTTACACCGGCACCCATTACTGCTATTCTCAATAAATTATGCCCTGTTGTCATTTCAGTGCTTTCTTATCAGAATGATCCTGTTCAGCAGCATCCCTGTCCTTCCTTTTTCTGTGCGGAACCTTGTTGTTATTGTATTTTTCATCCGGCTGATATCCAGGTCACATACATAGAGCCCGTAAATTCTTTCTTCAGTTTTTCCATAAGCTGAAAGCCAGTCAGTCAGCTGAGTCTGTCTCTGCCAGACTGAAAAGTCGCAGCCATAAGGTTGAGAGATTATGTCGAAGTACATTTTGTAGCTGCCTTCAGGTATTTCCTGCATTGATATTCTTACAGATGATTCGCTGCCCGGTGTGAAAGTATATGTCTCACCACCCGTGCCGTATTTCCATGTAGTCTCTATGCCTATGCTGCCCGACAACGTCAGGTTCATAAGCTGCGGATAAAGGAAAAGCGTATCGGGCATGTATACAAATGAAGTCTCATTCGAAGGAACAGCAGTTATTTCCGGCTGGGAATCAGAGTAATAAAAGGCAACGGAAGTGTAGTCTGCAGGAAATGCATTCTCTGTGGGTCCGTGTTCAATGCTGTGGAAAAGGCTTTTTTCAAAGGAGATCTTATCGCTGATAAACAGACGGTATCCTCCTGTTCTGCAGAATGGCAGAGAGTAACCGAGCGAGCCATGAAGCGGCAGGCTCATCCTGCCGTCCCACCGGTCCATCAGTGCGTACCATCCCCCGTTGAAGTAATCTTCAGAACCTGTACCGTGCATCCTGAATTCTCCGTCAACAGCAGTGGAGTCATCGCCTTCAAAGAAAAGGGTCATCCCTGCCTTTAATCCCTGTGCCTGAAGGATAGTCCCGATATAATGTCCCCTGCCTTTTATATCTGCAAGAGTATGAGGCACACCCTTTTTCGCAGGATTGTTTTTATTCCAGTAGGCATTAAACCTTCCTTCTTTTTCAGGATCCCTCTTTTCGTCTGAATACAATATTCTTGCAACAATCTTCTGTGACACAGAGTTATTACCTTCAGCCTTCCTTGTTATCAGTTCAATTTTTGCGCTCCTGTCGAAGGGCATAGGGAAGTAGCAGTAATTGTATTCACCGTTGCTGCCATGCAAAAAGCTCTGCATTGAAGGTGTACCATAAGCATAGCCGAAAAAATCAGCAAGCGGGCAGTACACAGCAGGTGTTTTTGCATTGTCCCAGGTGATCCTGATATCGGTATTTTTAAAAAGTCCTTCAAAAGCAGAAGCCGGTGATATTTCAATTCCAAGAATCCTTCCTCCCTTTTTCAGATCAAAAATTTTTTTACTACCGCCCGGAATGAGTTCTGTTTCAGTTGTTTCTGTTGTGATTTTGCTGTTGTAAATATCACTTACACTGATTCTTTTGCTGTCCCAGAGTTCTGATATTTTATTCAGCAGGTCCTTTGTTTCTACAGAAGGTTGCATTGAGAAGGGGATCACTTTAATACCGTCATTGTATAAGCGGTACTGTATCTGATGAAACTGTATCCTGTTTCCCCTTGAAACAATTCTGCATCCTTCACTGAATGTAACAGGAAGGTAGCAGTAATAACCTCCAAGCTGATTTCCGCAGAGAGGCTTTACAAAGGGATATACTTTTCCTGAAAAAAGATCAATGAATGATACTGAAAAAGAGGGTTTTGTAAAATCGTCAATGTAGAAATCAAGAGTATCACTGTTTGGCGTGGGAGTCCATATCCTGTTTATTACACCGCTGCCCCTGACCTCAAAGACTACAAGAGATCCATCTTCATTTTTCCTGAGGAAGGAATATTTTCCGCTGAAGCCGTCATCGTTTCCCCCTGTTGTATCCCATGAGGAAGTCTGTGCACAAACAGCTTTATCAGAATACCTGCCTAGGGATCCAATGTCGGTGAATGATTCAAGCTCTGTTTCAGTTGAGTGTATCCCCCTGTTTCCAATCTTTTTTACATCGGGTTTATTCCCTGTGCATGCTGTTGTCAGAAAAAGCAGCAGCAGTAGCCGGCAGAAAGATTTCATGTCTTATTTATCTTATTTGATTTACCTGTTACTATTCATAACATTAGTCATCAGCCTGTTCATACTGTAGTAGATACTGTTGCAGATGCCTCCCCTTGCTGAAAAACTGATACAGATGTTGCTTGCATTTTCTTTCTGCGATCCTCCGTCAGTCATCAGCATTTCAGCCTGAATACAGTTTCCCGGTACTCCTGTTTCATTTTTTTTGCATACCCAGCATACAGAAGAGGGAGATTCCCTGCAGGGCTCATTTCTCAGGTTAAGTTCCAGATCATCAATTTTTGCCTTGTATATCCATTTGAAGGGCCCATCGAAATTCATTTCAACAACAAGTTCTCTTTCATTTGTGATGCTTACAGTGTAATTAAACGCTATTTCATTGAATCCGTCATAGTAGGGATTTGCTTTAAGAACCGTATTGACTGAATCAATACCGGCTCTGATATTACTGTCCTGGCCGACAGCCTGTGTAAGCAGTCCTGCCAGTAAGACAATGTATAGTAACAAGATAGATCTTTTCATTGGATGATCTTTTTGATTAGGGTTCAGGCCTGATTGTTAAATACCAATATAATGAAACTATTTTACAGAAAATGTTAATTGTCAGTTTTCTCTTGGCATTGATAGTTTTTTTTCATACCTTTAATAGTGTTCATTATTTGAAAAAGAGTTAGTTATGGAATATTACACAGCTCAGAAAATTAAGAAGGAGTGGGGAGAAAAACCTTGTGATCATCCTCATTTGGAGCGGGAGTATTATTCGGGGGCTTTCCTTACAAATTATGTATGCGTTGAATGCGGAACAGAGTTTTCAATTGCACAAAAAATGGAAATTGACATTGAGAGAAAGCAGTATCTGAGAGATCTTCCATAATATATTGAAAATGAAGCTAAGTTATCTTGCATTAACTCTTGCGCTTCTGCTATCCGCACCCTTGTCAGCTCAGAAATTACTGTCAATTGATGACAGGGCTGCTTTTCTGAATGATTCTGCTGAGGCAAATCTGGCCACACGACTGGGAAATGATTCTTTAAGCCTGACCAGGATGATTGACAACAGGAAGAGATGTGACTATTGGTTTGCAAGGCTGTCAAAAACAGGGAATGATCTTCAGTTAATAATAACCGACTGCATTGACAAGACTGCCGGCAGCAAAAACCTCGGATCGGTTATATTCAGTGCAACAGACCAGGAAAAAGCACTTCTGCTGTATTATTCCATTACCGAAATTATCAGAAATCCTTATAAAGATGTTCCCGTGGCAATTCCAGGTACAGCACTTCAGCCGGAAACACTGCCTCCGATAGATCCCGGTCAGCACAGATCGCGATATTTCTTTGCACCTTCTTCATACAATCTTGAAAAAGGAGAATTATACTATAATACCTTGTATTTCTTTCTGCATGATGTTCAATATGGTATAAGCAATGATTTTTCGCTTGGCATGGGGACAAGTATTATTGGTTTTCCATTCTATCTGACTCCAAAAGTATCCTTTCCGGTCAATGAAAAATCATCAATAGCCCTCGGTGATATGCTTATGATAGGGACTTATGGTTCTAAGTTCACGGGTAACCTTCTGTATATCACGTATACGAGGGGAAACCGGACCAGCCATTTCACTGCAGGAGGAGGGTACCTGGCCTTCGGAGGACGGGAAACAAACAATGATTTCAATGCTCCGGTTCTTAATATCTCGGCACTTGGAAGGATGTCTGATCATATCTATTTTATTACCGAGAATTATATTTCTTTTTCAAAACAGAGGAAAACAGCATGGAATTATGATTATTCAAAAGGCTATTCGACAGAGGGATCATTTGATTTAAATGCAACATTCATTTATAACCTGATTGGTTTCAGATTTATAAACAAGTCGAAGGATGTGAGGTGCTGGCAGATTGGGCTGTCATTTATTTCAATGATATACGGAGAGGTACCATCCCCATACAACAATCATAATGCCTGGAGCATAGACGGACCTACCGGAAGCGATGTTTTCCCCATCCCTGTAATAGGCTATGCAAGGAAATTTTCCACTCGCTACTGAAAAAGCCACTGATACAGTTCACTATCGGAATTTAATTCATGCTTTAATATTCACTTTTCCCAGGCTGCAAAATTTCGAAGCAGGCTCTGTTCCAGAGGCAAAATATATTTATTATATTGCATGAAATACCTTATTATAAGCCTTTACTAATTACTGCAGTCATGAAAAAATACTTTTTCATTTTATGTTTTATAACATGTTTTTCGGGCTTGTTTGCCCAGAATCAGGACAGTATCTGGGTGGTAAACAACTATACCAAAATGGAGGTCATGATACCCATGCGCGACGGAGTAAGGCTTTTTACGGCAATTTACCTGCCCAGGGATAAGTCAGAGAAGCACCCGATTCTGATGGACAGGACACCCTATTCATGTTCTCCATACGGTACAGCAAGGTGGAAGAAATTCTGGAATTCATACACTATGGCTTATTTAAGGGAGGGTTATATTATGGTTACCCAGGATGTCCGCGGGCGGTGGATGAGTGAAGGGGAATTCGTTGATATCCGCCCTTTCAATCCGGATAAAAAAGGTAAAAATGATATTGATGAGGCCAGTGATACTTATGATGCTATTGACTGGCTGATAAAAAATATTCCCGGCAACAGCGGAAAGGCTGGAGTTTACGGTATTTCCTATCCGGGATTCTATTCCACAATGGCCGCCGCAAGTGGTCACCCGGCTCTTGTTGCCGTAAGTCCGCAGGCTCCTGTTACAAACTGGTTCATCGGCGACGATTTCCATCGTAACGGTACCTTCTTCCTGCTCGATGCTTTCAGCTTTTACCCGGCAATGGGAGCCGGATTCGGACTGCCCAGGCCCTTACCGACAACAAAACGTCCTGCTACTGTTGATGTTCCCGATCATGACAATTACAAGTTTTTCCTTGAAACAGGAACGCTTCAATCTTTTGCAAGGCTTGCCGGTGACAGCGTGAAATTCTGGAAAGATCTTTATGCCCATCCCGACTATGATGAATGGTGGCAGGCAAGAGATGCCCGGAATGCCACCAGGACCCTTAAACCTGCAATGTTGTGGGTGGGTGGTCATTTTGATGCCGAGGACAACTGGGGAGCATGGAATGCCTACAAGGCTGCTGAAGAAAATAATCCCGGAAAAGAGTTCAACAAACTTGTGATGGGTCCCTGGTATCATACGCAATGGGCAGGAAAAGACGGAACACATCTGGGCAACATTCATTTCGGAAGTAATACTTCCCTGTGGTATCAGCAGAATATTGAGATACCATTTTTTCAGTATTTTCTGAAGGGCAAAGGGAGTATTGATAAAATTGCAGAGGCTAATATTTTCATTACAGGGTCAAATGAATGGAAAAACTTTGACAAATGGCCTCCGGCAGGTAAAACTGACAGGAAGATTTATTTTACTGAAGGAGGTAAACTGAGCTGGAATAAACCTTCGGCAGCAGATTCATATTCCGAATATCTCAATGATCCCTCAAAGCCAGTTCCCTATACAGAGGATGTTCATTATAACAGAACAAGGGAGTATATGACTGATGATCAGCGCTTTGCCGACAGACGCCCAGATGTTCTTTCATTTAAAACAGAGGTTCTTGCTGAAGATGTGACACTTACCGGAGCAATAACAGCTGAGCTTTTCACAGCTATTTCCGGCACTGATGCTGATTTTGTTGTTAAGCTTATAGATGTTTTTCCTGATAACCTTTCATATAACACGGTTGATATCTATGATGAGAATGACGCTCAAAATGCATATCCGATGGGAGGATATCAGATGCTTGTTCACGGTGAGATATTCAGGGGAAAATACAGGAACAGCTTTGAAAAGCCTGAAGCTTTTCTTCCTGGAAAAACTGAAACTGTGAAATTCCATGCAGGTGATGTGGCACATACTTTCAGAAAGGGGCACAGGATTATGATACAGATCCAGAGCAGCTGGTTCCCGCTTGCAGACCGTAATCCACAGAAATTTTTAAATATATACCAGGCTTCAGAAAGCGATTTTCAGAAAGCAACTATAAAAATATTACATAACAGTCAGAATGCCAGCAATATTGTTTTACCTGTTCTCAGATAATACCTGTTAAACATAAGCTAACAATGAAAAACAACCGTCGCGATTTTATCAGAAAGAGTGCCGCTTATGCAGCAACTGCTTCACTGGCAGGAATGTCAGCATGCTCAGGAAATGCAGAAAAAACGGCTTCAGATACCGGAGCCAATATTAAAAAGAAGGATGTTCAATGGCCTGTAACTTTTGGTCCCGATAAACCCAAAATGTGCCTGTGGGCTACATCTGACAAGGCTTATATGCGGAAGCTGAAACAGATAGGAGTAAACCATGTCATAAGCGGCGGACCGGGACTGCCCTGGACCGAAAAAAGCCTCAGGGAGTACCAGGAAATGTACAATTCAGAAGGACTGAGCCTGATAAACCTTATGATCGGCGGTTTCGACAAGGCAATATATGGCCGTGAAGGAAGGGATGAGGAAATACAGAAAGTGCAGGATTCGCTTGTGGCAGCAGGTGCAGTCGGACTTCCTGTTGTCGAATACAACTTTTATGCACACCGGTTTGTGGATGGTTATTATGATACTTCTGCCCGCGGAGGAGCCGGAACACTCAGCATGGATTATGACAGGGCGAAGAACCTGCCCACTGATCCTTCTGAGGGAAAACCTCTTACATCAGAACAACTCTGGGAAAACCTTACATATTTTCTGAAGGCTGTTATCCCTGTTGCCGAAAAGGCAGGTGTGAGAATGGCGCTTCATCCGAATGATCCTCCTGTGCCTGAGTCGCACGGTCATGCACAGATAGTTGCGACCTTCAGCGACTGGAAACGGATCATCTCAATTGTAGACAGCCCGTCAAACGGAATGACTTATGATTGCGGGGTGTCAGTTGAAATAGGCGAGGATCCGCTTGAAGTCCTGCATTACCTTGGGTCACGTGACAGGATAAACCATATTCATTACAGAAATGTGATAACAACGACACCTTCACTTAAATATGAAGAAGTATTTTTCGATGAGGGTACTGTCAATATGTTCGCAGTAATGCGCGAAATATTCAGTATGGGTTACAAGTTCGGCATCTTCCCCGAACATCCGAGAGCGCTTGATTACGACCGGGAATATCCGGGCGGCGTAGGGAAAAATCCCGGCGATGCAGGCTATACAGGCTGGACCTACAATGCAGCTTACTGCAAGGCAATGATGCAGGCTGTTGAATCGGTCTGATAATTAGTTAGTTTCGCAGTTAAAGATTCTTGGTCAGCTATATCAATATCATCCATTTTTGCCGGCTTACCTGGCAAATGTTCAATGCCAATAAAACTTATGGCCTGTATCACATCAGGGTGCGGAATATTGCAAGACCTGTGATTACAGAAGCACATAAGCTCAATGACGGATCTGTTGCACCGCGTGTATACAAAAAGATTCAGTGGTACATGGTTGAGACTCTCGTCACAGGTGAGATGCTCGGTGCACTTGCAGGGAAGAAACCGGAAAGGAAGGATATTGAAATCCTTGTTTACCTGGGTGCTGTAATGGCGCTTATTGATATAGTAACTGATGATTACAGGATCGGGAGGAAAGTAACAGAGGACCTTCTGCAACAGGCATTTTCCGGGGGTGATCTTGAAGAATACAAGGAGGCAGCTCCGGTACTTAAAATATGTATCCTGTTTCTGAGAAAGCTAAGAGAGGCAGCCGGCGCTGAACTCTGGAAGACAATAAGTGAGAGCTCAGATCTTATTAATATTCAGCTTAACAGCGGGGAACAATTCTCTGATGCAGTTACAGAAAGTGCTGTTAATAAATTAACAATAAAAAAGGGAGGAGTTTCAGTCCTGCTTTGTGCATCGGTAATAGGCCTGGATGAGAGACAGCTTCTTTCATCACTGTATGAAACAGGCGGCTTTATTCAGATGATGAATGACTGCCAGGATATGCATAAAGATACTGTTGCAGGTATTAAAACTTACATCCATTTCTGCCAAGACTTCAGGGAGATTCTAAACACGCTTAACAGTCAGCGGGTGAAGGTGTTCAGGATGATCAATGAACTCAGTCTGCCTGAACAGTCAAAGCACAGGTTTCTTTTTGACCTTAATGCAATGTTTATTGTTATTACATATAAACTTTGCCGTTATTCAGAAGTATGTGGCAATAAGCTGGACTTCGATACTATCAGGCAAACTGACAAAGTGAAATTCAGGGTAAGTCCCTTTTCACTTTCTGCATTTGTAGCCTGTACCGGGAAAATTGTGCATTTTCATTTTGAAGATACTCAGGGGAGTGAGATATTTGAAACTGGTCAAACAACAGATTTTGTACAAAAATAATCAGCTGATAAGCAAAAGCCCGTGAAGATATGGAATACAAAAAAATTCTTCAGATTACTGTCATCTTAATTTCTCAATTAATTATCGGTTCCTGTTCCACCGGAGGTAAGGCTTCATTTTCTGGTGACGTTGATGGGGAACAGCTTGTTACAACAAGGAAATTTGCCGGTACTTTTCTTGAATACAGGGCAACTGTTACGGATGATCTGCCAAGGGTTGAAGTAGTATGGATAAAAACTTCGCTGGAGAGCATATATGGCAAGATATGTGCGGAAGGCAAAAGATGTGAATTCAGAAAAGGGGACAGGTTATACCTTACAAGGAAGCATTACAATCCGGGCATGGTGGGTGGCAGATGGGAATACTTCATTGAGAATGATTCTGCTGTGATCTACAAGCTTACAGATTATCAGAGCGATAAGCATGTTTCTGCTAAAACCTGGTTTTGAATGAATTTATATGCGATCAGGCTGAAAATAAATAAATTAGTATAAAACATGAAAGCCTCCGGCTTATGCATCACCAAAAGGCTTTCACTCTACTAATAAGGGCTTTGACGTACCCTGCGGGCAAAAATAAAAATATTTGTTAACCAATTAACAGTAAAGAAATATTTAGCATAAACAGTGCGGAAAACTTATTAACAATCCTGGCGCCTTCACAACGGCAAGGTACTCAGTGTGTTATTGTGCACAAGCCATTTTTTTAAAATCTGCAGAGGATTCGTTCCCTTTTGTAATTTGGAAGCATTCTAAATTATCTGTCGGGCAACAATGGGAAATTTATTGTTTTGATGCAGTCCAGCTTTTCGTTTTGACAGGTTTGCCGTTAGTATAGTTAATCTCAATAAGCTTATCAGAAGATCTGAATTCACCCTCCATTTTAAAAGTGGCTTTTTCGGGATTTTTCAGATCGTTGTATGGAATAAGGATCCATTTTCTGTCAGTAATAAACCACATTACATACACGCCGATGTCCATTCCTTTTGTGATTCCTGCCTCAACTATTTTGTCCAGTGCAGAATCATAACCATATAAACCTTTGCCTTCCTTAATAATTTTTCCTTTATACACATATTTCAGTTTAGCTTCGAAGCCTGTTCCCCATGGTATCATATCCCATTGAGCTATAGTATCTTTCCCTATCTCACAGGTCCATGAGCCTTTAAACTGCTTCAAAAGTTCAGCCTGATCAGGGGCCGATGCCTTACTCTGTGCTGAAGAATATTCCGGTACTGAGAACAGTATGAGAACAGAGGTTACAAATACTAATGATATTTTCATTATTTCCAATTTTATAATTACGAGATAGAAGATATGTTCAAATCTAATAAAACTTAATATGCAATAAACGGAATCCTGCTTATATACAGGTTTTATTAATATTCAAGGCAAACTGATTGGTTTTTAAAATATCTTTGATACCTATCAATTAGTGTACTCACATGAAATACAATAACTCATTCGTTTCTTTATTAATTGTAACAGTTCTCCTTATTCTTAATTCAGAGTTGTTTATCTGTTCGGCGCAACCTCAGGTTAAAAATAATTCTGTCATCTCTGATCTCGTTCTTATTTATCACGGATCGACACACAGACCTGACTGGAATAAGAATGAACTGAAGCCATATATTTATAAATCAGACGCAAACAGTTTTAACTGGCTTTTTGATGGCTTCCTTTTTCTGGAGATCTTTGACAAAAACCGGAAGCTGGAATGGGACCCGGGATTCGGTTATGCAACAGCCTCAAAGACTGAATGGGAGTGGCTTCTGGGTCGCTATTTCGGAAAGGGAAAGGGCCCGGATGCACTTGAGGCAGTTTTGGATAGCCTTGCCCGACAGGGGAAAAAGCCTGTCAGGCCAAGGAAAGTTGTGATCAGTATTCCCTGTCCGGTTTCTGGATTTACAGACTGGGGAGAAATAAACGGAAAGAAACTGGATTTCAATAAAGCTGAAGATCAGATAGCTGCCGCATGCTGGTTTGTTGACAGAGTTCTTGAAACATGGAACAATAAGGGATACCGGCATATAGAACTCGATGGCTTCTACTGGGTTCATGAAGCTGCAGGAAAGGACTTTGCAATAATTCCTGAAGTAAAGAAATACCTTGTTCAGAAATCCATGAAACTCTACTGGATACCTTACTGGAAAGCAGAAAGATCGGACAAATGGGATGAACTCGGATTCGATTGCGCTTATCAGCAGCCTAACTATTTCTTTAACAAAGAGATATCTGCCCAGAGACTTGATGATGCCTGCAAATTTGGAAAACTGCACAGGATGGGTATGGAACTGGAGTTTGACAATAATGTTGCAAAACCGGAAGGAAGGGAAAAATACTATGAATATATAAGGTACTTTGATGAAAACAGGGTGTGGGACGAAAGACTTGTAGCCTATTATGAGGGGGGAGGAGCCTGGTTAAGGATGTCACAAAGTAATGATCCTGAAATGAGAAAAATGGTTCAGGTCTTGTCTGATATTCTCATTAAAAGGCAGGAAAGGGCTGATAATGAAGCAAGAGGAAGTAAGGATACCAAATAATCAATTCATGAAGACCAGATTTGTACTTGCGCTATGCGCTATTTGGTTTTGTGCTGAAAGCCATTCACAGACCTTTGAAAAAGGACCTTATACAGTCACCTGCATTGATGAGGGAGTATTTCATATAGAGGATTCAAATAAAAGCAATCCGTCAGGTATTCAGACTGATGCAGACGGAAAGACGACCGGATTCAACAACTGTTCCGATATGTACCTTATAGCTGGCAGGGATAAAATTCTGCTGATAGATCTCTCAAATTTTATTAAATGGGATACTTCAGCTATCAGTTCATTGCGTTCTATTATCTATGAACAGAAAGGCAGGAAGGAACTTTTTATTACTGTAACACATAATCATGGCGACCATTTAGGAATGCTGCCGGCATTTAAGGAAGATCAGAATGCTCATTTCTGGATACCTTCTGAAGAATTCAGAGGAAAGGATATCTTCCCGGCTGAAAGGACTTTGGCATTCCCTGAAAATGCCACCTTAGATCTGGGAGGAGGTGTTGTATTAACATCTTATGAGGTACCTGGTCATACAGCTCATTCAACAATCTTTTTTCTGAAGGACAGAAATCTCCTTTTTACGGGCGATGCATTAGGATCAGGTAACGGGGTATGGCTTTTTTCAAACAACAGTTTTCTGACTTACAGGGAAAGTATTGAAAGGCTGGCAAAATATATAAGTGATCCTGAAAATAAAATCGACAGCAAAAAGCTGATTATCTACGGTGGACATTACTGGCAGAAAGGTAAGATGGAAAAGCTCACGGGACAATATATTACTGACATGCAGCTACTTATCGGGAAGATTGGAGATGGATCAGCTTCTGAAGAGAAGACCACTTATAATAAATACCTGGATACTAACTTCAGATATGGCACTGCAACAATCACCTGGAATAAGGCAGATGCTGTAAAGTACTCATCAGCAATTGCCAGGTAGAATCACTCATTCGAAGGTGGAAGAAAAAATTTTCAGTCTTTTTCAGAAACTGTATCCCAGACTTAAACCGATAAAGGATAATTTTTATTGCTGTCTCAAAAGCGCCTTAGTTGTCTCTGTAAAGCATCTTTCCGAGTTTTATCAGGCTATCCCTGTCAGCATTCCTGTACGAACCTGTTTTGTCAGGCGCAGTTGACAGGAGGATATTTCTGCCACCTCTTTCAAAGCTCTGCCTTATATAGCTGTAAAGGCTGTCGCCCGGATAGAAATGACTTCCCGGGTAGGTGAACCATACTGAACCCGGCATGAGTCCGTTTCCAAGAGAAATTGAATCACAGCTCTGCGAAGTGATCTCGTATTCAAAAGGCAGATAGTATGTTTTTCCGCCAACAGTTCTTTCAGAAATATGTCCTGAAGAAGGAGGAAGCCGTTCTTCTCCGTTAAGAATATCGGTGGGGAAGTATTTTATTTCTGAACCGTCCTGCACATGCTGATTGAAATGAACGATTGTATTTTTGTTTTTGCTTTTAATAAGATCATAAATTTCCTGAGTCGAAAGCGTTGTGTCGCACCAGCAATACATGTCGAGCCAAAACTCGCATATATCACCATAATTATCAGCTAGTTCACTCAGCTGGGTTTTAATAATTTCCTTCGGGGAAGTATTTCTTAGTTCCTCCCTGATAACAGGGTTCCAGTCTGCCGGGTTCCAGTCTTTTTTGCCCCATAAGCAATAGTAAAAGCAAGGCTTGATGTTGTATTTTCTGCATGCTTCTGTGAAAAGTTTCACAACATCTTTTCTGAATGGACCGGATGCAACATCGAATGAGCTTACCTTGCTGTCCCACAGGCAGAAACCGGAAGTGTGACGGGTTGTAAGAACTGCATAACGGATTCCAGCCTCATTAAAGGTTTTCATCATATCATCGAAGTTCAGATCAGCAGGATTAAACAAGGCAGGATCGGTGTTTTTGCATATCTCCTTTCCAAAGAAGGTATTGTCGTTGAAATGGACGAAGGCCCCGAAGCGGAGGTCTTCCCAGGAGGCTAAAGCTTCTGTCTTTTCTGTTGCAGGAGTATATTCAATGTTTTTTTTCTCTGATCTGCACGCTGTTATTAAAATCAGTATGCAACAGAAAACCTGCAGAGGTTTTATTTTGAATTTTTGCATAGCGGATGAGTATTTTAATAAAGGTAGGACTAAAAAAGCAAAAATGATTATTTTTTTCCTTCTGAGTGGTTTTTGTTCGCGGTGCGGACGGGAACTGCTGGCATTTGTATTAATTATTCATAATTCAAGACAAGAAACTTGTAGAGAAAAGGAGATATGAATTGATGCCCAGGTTGATTAGCCTTACATTTTCAATAAAGATGCTCCTACCTTTTAGCAACCTTTAATCTGGCTTCAGTGTGTTCGTAGAATGCATTACATTGGTTGATGTAGTCCAACATAACTTTATAATTGTCTCCATAAATGTTTTCACTAAATTCATGTACTCGTTGTAACATTGCTATATAAGGTTTCGGATCGCCTTGTCTTGTCAGTTTTCTAAGTGTAACAAAATAATCATCACGATAGACAGTTGGTATAATAATCTTTGATTGCCCGTCTTTTACTAATTCTGCATTCATCATAATTCTGGCAATACGACCATTTCCATCAAGGAATGGATGAACTTCACTTAAAATGAACATCATGAAAGAAGCCTTAGCAAAGGGGTGATCAAGTGCTTGAAAAAAGTTAAATGATTGTAATAATGTGCCACGAACCAGATTAAAATCCACAAATGATGTCGAACCTGCAAAATTGTTTCTATCCTTAAGCACACCAGGATTCTTTTCTGGTCTGGCTTCCAGTAAAATTCTATGCCGATATGTAATAATGTGCAACATATCTTCAGCTTTAGCCGGTGTTACTGACATTTCAGCCTTATTCGAGACTAACCTGTACGTTCCCAGCACATCATGGCTATCTTCATTTCTGGCTGGTAACGGTTTATTTGAGTCTACAATGTTCTTCGCCTCATCTACTTCAAACACAGTTCCTTCAATATAATTTGAAAAATAACTTTCAAAGAATGCAAAATTCCTGAAGGATTCGGAAGTTGTGTTTTTATCTGGTCTGCTTTTGAACTCACTTGTCTTTAATGCTCTGAAGAGGTCCTCAAATAGTTTTATTCTGGCTGGAT
>ENA-UOWG01000888-UOWG01000888.1-activated-sludge-metagenome-genome-assembly--contig:-NODE-888-length-34111-cov-19.783856_pt1 | contig 34111 bp, 33 predicted proteins | sample MGYA00238147_ERZ761563 | MGnify/ENA primary metagenome ERZ761563 (study PRJEB28884, sample SAMN05720216) | anaerobic digester metagenome | isolation source: active sludge of municipal... | reverse complement strand
TCGGCCTGGGGTTCGGCACCGGGCAGCGCGGGCTCGTCCTTGCGCTTGCTCTTCTCTTCCTTCTTGCGCTTCTTGGCCAGTTCGCGCTGGCGCTTCTCGAATGCGTAGTTGGGCTTGGCGGGCATGGGCATCCTTCTTGGCTGAACAAACCCGCAGGCTAAGGCATTTGGGGCCGGCGCGCCCGCAGCCTCGGGCCGACCTCGGGCGCGCGACCCGAACGCTATCCTGCGGCCGCGACTGCTCACCCCCGCGCCTTCCCACCCCAATCGCCCGCCCCGGGCGCACACGCCACCGCTCATGGAGCTTGCCCGACTGCTGCACACCCAGGGTTTCGGCACCCGGCGCGAGTGCGCTGCCCTGGTGCTCTCGGGCGAGGTCGAGGTCGACGGTCGGCGGGTCGACGACCCGGCCGCCGCGTTCGAGCCCTCGGGCCGCGTGCTGCGCGTGCGCGGCGAGTCCTGGCCGGTGCACCTGCCCGCCATCGTCATGCTGCACAAGCCGGCAGGCTACGAGTGCTCGACCGCGCCCAGCGCGCACGCGAGCGTGCTCGCGCTGCTGCCGCCGCCCTTGCGCACGCGCGGCGTGCAGCCGGTGGGCCGGCTCGACGCCGACACCACCGGCCTGCTGGTGCTGACCGACGACGGCGCGCTGGCCCACCGTCTGATCCATCCCCGTCGGCACGTGCCCAAGGTCTACGAGGTGGACGTCAAGCACCCGCTCGCGGCCGATGCGGTCGAACGCCTGCTCGCCGGGGTCGTGCTGCGCGACGATCCGAGCCCGGCGCGAGCGCTGGCCTGCGAGGCCACCGGTGAGCGCAGCCTGCGCCTGACGCTCACCGAGGGCCGCTACCACCAGGTCAAGCGCATGCTGGCGGCTCTGGGCAATCGCGTGGAGAAGCTGCACCGCAGCGGCTTCGGCGCGCTGCGCCTGCCGCCCGAGCTCGCGCCCGGGCACTGGCGCTGGGTCGAGCGGGCCGAGGACATCACCGGCTGAGCCCGCCCCGCCGCGCCTCAGCCACCCGTGCGCGCCGAGGCGCGCGCCGCCTCGTACAGCGGCATCACCTTGGGCAGGGCGGCCTCGATTTCCTGGATGCGACGCTGATGGTCGGGGTGGGTCGAGAGCCAGGCCGGCGGCTGGCCGCCGCCCGCCGCGCTCATCTTGCGCCAGACGCTCACCGCGGCGCGCGGGTCGTAGCCGGCGCGGGCGGCCATCTCGAGCCCGGCCAGATCCGCGTCCACTTCCTGGCCGCGCGAGTAGGGCAGAGCGAGCGCCACGTCGGCCGCCTGGGCGAGCGCGGCCGTGCCCAGGTCGCCCAGCCCAAGGTAGATCGAGGCGGCGGTCACGCCCAGGTTCTGCAGCAGCTGCGTCTGCATGCGCGCCCGGCCGTGCTCGAGAACGGCGTGGGCGATCTCGTGGCCGATCACCGCGGCGAGCTCATCATCGGTCAGCTGCAAGCGCTCCATCAGGCCGGCGTAGACCATCACCTTGCCGCCCGGCATGGCAAAGGCATTGACCGTGGGCGCGTTGATCACGTTGGCTTCCCAGGCCCAGCGCGAGGAGCCCGGGTTGAAGCGCTCGCCCTGCGGAACGATGCGCGCCGCGATCTGCTGCACGCGGCGCACCTGCTCGGGCTTGGCATTGAGCGCGCCCTTGGCCTGCGCCTCGCGCTTCATCTGCGCGTACTGCTGGGCCGAGATCTGCGAGGTCATCGCCTCGGGCACCACCAGGAAGCGCGAGCGCTGCACGTCCACGCCCTCGGCGGCCGCGCCAAACGCCAGCAGCCAGCCGGCGAGCAGCAGGAGCAAGGAGCGCGGTCGGAGCGAATCGAGGCGCATGTCAGGCAGGGGCGAGGGTCGTCGGGGCGCAAAGCATGACTGAGTAGACTGCGCGCAGCTATGAGCGATTCCCTCGATTCCCGGCCCGCTACGGCGCGCCGGGGCTGGCTGGCGGCGGCGGCCATCTACCTGCAGCCGCGCAGCCTGCGCTTCTTCTTCCTGGGTTTCTCCGCGGGGCTGCCACTGCTGCTGGTGCTGGGCACGCTGTCGTTCTGGCTGCGCGACGCAGGCATCGACCGCAGCACGATCGGCTTCCTGTCTTGGGTGGGCCTGGCCTACGGCTTCAAGTGGGCCTGGGCGCCGCTGGTGGACCGCTTGCCGCTGCCGGGACTCACCCGCCTGCTGGGGCGGCGCCGCAGCTGGCTGCTCGCCGCGCAGCTCGTGCTGGTGGCGAGCCTCGCGGCCATGGCGTTCACCGACCCGCGCGAGCAGCTCGGCCTGCTGGCACTGCTCGCGCTGGTGACCGCCTTTGCCTCGGCCACCCAGGACATCGCGCTCGACGCCTACCGCATCGAGAGCGCGCCGGTGGACGAACAGGCCGCGCTCGCCGCGACCTACCAGACCGGCTACCGCCTGGCGATGATCTGGGCCGGTGCCGGCGTGCTCACCATTGCCGCGCACTTCGATGCGTCCGAGGCCAGCTACGAGCAGGCGCCCTGGACCGCCGCCTACCTGGTGATGGCCGCCTCGATGGCCGTGGGCCTGATCGCGACCCTGCTCGCGCCCGAGCCCCGGCCCGCCACGGCCGAGCAGACGGCAGCGCGCGCGGCCGAGTTCAGCGCCCGGGCGAGCGCGCTGGCCGCGCGCCGCGGCTGGTCGCCGCGCACCGCGCGGCTGGCTCTGTGGCTGCACGAGGCGGCGCTGAGCCCCTTTCTGGACTTCTTCCGTCGCTACGGCTGGCACGCGGCGCTGGTGCTGGCGCTGATCGCCACCTACCGCATCTCGGACATCGTGATGGGCGTGATGGCCAACCCGTTCTACAAGGACATGGGCTTCACCAAGGAAGAGGTCGCCGCGGTGAGCAAGCTCTACGGCGTGGTGATGACGCTGGTGGGCGCCTTCGTGGGCGGGGTGGTGGCACTGCGCGTGGGGGTGATGAAGACGCTCTTCGCGGGCGCGCTGTTGAGCAGCCTGACCAATCTGCTCTTCGTCGCGCTCGCGCAGCGCGGCCACGACCTGGGATTCCTGATCCTGGCGGTGAGCGCCGACAACCTCGCCAGCGGCATCGCCAGCGCGGCCTTCATCGCCTACCTCTCGGGCTTGACCAACGTGGCCTACTCGGCCACGCAGTACGCGCTGTTCTCGTCGGTGATGCTGCTGCTGCCCAAGTTCCTGGCGGGCTTTTCGGGCGTGGCGGTCGACGCCTGGGGCTATGCGGCCTTCTTCACGGGCACGGCGGCGCTGGGCCTGCCGGTGCTGCTGCTGGTGGTGCTAGCGGGGCGCGTCAGTCGGCGGGCATCAGATGCACGTCCTCGCCGCGCAGACGCACCGTGAGCGTCATGCCCTCCTGCAGCCCGTAGCGCGGCGCCACGTGGCGCGGCAGGCCCGTGCGCAGCGGGTGAGCCTCGCCGGGAACCGCCAGCGACAGCAGCAGTTGCTGACCCAGCGGCAGCAGCCGCGCGACCCGCGCCTCGATCAGATTGTCGAGCGCGCCGATCGCGCTGGGATCGGGCGGCAGCAGCAGCACGCCGGCGGCCGGCACGCACCAGTGCACGCGACTGCCCGGCGCGAACTGCGCCTGTGCTCGCACGCGCAGCATCTGGCCCTGCCAGCCGAGCAGGGTGTGCCCGGACTCGTGCCCGATCACCTCGCCCGCGTACAGGTTCTTCACGCCCACCTGCCGCGCCACGGCGAGCGTGGCCGGCCGGCTCATGACCTCGTGCGGCGCGCCCGCCTGCAAGGTGCGCCCGCCCGCGAGGATCACCATGCGATCGGCGAGCAGCGCGGCCTCCTCGAGGTCGTGGGTGACCAGCACCACCGGCATCGCCAGTTCACCGCGCAGTTCCGCGAGCTGCTCGTACAGGCGCTCGCGCGTGGCGCGATCCACCGCCGAGAAGGGCTCGTCGAGCAGCAGGACCCGCGGCTCGCGCGCCAGGGCGCGCGCGAGCGCCACGCGCTGCTGCTGCCCGCCCGACAGGGCGCGCGGCAGGCGATCCTCCAGGCCCGCCAGGCGCATGCGCTCGAGCAGGCCGCGAGCGCGGACGCGCCGTGCATCGGCCGCGCCGGGCGGCACGGCCTCGAGCACGTTGTCCAGGGCGCTCAGGTGCGGGAACAGCGCGTAGTGCTGGAACACCAGGCCCACGCGTCGCTCGCGCGCCGACAGGCAGCGGCCGCTGGCGGTGTCGAGCCAGGTGTCGGCGCCCACCTGCACGCGCCCCGCCGCGGGGCGCAGCAAGCCGGCGATGGCGCGCAGCACGGTGGTCTTGCCGCTGCCCGAGGGGCCGACCAGCGCGAGCAGTTCGCCCGGCGCGCAGGCCAGCTGCGCGTCGAGCGCGATCGGGGCGCGCTGGCGCAGTTCGACCGCGAGGCCGCCCTCAGCCACGGCGCCGCCCCACGCGCGCGCTCACGAGGTAGGAGGCGCTGATCGCCACCATCGAGATGGCCAGCAGCAGCGCGGCCATGCGCCCGGCGCCCGCCTCGTCGAACGCCTGGACGCGGTCATAGATCGCGATGGCCGCGGTGCGCGTCTCGCCCGGAATGCTGCCGCCCACCATCAGCACCACGCCGAACTCGCCCAGCGTATGCGCGAAGGTGAGCACCATCGCCGAGAGCACGCCCGGCCAGGCCAGCGGCAACTCGATGCGCCAGAAGCTGCGCCAGCGCGACAGGCCCGAGACGGCCGCCGCCTCGCGCACCTCGGGGGCAATGCCCTCGAAGGCGCGCTGCATGGGCTGGATCGCGAAGGGCAGGTTGGCGATCAGCGAGGCCACCAGGATGCCGCTGAAGCTGAAGGCCAGCGTGTGCCCTGTCCATGATTCGAACCAGCGTGCCAGCGGCGAGTGCGCGCCCATGGCAACCAGCAGGTAGAAGCCCAGCACGGTGGGCGGCAAGACCAGCGGCAAGGCGAAGAGCGCCTCCACCAGCGGGCGCGCGCGAAAGCGCGTCCAGGCCAGCCAGCGCGCCACCAGCAGTCCGACGGGCACGAGGATGAGCACCGTGAGCAGCGCAAGCCGCAGCGACAGGCCGACAGCGGTCCAGTCCAATCAGCCCTCGCCCGGAAGCGCAAAGCCCTGGCGTCGCAACTCGGCGCGCGCCTCGGGTCCTTGCAGGTACTGGAAGAAGTCGCGCGCACCGGCGTCGGCGCCCTTGATCAGGACCATGCCCTGCACCAGCGGCGCATGCAGTCGAGCCGGCAGCAGCGCGTGGCTGGAGCGGCGTGCCACCTCGGGGGCGAGCGCGAGCGAGTAGGCCACGATGCCCGCCTGCGCATTGCCCGAGACCACGAACTGCGTCGCCTGCGCCACGTTCTCGCCCAGCACCAGGCGGGGCTCGGCGGCGACCCACAAGCCGGCGGCCTGCAAGGCCTCGCGTGCGCGCTGACCGTAGGGTGCGTGCTCAGGATTGGCGATCGCCAGACGCTTGAGCCGGCCGTCAGCCAGGGCGGCCCCCAGGTCGGCCAGGCTGGGGTCGGGCTTGAGCGGCGAGCCCGCGGGCAGGAGCAGCGCAAGCCGGCCGATCGCGTAGGCCACGACCTCGCCTTGCGCCCGACCCGCAGCCACGAGGCGCTGTGCCAGGGCCTCGTCGGCCGACATGAAGATCGCGTAGGGCGCGCCCTGCTCGATCTGCCGCGCCAGGTTGCCGGACGACCCGAACACGAGGCGCACGGCCCTGCCCGTCTTCGCCTCGTAGCGCGCCGCCACGGTCTCGAGCGCGAACTTGAGGTCGGCAGCGGCGGCCACCGTCACCGCCTGCGCGGCCGCCGGCCCGCCCGCGGCGGCCAGGCTCAGGGCCAGCAGCGCAGCGAGCAGCGCCCGGCGCGCGACCCCGCACGAACCTGGGTCGCCAGAAGCGCTCATGGCGGCAAGCGCAATCAGCGACGCCGAGCCGCGCGCGCTCCTGGCGCGGGCCCGCGATGGCGCGTCGCTGCAGCCGGCTTGCGCCCGCCTGCACCCTTGCCCCGCGCGGCGCTGGCGGGCTGGATGCCACGGGTGGCGAGCGCGGCCTCGGTCACGCTGGCGATCAGATCGCCCAGCGCCTCGTCGAGCGTGGCCAGGGGCGCCTCGGCGTCGAGTTCCGCGCGCGCCTCGGCGAGGTCGCCCAGCGAGTCTTCCGGCAGATGACGCAGCACGCCGATCAGCGCGGCGGCGACGTCCTCGTCGTCGGACTCCAGCAAGCCCGGCCAGCGCTGCGCGGCATCCAAAAAGCCAAGCGCGAAGGGTTCGAGCGCGGCCAGGGCCTCGAGCCCGCCGAGCGGGCGACCGGCCTCGTCCTCGGGCTCGAAGATCACCGGATCGATCGGCCGGCCGGCGTCGATCAGTCCGGCCAGCTGCGCGTGCCGGCGCATCACCAACTCCGGCAGACGCGCGGATGTTGCGCTCTGGAGCGAGCGGCCCTGCGCGTCGAACACGAAGGGCAACCACTGCGCGGGCGCGGGCGGCGCGGGCATGAGCAGCAGCGCCACGAGAAAGCCGTCGAGGGTGGCGGCATCCATGGGTTCGGCCGGCTCGGGCAGGGCGGCAAGCGCCTCGTCGAGTTCGACCAGTTCGGCAACGGTAAGCGGCGCAGTGCGGGGAGGCATGGGCGCATTATGCCGAGGCCCGGGGCGGCCCAAACAAAACGGCCCGGCGCAAGGCCGGGCCGTGTGTTCGCTGGCGGCGTCTACTTCACGCTGAACTTGCGCGAGCCCGCGGGCTTGTCGTCGACGAAGAACTCGACCATGTAGTCGCCCACCGGCCAGCCGTCAGGCTTGCTGATGTGAAACTCGTTGACCGCGGGACCGGTGGTCTCGATCACCATCACGTCTTCCTTGACCGGGACCGTCTTGCCGTCCCGGGTGTAGGTCCACTTGGCCTTGACGCTGGCCTTGCCCGCGCCGGTGGTGGCCACCGAGGCGTAGATCGGGTCCTTGACGGCGAAGACCTCCATCACCTGGACGACCTTCTTGTCCGGCCCGACCGCCTTGCCAAGCATGATTTCGCCGACGGTCACGCCCACGGGCGCGGGGGGCGGCGGCGGCGGTGCGACCGGGGCGGGCGCGGGGGCCGGCGGCGGAGGCGGAGGCGGCGGTTCCTTCTTGCCGCAGGCCGTCAGGACGAGAAGCGTCGCGGCGAGCGCCGCCACGAGAGTGCGATTCAACATCTTGGATCTCCCTTAGAGGAACAGTGTGTCGCGCGTCACCGCAGCGTCAGAGCGGCGGAATCTTGAGCTTCTGACCCGGGTGGATCAGGTCGGGGTTCTTGAGGATGTCGGTGTTGGCCTCGAAGATCAGGCGCCACTTGTTGGCGTCGCCGTACTCGCGCTTGGCGATCTTCGAGAGGCTGTCTCCAGGCTTGACCTCGACGATCTTGGTCGCCGTAGTGCTCGAACCGCTCTCCACGTTGGAAAAGTCGGGCATGTCGCTCATTGCTTTCTCCTTCGGTGCTGCGGAAGACGGCGTGGTGGGATTGTTGCCGCCCACGTTCGAAAAATCGGGTGTGTCTGACATGGCTGCTCCAATGCTGGTTCAGTCGCCCCTGCTCCGCGCGCGGGGCGCACGGAACCCGGCGGCCAGTCTCGGCGCCCGCGCGACCCCTGTCGAGCGCCGCGCTGGCGCGAGCGCCCGATTCGGGGGCGGCGTGGCGCCGCGCCCGACCCTGCTACTTCTGCACGTCGAGCCGGGTCCAGCTGGCGTCGGGATCGAAGCTCTTGATGCCCGGGGCCACGGCGGCCGTGTTCTTTCCCAGGTTCTTTTCGTAGACGCGGCCGTCAGGGCCTACCAGGAAGCTCATCACCCCGGTGTCGCCCCACTTGGCGGGCCAGGCGATCATGGCGAACCCTTCGGTCAGGCGGCCATCCTTGATGTAGGACTTGGCGCCGCCCGGAGCCTGGCTGCCTTGTGCCGTGAGGATGCGGTAGCGGTAGCCCATCCACGGCGAGCCCTTGGCGGGCATGCCGGCGTCGGCAGACGCGAACAGACTGCCGAGCGGGCTCATGGCCTCGCCCGCGGCCGTCGGCCAGTACAGGCCGTCGCGCTTGCCCGGACTGCTGGCGAACTTCTGGGCGTACTCGCGCACCCCGTCGCCGTTGCGATCGACCGACTGGTACTCGCGTTGCGCCTCGGCGTAGGCCACGGCGGCCTTGGCGGCCGAGATCTCGTTGCGGCCGATGCGCCGGGTACGAAACTCGTCCTGGGCCGCCACGAGGTCGAACTGCCAGCCGCTGGTGCGCTTGACGATGGGGATGGGCAGGGTCCAGTTGGACGGGCCGACCGCGAGCAGCGCGCGGTTGGCGCTTTCCATGACGATGCGCTGCCCCTTCGAGGCCTGGTAGAGGAAGGCCGTCTTGTCGTCGGGATCGACGCCGTCCGGAATCAGCGTGCGGTAGTTGGGGCCGAGCACGGTGCGCAGATCCGTATCGCTGCTGATCGCGACCGCATCGACGAACGCGCGGCCGGCGGCCTCGGGCGTCGGGTAGATCTGCTGCGCCTGGACACTGCCTACGCCGGCGGCAAACAAGGCGGCCGCGAGGGTGAGTTGCTTGATGGTCATGATCTCTCGCTCCTATCGACGAGCGCCACCGGCACGACCACCGCCACCGCCGCCGGCGGGGCGCGCCGCCGGCGCGGCGGGCCGGGCAGCCGGCTTGTTGTACGAGGGTGCCGGCTTGTTGTACGACGGTGCAGGCTTGTTGTAGGAGGGAGTGGGCCGGTTCATGCTCTGGCGGCTGGCTTGGCCGCGGTCGTAGTCCGCTTTCGACGCCGAGGGCTTGCTGGCACCCGAGAACGCGTTGTCGCGAGTCGAAGGGGCGGGGCGGCTCGCCCCGGCGTCCTTTGCCGAAAAGTCGCGAGTGCCAGCCTGGGCACCGCCTGCACGGTCACCCGGCCGATCGCCAGCGCGATCGCCCGCTCGATCACCAGCACGGTCGCCCGCGCGGTCGCCTGCTCGATCTCCGGCGCGGTCCCCGCCCTGTTTCTGCAAGGCCTCGCGGGTTGCCGGATCCCGGGTGGTGTTGGCCATGGTGTCGCGCGCGCGGTCGCGCTGCGCGTCACGGCTGTCGGCGTGGCCGCGCGCGTCGGAGACACCGCCGTCCTTGGACACCGGACGCGAGTACTTGTCGCGCGTCGAGGCGTTGCCGTAGGGCACGCCCTTGCGGTTGGCAGCGTCGTGATTCCAACTCGTGCGGTTGCCCGAGACGTTGGTCATCTTGTTGTTGACGTTGATGTTGTTGTAGCGGTTGACGTTGATGTCCACGTCGCCCCGGCCCCAGTTGGCGTTGCCCCAGATCCCGTTGGCGACGCCCACCACCGCCGCGCCCCAAATGACGCCGGCCGCGAAGTTCGCGCCGGGGTAGTAGTAGGGGGGCGGTGCCCAGTAATAGGGTGGGTAGGCCGGGTACATCCACGAGCCGTACACGACCGTGGGCTGGTAGACCGGCACGTAGATCGCCTGCGGCTGCGCCGGCTCGATGATGATCACCTGCGAGCCGCTCTGGGTCTCGGTGGCCACTTTCTGCTCGGCGTTGGTCTTGAGGTTGCCGGCCTTCTGCGCCTGCACGCGCAGGCGCTGCACCGAATCCATCACTTTCTTCGGATCGGCCAGGAACGCGTCGCCCGTGTCCTGCACCCACTGCGGCTTCTCGTTCATCATCACCAGGACTTGGGGCACCGACACGAGCCCCTTGACCGAGGGATCCCAGTCCTGTCCTTCGACCTTGTTGACCGCGGCATCGCCCTTGTCGTCGGGGTGCGCCTTCACCCACGCGCCGGCCGACTTCACGTCGGCCGGATAGGTGCTGGCCATCAGCACCTGGGCGAGCAGGGCATCGGGGTAGAGCGCGATCGGCGCCATGAGCGCGTCGATCTGCCCGTCGGAAAAGGTCCTGTCCTGCGCCTGCGCGGGCACCATCGCCGCGAGCGTCAGCAGCAGGGCCGCGCAGCCATGCCACACGGCGTGCGCGTATCGGTCGAATCTCATGTGGAACTCCTCCATTTTGAATCTCGTACCGCGTTGGCCGCGCGGGCGCAACGCCACCACTTGCGACGCCTGCACCCCGTCCGGCGCAGCCTAGCAGAGCCGCACAGTTTCACGGCCTCAGGCTCGCTCGAACCGGTAGACCGCGACCGTCGCCCGCAGGGCCGGCGCGAACCGCACCGGCTGCCCGCGCGCGAGCACCGCGCGGCCGAGCACGCGCAAGCCTACCCGCGCCGCGAGGATCTCGAAATCCTTGAGCGTGCACAGGTGGATGTTGGGCGTGTCGTACCACTGGTAGGGAATCTCGGGCGTGACCGGCATGTGCCCGCGCAGCAGCGCCACGGCATGGCGCCAGTGGCCGAAGTTCGGGAAGCTCACGATGCCCTGGCGCGCCACCCGCGCCATCTCGGTGAGCATGGCCTCGGCGTCGTGCACCGCCTGCAGGGTCTGCGAGAGCACCACCGTATCGAAAGTGTCGTCGCGGAACAGGCGCAGCCCGGCGTCGAGGTTCTGCTGCAGCACATTGACGCCGGCGGCCACGCAGGCCGCGACGTGCGCGTCCGCCAGTTCCACGCCGTAGCCGGGGCAGCGCTTGGCCTCGTGCAGGTGAGCAAGCAGGGCTCCGTCGCCGCAGCCGAGGTCGAGCACGCGGGTGCCCGGCGCCACCCAGTCGGCGATCAGTGCGAGGTCGGGGCGCAGGCTCATGGCCCCAGCTCCGCAGCCACGCGCTCGAAGTAGTTGCGCACCACGGCGTGGTAGCGGGCATCGTCGAGCAGGAACGCGTCGTGACCGTGGGGCGCGTCGATCTCGGCGTAGGCCAGGTCGCGCCCGTTGGCCACCAGCGCCTCGACGATCTCGCGGCTGCGCGAGGGATCGAAGCGCCAGTCGGTAGTGAAACTTGCCAGCAGGAAGCGCGCCCGCGCCGGCGCCAGCGCCGCGGCCAGGTCGCCGCCGTGGGCCCGCGCCGGGTCGAAGTAGTCGAGCGCCCGGGTGATGAGCAGGTAGGTGTTGGCGTCGAAGTAGTCGCTGAACTTGTCGCCCTGATGGCGCAGATAGCTCTCGACCTCGAACTCCACGTCGTAGTTGAAGCTCCAGTCCTCGTGGCCCGCCGAGCCGCGCCGCGCGCGCCCGAACTTCTTGGCCATGTCCTCGCTCGACAGGTAGGTGATGTGGCCGATCATGCGCGCCACGCGCAGGCCGCGCCGCGGCACCACGCCATGCGCGTAGAAGTCCCCGTCGTGGAAGTCAGGATCGGTGCGGATCGCCGTGCGCGCCACCTCGTTGAAGGCAATGTTCTGGGCGCTGAGTTTCGGCGCGCTGGCGATCACGACGCAGTGCGCCAGCCGCTCGGGGTAGCGAATGCTCCAGGCCAGCGCCTGCATCCCGCCGAGCGAGCCGCCCATCACGGCGGCGAAGCGCTCGATGCCCAGGGCGTCGGCCACGCGGGCCTGGGCATCGACCCAGTCTTCCACCGTCACCAAGGGGAAGCGCGCACCCCAGGGCCGGCCGGAGACCGGATCGATCGACATGGGCCCCGTGGAGCCGAAGCAGGAGCCCAGGTTGTTCACGCCGATCACGAAGAAGCGGTCGGTGTCGAGCGGCTTGCCCGGGCCGACCATGTTGTCCCACCAGCCCAGATCGTCGGGCGCGTCGGCGTAGTGGCCCGCCACATGGTGCGAGGCGTTGAGCGCGTGGCACACCAGCACCGCGTTGCTGCGCGCGGCGTTGAGCGCGCCGTAGGTTTCGACCTTCAGCTCGTAGGGGCCAAAGGCCGCGCCCGCCGCGAGCGGCAGGGGCTCGTCGAAGCGCAGCGTCTGCGCCTGCACTGCGCCGACGGAGCCAGATCTGGGCATCAGGAGGTTCCGGAGAGGCGCACAGCCGTCAAGCCACCGCGCTCGGCGTGCGCAACTGCGCCGCCTCGACCACGCGCCGCACTTCGTCGGCGTCCCAGAGGCGCAAGATGCGGCCCGCCAGGCGCCGCGCCTCGGCCGCGGAGCACTCCATGACGCGCGCCTTGACCGCGGGGATCTGCGCCGGGTGCATCGAGAACTGCCGCAGGCCCATGCCCAGCAGCACCTCGGTCATCGACAGTTCGCCAGCCAGCTCGCCGCACACCGCCACCGGCACCCGGGCGCGCGCGCCGGCGCGCAGCGTGCCGGCGATCAGGCGCAGCACCGCCGGGTGCAGGTGATCGTAAAGATGCGCCACGCTGCTGTCGGCGCGGTCGATCGCGAGGGTGTACTGGATCAGGTCGTTGGTGCCGATCGACAGAAACTTGAGGCGCTTGACGAAGGCGGGCAGGGCGAGCGCCGCGGCGGGCACCTCGACCATGCCGCCCACCGGCACGCGAGCGTCGTACTTGAGCTTGCGCTCCTTGAGGTCGGCCCGCGCGCGGGAGATGAACTGCAGGGTCTGCTCGATCTCGTGGGTATGCGCGAGCATGGGCACGAGGATGCGCACCGTGCCCACCGCCGAGGCCCGCAGGATGGCGCGCAACTGCGTGAGGAAGAGCTCGGGATAGGCCAGGCAGTAGCGGATCGCCCGCAGCCCCAGCGCGGGATTCGACTCGGCGGAGGGCTCGCCCGCGTTTATGCCCAGGCTGGCGCGCGCCTCGCGCGTGAGCACCTTGTCGGCGCCGATGTCGAGCGTGCGGATCACCACCGGCTTGCCCTTCATGGCGCGCGCGACCTTGGCGTAGGCCTCGAACTGCTCGTCCTCGCTGGGCAGCTGGTCGCGGTTCATGAACAGGAACTCGGAGCGGAACAGGCCAATGCCGTCCGCGCCGGCTTCGAGCGCGTCGCGCGCGTCCTCGGGCAGCTCGATGTTGGCCATCAGGTCGATGGCCAGGCCGTCGGTGGTGCGGGCGATCCGGCCCTTGAGCTTGCGCAGGCGGGCGCGCGCTTCGGCCTGATCGCGCAGGCGGCGGCGCAGCTCGGTGAGCTCCTCGGCAGTGGGCCGCAGCACCAGGCAGCCGCGGTCGGCGTCGACCACCACCTCCTCGTCCTCGGTGATGTGCTCGCGCGCGTGCTCCACACCGATCAGTGCCGGCAGGCCGAGCGAGCGCGCCAGGATCGCGGTGTGCGAGGTCGGCCCGCCGATCTCCGTGACCAGTCCGGCAAGCTGGAAGTCGGGTCGCTCCTTGAGGTGCAGCACGTCGGCCGGCGCGAGCTCGCGCGCCACGAGCACCAACCGCTCGCCGGCACTGGCCGTGCGCGGCACCGAGTGCACCGCCGGGCGCGCGCCGGCCAGGCGGCGCAGCACGCGCTCGACCACCTGGCGCACGTCGGTGGCGCGCTCGCGGAAGTATTCGTCCTCGATGGCCTCGAACTGCCGGCAGACCTCCTCGAGCTGGATGGTCAAGGCCCACTCGGCGTTGATCAGGCGCTCGCGGATCAGGTCGCGTGGGGCGACGGACAGCAGCTCGTCGTCGAGGATCAGGCGGTGCAGGTTGAGGAAGGCCGCGACCTCGCCCGGCGCCTCGGGGCCGACGGTCGAGGCCAGCGCATCGAGCTCGTCGCGCACCTCGTCGAAGGCGACCCGCAGGCGCGCGATCTCGTGCAGCACCTGGCCGCGCTCGACGCGAAACTGCCGCACGTCCAGCTCCGACGGCGCCAGCAGGTGCGCGCGCCCCAGCGCGATTCCGCGCGAGACGCTGATGCCCTTCAACTCCCGCCTGCCCTGCTCCATCGTGCGCGCCTCCCCGCGCGGCCCGCCGGCTATTCGTGTTCGCCGAAGCGCGACTCGATCAGCGCCCCCAGCGCCGCAACGGCCTCGGCCTCGTCCGGGCCTTCGGCGTCGATCGTGAGCACCGACCCGCGCCCCGCCGCCAGCATCATGACGCCCATGATCGACTTGGCGTTGACCCGGCGCGTGCCCTTGGCGATGTGGATCTCGGAGGCGAAACGGCTCGCCACCTGGGTCAGCTGCGCGGACGGCCGCGCGTGCAGACCGAGCTTATTGCTGATGCTGAAGTCGCCTTTGATCATTTGCCGTCGGCTTGTATCCCTGGTTCTGTACCGGCGTGGCCGCCACCTGCATGACGCCCTGCTGCCCACCGGCGACGGCCTTGTCCACGACGTCGGCCAGCCCGGCGCTGCGGTAGCACAGCGCGCGCAGCAGCATGGGCAGGTTCACGCCCGCCACCACCGCCACGCGACCGGGCTCGGCCAGGCGCGCGGCCACGTTGCCCGGCGTGGCGCCGAAGGCGTCGGTCAGCACGAGCACGCCCTTGCCGGCATTGACCTCGGCCACCAGGACCTGGGCGGCGCGCACCGTTGCCTCGAGGTCGGCGTCGGGCGGGACGTCGAGCACGCGCAACTGCGCGCCCGCATCGGCGTCGCAACTGTAGACGTGGCGCGCGCAGTCGCGCAGGGCGCTGGCCAGCGGGGCGTGGGCGATCAGGATCAGGCCGATCATGTGGCTACCGTGCGCTCGAGCGCGTCCAGGAAGAAGCCGGCCACGTCGAAGCCGGTCTGCGTGGTGATCTCGACAAAGCCCGTGGGGCTGGTCACGTTGACCTCCGTGAGATGCTCACCGATCACGTCGAGCCCGACCAGCAGCAGGCCGCGCTCCGCGAGCACCGGCGCCAGCGCCCGGGCGATGCGCCAGTCGGCCGGCGACAGGGGCTGCGCGCGCCCCGTGCCACCCGCCGCCAGATTGCCGCGCGCCTCGCCGGGCGCGGGAACGCGCGCCAGGGCGTAGGGCACGGGCTCGCCGCCGATCAGCAGCACGCGCTTGTCGCCGTCCTTGATCGCCGGCAGGTAGCGCTGCGCCATCACGCTGCGCGCGCCGCGCTCCGAGAGGGTCTCGAGGATCGAGTTGGTGTTGGGGTCGCCGGGGCTGAGCCGGAACACGCCGGCCCCGCCCATGCCGTCCAGGGGCTTGACCACGATCTCGCCCTGCTCGGCCTGGAAGCGGCGGATCGCCGCGAGGTCGCGCGTCACCACCGTCGGGGCGATGAACTCGGCGAACTCGGTGATCGCGAACTTCTCGTTGTGATCGCGCAAGGCCCGCGGCCGGTTGAAGACGCGCGCGCCCTCGCGCTCGGCGTGCTCGAGCAGCCAGGTGCTCGCCAGGTACTCGACGTCGAAGGGCGGATCCTTGCGCTGGAGCACGGCATCGAAGTCGGCCAGGCGGTGCTCGGCGCGCTCGACCACGGCGTACCAGTCCTCGCCCGCACGCACCTCCAGCCGCTGGGCGGTGGCGCGCGTCACGCCGGCGAAGTAGCCCAGGTCCGCCGGCCCGCACGCCCAGACCTCGTGGCCGCGCGCCACGGCGGCGCGCATCATGGCGACGCTGCTGTCCTTGTACTGCTTGAGGTGCTCGAGCGGATCGAGGATGAAGAGCAGCTCGAGGCGCCGCCTCATGCGGCCACCTCGGGCTCGCCCACCAGGTGCACGGTGCGCTCGAGTTCGATCGAGGCCGCCAGCGAGGCCAGGCGCGCCACCACCCCGAAGGCGTAGAAGCGGTTGGGCGCCGCCTCGCCGCTCGCGCCGCATTCGGGCAGGTTGCAGCTGCCCGCGAAGGGCAGCGGGGCAAAGTGCATCCCCGGCGCGTTGAGGTTCTCGTCCCGGCCGCGGCCCTCGTGCACGCGGTAGAAGCCACCCACCACGTAGCGGTCGATCATGTAGACCACCGGCTCGGCGGCGGCGCCGTTGACCGCCTCGGCGGTGGGCACGCCCTCCTGGATCAGCACGTCCGAGACCTGCAGCCCCTCCTTGACCACCGCCATCTTGTTGCGCTGCTTGCGGTTCAGCCCGGTGACCTCGGAGGCGTCGCGCACCGTCATCACCCCCATGCCGTAGGTGCCGGCGTCGGCCTTGACCACGACATAGGGCTGCTCGGTGATGCCGTACTCGGCGTACTTGGCGCGGATCTTGGTGAGCAGCGCATCGACGTTCGAGGCCAGGCACTCCTCGCCCACGCGAGCCTGGAAGTCCACCTGGCCGCAACGCGCGAAGTACGGGTCGATCAGCCAGGGGTCGATGCCCACCAGCGCGGCGAACTCGGTCGCCACCTCGCGGTAGGCGGCGAAGTGCACGCTCTTCTTGCGCACCGCCCAGCCGGCGTGCAGGGGCGGCACCAGCACCTGATCCTCGAGGCCGCGCAGGATGTCCGGGATTCCCGCCGAGAGATCGTTGTTGAGCAGGATTGCGCAGGGGTCGAAGCCGGCCACGCTCAGGCGCGAGCCGCGTCGCTCGAGCGGCTCGACCAGCAGGCTCTCGCCGTTGGGCAGGGCCAGCTCGGTCGGCTCGGCGACCTCGTCCGAAAGACTGCCCAGGCGCACGATCAGGCCGGTCTGGCGCAGGATGCGCGCCAGCCGCGCCACGTTCATGAGATAGAACTGGTTGCGCGTGTGGCGCTCGGGGATCAGCAGCAGGCGGCGAGCGTCGGGGCAAAGGTGCTCGATCGCGCTTTGCGCGGCCTGCACGGCGCAGGGCAGCTGGTCCTCGGAAAGGTTGTTGAACCCGCCAGGAAACAGGTTCATGTCCACCTGCGCCAGCTTGAAGCCGGCGTTGCGCACATCGACCGAACCGTAGAACGGCGGCGTGTGCTCCTGCCACTGCAGGCGGAACCAGCGCTCGATCTCGGGCAGCGCACCGGTGATGCGCGACTCGAGCTCGACAAGCGCGCCGGCATCGGCGGTGAGGGCGGGAACGGCAGCGGACACGATCGCTCTCGGTACCGGCGCGGAGGCGCCGGCTTGGAAACGGGAGCGCAGTGTAGCGAAGGCCTGCGCGGAAGCGCCAAAAGAAGCGGGCACCCGAGGGTGCCCGTAAAAGTCGCCGCGATTGCCCTTGCGGGCTGGCGAGCTAGGGAGAAACTCCTTGCGTGGGCGGCCTTGGCCGCCCGGCCGACCCCGGGGAGCTCAGCCCCCGGGGCGCCCTGGTCTTTACATCTTGTAGGCGGACTCGCCGTGGTAGGTGGTGTCCAGGCCTTCGCGCTCTTCCTCTTCGCTGACGCGCAGGCCAATCACCTTGTCGACGATCCAGAAGCCGATCACCGAGACCACCGCCGTCCAGACCACCGTCAGAGCCACGGCCTTGAACTGAATCCAGACCTGCTCGCCGATGCTGGTGAAGCCGGTCGAGGCCGTGACCCAGTCGGTCACGAAACCGGGGCCGCCCAGGGACGGCGAGACGAACACGCCGGTGAGCAAGGCGCCCAGGATCCCGCCCAGGGCGTGGATGCCAAACACGTCGAGCGCGTCGTCGGCGCGGATCATGCGCTTCAGCGCGGTCACGCCCCAGAGGCAGACCAGGCCCGCGGCGGTGCCGATCACGAAGGCGCCCAGGATGCCCACGTTGCCGGCCGCCGGGGTGATCGCCACCAGACCCGCCACTGCGCCCGAGGCCGCACCCAGCATCGAGGGCTTGCCCTTGACCATCCACTCCGCGAAGGTCCACGCCAGCACCGCACAGGCGGTGGCCAGGAAGGTATTGGCGAAGGCCAGCACGGCGCCGTTGTTGGCTTCCAGGGCCGAGCCGGCGTTGAAGCCGAACCAGCCGAACCACAGCAGCGAGGCGCCGATCATCGTCATGGTCAGGCTGTGCGGAGGCATGGCTTCCTTGCCGTAGCCCACGCGCTTGCCCAGCATGTAGGCACCCACCAGGCCCGCGATACCGGCGTTGATGTGGACCACCGTGCCGCCCGCGAAGTCGAGCGCGCCCCACTGCCAGATCAGGCCCGCGGTCGAGTTCAGCTTGTCGACCACGTCGGCGCTCGTGTAGGCGTCGGGGCCGGGCCAGAACCAGACCATGTGCGCGATCGGCACGTAGCTGAAGGTGAACCAGATCACCATGAAGAGCAGCAGGGCCGAGAACTTCACGCGCTCGACCAGCGCGCCGATCAGCAGCGCACAGGTGATCGCCGCGAAGGTGGCCTGGAAGGCGGCAAACAGCAGCTCGGGAATGACCACACCCTTGCTGAAGGTCGCTGCCATCGCAAACTCGCCCTTGCCGAGGTCGGCGATGCCGCCCATGAACAGGCGCCCGAAGCCGCCGAAGTAGGCGTTGCCTTCGGTGAACGCCAGGCTGTAGCCGTAGATGAACCACAGCACGGTGATCAGCGAGAAGGTCACGAACACCTGCATCAGCACCGACAGCATGTTCTTGGCGCGCACCAGGCCGCCGTAGAACAGAGCCAGCGCGGGGATGCTCATCAGCAGCACCAACGCCGTCGAGGTCAGCATCCACGCCACGTCGCCCTTGTTGGGGGTGGGCGGAGCCTTGGCTTCCTCCTTCTTGTCCTCGACCTTGACGGTCTCGGTCACCTTGACGGACTCGGTGACGGTGACCGTCTCGGACTTGGTGGCGGTGGCCGCGGCGGGAGCCGCAGCCGGCGCTGCGGGCGGAGTGGCCGAGGCAGCGGCGGGCGCCGCGTCCTGCTTGGCGGGGCCGTCGCCGTACGCGGCACCGCCGCCCTGCGCCCAAGCGCCGGTGGCTGCCAGCGCGAGCGCGCCGGCGGTGATCAGACTAGCCAGAAAGGTCTTCATGTCGGGCCTCGCGGATCAGAGTGCTTCCGCGCCGGTCTCGCCGGTGCGGATGCGGACGACCTGCTGCAGGTCGAACACGAAGATCTTTCCGTCACCGATCTTGCCGGTGCGGGCCGAGGTCTCGATGGCCTCGATGGCCGAGTCGACGATGGCGTCGTCGACCGCGGCCTCGATCTTCACCTTGGGGAGAAAGTCGACCACGTACTCCGCGCCGCGATACAGCTCGGTGTGGCCCTTCTGGCGTCCAAAGCCCTTGACCTCGGTGACGGTGATGCCCTGCACGCCCACGGCGGAAAGGGCCTCGCGCACCTCGTCAAGCTTGAACGGCTTGATGATGGCGGAAATGAGTTTCATGTCTCGAGTCCTGTGGATCAGAACGAGCGGGTCACGTAGACCAGCGCGGTGCTCTTGCCGGCGCCCTCGGGGGGGTTCTGCGCGGTCAGGAAGAAGTTCTTGTCGCTGGTGCCGACCCAGGCGAGACCGAAGATCCAGCCGGTCCAGTCGTAGGTCACGCCGACCTTGTAGTCCCACACGTCGTTGCTCGGACCGCCCAACTGGTCGTAGTTCTTCACCTTCTGATAGCCGGCATGCGCGTTGATCCCGATGCCGTTCTCGAAGGTGTACGAGCCGGACAGGTCGAGGTACTGCGAGCCCTTGGTGTTGATGTCCTGGAAGGGCCGGCCGACCGCGCTGCTGTTCAGGCCGAAGAAGTCGGTGAACGAGTAGAAGTACTTGAGCGAGACCGGGCCCCAGGTGCCGCCGATGTAGGCCTCGAAGTTCTTGGGCTTGAAGTCAGGGTTGTATTCGCCCGAGCCCGGGTAGTAGTAGTAGATGAGGCCGACGTCGAGACCGAAGTCGCCGAACGAGTGCTTGTAGCCGCCATAGAAGTCCATCTCGATCGGCGAGCCGTTATAGAGGTTCGACGAGATGTTCGAGTTCCAGTTGCCAAGGTAGAAGCCGCTCTTGTGGGCGAAGTCGAAGCCGCCCTGGATTGCGGGGTTGAAGTCGGTCTGCGAGAAGCCGCGGAAGCGGTAGTCGCTGAACAGGCCCACGTTGGCGGTCAGCGTGTATTCGGGCTCCGCCTTGGCGGGCTCGGCGGGCGCCGGCGCGGCGGTCTGGGCAGCCGCTGCGAGAGGCAGGGCGCAGGCGGCGGCGGTGGCGAGTGCGAGCAAGGACTTGTTCATCTCGGTTCCTGTCATCGGGGTTGCGGAAGGGTGCTGCTGGTATTCCCTCTGCAACATGCGTGCCAAGCGCCCGGCCGCCCGCAAACGCGCCACGAAGGCGCACCCAAGCGAGCCGACAAGGCGCGGCCGCACCACTTTGGTGCGGCGATCGTCGCGGCGCGCGCCCCACCGCGGTGCGCGCGCCGCGCGTCCTGATGTCGCCCTGCCCGCTAGACTGGCGCGACTGCCCGGAGCCGTCTCATGGAAAAGACCCCCCCCTTTCTCGACGAGTTGCAGCGGCGCATCGAGGGCCTGATGTCCACGCTGCCTGCAGCCGAGGTGCGCGACAACCTCAAGGCCCTGCTCAGCACCCAGTTCGCCAAGCTCGACCTCGTGACCCGGGAAGAGTTCGACACCCAGGCGCGGGTCCTGGCGCGCACCCGCGAGAAGCTCACCGCCCTCGCGGCCCGGGTCGAGGCGCTCGAGCGCGAGCGCGACCCGCGCGCATCCCCGCCGCCGGGCAACTGATCGCCTGGGCTTGATCGGGCGCAGCCTGGCGCCCGTGCGGACTTGGTTCGCGGCACAGACCTCCTAGATTTCAAGCAGGAGGTGACTTCATGCTCGCGGCCCCGTTCCCTCAGACTGCCCGCCGCCCCGCGGTCGCCGGAGTGTTCTATCCGGCGCGCTCCACCGAACTGCGCGCGCAGGTTCGTGCCCTGCTGCAGGCGGCCCGCGTCGCGCTGCCGGCCCGGCCCAAGGCCTTGATCGTGCCCCACGCGGGCTATGCGTACTCCGGGGCCACGGCAGCGGCCGCCTACGCCAGCCTCGCGCCCTGGGCCAGCGGCATCGAGCGCGTCGTGCTGATCGGGCCGGCCCACCGGGTCGCGGTGCGCGGCATCGCGGTGCCCGGCTCGGCGTCCTTCGCGACGCCGCTCGGCGAGGTCCCGCTCGACACGGCGGCACTGCGCCGGCTCGATGAGCTCGACGCGGTGCGTGTTTCAGACCTGGCGCACGCCGGGGAGCACAGCCTCGAGGTGCAATTGCCCTTCCTGCAGTCGGTCCTGCCGCCGTTCCGGCTCGTGCCCCTGCTGGTGGGCCTGGCCGAGGCGAGCGAGGTGGCCGAGGCGCTCGAGTGCGTCTGGGGCGGCGACGAGACCCTGGTCGTGGCTAGTTCCGATCTCTCTCACTTCCTGCCCGAGGACGCCGCGCGCCACGCCGATGCCATCACGGTGGGCGCCCTGCTGCATCTGGACGCGGCCCTGAGCCCCGAACAGGCCTGCGGTGCCGCGCCGCTCAACGGCTTGCTGCTGGCGGCGCGTCGTCATGGCCTGCAGGCGCAACTGCTTGCCCAGACCACCAGCGGCGCGAGCGGCGGGCGCCGCGACTCGGTGGTGGGCTACGCAGCGCTGGCCTTGCTGCCCGCGGCGCGCGCCACGGACGCAGATGACTCGCCGGCCGGTCGCGCCCGGACCCTCACCGGCATCGCGCGCCGGGCGATCGGCGCCGCGCTGCGCAAGGACCCCGCGCCTGACTTGCCGGCAGCGCCGTGGCTGCAGGCGCCAGCGGCCTGCTTCGTGAGCCTGCACACACCCAGCGGCGCGCTGCGCGGCTGCATCGGCACGCTCGAGGCGCGCCGGCCCCTGGGCCAGGAAGTGGCCGCGCAGGCGGTGGCCGCGGCGCGGTGCGACCCGCGCTTCGCTGCGGTCAATCCCGACGAGTTGCCTGATCTGCGTATCACGGTCTCGGTGCTCGGGCCGGCGCAGCCGCTCGAGCTGGCCGACGAGGCAGCTCTGCTGGCGGCGCTGCGCCCTGGCATCGACGGACTCACCCTGTTCGCGGGCGAGCGGCGTGCCACCTTCCTGCCAAAGGTGTGGCAGACCTTGCCCGAGCCGCGCGCCTTCCTGGCCGAACTCAAGGCCAAGGCCGGCTTGCCGCGCGACGCGGCGCATGCCGCCCTGCGTTACGAGCGCTACACCACCCAGACCTTCGAGGAGGCGCCATGAGCCCGAACGTTCTGCCGCCTGATGCCGAGGTCCACGCCGCACTGTGGTGGCACCGCCTGCCCGATGGCCGGCTGCAGTGCGACCTGTGCCCGCGCGACTGCCGCCTGCACGAGGGGCAGCGCGGCCTGTGCTTCGTGCGCGCGAACCTGGGCGGACACATGGTGCTCAGCACCTACGGCCGCTCCTCGGGCTTCGCCGTCGATCCGATCGAGAAGAAGCCGCTGTTCCACTTCCTGCCCGGCTCGGCGGTGCTGTCCTTCGGCACCGCCGGCTGCAACCTGGCCTGCAAGTTCTGCCAGAACTGGGACATCAGCAAGTCGACGGAATTCGACCGCCTTCAGGTCGAGGCCAGCCCCGAGGCCATCGCCCAGGCGGCCCTGGCCTCGGGGTGCGAGTCGGTCGCCTTCACCTACAACGATCCGGTGATCTTCGCCGAGTACGCGATGGACACGGCCCGCGCCTGCCACGAGCTGGGTATCGCCACCGTGGCCGTGACCGCCGGCTACATCCACGCGCAGCCGCGCCGCAGTTTCTTCGAGCACATCGATGCGGCCAACGTGGACCTCAAGGCGTTCACGGAAGACTTCTACTTCCGGCGCACCGGCGCCCACCTCGCGCCGGTGCTCGACACCTTGCGCTACCTGGTGCACGAGACCCCCGTGTGGACCGAACTCACCACGTTGCTGATCCCGGGCCACAACGACGGCGACGCGGAGCTGCGCGAACTGGCCCGCTTCGTGGCACGCGAACTCAAGCCGGAGGTGCCGCTGCACTTCAGCGCCTTCCACCCGGACTGGAAGATGGGCGCGGTCCCGCCCACGCCAGCCAGCACGCTGGCGCGCGCGCGCCGCATCGCGCAGGAGGAAGGCCTGCAGTTCGTCTACACGGGCAACGTCCGCGACCGCGAAGGCGGCTCGACCTTCTGCCCGCGCTGCGCGGCCTTGCTGATCGAGCGCGACTGGCACCGGGTACTGCGCTATGAAGTCGAGCCGGGCGGCCTGTGTCCCCACTGCCGCACGCGCCTGCCGGGGCGCTACGCCGCCGCGCCCGGCCGGCAGGAGGGCCGCCGCGCATTCCTGCGCGAAGTCTGATCAGGCAGTGCGCGCCCGCGCCACGGCGATGATGCGTGTTGCGGTCTCGCGCGGCAGCTCGGCCAGTTCTGCCTCCATCACGCGCCGGTCGATCAGGCGCACATGCCGGCGGCGCGCGGTGTCGCGCACCGCAGCCTCGGCCCCGCCCTCGGCCACCAGGGCCACGCGAGGGTGACCCAGTTCGCGCGCCCGTTCGAGCAGCGCAGTGATGCGCTCCTGCGTGACGATGTCCGGCTGCACGAGGAACGCGTAGCTGCGGCTCGCGTTGTCGCGATGGGTGAGCACGCCCTCGATCGGAAACGCGGTGGGCGGTACCGGCCTCATCACGTAGCCCCGCGCCTCGAACCAAGCCAGGACGATCTGGCGCAACTCGACTCCGGCCAGGCTCTGGGCGGTCTGCTGCGCCCTCCCCGAGGAACGCAGGGGCGGCAGATCCTTCTCGTCGGTGAGGATCTGCGAGATCACGTCGCTGTCGGGCGCGGGCGGCACCGGCCACTGTCGCGCGGGCGCGGGCGGGGGCGGTGCCGGCCTGGGCGCGGGCGCCGGCGCGAGCTCCTCGGTGTCGATCACCTCGCCCTGCGCCGCCGGAGTCTGGGTGAGCACCCCGGCCTGCAGGGCCTCCATCGCCGCGGCCTCGCGCCTCATGGCCTGTCGCCGCATGCGCCGCGAGCGCCCCACCACCCAGACCGCGCCCACCACGGCCACGGCCGCGATCAACCACCAGAACAGAATATCCATCGGCGCATTTTGGCAGCGCCGCATCGCGCGCAGGCAATGCTTGTGGCGCATGTGCGACGATCCCGGCCATTGCTGCGCCGCCGCTGCGCCCGCAGCCGGTGCGTTTGGCCGCAGGCGCACAGGCTGCGCTGGCACAATGCCGCGCGATCGCCCTCGCGGCCCCTTGGTGATTGATGAGCCCCACTGAATCGACCCCCGGACAACGCGTCCTGGTGACCGGCGGCGCCGGCTACATCGGCTCCCACACCCTGATCGAGCTGCTCGCGGCCGGCCACACGCTGGTCTGCCTCGACAACTACAGCAACAGCTCGCCCGAGGCCCTGCGTCGCGTGGAGCGCATCGCCGGCCGCGGCTTCGAGGCGGTCGAGGGTGATGTCCGGGATGCGGCGCTGCTCGACGCGCTCTGTGCCCGCCACCGCTTCGACGCGGTGATCCACTTCGCCGCCCTCAAGGCGGTGGGCGAGTCGGTCGCCCGTCCGCTCGACTACTACGAGAACAATGTCGCTGGCACCGTGGCGCTGCTGCAGGCCTGCCGGCGCCATGCCCTGCAACGCTTCGTGTTCAGTTCGTCGGCCACCGTCTACGGCGCACCGGAGCGGCTGCCGCTCACCGAGGACGCGCCTACGCGCGCCGTCAATCCCTACGGGGCCACGAAGCTGATGGTCGAGCAGATCCTGCGCGACCTCGCAGCCGCGCAGCCCGAGTTCAGTGCCGTGGCCCTGCGCTACTTCAACCCCGTGGGCGCCCACGAAAGCGGCCTGATCGGCGAGGATCCGGCCGACGTGCCCAACAACCTCTTCCCCTTCATCACCCAGGTCGCGGTGGGGCTGCGCGACTGCCTGTCGGTGTTCGGCTCCGACTGGCCGACGCGCGACGGCAGCGGGGTGCGCGACTACATCCACGTCGTCGACCTGGCTGCCGGCCACGTGCGCGCGCTCGACTACGCGGCGCGCCACGCCGGCTTCCACGCCTTCAACCTGGGCACCGGACGCGGCACGAGCGTGCTCGAGCTCGTGACTGCGTTCGAACGCGCCACCGGCCGCCCCGTGCCCTGCCGCATCGCACCGCGCCGCGCGGGCGACATCGCCGAGTGCTGGGCCGATCCTTCCCGGGCGCGCGCCGAGCTGGGCTGGACCGCGCAGCGCGGCATCGAGCAGATGTGCGCGGACGGCTGGCGCTGGCAGAGCGCCAATCCGCGCGGCTACCGGTCTGCCGCATGACGAACCCCACCCGCGCGTTCGCCGATCCGCGGGCCGCGGTGCCCCAGGCCCTGCTGCTGATGGCTGCCGGGCTCGCGGCCAGCGCCTGGCTGCGCCCCGACGATCCCTTCTGGCGCGACGCCGCCTTCCCCTGGCTGTGGCTGCTGCCGGTGCTGCCTGCGCTGCGTCATGGCGTGCTGGGTGCCGTGACTGCGCTCGGCCTGACGTTCGCGGTGTGGATGCTCTGGGCCGGCCTGGGCGCCCACGCGCCGGCGCTTCCGCGCCAGGCGGCGCTCGCCGGCGGCGTTCTGGCGCTGCTCTGCGGCTACTACGCCGATCGCTGGCGCAGCCGGCTCGCCCAGGCGTTCGACCGCTCGACCGCGCTCGGATCGCGCGTGGCCGCGCAAGGCCGCGAGCTCGCGCTGCTCGAGCAATCGCACCTGCGCCTCGAGCAGGAGTTCATCGCCCATCCGCACTCGCTGCGCGAGATGATGGTCCTGCTGCGCAGCCTGATCCTCAGCGACGGCACCGCGCCGCTGCCGGCCGCGGCCTGGCTGCTGCACTACCTCGGCCAGACCTGCCGCTTCGAGGCCGCCGCCCTGCACGCCGTGCGTCAGGAGCAGCTGTCCGCGCAGCCCGTCGCGGCGCTCGGCGACGGTGCGCCCCTGGCGCCCGCCGACCCGCTGCTGCGCACCGCGCTCGAGTCGCGCGCGCTCAGCCGGGTGCGGGGCGACAGCCCGCCCGGCGTGTACCTGCTCGCCGCCCCCATCCTGACCAGCGAAGGCCGCCTGCTGGGCATGCTGGTGGTGCGCCGCATGGCCTTCGTGTCGCTCACCGCCGACACGCTGCGCTTCATTGCCCTGACGCTGGGCTACTACGCCGACGGCGTGGCCGCGGCCGAGTCGGCGCGTCCGGTGCAGGCCGCCGAGCCGCGCTGCCCCACGGCCTTCGCCGCCGAACTCGCGCGCCTGGCCCGCATCCACGCCGACGGAGGCATGCCCTCCACCCTCGTGGCCTTCTCGCCCGCTCACGAGGACGAGCTGGCGAGCGAACTGCTCGACCGCATCCGCTCCCTGCGCCGCCCCACCGACCTGGACTGGAACCTGCGGGGCGAGACAGGCCGTGCACTCGTCGTGCTGCTGCCGCTGAGCAACGCCGCCGGCGCGCGCGGCTACGTCGAGCGCCTCGAGACCACGCTTACGCCCGGACGCTCGCTGGGCGCCGCCGGCCTGGCCACGCGCATGCTGGTTCTCGACACCCGCCCCGCCGGCGAGCAGTTGCGCGAGTTCCTCGCGCCGATCGATGTCTAGGCTCGCGCTCGCCAGCATCGCGCTCGAGGCGCTGGCCTGCGCCCTGCTCGCCGCGGCGCTGGGGCCCTCGCCCGACTGGATCGGACTCGCCGCGGTGCTGCATGTCGCGGCCGCCGCCGCGGCCGCCTGGCTGCTGGCGGGGGCCGCGCCGCGCCGCTCGCGTGCCAGTGCGGTGGCTCTTGCACTGGGCCTGGTTCTGGCCGTGCCGGCGCTCGGCCTGGCCGCGGTGCTCGCGCTGCGTCAGCGGCTCGTGCGGGCGGTCGAACAGGCGGCGATCGAGGCCGGCCCCGCTCCCGAATTCGTGAAGACCCCCGAGCCGCTGAGCGACTCCGAGGGACGCGGGCCGCGCGGCACGGCGGTGCGAGCCCTGCTGCGTGACCGCGCGGCATCGACCGAGGCGCGCAGCCGCGCGCTGCTCGCCCTGGACCGCGCGCCGGTGCAGGCGGCAGCACCCCTGTTGCGCGAGGCTCTTTCAGACCCTGGCGAGGAGCTGCGCATCCTCGCCTGCCTGATGCTCGAACGGCGCGAGTCCCTGCTGCGCGCCACCCTGACGCAGGCCGCCGCCGAACTCGACGCGGCGCGCGCGCGTGCCGACCTTCCGGCGCAACGGGCCGCGCTGCGCGGCATCGCACAGCAGCATTGGGAGCGGGTCTACCAGGGCCTGGTGCAGGACGATTGGGCCGAGCACGTGCTGCACGCGGCGCGGGAAGCCGCTCGCGGCGCGCTCGCCCTGGACCACGATGACGGCGCGCTGTGGCTGCTGCTGGCGCGCATCGACCTGCGCAGCGGCGACCTCGAAGCCGCGGAAGCCGCGCTGCGCGCGGCTCACGACGCAGGTCTCGGGCGGGCCAGTGCACTGCCTTACTGGGCGGAGCTGCGCTTCAGGCAATCGCGCCCGCAAGAAGTTGCGGAGCTGCTGCGCGAACTCGGCCCGGCCCCGGCCGCGGGCCCGCTGGCCGCCGTGCAGCGCTTCTGGAGCGCCTGAGATGGCCACGACCGACACCGTGCGGATCTGGCGCAGCGCTGCGCAGCTCGACGTGCTGCTGATCGCGCAGGACGAGCCCGGCGCGATTACCGAGTTGGTGCGCAGCCTGCCCGAGCTGCGCTTCGGCCTGATCTGGCTCGACGACGGGGCGGGGTTCGCGCACGCGGCCCTTGAGCAACTCGCCGCGGTCGCGCCCGAGCACCTGCTGCACCTCGAGGTGCGCGCCCTGCGCGGGACGCCACACACGACGCGCGGCGTGGCGCGGCGCGCGGCCGAGGAAGAGCACGCCTACGCGCAGCTCGGACGGCTGCACGACCTGCTCCACGATCCCTATGAGACCCCCGAGGCGCTCGAACTGCTGGGCCGCCTCCTGCCGGGGTCCATGCCCGCCGGCCCGCTCGACTTGGCCGGCAGCCTGGCCAGCGAGCGCGGCTGGGAACTGCTCACCGCCCGCCTGCGCCGCCTGCACGGGGACGAACCGTTTCCGGCCCTGTGCGGCGCCGTGCGCGACACCCACGCCATGCTGCCGGCGCTGCTCGAAGCGGCGCGGGCCGCCCCGCCCGCCAGCATGCTGCACGCCCTGGGGCTGGGCGCCGCGGGGCTGCTGGGCGTGTTCACGCAGAAGCTGCGCCACTGGCCGCTGCTGGTGTCGGATGCGGCCCCGCAGGCGCTGCAGGCGCGGCTGCGCGCCTGGATCGCTCCCGACGAGCCGGCCGCCGCACGCGACCTGCGCCAGCGCTACGCCGAGGCGCTCGACCGCCTCGCGCTGGCCTGCGCGGACTGCGTCGTCACTCCCTTCGAGTTCCAGCGCCAGCGCCGCATCGCCGACGGCGCCGATCCGCGCCGCACCGTGTGCATCGCCCCCTCCACCGCAGCCCCCGCCGCCCTGGCGCGCACTGATCCGACCACCGGACGCGCGCCGGCACGCATCGGCGTGGCGGGGCCGCTCACACCGCTGCAGGACATCCGCACCCTGCTGCGCGCCTTGCACATCGTGCTGCCCTATCTGCCAGGCATCGAAGCCTGGATCGTGGGCGAAGGCGCTGACGATCCCGGCTACGCCCAGGACTGCCGCGCCCTGGCGCAAGCCCTCGGCCTGGAGCGCCACCTGCACTTCGCGCCGCACTCGGCTCCCGCGCCGAGCAGCCTGGGGCTGATGGTGTCGAGCGCGATCGCTGCCGGGCCCACGCGCAGCCTGGTCGACGCGCTCGGCGCCGGCCTGCCCTGCGTGTGCACCGACGCCGGCGCGGCGCGACAGCTGGTCTATGGCCTCGCGCCGGCGGACATCGCAGTGGGCAGCGCCGGCGAAGTGGTCGCGGTGGCCGACGCCCAGGCCCTGGCCGCCGCCATCGTGCGTCTACTCGGCGACGGCGATGCCTGGGCCGAGGCCAGCCGCGCGGCCGCCGAGCGGGCGGCGAGCTTCTACGCCCCGCCCCAGGCGGCCGAGCAATGGCGCAGCCTCTACGCCGAGGCCCTGGCCGGCAGCCTGGTGGTCGAGGATGTGCTGGAGGATCCGGCGTGACCCGGAGCCCGGCCCTGCCCGCCAGCGTGGGCGCGCCCCCTTGGGTGCTCGCGCCCGTCGCGCTGGGCGGCCTGGGTCTGGCCTGGTGGGGCGCGCGCGGAGTGCCGGCGCCCATGTCGGAGGCCACCGCTGCGCTCGTCTACCTGAGCCTGTTGATCGCCGCGCCCAACCTGCTCGCCGGACCGGCCCGCCCCGCTGCCTTGCTCGCGCGCCTGGCGCGCGGCACCTGGCTCGCCGCGGCGCTCGGCCTGTTGCTCGCTCTGGGCCCCGTGGCCGCGGCGCCGGCCGGCGTGCGCTGGCTGCTGCCGGCGGCGGCGATCGTGCTCACCAACCTGTGGATCGTGCTCGCCTGCTCTCCGGCCACGCGGCGCGACACCTGGACCGTGGTGAGCCTGATCGCCGTGGCCTGGCTGCTGGCCCATTGGGCCGGACCGATCGAGTTGCGCTACGCGAGCTACATCGCCCTGGCTGCGATCGTGCTCGCGCTCAGGCTCGGGCCGGACGGCCGCATGGCCGCGCCGGCCGCCGGCCCGCGCGGCCGAGCCGAGCGGCGCATCGCCCCCGCGCTGGGCTTGGCCTACACGGCAGCGATTCTCGCCGACGAGATCGTCCGCTGGCTGCAGTGGGCAGGCGCGCCGGCCGGCGCCGAGGGCCAGGCCGCTGCGCTGTTGCCGCTCGCGGCGGTCAGCGCCTTGCCGGGCGCGCTCGTGCTGCTGCGGCTCGGCGAGCGCACGCGCGGCGCGCGCGAGGCCTATGCGGGGCTGCTGACCGCCGCCGTGCCCCTGGCCGCGCTCGAGGACGCGCGCCGGACCTGGCGGGCGCAGACGCGGCGCGCGCTGATCGAACTGGCCACGGTGCAGGCCATTGCCACCCTGCTCGCACTGGCGGTCGCCCCGGTGGTGCTCGCTTCGTGGGGTCTGGGTCCGACCTACGCCGCGGCATTCGACGCCTGGCTGATCGCCTGCGGTCTGCAGATCCTCGCAGCCGCGGTGCTGTGGCAACTTGTGGACCAGGGCCTGCCGCTGCCGGCCCTGCTGATCTGCCTGGGCGCCTTCGCACTCGGCGCCGGCGGCGCACTCGTGGCGGCGCCCACCGCCTTGCCCTGGTGGCCGGCCGTGCTGTGGGCCGGGGTTCTGGCACTCGCTGCGGGGTGGCTGCGCGCCGCTCACGCCTCGCTCGAACGGCGCCTGCTCATGCCCCCCGCGTCGGACACTGCCGCCTAGAATCGGCCGCATGACGCTCGCCGTGGTCCGCTCGCGGGGCCTGGCCGGGCTGCAAGCGCCGGCCGTGACCGTCGAGGTTCATCTTGCCAACGGGTTGCCTTCGTTCACCCTGGTCGGGCTGCCCGACACCGAGGTGAAGGAGGCCCGCGAGCGCGTGCGCGCAGCGCTGCAGAACAACCGCTACGAGTTCCCCGCGCGGCGCATCACCGTCAACCTCGCGCCCGCCGATCTGCCCAAGGAGTCGGGACGCTTCGACCTGCCCATCGCGCTGGGCATCCTGGCGGCGAGCGGCCAGATCGCGGCCGACGCGCTGGACCGTTACGAGTACGCGGGGGAACTGTCGCTCTCGGGCGAACTGCGCCCGGTGCGCGGCGCCCTGGCCATGAGCTATGCGGTGGCGCGGGCGGCGGGCGGACACGCGGCGCGCGGCTTCGTGCTGCCGGCCGAGAGCGCGGCCGAGGCGGCGCGCGTCACGGGCGTGGTGGTCCTGCCCGCCCGCAGCCTGGCGGAGGTCGTCGAACACCTGGCCCACGCCGCGGGCGACGCCGATGCGCGCGCGCTGGCAGCGCAGGGTCCCGAGCCGGCGCCGCGTGCGCCGGTCTACCCCGACCTCACCGATCTCAAGGGACAGACCGCGGGCCGGCGTGCGCTCGAGATCGCCGCTGCCGGCGGCCACAGCCTGCTCATGGTCGGCCCGCCGGGCACGGGCAAGACCATGCTGGCCCAGCGCCTGCCCGGCATCCTGCCGCGCATGACGGCCGAGGACGCGCTCGAGTCGGCCGCGGTGCTCTCGCTCGCCGGTCGCTTCGATCCCGCCGCCTGGGCGGCTCGCCCCTTCCGCGCCCCGCACCACAGCGCCAGCGCGGTGGCCATCGTGGGCGGCGGCAATCCACCGCAGCCGGGCGAAGCCTCGCTCGCCCACCACGGCGTGCTCTTCCTCGACGAGATGCCCGAGTTCGACCGCCGCGTGCTCGAGGCGCTGCGCGAGCCGCTCGAGTCGGGCCACCTCGCCGTGGCGCGCGCCGGACATCGGGTCGACTTCCCGGCGCGCTTTCAGCTGGTCGGGGCGATGAATCCCTGCCCCTGCGGCTGGCTAGGGCACCGCACGCGCGCCTGCCGTTGCACGCCCGACCAGATCGCCCGTTACCAGGCGCGGCTGTCCGGGCCGCTGCTCGATCGCATCGACCTGCGCGTCGAGGTGGGGGCACTGGACGAGGCGGAACTGGCCGCGGCACCCGCGGGCGAGGCATCGGCGTTGGTGGCCGCGCGCGTGCAGGCTGCGCGCGAGCGGGCGCTTCAGCGCCAGGGCAAGCCCAATGCCGCGCTCGAAGGCGCGCAGATCGAGCGCGAGTGCGCGGTCGCCGGCTCGGCGCGGCAACTGTTGCTGGCCGCCAGCCAGCGCCTGGGCTGGTCGGCGCGCGCCTACCATCGCGTGCTCAAGGTCGCGCGCACCATTGCCGACCTGGAAGGCTCGGCAGCGCTCGGCCCGGCCCACGTGGCCGAGGCGATCCAGGCGCGCCGCTCGCTGCGCGAAGCGTGACGCGCGCGCCGGCGCCGGGAAGTCCTGCGGCGCGGCGGCAAGGTTCCCGCAGAGCGGGCAGGCGCCACTGCCGTGTCAGACACCGGCACGCCCGCCTCGCTGGGGCTGCGCCTAGACGGCGACCAGCCGCACGCGGTGGCCCTGAGCCTCGATCTCGGCCAGCAGGCTGCGCCCGCCGTAGAGGTGCAGCGCCCCCACCGCGACGAACACCCCGCCCCGGCGCAGCGGCAGGAACAGGCGATGCGCCATCACCGCGCTGCGGTCGATCACCAGCTTGCGGTTGAGCAGGGCGTAGTCGGCCGCAAGTTGCGCGCTGCCGCCCGCCGCCTTGGACTGCAAGGCGTGAAGCCCCGCGAGGTCGCCAGCAAGCCAGGCGCGAATCGAGGGCTCGACCAGCGCCTGCAGCTGCTCCCGATTGGCCAGCGCGTGGCGCAGCAGGCGCCACTGAACCTCGAGCGGAATGCTCTCGAAGGCCTCGATCTGTTCCTCGGGCAGTTCGAGTCCGAAGCCCGGCATGCGGCGCGCCGCGGCGAACGCAAGCAGCCTGGCGTCGAGCGTCTCGTCGGTGTTGCCGGTGGGCGCCGTGAGGTTGATCAGCGCCGCCCAGGGCTTGAGCGAGCCAAGCAGCGCCACGGGCACCTGGGGCGCCGCGGACGAGAGCACGAACATCTCGGCCGCATCGAGCCCGTCCTGCACGCGCTGCCCCGGCGCTGCGACCCCGGCCTCGAGCAGCAGGCCGGTGGCCTCGCGGCCCGGCGCGGCCTCGAAGGCGTAGACCCGCGCGACGGCGAACGCCCGCTCCACGGCAGGCGGTAAGGCGAGCACGCGTTCGTCGGCCACGTGGATGGTGCCGAAGATCCAGCTGGGGGGCCGCGCCGCACCGCCTTCGACGCGCCACAGGCGGCCGCGCTGGAAGCGCTCGGGCGCCGCGGACGCTGCCGCGCGCGGCAGCGCGGCAAGCGCCGCCAGCGCCAGCAGTTCACGCCGGCGCATGGCGACCCGAGCCGGGCATCAGCCCGCCGTGCCGTGGCGCAGGCGATGGATGCGGGCGCTTTGCGCGTTGGCGCTGCCCTGGATGCGCGCGCTCTCGCGCGGGCCGACGCGGCCATCGGCCGCTGCCTGGGCCTGGCGCTGCGCCAGCCGCGCCTGCCCCTGCTCGATGCGCGCCAGTTCGGTGTTCGAGACCTGGCCCTGCTGCACACCGGCAAGCGTGCGCGCCTGCTGGTTGGCACCGCGCTGCACGCCCGCCGCCATGCGTTGCGCCGAAGCCGTGGTCGGGTCGCCGGTCTGCGCGTCGTGCTTCTCGACCGCGATGGCGCGGCTCGCCTGGTTCTGTGCGGCCGTGATGCGCGCCTGCTCCCGGGTGCTGAGGCTGCCGTCGCCATAGGCGCGCGCTTCGATGCGATCGACCTGGGCCTCGGCGCGCTGCAGGCGTCCGGCCTCGCGCACGGTGAGGCTGCCGCTGTGCAGCCCCTGCTCGATGCGCTCGGCCTGATTGAGGTTGCGCTGAAGGATCTGTTCGGTGGGCGTGGCGGGTGTCTGTGCCCAGACGGGTGCAGCGGCGGCGAGCAAGGCGAGCAGGTGCAGTTTCATGGCGGTCTCCCTGGTTGTCGGTCCGGATGGACATTCCGGACAACGCGCAGGCTGCCGTGCCGCCGACGGCGCGGCTGTAAGCGAGTGCAAGCGGCGGTAACAGCCGCGCCATGCGGCTAGCGGGCCGTGGGCATGGTGAACTGCGCGCCGCGCGCCGCCCCGTCGGGCCAGCGCTGCATCACGGCCTTGTAGCGCGTGTAGAAGCGCACGCCCTCCATGCCATAGGCGTGCTGGTCGCCCATCAGGCTCTTCTTCCAGCCACCGAAGCTGTAGTAGGCCATGGGCACGGGGATCGGCACGTTGATGCCCACCATGCCCACCTGCACCCGCCGTACGAACTCGCGCGCAGTGCCGCCGTCGGCGGTGTAGAGCGCCACGCCGTTGGCGTACTCGTGCGCGTGCACCAGCGCGAGCGCGGCCTCGAAGTCGGGCACGCGCACCACCACCAGGACCGGACCGAAGATCTCTTCGCGCCAGATGCGCATCCCGGGCTGCACGTGGTCGAACAGGCAGGCGCCCAGGAAGAAGCCGCGCTCGCGTCCGGGCACCACCCGGTCGCGGCCGTCCACCACCAGGCGCGCGCCCTCGGCCACGCCCGCGTCCACGTAGGCGCGCACCTTGTCGCGGTGCGCGGCGGTGACCAGCGGGCCCATCTCCGCGCCGGGCTCGAGGCCGTCGGCCACGCGCAGGGTGCGCGCGCGTGCGGCCAGGCGCTCGACCAGCGCGTCGGCCGCGCTGCCCACCGCGACCGCCACCGAGATCGCCATGCAGCGCTCGCCCGCCGAGCCGTAGGCCGAGCCGATCAGCGCGTCCACCGCCTGCTCGAGGTCGGCGTCGGGCATCACGATCAGGTGGTTCTTGGCCCCACCCAGCGCCTGCACGCGCTTGCCGTGGGCCACCGCCTCGCGCTGCACGTACTCGGCAATCGGCGTCGATCCCACGAAGCTCAGCGCCGCCACGCCGGGGTGCGCGAGCAGGGCATCGACCGCCTCCTTGTCGCCCTGCACGACGTTGAACACGCCGGGGGGCAGGCCCGCCTCGTGCAGCAGGCGCGCCAGCAGCAGCGATGCCGACGGATCGCGCTCCGAGGGCTTGAGCACGAAGGCATTACCGCAGGCGATGGCGATGGGGAACATCCACATCGGCACCATCGCCGGGAAATTGAAGGGCGTGATGCCCGCCACCACGCCCAGGGGCTGCCGCAAGGAGAACTGATCGATGCCGGTGGAGACCTGCTCGGAGTACTCGCCCTTGAGCAGATGCGGGATGCCGCAGGCGAACTCCACCACCTCGATGCCGCGCGTGAC
>ENA-UOWG01000884-UOWG01000884.1-activated-sludge-metagenome-genome-assembly--contig:-NODE-884-length-34209-cov-4.777098_pt1 | contig 34209 bp, 33 predicted proteins | sample MGYA00238147_ERZ761563 | MGnify/ENA primary metagenome ERZ761563 (study PRJEB28884, sample SAMN05720216) | anaerobic digester metagenome | isolation source: active sludge of municipal... | reverse complement strand
GAGATAAATACCGCAAGAAGAAACAATACGAGAGGGCCCCATAATTGCCAGTCAAAACCAGTCAAATCTTTTAATCCCGTTCCCTCTCGAGAACGGATGCGCCAGGCCAGCCAAAATACCAAAGCGCAAACAAAAGAAATCTCCATAAGAGCTATGGAAAAGGTAAGCGAAGCCCACAGCGCGAGCATGCTGATCGCGGCGCAAGTCCGAAGATCGAGTTTATGAATGTTGATCATGGTTCTAGAAGAAGCTATTTTTTTCTCCCTTTCCAATACAGCCAGTACTTTCGAAATGTATAGTAATAAGCGGAAAGAATAGCATATTGGAAACCCGCGACACCATCTAAAATTCCAAGCTTCCAAAAGTAGAGAAAAAGGAATTTGGCCGAGGGTTTCCAAAGAATATCGGAGAAACGCGCCTTAAGCCCTTTGGATCTCATAACCTCGAGTTCAAACGGTATGTACGAAACGATTTTAGCACGGTAATGATTCATATCGCGGGTGCTGTAATGAAGGAGCGGGCTGGCGAGCTGACGCTGCGGTAAGGAGGTCTCGACTTTTTCGTGGACTGGCTGAGCCCACCGCGCGTGATCTCGCGGCAGAAGCCGAACCGGGGTATCGTGGCGGGCGTCCGAAAAGCGAAGGAGGCGTCCGAAGAAAAAAGTTTGTCGCGGGATCGCATAAACGTAAAGCGGTAAGGGTTTGGCGATCAAATTTTTGATCTCGTTCGCAAGTTCCGGCGTGACCCGCTCATCGGCGTCAATGAAAAGGACCCAATCCCCCGCCGCTTGCGACATCGCAAAATTCCGTTGGGCGGCAAAATCCGTAAGCGAATGAGAGATGACCTTCGCCCCTTTTTGGGCCGCAAGTCCGGTCGTTCCATCCTCGCTTCCCGAGTCAATCACCAATATTTCATCAGCCCAGGAAATGCCGTTTAAACAGTCTTCAATATTACGCTTTTCGTTGTAGGTGAGGACGATAGCGGACAGTTTCATTTTTTTTGCACCGAACGCATCAATGCCTCAAAGAAGCCGGCGATGAATCCGAAGCGTCCTTTTAAAAGCATCCAAAGCATCCGAGGCGGCAAAAAGAAAAGATGAGGGATCCAAAAACTGAAGCCGTGAAAGTTTTTCCATAAAAAAAGGAATGTATTTCGATATGCGAGCGTTTCCCTGCGAAGATCGGAAAAGGCCTTTTTGAAGCTCGCTTGCCCCATATGGAAAACAATGCTTCGCGGTTCGTAGTAAAGCGTGTATCCTTTTTGAGCGGCGCGATAGCAAAGATCCAGGTCTTCCAGAGTTCCCGGGAGATAGCGCAGGTCATACCCGCCAAGTTCCAGGAATTTTTCCCTCGAGAAGGCGCCGAATCCGGAGGCAGATGTCCGGCCCGGGACCATGGCATGAGACTCATAGCCCGGATAGCGTGCTGAGGACCAGAGCATACCGTATTTTAATTTCCAGCGGGAATCAACCGCTTCGATCGATTTTCCGTCAAAACTCATGACTCTCGGAGCGGCCAGGAAGGTTTGCGGATCCTCTTGGAATTTTCGGACGAGAGGATCGATGAAATCCTTATCGACCCGGATATCGTTATTGAGGAGGATTGTAACGGGTTCTTTGATTTTTTTAAGGTAGTCATTATAAGAACAAAGCACAAGATTTTGCGGCGCTTTTACGAATTCCATATCCGGGAAGTTTTTTCTGACGTATAGCTCGCTTTGGTCGGTGCTAAGATTGTCCAGAATAGTGATCCGGGTCGGAGTTTTTGCGGACCGCGCGGCTTCAGCGATGCTCGGAAGGCATTGCGGCAATATCGCTTCCCCATTGTAATTAAGGATGATGACTCTGGCTGTTTGCGGTAGCGTCATGTTTTATTCGTAGCCGGTACTTCGTAAATATAAAATGTTTTTCCGATGCGAAAGTTTGGCCGGCGCTCTCGAAACCACGATCTCGGGTTTTTCCTTTGATTGACGCGGGAGCCTATGGCAAGAGCGTAAAAACCGGGAACCGGATTTTCAAAATCACTCTCCGTCATCCATTGCCAAGGGATATTGTAGTAATCATAAATGTCGGGATTTGAAGCTTCGCTGGCGATCTTAATCGAAGGCAGGCGTTGCACAGCAACAAATTCGGCAAGCGCTTTATTATCTTGTCCCCAATCGACAGGCATAAGCTGGGCTCCTCTTTCGACTCCGCCGACGATCTCATTGAAAGAAGCGAGATGATCCGGCGCATTATGAAGGGTTCGTGCTCCCAAGAGAAAAAGAAGGACGAAAAGGCCGGTCACAGAAAACATCTTAAGAGCGGTCATGCGCATTTTGGCCAGCACTGCTCCTGAAAAACCTGACAAAATGAACAGAAACGGAAAGACCGGCAGGATATGGCGGATCCCGATGTTGATTTTATTTAAAATGGCCGCGCTAAGAAAGAAGGCGATTGGGAGGATCACAAGGCACTTAAGGAGCCAGTGAATCTTTGAGCGGAGAAAAAGAAAAAAACCGAACACAGAAAGGCCCAGCACCAAAATCGGCGTGCGCACGGCTATGACGCCAAAGAAATACTTCCAATCGCAAGTGATAAAAGAGCTTTCGAAGCAACTCTGGTGGCCGCCAAGGGAGTGGGATAATACAATTCCGAAGGGTTTGACATAATTCCCGAATCCGATAAATCGGTAAAATTTATAGAAAAAATCCGTATAGTCTAAAATAATCGTCAAGGCCGCTATAAGCCATACAGCGAGAAAAAGTTTGGTGTAATTGATAATGTTTTCTTTGTTCCAGAAACGGAGCAAGAGAAAAGAAAAGAGCGCGGCAAAAATGTTCCAAGTCAGAAAAACCATCGTGGTTTCGATGCCGTATTTTCTTTTCAATCTGACAGAAAAAACGAGGGACAGGATGAACCCGCCGATCAAAAGCCCTTTCATGATGTAGGGCATGTATCGAGGCTTCGAGAAAAACGGTGTATTTCTCAGGCAAAGATAGAACGCCAACAAACAAAGCGGTCCAAAGGTGACCATCGCTTGTTTTTGAGCAATAGCGTTAATGATCAGGAATAATGCCAGGATCCCAAGCGTTTTATCGGTCGATCCGGAAAAAGAAGCGATATTCCGCGATTTAGGTTCGAACACAAAAAAAAGAAAAAATAAAAGCGTTATGATCGGAAAAAGGATCAACCCGCTGACTTTGCATAAGAATGTCAGTCCGCAGCAAATGCCCAGCAAGATGCTATGCCGGAGATCGGGGTGATCAAAGAACCGTTTTAAGGCATAGATCGAAAAGAAATAAAAAGCGGCAAGACCCATATCGGTCATAAAAAGACTTCCATTCCCGATGATATCGGGTGTAAACGCATAAAGAAAAAGAGCTAGGAGAGCGCCCCAGTCCCCGTAGATCTCTTGACCGAAGCGGAAGATCCCAAATCCCAGAAGAACCGTGATTAAGATCATCGCCAAACGCTCAGCAAAAAGGATCATTTGAGGATTATTTCCCATACGATAAAGGAATTTAGCTCCTGTCTTGGAAATATCTATCGCGTCCGATCCCGGCAAGAGGACCGGGTCTTTGATCGGGAATTTTGGTTGAAATAGGAGCAGAGGAAGAGAAGCAAGTTGGATTAAAAGAGGCGGCTGTTCTCCCAGGAATTTGTAATTATTGTAACGGACCATAGGATAGCCGCTGCCGTTATAATAGGGTTCGTCAACCGTGGGGCCAAGCTTCCAGGCGCTGATCACGCATTGCGCGAAAAGAATCATCAAAAGAAGAGCCGCCGCGACCGAGACGATGGTTTTTTGTTGAGCCTGGCTTGGTTTGTAAGTCATCAAACTATTCATATTTATAAACTTTCATAACAGCCGGCCGCTTCTTCTTTTTGCTGTAAATTAATTTTTCGAATAGGCTTTTTTGATTGATCCCATCAACGGTTCCTATTTGCCGGATCCTCGAATAAGCCGAAAGATCAAGGTTCTTGTTGGTAATGTAATAAAGATAACCCGCAGGCGCTTGGCGCGAAAAGTTTTCTAAACTGTCTTGTCCAAGCGGCACTTGATTCCATCCTTCAAATCCGAGTTCAGCGTAGAAGACATATTTTTCAATCGCTTCTTCATTTTTTCCGGTCTGACGAGGCGACGCATAAAATTGTCCGACCTCAAGATCGCCAGCCGTTTCCTGCTTTCTTAGATCCCGCAAGATGACCCGGGAAGTTTCAAGGAAATAGTTCAATTTCCGTCCGAGCATGATCCTTACAGAAATACAGCTTTGAACGTTTTCTGCGATGTTGAATCCCGCTGAAACGATCCAGAGCAGCAACAGGATTTTTTTAAGCCTCGGACCGCTATTGGCGATAGCGCAATAGGCTAAACGCGTGACAAGAATGATGATCGGAGCCATGGTGCCGCTAAAATACCTCGGGTCCGGTTGGAACATGGCAAGAAACGGGATTTCGGCGAGAAACCAAAGGCCGCAGATAGGCACTAGCGGATCCTTCCAAAAAGATACAGTTTCCCCGTTTTGCCCGTTCTTTTTCCGGAGTACAAGCACCATAATCGAGATGATTGCGCTCCATAAGGCGAAGAATCCAAGAGCCCTTGCTATCGAAACCGGAAAGACATGATTCCAGGAAAAAAAAGCCGTCCTTATTTCATCATCATATCCGGAGCCGTAATTAAGAAACAGCATCCTTCCCAGTGTTTTGAGATTAAAATTGATGCTCGGTACGGATCCATGTCCCAGATTCGTGATGGGAACGACTTGAAAGGCGACGAACGCCATTGCAAGATTCAAAAATAAAACTTTTAAAGGCGACTTGCCGCAAGACCGGAAATTGAAGAGCGTGTGCAGAAAGACCACGATCGGCAAAACAAGCATCGGCTCTTTAGTTTTTATACCGGTCCAACCGATCAAAAAGACCAGCGCCAGGAGCGCTCCGAATTCCTTTCCCCGCCCCCCATTGCTGATATTTTTTTGGATTTTTGAGAACGCCCAGATCCCCAGAAAAAGAAAGAAGTAACAGGGAGTGACGGCATCTGCCAGCCAAAGGATATGAGTGTAATGGACCGGGATTAAGGCAAAGACGATGGTTCCCAAAACAGCGAATAGCCAGGGAGTGATTTGTGAGAGAAGAATAAAAAAGACCGTGACAGTTCCTGCAAAAAAGACGGCTTTGGTGAAAAAATACATTGCGAATGGATTCAGTCCGAAACATTCCTGGGAGAATTTAAGCAGGATCAGCGGCAAGAGCCTTTTTGTGTGGATTCCGTCCAAAACTTCGGTTTGTCCGTCCCAGCCTTGAGAAAGAGACCAAGGTCTTAAAAAAGAGGTCGCATAGACATGCCATGGCGTTTCACGCGCTGAAAGGACCCGGTACCAATCATCGAGGTCGCTTGCGGGAAGTCCTTGCAATAAAAAGGCAGCCCAGACGAGAACGAGGCAGAAAACAACGATCGCAGTGAACGCGGTTCTTCCTTTGAATCTTGAGGAGCCGCTCATGTTCATGACGTCCCCCGTTTCAAGATATAGAAACCATCTTCACTGAATTCAACCGCAAATCCCGCCGCTTGAAAATCGCGAAGGGTCTCTTCGATCGATAGCGTGTTGGGCTCCCAAAAAGTTTTTTCGAATATGACGTAATCAGCTTGATAATGATCGGCTTGCCGCATCTTCGTAGGATCGGAATTATAGCTGAATTGATATATGGACTTCCGGTTGATCAGCTGCGGGATGAGATTATTATGCGTCAAGACCGTTTGGTCGCCGGGGATCTGCCGTAATTTATTTTTGACCATTTCGGTATGTGCATTTCGGTGAGAACGGGATTGCGAAAAATAGTAATATTCCGAAGGTCCGGAACGAATAATGCCGGCGAACAGCAAGGCAAGCCCAAGCCAGCGGATATTTTTTTGGACCCACTGGAATTTCAAGGAAAGTGAATTGACTGCATAAATTGTGGAAATAAAAAGAAAAGGTGTCATTCCGGTCAGATAATGGTGATTGAAGGATCGCATCATTGTGTTTTGCGAAAGGAGATTTTGAAAAAGAACGGGAAATGTCAAGATGAGCGTCGGGAGGTGGAAAAAAGGAAGAAAAAGAAACGGCAGAAAGCATTTAAAGATATAAGAAAGTTGTTCGGGACCCAGGAGTTTTTGAAAGATCCCGGAAATGGGATTTGTCATGATGACGGCGTAATTGCCGCCATAAAAGTATTTTTCATGGGTTAAGAACGGAATAAGCCATCGGGTTTCAAAAAGGAACAAGCCGACCGAAGCGACCATAACGGAAATACCTAAAGCCGGCATCCGTTTCCAGACCAGCGCATAAAATCCGAGCATGAACGCGATGCCGAGAATATTTTCTTTGGCGGAAACTGCAACAAGCAAGCTAAGAAGAAAGGGCAGTTTTTTTCTGTGTTCCAGGAAAATGAAAGCAAGGATCAGGAAAGTCTCGATCAGGACTTCAGGGTGAAAATCCTCATGGAGCGCGGCTCGGGTCGGTTGATAAAAAAAATACATTAAAACAAAAATAACGGCCCAAAACCGGTCTTTGAGTCTTTCCTGCGCCAAATAGGCCAGAGGGAACATGCAGCTTGCCGCTGCGATCGCTTGGATGAGGATAAGCGCTTTCGGATCGGGCCACAAGGCATAGGCAGGTGTTAGAAGGGCCAGGATCGGGCTTACATGATCTCCGAGCAGATTAATGTTTTCTTTTATGGAAGAGAAAAGAAAGTCACCATGCAGAGTATTCCAAACCGCTTGAACAAAAATTCCAAGATCGAAAGCGCGTGTTTCAAGCGCTTCTTGACGTTCGAAACCTGTCCAGGTCATGACGGCTGTATAAAGCAGAAAAAAGATGCTTGCGGTTAGGGCTGGGTGCAGACGGCAGAGTTTTTTCCAAACCAAAACGGGCCATGTCCGGTCAAAAAGCGTTGGCGTTTTCCAGCGAACGAGGATCATAAGTGCTGTGAAGATCGAAACCGCGGCAGCCATCAGGTTGACATAGCGTGTTTTTTTGCCGAGGCTCTTAATCCACCCTGCCTGGACCAGCGGTAGAAGATTGGTGAAAAGAATAAACAGCGTCAACGTTGCCGCTGTCACCAGCAGCATATTGATTATGTGGAATTTCAGTTCGTAAGTTTGCGGTTTATTGGTCATGTCAGGGGTCTTATCCGCGTGTTATGCGTTTTTCGATAACGATCGGTAAGCTTGCAGGGTTTTTTCGGCAACCCGATCCCACAAATAATTCTTCAGTATATGGTCTTTGAAGCGTTTGTCGGCCGGCATTTTTAAAGTTTTCATGACTGTTTCCCGGATATCGCGGAGATTGTCGGGAGCGACATATTGGGCATACTTCCCGAAATATTCGCGCGTAGCGCCTTCTCGTGTGATTACAACTTTAGCGCCTGCCAGTCCCGCCTCTAAAGCGGCCAGACCGGGTGTTTCAAGCCAGCTTGCCAATAGAAATGTATTGCAGGCAGAGAATGCCGACCGGAGCATTTCCGAATCATGCGGAAAGCCACCTAAAAAATGGACGTTCTTGCCGGCTGTCCGACGGCATGCGCGGTCATATTCCGGATAATGCCGGACGGGATCCCCGATGATCACAAGTGGGATATCCGTTTGGCTTAGCGCCCGGATCATATTCAGTTGGTTCTTGCGCGGCTCGATCCTCCCCACGCATAAAACAAAATCCTTAAACGGATATTTTGAACGGAAAAGTTCCGGCCGCGCGTCCGCAAAAAGACGGTCAACGCCGTTCGGGACGATCTGGATCTTACTTTTAGCGACGCCGAAATATCTTTGGATTTGCCGCGCCTCACTTTCAGAATTTGGAAGCAGAAGATCGGAAATCCGGATCATTGTTTTTCTTTGTGAGGGCCAGAAAGGAAAAAATTCTTTAGCGGCCTGGCGGGCCAGCGATTTAGCTCGATTCCAGGGATCCTCGTAAGTTCCCCACGCTGATTTCCAACTGTACCAGCAGATCGTGGAAAGGACGATCTTGACGCCGCGGCGACGGGCCAGTTCCATCATCGGAAGACAATCTTTCACAGAGCCAAAGACATGGAAAATATCAAAATGCTCGAGCTTATCCTGCCAAGCGTCGAACAAACGAACGGAGATCCCGGCTTTTTCCAGATATTCTTTTGTTTTTAAGAGCTGAACTTCTCCCCCGCCGGGATTTTGGAAAGCCGTGGGATAGACGTAAAAGGCGACCTTCATTTGCGTCTTCCGAGGATCTTCCGAGTGATCTGAAAGATCCGTTGAGAGGCTTTTCCATCACCATAAGGATTTCTTTTGCGGATCATTTCGCGATAAGCTTTGTTCCCAGATAAAAGTTTGGCGGCTTCATTGATGATTTTTTCTTTAGAGGTTCCGACAAGCTTGGCCACGCCCAGCTCGACGCCTTCATTGCGCTCAGAAACTTCTCTCATGACAAGGACCGGTTTATGAAACGAGGGCGCTTCTTCCTGAACGCCGCCTGAATCGGTTAAAATGAGATGAGAATATTTCATCAGTGTCAGGAATTCCAGATATGAAAGCGGGTGTAAAAGATGGATCCTGGGTATCCCCGTCAGTTCATGATAAGCCGCTTTCTGGACATTCGGATTAAGATGCACGGGATAGACGATCTCGACATCCGGATATCGCGCTGCAATGGTGCGGAGGGCTTTGAAGATCGAGCGAAGAGGGGTTCCGAAGCTTTCTCTCCGATGTGCGGTTACAAGAACGATCCTGCGGGAGGGATGAATGCGCTTTAGGACCGGCAGCAATGATCGAGATAATTTGTTTCGGATGGACTGAAGAGCATCGACAACGGTATTTCCGGTCACAAAGATCCGATCTTGCGGCACGCCTTCGCGGCGAAGATTTAAGGCAGCCTGTTTAGTCGGCGGAAAGTGATAATCGGCTAGATGCGAAATAAGCACCCGGTTGATCTCTTCAGGGAAAGGCTGATATTTGTTAAAAGTGCGGAGACCCGCCTCAATGTGAGCGACGGGGATCCGGCTGTAAAACGCTTTAAGCGCGACCGTGAAAGCCGTCGTGGTGTCGCCCTGCACGAAAAGTAAATCGGGAGATGTTCGGCGAAGGACACGATCCATTCGGCTGAAGACGCGAGCGGTCAGATTTTCAAGCGTTTGCCCCCGTTCCATCAGATTAAGATCAAAATCCGTTTTAATCCCGAAGATTCTTAAAACCTGATCGACCATTTCGCGGTGCTGCCCTGTCAGGCAGGTCCAGACTCTGCATTTTTTATGCCGCCGAAATTCTTCGATCACAGGAGCCATTTTCAAAGCTTCAGGGCGCGTTCCAAAAACAAATAGAGCTTTAAAGTTTTGATCCATCGTTTTTTTTATTTTCCAAAAAGTTTTCTTAGCCAGGGCGTTAACGCTACTTTTAAATGAAGCATCGTTCCGATGCATTTCCATTCGCGGAAAAAGCGGAAAGTGCTTGTTCTTGCAAAATGCCATTCGACCGGCATTTCAATGATCTTGAGCTTGCGCGCCTGGGCGCGGATCAGGAATTCCGCATCCCAGAACCAGCCGCGACGGTATTGGTGGTCGTACCCCATCTCTTTGAAGATGGGCTCGATGGCTTCTCTTCGAAAAACCTTAAGCCCGCATTGATGGTCTAGGATACGCGATCCGAAAAGTATTTGAATGGCCAGATTGTAAAAAAAGCTCATGATCCTCCGAAAGGGTTCGCGGGTAACCTTGGCTCCTTTGATGTAACGGCTTCCGATGACGATGTCAGCGTTTTTCCGGTCCAGGCGCCGCAACGCGTCGACGAGATAAGTCATGCCGCAGGAGAGATCCACATCAATATACCCGATGATGTCAAAACGCGCTGAAGCAAAAGCAGTTGCCAGGTTTTCGCGTCGCGAAGGGCCTGTTGTGTTTTTAACGACGCGTATTCTTTTATCCTGCGGGTATTGCGCCTGCTCAATGTTTTGCAGGAAAGAGGCAGTTTGATCGTTCGAATTATCATCGACAACCACGATTTCGAAGGCTTCGCAGCATTCAGAAAGCGCCCGGTAGGATTCGTTAAGGGCGTGCGGGATATAAGCGAACGCGTTATAGACCGGGATAAAAAGTGAGATTTTCAATTTTCGGTTTTGTTCCATAAAAGATCACGACTCGATGCGTTTAGGAGGTGTAAAGAAAAAGGAAATGCCATAAGCCGCCAACAGGCAGAAAAACGGTTCTATCGCAAAGCGATATTTTCGGTGTCCCATTGTGAGGGCAATGATCGAAAAATAATAGGCTAATGTTAGAAACAGATAACCGATCCCGGCCTGATGCGAGCGCATTTCTCCTGGAAGGAGAAAAATGATCGTTCCAAAGACCGCGAGAAGAAAAATGGTCCCATAATAATCATTGTCCGCCTTATTGAGTTTTTTGATCGCCTTGTCGGAGGGGCGTGTTCGGCCGGCTTTAATGGTGTTGAAGTTATCGGTCACGGTCCAGCCTTCCCGCGTAAGACCAAGCATATAAATGAGACGGCCAATAGCTTTTTGCAAGAAAGTGACAGGATGTGTTTTTATCCATTCAAAAGCGGCATTTTTTCCAGCGCGATTCCTTTCAATCTCTGTTTGTGCTTTTGAAAAGGCCAGATCCCCGCCTTGTTCACGCGTAGGATTGATGGGATAGCGGACATCGCTCGTATCGTTATTGGAGAAATAGAGCGCGGCTCCGATCCAAGTTGTGTAAAGGACCGGCTCGCCGAGTTTTTGTTGATTGCGAATCGCCCAGGGCACCGCGAAGATCAAAATGATCGCCTGGATTATCAGCGCCCGCAGGATCGCCTGCCCAGGTTTCTTTTTAGCGAACAACCACATCAGGAAAACCACTAGTCCCATAGCGAAGGAGAAAGTCCGCATATGGGCACCGATCCCAAAAAGAAGTCCCGCGCCAATTAGTTTTTTCCAGGACGGATTTTGATAATCTCGGATCAGAAGATAAATCCCCCCAAGCCACATCGGGATAAAAACATGCTCTTCCAGAACGATCCGTGAGGCGAAAATGGATGTCGGATAGATCGCAACAAAAAACGCAGCCAGCAACCCGACGAGCTCATTTTTTAACAAAAGACCCAGCCGGTAGACAAGCCAGATCGTGACGAGGCTTAAAAAGGCGTTCATAAGAGCCACCCAATCAAGATTCTCTCCGAACGCTTTAAAGATCCCGGCGAGTAGAATGGCGTATCCGATCGGACGGTCTGCGCTTGGAGCGCCTTCGGTTGTGACATAGCCGTTACCCGCAACAAGGTCTTGAGCATGCCGGATCATGACGTAGTCCTCGGTCCCTGCCGCCGGAGGACTATACGGGGACCAGAAGATCCATGCTAAACGCAGCAAGAATCCGATGACCAGGATGAGCAAAAGCCATTTTTTCTGGGAGATTTTTGAAAAATGAGTCCGGCACCATTCCGATATCCCCCATCGTTTAAAAAGAAAAAGTCCGATGAGTATCCCGAGGGCGATATATTTAGGGGTGTTTCCTCGCTCAAGGAAATATTTATAAAACGCGTTCCAAATAATCATGATTTTACGCCGGACCCGTCTTGATTCCCGAAATGATTAAAAGCCCTCCCTGATCTTTAAGCCATGGGATCCATCCGAAAAATTTATTGGTCATACGCAAAAGCTTTTGGGCTGTTCGCTGCGAAAGCAGATTAAAGAAATGAGGCGGCAGGAAAACGATGCTGTCGGTTTGAATATCCAGGCCCGCTTGGCGTCCCCACTCTTTTGTTTTTTTAGATTCGAGAAGCGGATGGGTTCCTGCCTCTTCATGCCAGAGCTGTTTCATTTTCATCATCAAATCGAAAAGAAAGCGAAAGGCGGACGCGTTATTTTCATGCCCGTAGACCCATCCGCCGCTTTTTAAGACCCGCGACATTTCTTTGAGTACCTGGCTTGGACTGGCGACATGATGAAGCACGCCCGTAAAAACGCTGGCTGTAAAAATATCATGGCGGAACGGCAGGGATTCCGCCTCAGTGACAAGCAGGTCGACATTTTCACCAAGACCCTGATCGCGAACCTTCGCAAGCGCGCGTTTAGCGGCTGTGAGGCAGATATCCAAAGCGATCAGGCGGCAGCCCATTTTGGCAAGTTTTACGGTCGAAGCGCCCGTGCCGCATCCGATCTCGAGAATGATTCCCTCGCGGACTTTTTCGGATCGGGCCCATTGGCAAATGGTTTGATCGACCACCGATCGCCAAAAAACCGTATCGGCGATTTCGGCATCATAACGCACGGCCTCTTCGTTATAGTGTTCGATTTGTTCCCGTTGCGTTAAAGCGAAAGTTTGGTCTGATGCGGCGTTTCTTGAAGTAACGAGATTCTTGAAATCGAATTCATGGCCCCAAACGGCTCGCATTTCTTTTTTAATCTCTTCCACAAGCAAGGGATTGGTTGAAACGATCGGGATGGTTTCCGTGATCGGGTACCATACGCGGCATGTCTGACAAATGATCAGTCCGCTTTCGATCTCGGAATCATGGGTTTTGAAAGCGTGAGACCCGAGTTCGGCGCTTTGGCAATGAGGACATCTTAAATACCGTAAAAGCCGCGTTTTCATGGTCGAATCGCCTTCCTAGGTGTTTGAAAAATAGACCGTTTAAGCAGAATGCCAGGTAATCTAGCAAATGCTCTCGAAATACTCAATTAAAACAAAGAAATCCCCAACGATTCATGCTCCCTGATCGTCGAGTTCCGGGTTTTTTTCAAAATGGATTTTTTTTGTCAAAAGGAGCGTGGAGATGACCCCCGTTTTCTTTTCAAGGATCCTGCAAAAAGGCAGCGCGTATAAGACCAGGCCGAAGCATTTCAATCCCGCCGTCATATAGAGATTGTCCAATTTCAGATACCGGTCCAAGAACAGGATGCCGGTAAAATACAAAATGAAAAGGGCTAAATTCTCCAAAATGGTAATGACGCTTTCTCTCGGGGTCATGGCTTTGAGAAGAGCGGCGATGAAAGTCATGATGCCGTAGGCTGCGTAAGCGAAAACCGTGGAAAGAGCGACGCCGGAGATCCCCCACCCTAAATGGATCAAAAAAAGGCCTAAAAAGTAATTTATGGCGATCGCTACTCCTAAGATGGGAATAGTGATCAAATATTTATCCAGTGCTACCAAGTAATTGTTGGCGAATTGTCCCATCAGCATGAAATAAATGCCGATCAGGTAGATAGCCATCGCAGGTAGCCCCGGAATAAATTTCGGCAGGAACAATTGAGTGATGATTGGCATGAGGAAGATCGCTAGCCCGCAGAAGAATGGGACCATCACCGAAAAAACAAGGATGGGTTTGGTTAGATATCCCAGCACCTGACGTGAATCACCGGTCTTGCCGAAGGATTCCATGAGGTTCGGGTACACGACATGAGAGAACATCATCGGAAGGGTGAAGATATAATTACTGCACATCATTGCGATGGAATAGAGACCGGCGTCATAAAATCCGAGCTTTTTAGCGATAATAAGTTTATCGATCCCCGATAGAATGGTCAGAAGAAAAGCCGATCCAACGAGAGGGACCCCTAGCTTCAATTCGCTCCAAATGCTTGGAAGATGCCAGAAAAACTTAAAATCGTAGGCGTCATAGCGGAAAATCACAAAGATCAACAGCATAGTCGTAACAAAAGTGCCGGCTAGAAGTCCGTAGATGTTCCAGAATTTTACGAAAGTCAGAGTTACGATAAGACCGACGACGGCATTAATGACCACAATGCCGCTAAGAAGGTTAAATTTCTTTTCGGTCCGCAATAGGGTCAGTACAAAATCGTAGAAGCGTTGAATAAAAAGGAAAAAGACCAGAAAAAGGATACCGATCAAAAAGGATCGCTCAAGGGACCCGCTTTTAAAAATCGCGTAGCCTGCGAGGAGCAGCGCCGGAATGATCGACATAACCATGCTGAAGGTCAGCGTAAGATTCTTCATTTTTTCAGCTTTTTCAAAATCTCCGCGTCCACGGAGCAACGGATAATCTCGCGCCATCGCTCGCGTTGTTCCCATGCTAGCATAGCCGCAATAACCCAAGATCACCTGAAGCACGCTCCAAACCCCCATGGCTTGTGGGCCCATGAACTGTCGGAGAATAATGCTGTTGATAACGCCGATCCCCTGCGCGATGTAATTGGCGACAGAATAGATCGCCGTATCTTTAAAAACGCGTGTTTTAACCGTACCGCGTGATGTCATCGAAAGATCTCATTAGCCGACAGTTTTAAGAGGGCGGATTCAAGCTCCTCTTTTGTTTTGACGCGATGAAAGTTAGGATCAAGCAACAGGCTATCGAGTTTTTCGTAAGCTTCCTGCAGATCCCAGAAAAAAACGGGCCGGTTCAATTTTATCGCTTCAACCACGGCGGTTGACCATACGGGTGAGATCACGCAAGAAGCGGTGGCTAAAAGTCCCCATGCCGCTTCTTGATTTCCCGCGACGAGATGGAAATTAGGGAGTTTTTGAAAATCCGCGTCCAAGTAAGCATATTTTTCAGGCGCGAGATCGCCGGGCCTTAATTTGAGAGCAAAAATCATTTTCGGGAATCGCTGAACAAGGGACAAAAGTCCTTCCAGGAAGCGTTCATAGACCGCCGGCGTCATATGACGGATCGGAATGCCGCGCATGCCGGTCCATTTATTGTTCGGATTGATAACAAGGATATATTTTTGGGATTCGAGGCCATGTTGTTTTAGCAGTGCAGTTGAGCGGGCTGGGCCGGCGTAGGTGGTCAAATTATTGAAATAACCATAGTCATTAATCTCCATCCGTTCTGAAGGAATAATGTCGCATAGTTCACGATGAATCATCTTATCCATAACGACCAATTTGTCGGCTTCGAGGGGAAAGAAGCCGGGCGCTGCATCTTCTCGGATCAAAGAACCATGTTGGACGACGGTAGTGGGAATTCGGTTTTTTCGCGCCAGCAACGCTAAAGTGCGAGCGATCACGGTCATATCTTCATCAAGAATGATTTTTTCCGGTTTGCTCCGGATTAAAAAATCGGAAAGTGACGGTAAAATACTTCGAACCAAGGCTGCTTTTTCAGAAATGAAACGGCGAAAAAGCTCTGAGCGAAGCGGTATGACCACATTATCAATCCTTGGTTCGGGGAGCTCGAAAGGTAGCAGTGGTTTTTGTTCAGGGATGGCAGTTTTAATGAGATGATGGATTTGAATGTCGCGCGAAAAATATTCAAAAAAACGTCGGTAATTGACCTTAGAAGGGAAAGCCGCAAGTGCCTGACCTCGCATCGTATCTGCCAAGAGAAAAAACAAAGAATCTTTCATAGCCAGAAGGGTTTGCGGGCCGGTCCTGTAACGCAATCGCGTGAGAAAATTTAAGATTTTTTTCAATAAATCCGAATCGGCGTTTTTGTCTGGATTTTTTTTCTTAAGCGGTAGTTCGAGGATATCTGTCGGGATCCTTTCTCGATGGCAGAATTCCTCAAAGTGTTGATTCAAGGGATTATTTTCCGCGGTCTGGAATTTTTCTTTAAGGATCACAGCTCGCTCAAAGCGCTCTTTTTCGAGAAAAGCGTGGAAGAACTTTTCGTTTCGGTATAGAGCATAAACGAAATAAAAGAGATCCCTAAAAAAACAATTGAGTAGATTAATGCCGTTAACGATCAGATCGGGATGGATTCCGACGAGATCGCGGCATAGATCTTGGACGTAGCGGCAGAGCACCATTTGTTGACGGTAAAGATGTCGGTTGTCCGTATAGCCATCTTCGTAAGCGAGCGGCCAGGCGGAGGCGGCGCGAATGAACCGCTTAGGAAAGAAAATCGCAACACGTGAAAACTCCTGGGCTTGCCGTTGGGCGCAGAAAAAGTCCGCTTGCGCTTTTGTTTCCAGGATGGCGACCTTTTTTGTGCTCATTATATTTTTCTCGATAAGAGCCGGCATTGCTGCGATCTAGCGCAGCATTACTCCATCTTGTTCACGAATCTTTTTCAAAAGTTCAATCTGGGGAAGATCGCATTTTTCGCAGCATGGGATGTCGGTGCAGCGCCCGCTTTCGTGAGCTTTGCGCATTTCGGCAAGCTCTCTTCCCTCCCAGGCCTCTTTGAGTGATTGTTTGCCGTAATGGCCAAGGATCTTGTAGTTTTTTGCGTAAATGGTGCTGCAAGAGATGATCTTGAAGTCGATCGTTACCGTTAGCTGCTGATAAAGCGGCGCGCAGGCGTAGATAAGGCCTTTTTGTTTCGCCTCGCTGTTGATTTTCTGCTTATCGAAATCAAAGACCTTAAAATCGTCAAAGTACATACAATCATTGATCGTGATGTAATCGGCGAAGGACCAGAACTTGATCGTGTCTTTGATAGTATCGACATTGTGTTTCATAACGACCATGGTCAAACGCAAAATAGGCTCGCGCTTCCCTTTCTGGTCGCGGACGGCGATAAAATTTTTTACGTTCTGATAGACCGTCGAAAATTTAAAATTGGGTCGGATGGTCTGGTAGATCTCCGGAATGTGCGAATCCACCGAAACGATGAGGCGCGTCAGGCCCGCGTCGATCAGCTTTTCCGACATTTCACGGGTCAGCATCGTTCCATTCGTGTGAACCATCACATCCAGAAAGCCGATTTTTCGGGCATATTGAACGATTTTCGGGAAATCCTTATGCAAGAGCGATTCTCCGGCCCCGTTCAAGTTTACGGCGTAGACGCCGAGCGATCTCGCTTCATCAAGAACGCGAACCGCATCTTCATAGGCCATGAATTGATTATGGGGTTTCAGGAACCATTTCGGGCACATGATGCAAGGCTTATTGCCGGCATTACAAACATCCGTCAATTCAAGATTGATGCTGATCGGGGCCGGAGGCGCTTTCCGCAGGCGCGGGCATTCTTGCCATAATCGACGGTATTTTTTGAATTCATCCGACTGTTCCGCTTCCCATTTTTTGAAATTTTCGGATTTCCACAAGTCTTGATAGTGATAAAAAGGATTGGTGGTGATCTTTTGTTCGTTGACTTTTGTCACGGTAACCTCCGGGTTAATGAGTTCGGGTTGAGATCATGGACCAAGCCAGGGGTGTTCCCCGGCGGATGTCCTTGCCTGCCTTTTTTTTCAATATGAAATCGTAATATTTCGGCGGAAGCCCGGATCCTGGGCGTATCGAACGGATATTTTTCGGAGAAAAGCGTTCATGGCGCTTGATATCCTGGACTGCAAAAAGCGAACGGCAAAATTGACGGTTCTTTTTCACCGAGGCGCTCAAGCGGAAACGTTTCTCTCCCAGCATGGCTTCCGTTTTCCGGATCAAGCGGACCATTTCTTTGAATTCATGCGGCTCCATAGAAAAGGCGGCGTCCGGCCCCCCCAGCTTCCGATCCAATGTGAAGTGTTTTTCGATCACACAGATCCCGAGCGCTACCGCGGCTACAGAGACCGACGAGTCCAGCGTGTGGTCGGAAAGACCGACCAAAGCGCCGTAATGCTTACGGAGTTCTTGAATATGGCGCAGGTTCAATTCGGTCAACGGGGTAGGATACATCGAGGTGCATTTTAAAAGGATCAGTTTTGAGTTTCCGGCAGATCGGCAAGCGCGGATGGCGTCATCGATCTCCGCGAGCGTAGCGATCCCGGTGGACATCAACATCGGCTTTTTCTTTTTTGCGACATGCCGGATGAAAGGGATGTCGGTTAATTCGAACGACGCGATCTTGTAGGCTGGCATTTTGAGTTTTGCAAGAAAATCGGAAGAGCTTGTGTCATAGGGCGTAGAGAAAAAAACGAGCCCGAGCGATTTCGCCAGTCGCGCGAGTTTTTGATGCCAGGCCCACGGCATGCAGGTCTGACTGTAAAGCTGGTAATAGGTTTGGCCATCCCACGGCGTGTTTCCCTTAATCCGGAAGTGTTGGTTATGGCAATCCAGGGTCATGGTGTCCGGCGTGAGGGTTTGCACCTTTACGGCGTCTGCTCCCGCCCTTTTTGCGGCGCGGACCATTTTAACCGCGAGTCCGTAATTCTGCAGATGGTTCGCCGAGAGTTCGGCAATACAAAATACCGGCCGCCCTTCTCCGACGATCTTGTGTCCGATCTTTAAAGTTTTTTTCATATTTAAATGATCTGCCTCACTAGTTGTAATGCTTCCGCGTATTGAGTCCCCGTCTTAAGCCCCCAAAGTTCCGCATTAAGCGTTACTCCTCGGGATGAGCGCGGATGGTCCGGCCCTCTCATTTCCTGCGCATATTCCTTTAATGCTCTAAGTTTGCGGGCGAAGAAGTCCGAAATATCCATGAAAGTATCCGCCGGAAAAGGGTGTGCGTACTGCCATTCGGTAGAGGAAAGAATTTCGAAGGAATAAACGGCTCTCACGGTTTCGTTTTTCATCGGCCGCGTGGCCGTCAATACCGCTTTAAAGGTCTTTTGATGATCGATATTAAGATCATGTGCAAAATGCGTCAGAATTATCGAAGGACGAATTTTTTCTTTGACCTGCTCGACCGCTTTTACAATATCAAGCAAGGCGACACTGTCAAAACGATTATCCGGAAAGTCATGGAAATGAACACGACACGCCCCCAAGACCTTTGCGGCTTTTTCCGCGGAAAGCCGGAGTTTTTTAAGCGCGGCACTTCGTTTTGCGATATTCCGGGATTGGTCGCGAGAGGTTGCGCCCTCCCCTAAAATGAGAATATGCACTTCATGCCCTTCCTTTGACAAGCGCGCTATTGTTCCGCCGCAACCCAGGATTTCGTCATCCGGGTGTGCGGCCACTACGAGGATCTTATGTTTCCGAGAGGACAGGTTTATCATGGATCCACTCCTTTGTTTTTTCAAAACCGACATTGAAGAGAGCATCGAAAAAAGCAAGATAGGGCGTAAATCCCGACCGCCCTTGTTGGCGGTACTGGGGGTGTTTGAAATCATGAAAATAAACTTTGATGGGGCTTCCCTCAAACGCCTCGCGAACCCCGTACGCGCGGCCGTTAGGCCCTGAAATATAGGCGGTCGCCTTTATCTCTTTGCAAATGTCGGCCAATTTTGCCGGTCCGTGACTTAGGTCAAAGGTGTGCGGTAATTCGCTCGCCAAAATAATTTTTGGAGAAAAGCCAAAAAGAGCGCACGCGTTTTTTAATAAATGAGTTATCACGGCGCCGAATCTTCCTTCTGAATTTTGAAAAACGATCTCGGCGTCTTTGTAAAAAGCATCGATCGATTTTTTTTCAAAGAACGGATGCTTTTCGTAAGCTTTGACAAGTGAAAGCTTATGCTCTTTGATCCAGTCAGGATGATCGATGATCGAATGTTTGATCAATTCACGTGAAGAAGAACGAATGGGCACGGTAAGCCACTTAGCTTGGTCGCCGTTCAGGATTTGGTTCCTGTTCTCCCATCCCCGCGATTGACGCTGTACCGTATCAAGAAATACGAACAAGTCCGCAAAACAAAGCCGTTGTAAGTAATTGAGAGCCGGAAGGTAGCGCGGCTGGCTGATCACGACCTTCATATCAAAGCTCCTTGAGCGTCCTCGCTCTAAATACACGTTCAAGCGTTTCAGACGGGACTTTTGGTTGGTAACTTCCGTCGGGCGCTTTCCAGGGTTGTCCCCGGAAAGAGCCCGTACGTTTGTATTGGTTCAGAACTTCACGCGTTAATTGGACAGCGGCTTTAAGAAGTTCTATTTCATTGGCTGTATAGTTCTTGTCATAATCGATCGGGAGACTTGTTTTTCCGAGGATCGGGCCCGCATCGATCTTTTCAGAGTCGATCAGATGGATCGTCGCCGTCATCATACGATCCTTTCTTAAGATGGCGGTTGGCAGAGGATGCCGTCCGCGGCAATCCGCGACATCTCCAAGATGCATGTTTACGACGGCATCGCATTTCTGGATAAAATCATTTCGAAGGATTGTACCGAAGCCTGCAATAAAACAAATTCCGATTTTTTTAAAATCGCCGGTTTGAGCAACTAATTCGTCATAAGTTCGGAACATCCGCACCTCAAGGCCAAGTTTTTTCCCCAACGCGACGACTTTAGCGCTAGCGGGTTTGTCCTCCGCCAGAATGCAGTCGATGGGAATAAAATTGATCACTTCGGAAAGAACCGTTTCAAAAGTGCCCATAAAAAGATTGGCCATGTCAGGATCGGCGCCCCTTTGGATCATAATTTAACGCGAGACTTAAATAAACACGCTTTCCTTTGCTGATGAAATAAGCCCCGGGATATGGCTCAAAAGTGCGTGCCCGAAGGATATTGATCAGATCACCGGCTTTATATTTTTTATTGAGATCAATCAAATCGATTTTGTTCACATCGAGAGTGCGGTGGTAGGTGCCTTTTTTATTTTTTTGGGTCTTAGCCTTCAATTTTCCTCTAATAAAACGCGGCCAGGATTCTTTGAAAAGGTCCAGAGAGGCCTTCTCTAATTTTTGGTAAAGCGTTTTTCCGGTATCAACCGGTTCCATCAAAACTTTCTTTTGAGCAAGGATCGCTCCGGTGTCAATGCCGGCGTCGATATAATGCAGCGTTGTGCCGGCGGGCGTGTTTTCAACAATGCTCCACACATTCGGGTATTGTCCTCGGTTATAAGGCAAGAGGGCCGGATGTAGATTCAGCACGCCTTTGGGAAAAAGAGCGAGGAAATCGGGTTTTAAGATGTAATCAAAAAGAACCGAAATAGCGACATCAGCATTCATTTCCCGCAGTGTGTTTTGGGAGCGACTTGTGTGGAGTTTTGAACCGTCAAGCACAAGCCGCGAAGCAAGTTTGGCGATCTGTTTTATTTCTTTGGCATATTTTTGTTTTTGAGGAGGGTGAAGGACGAGTCCAACAATATTCTCTCCCCGGTTTTTAAGCCATCGCAGCACTTCCAGCCCTAATCGGTTATTTGCTAAATAAAGGATGCGCATATCATGCCCCCGTTATTGTTTTTGCACGCGTCATAATCGCCCGAGCGGTGCGGAGCGCCCCTTGCCCATCGATGATTTTTTGCAAAGCCTGTCTCATACGGCGTCTCCGTAAGCCATCCGATCTCAATTGATTTAAAGCCCGGTTGAATTTTTTTTGGTCGAGAAGGTCATGCCAACCTAAAGAGATCGCAAATCCTCCGCGGTGCAGGCAGCGTGTGATCATAAGCTGGTTGTCTGCTAAGGTAACCGTCATCATCGGGACTCCTGCCCAGGCAAGTTCCCAACAGGTCGTTCCCCCGCCGGTAATCGCAAGATCCGCCCAGCGGTACCATCGGGTCATATTTTTTACATTCTTCACAACCCGAATCGACAGCTTTGAGCATTGAGCAAAATGCCGGATAAGCGATACGCGCGGATTATTCGCCCCCACGATCACGGTAAGCTTCAAACGGTGATCCCCGGCCGCCGCGAGCATTTTGAGTATCTTTATTGTCGCGCCGTACGGGTCCGCGCCGCCCATGGTGACCAGGACTTTTTCGGCGGCATCTTGATTTTCCGGGTTTTTTCCCCGCTTCCAGAATTCGCGCCGAAGCAGGCAATATTTTCCTCCCAATAAAAACTGGGGCGGACGTTTTAACTTTTTAAACGAATAAAGTTTCTTGGAGGCGTAGGCATTTTGATTTAATAAAAGATCCGCATAGGTAATCGGCATTTTAGCGTGATCATCGATTACAAGCAGGCGCATGCCCGCCGATCGAAGCTGTTTTAAGTAATTTGCTCCAAAATGATAGCCATCAACGACCATCCAGGGGTTTCGCCCCTTCGTGTTTGCCTGAATAAACCGAATAGTTTTCCTTGCGTCATTTCGAGCCGCAGCGATCTCGCATATTCCAGAAACGCCGGCGGTTCGAAGATGGCGACGCAGGGCCGGAGCGATCCGTTTTGTTATAAAAAATGTTTTACCGCCAAGAGCATGCCAGGCCTGCGCAAGGGCCAGACAACGCATCAGATGCCCTGTTCCCATTTGGAGGCCGGCATCCACGCGAAAAAAAAGTGGTAAATGATGAGCGTTATGCATATCAGACCGCGCGCTTTTGTTCGACGTTTTGATTGATCCGGGGCCAGTCCGGGTTTTTTTGAAGAAGCCGAAGGATGTCAGTCCAGAGAAACCGATTGTGACCGATCGCGGCGTAAAGTTTTTTTGCGAACTCAAAGTCTTCGGCGGTATCGACGGTCCAACGCATATCGGAAAGATCTTGATCGTTTTTAAAAACAAATGCTTTGAATAATTCCGGATGGTGGTAAAGGAAAGGCGTTACATGTTCCCGCCATGCCGGATTTTTATCGTTTTTCCACGCTTTTTCCAGCGCTGAAAAAGAGAAAACCTCAGCATCAAGACCCCGGGGAAATGTACGGGGAGCGATCGTATTGCTCACATAATCGTACAAATCGCTCTGAAATATCTCCAGCATTTTATCAACGATCACAGGTTCGATGAATGGGCAGTCAGCTGTAATGCGGGCGATCGTCTTGATGCCGAAGAATTTGGCCGTTTGATAATAACGGTCCAGAACATCCGCTTCTTCGCCGCGGAAGCAAGGGATCTTGGATCGCCTGCAGTATTCTGCGACGACATCATCCGGACCGAGAAGAGTCGTTGCTACGACGACGCCGTCCAGATGCTTAGCGCGGCTTGTCCGTTCAACCACATGGGAAAGCATGGGTCTTCCCCCAAGATCATTCAGGATCTTGCCCGGCAACCGGGTACTTCCCATTCTGGCTTGGATAATGGCAACCGTTTTCATTGTTTTTTTAGTAATCGTTGCAGGTCCTTGGCGGAAAGCCATTTTGTGTTCGTGTTGCTGGCATATTCATAATCAAGGTTTACGCGTTTTCCGCTTTTGTGAAGACATTTTTCTGCCCATTCCAGATTGGATTCGACGATGAACATGTCATCGAACTCGATCGCATTTTGGGATTCCCCTTTTGGCAAGAGAACTTCATGGAGTTTTTCCCCGGGGCGGATCCCGACGATCTTCTGTTTGCAGCGCGGCGCAATGGCTTTCGCGACCTCCGTGACGGTCATGCTGGGGATTTTAGGGATAAAGAGTTCGCCTCCGTGCATAATTTCAAGGCATTTCAATACAAAATAAACGCCTTGCTCCAGCGTGATCCAGAAGCGGGTCATGTCCTTGTGGGTAATAGTCAATACGCCTTTTTTCCGTTGTTCCAGAAAAACAGGGATCACGCTTCCGCGTGAACCGATCACGTTTCCGTACCGGACAACAGCGAAACGGGTCGGCGCGTCCCCCGTGTAAGCATTGCCCGAAATAAACAATTTGTCGGAGCAAAGCTTTGTGGCGCCGTAGAGGTTGATCGGGTTGGCCGCTTTATCGGTGCTAAGCGCAATGACTTTTCGGACTTTTTGGTCGATCGCGGCATTGATAATGTTTTGCGCGCCGATGATATTGGTTTTGATGGCTTCGATCGGGTTGTATTCGCAGGAAGGTACCTGCTTGAGGGCTGCGGCGTGCACCACAATATCCACGCCGTGGAATGCGCGATGGAGGCGCTCCACATCCCGGACATCTCCGATAAAAAAACGCAAACGCGGGTCATGGATCGTTTTCTGCATCTCAAACTGCTTCAGCTCATCCCTGCTGAAAACGATCAGTTTTTTAACGTCATATTTCTTGAGCACGAGCTCGATGAATTTTTTCCCGAACGAGCCTGTTCCGCCCGTAACGAGGACCACTTTGCCGTCCAAAAAACTTTTTGCTTTTTTCATAAGATTCTCCCCATGTTTATTTGGAATAGGATCGAACAACACTCGCAACGATTTTAATCACGCTTCCGATCTCCCTATCTGTCATCTTAGGGAAAATCGGAATAGTGATCGCTGAGCGGTAATAAGCCTCAGCCTTAGGACAGTCCTTGATGCTGTAACCGAGTTTGGCGTAATAAGGCTGCGAAGGTATCGGGATATAATGGACCTGAACGCCGAGCCCGCGTTTTTGCAGCTCCTGAAAGATTTCTTTGCGTTTGGAAACCAGTTTTCCCTGAAGCCGGATCGGATAGATATGATAAACATGCGTGTTTTGGAATTGTTCATTCGGGATTTTGAAAAAAGAAAGACTATGGAAAGCCTTACGGTACCTAGCAGCGATTTTGCGGCGGCGGGCAACAAAGCGTCCGAGTTTTTTAAGCTGTTCAATGCCTAGGGCGGCTTGAATATCGGTCATTCGATAGTTAAATCCCAGGTTTTGCATTTCGTAATACCATGGACCGGCTTCGCGGTTGAGAAGTTTTTGGGGATCTCGTGTGACTCCGTGGGTTCTGAGCTCGGTTAGCCGCTCATAAAGAACCCGGTTGTTAGTGGTGATGGCTCCCCCCTCGCCTGTTGTGATATGTTTCACAGGATGAAAACTAAAAACGGCAAGATCGGAATGGGTGCAGGCGCCGACCTTATGTTTGTTATAAGTAGCTCCCAAGGCGTGGCAGGCATCTTCAACAACAATAAGATGATGCTTTTGAGCGATCCGATAGATCGCCCGAAGATCTGCCGGATGACCTGCAAAATCAGTGACAAAGACGGCTTTTGTCTTCGGTGTGATTTTTGCTTCAATAAGTTTCGGGTCAAGGCATTGAGTTTCGGGATCAATGTCGACAAAAACGGGTTTAGCGCCGACATATAAAGCGGCATTTGACGTGGCAATAAAACTGATAGGGGTGGTAATGACTTCGTCGCCGGGCTTGAGGCCGATCGCGATCGCTGCGAGATGAAGCGCAGCAGTTCCGTTCGCAACCGCGACCGCATATTTAGCTCTCACGGTCTTTGCCAGGCGCGTTTCGAGTTCTTGGACTTTTGGGCCTTGGGTCAAAAAATCAGACTTTAAAACCGCCGCCATAGCGCGGAGCTCTTCTTTTCCGATCCACTGCTTGCCGTATGGGATTCGTTTAATTTTTGTTTTCATGAGAATTGTGCTTATTTTTGGGGGACGGTTTCTCATCGATGCCTTCGTGTACCCAATGGCGTGCCTTATTGTAGGCTTTGCCGACTTTATCCTCGAGTTTTGGAGAGATCACCCGCAATATCTCTTTACCCAGGATGCGGTATTGCTTCCCAACCTTTGCGGCCCCTATAAGGCCGTTTTTGATCATACGCATCATCGTGCTCGGACTTACTTTGAGCAGCGCCTGCGTTTCCTTAGGGGTATAGACCTCAAATTCATTGATTTGCATGATATTCCCTTTCCGTGATTAGAATATGGGATATCGTAACATGGATTCAATAATAGTCAACAATAGTCATATGATGTCATTGTATTCTGAGTTTTGATTGCCGCAGGGGGGATGTAGATAGTTTAACGGTGAACGATTAAGAGGAAGCGAAGTTAGAACCCGAGCGCTTTGGCCCAGGCCGAAAGCGCAGTCCCTGCTAACCAGAGCAACCGGTTTTTAAGTATAAAACGGTCTTTAACGAGGCGCAGCTGTTTTAACTCGACCATGCGTCTTAGGCGCACATCCAGCATATCCTCAGCGGCATAATCGGCAGCCAGAGCATCTTCGGAAAGAGGGCCGGTTTCCCTGAGCTTTCGAAGGATGTGGATCCTTCTGGCCGTTTCACTCATGGTAAAAAGTATGAAATAGCAGAACGAAAAACATGTATAAACGATCAATGCATATAATCCGAATCCCAAAACATCGCTTCCTGTTAAAAATTTAAGAAAACACATCCATAATGCATAACCCATCAAAGGATAGCTGCAAAGGACCGAAAAAGCCGCGACGGGAAGCGGGGCGATATGAGGTTTGAATTTCCGCAAGATCCTTGAAAGGAAGATATGAAGCAAAAAGATGCAGAAGGGCGAACTTATTAATAAGAGCAGTAGAAAAAGATAGCGGGAAGTCATCTTAACCCCTCCCCGCCGGAAGGCCCAGGGCTTTTCGAAGCATTAAAAACGGCGCGATCATTTTTTCACCTTTCGAGCTAAGGGCCAGCTTTTCTCCGCTTTGATAAATAAGTTTGGCATTTAAAAGATCATGGATCCGGTCCGAGAATAGGGTTTTTGGATCAAAAAAAGACCGGATTTCTTCGGCAGTTAGTCCTGTTTCGGACCTCCCGACCAAGACAAGTATTTTTAGCGATGGGCTATCCGCCTGGCTTGCCGGATAAATTTGGATATAAGCGCAACTGAGCGCGGTATGAAGAATGGCGATTGCCGCAAGGTCGGCAAGAGTAAGCTGACGACATCCAAGGGCAATGAGCCCAATCAGAACAGCGCCAGGGATAAAGAACACGCTCAATAGAGCTCCGACATGATGATGGGGATGTCGCAAGCGCCATAGGAGGACGTGCAGGCATAAACAACAAAAAAAAGTACTAAAACCGAACGCCAAAATGCTTGCCGGTGCCGACATAGTTTCATCCACTTTTATTGTTTTGCTTATAAAAAATCGAGGCTCGTTGAGAGTTTACTTTTAACACGGTGCCGCGTCAACGCGTTTTGAGCGCTGCCCTTTCTTAATGGGGGCGTCAAGTTTATCATTGACGATTTTGGGCCTTTTCATTATAAGTGGGCCATGGCGTTCACACAAAATGATAGCAGTTCTGTTTTGATCACGGGTACGACTTCGGGCATCGGCCGCGGGTTAATGGATTTTTACGTCAAGAAAGGCATCAAAGTCTTCGCGGTGAACCGGCGTCAAGACGCCGCTCTCGAAGCTCTTTATCCTACTGTGGAATTCCATAAAGTGGATATCCAGGATGCTGCCGCGGTCAAAAAGCTTATTGCCGATCTTGTAGATCGGAAAAAAGTCCCGTCCATATTCGTTTTGAATGCCGGTATTAATAAAGTCGATAATGATGAGTTTTTTTCTCTCGATGGGTTCCGCGAAGTCCTTAACACCAATCTGTTCGGTGCCTTGAATTTTGTCGCCCCTCTTGTTGCGTTGCGACATCAATTGCCCGAAACAAAGATCGTCGCCATTTCCTCCGTGACAAATTATGCCGCGAACCCTTATTGTTTGGGTTATTACATCAGCAAAAAAGCCCTGACCCAGAGTTTTAAAGTTTTTTGCGAAATGTATCGCAAAACAAACTTGAAATTTAAATGGGTCGTGCTGGGCCCTGTATTGACTCCGATCGTTTCAAGTTCGGATAAATTTCCGAAGATCATGACGCAGATTAAAAATTGGTTTTCGGTCTCAGTGGATCGAACCGTTAAAGCCATTGCCAAATTTGCAGTTTCAAACCGCGTTTCCATGATATTCCCTTTCCGGGCGAGAATCCTTTTCCGCGGGATTTGGCTCGCTCAACAATTGATCCCTGGATTTTATCGAGGAAGGAAAAGGAGCTGAGCCTCTGATGGAACAGCTGACCATTCTTCAAAGAGGCCGTTGGGCGCTGGTGACGGGAGCTACCTCCGGCATCGGCCGTGCTTTCGCCGAACAGCTGGCCGCCCGAGGCATGAATCTTTTTCTCGTGGCGCTTGAAGCGGAAAGGCTCGGGGAGATCGCTGCAAGTTGGTCGCATACCTTCGGGATCGAAGTGGCGGTCCTTTCGCTCGACCTTTCCCGGAATGATGCTGTTCAAAAGATCCGCCAAGCGGTTGGCGAGAAGCAAATCGATGTGCTTGTGAATGCGGCCGGGTTCGGTTATTTCGGCGATTTTGGCGCGATGAGCCATGAACAGATCCAGAATCTGATCCAGGTCGATTCAGCCGTGATCGCTCATATGTGCCGTCTTTTTTTGCCGCCGATGCAAACCCGCCGGTATGGCGCGATCATCAATGTCGCGTCGATCGCCGGTTTTCTTCCCTATCCTTTTGCCGCTCTTTATTCGGCCGCAAAAAGCTTTGTCCGGATCTTTACGAATGCCATTTGGGCTGAAAATCAGGAAAAAGGGGTCAAGATCGTGGCGTTATGCCCGGGATATACGAAGACCAACTTTGAAAAAGTTTCTGCCGAGCCGCACGGCGTCCATCTTTTCCCGGGAGAAACTCCCGGGGATATTGCCAGAAAAACGCTCGCTCATCTTTCAAAAAATCGTTGTACCTTTTTTACGAAATTCTCCCATCCCTGGAAAGTTTTCGCCGCTCGATGTCTTCCCTCGAAAGCTTTTGCGATGATCTTGCGGGCCCTGATGAAGCGGAGCCGTTCCTAACGAAGCGGTGCGGGATTAATTTTTCTTGCAGATGCAGCGCAGAACAATTCCATAGCGGATCAATTTTTCAAATGCTGTTAAGCGCAAAAGATGATAAGCAAATTGCGCAAGACGATTGTCGCGATAAACTTCCTCTCCTCCCAACATCTTGATGAAAGTAGCCTGGTTATCGGCGATAGATTCCCTTTTTAAAGCCGCAACGCGAAAACCGCAATGATCCAGAAAATGACCCAGATTTTCCTTCGTGAAGAAATTAATGTGTCCAGCGAACCATGCCGGCGCATTGGGTTTCAGGATATTCCGGACCATAATCTGGGCTTTTTTCCATTGCTCATTGGGTACTTCGAGATAAATCCCTCCGTTCTCTGAAAGTTTTTTCTTCAATTCCAGCATGGTCGCGCGGGGATCCGGCAAATGCTCAAGGACATGGTTTAGGATGATCGCGTTCTGGGAATGATCGGGGATACGATCAAGGGCAGCGGAAAGGTCTTTGTCAAAAAAAACCTGTTTTTTAAGTTCGTGGCTGAGCGCGTCAAAGAACTTTGAGGAGCTTTCAATGCCGGTATAACGGATCCGGGGGTAGTTTTCGCGAAAAACCTTACTTAAAAAGCAAGTGCCGCAACCGATCTCCAGGAAATTTCCTGACATTTCAAGATGAGCTGCCATGAAGTTGGCGATCTTTTTCCCGATCTGCGCGTCAAGGCCGGCCATCTTTTCGATCAGAGCATTGTAACCGGTATTTAATTCCTCAGAATCCGCGTCAAACTCGTTTGCTCGCTGCGGATTAAAGACGCAATGGCAACGTCTGCATTTTCGCAGGATCCCCTCTTTTGCGGTCAAATAGATCTTAGTATCAGGTTGGAGGCAGAAAGGGCAGGTTTCGGCCATGGGGCAGGTTAATTTTTTTGCGGCATTACGCGTTGAACGCTGACACTGTATTGGTTGCGGTTGGTAATGCAAACTTCCCAGAAAAGTCTCGCGATGGCTCCGAAGACGCTGACCACATTTTTAAACTTAAGAGCCGTTGATCGGCTGGATCGCCGCGGCCGCAAATACATGCCGACCTCCACAAACGAATGACCGCTTCGGATGAGTTTTACGAGCGCCATGGCCTGAAAAGCAAAACCGTTGGTTTGTATCGGAACTTTCGTGATCACGTCGCGCCGGTGAATGATGGGACCATTGTAGTAATGAAGCATGCAGCGGAAGATGCTATTCAGAATCAAAGTAAAAAGGTGGGATAGCAGGCACCGGGAAAAAGGCCGGACTTCCATATTCATGGTAAAAGGGATCACAATGTCCGCCGATCCAACGAGAGAGAACATGGCTTTGATGGAACTGCCTAGAATCTCATTGTCTCCCGGAATAATGGACACATAATTCATTCGGGCCATCGAGACGCCCTTTTTGAAGTTATAGCCGAACCCCATATTTTTCCCGTTATGGATGGCTTTGACGTTCTTGTGGCGGGCGGCCAATTCATCGATAATGGCGCCGGTCCGGTCGGTAGAGCCGTCATCAAAGAGAAGGATTTCGTGATCAGAAAACCGGTCGTCGATCGCTTCCAAAACTTCGGTAAATGTATTCTCAATATTCCCTTCTTCGTTCAACGAAGGGATAATGACAGTGATCGTTCTTTCCAAAATATGGCCTCATTTTTATTTTAAAACACGCGTTGCTGCAAAAGCAAGTTCGGGACCGACTATAACAAAGATGCCGGAAAAAGCCAAGCCAAAGATTCTTTTTTCGCATTCTCTGTGATACAATCCCCGTCATTCTATGGAAAGAAAAGATACTTTGACGGTTCATCTATGTTTGGTCGCGCTGGTCGCCTTCGCTTTCTTTTTTACCTGTTATGTCGGTCTTCCTTACGATTTCAATGCGGACTATCCGCTGGTTGTTCGCGGTACCGGCGCGGTTAGCTATGGGGAGCTTGTCAAGCTTACACTGAATCCGAGCACGCCATCCTGGTTTTATCCGCCGACTTCGCGGACCGATCTCATGGTCTATCTGCGCCCTCTGCAATTCTTGTTTTTGAAATTCGAATTTGATAGCTTGGGCTACACCTTGCCGCCTCTCCACGTGGTGACAGCGGTCGGCTGCGGTCTTTTATCCGCTCTTTTATTCGGCATCATCGCACATTGGACAAAACGCAAGCTCTGGGGCTGGCTTGCCGTAGCGCTCTACCTGACCTTTCCGAGCAATGTCTTCATGCTTATTTCGGATTTTTCGGCCGATTTTCAATTCTACATCTCCATTCTGTCGCTCACGGCGATCCTTTTATTCGGCCGTTTGACCTTGCAGCGTTCCAAGTCCGTGATCGCATTCTCTTTCCTCGCGTTTTTATGGCTTATTTCGGTATGGCTTGCGATCAAATTAAAGTCCTCCGAGAAGATTCTTCCGGTCGTTTGTCTTGGATTCCTTATTTGGCAATGCCGTTCGATTTACCGAAGGATCGGCTTTTTGAAGACCGCGATCGCGGTTTTTGTTGTGGCGGTAAGCTTTTTTCTTGTTGTTCCTTCCAAAACTTTTTTTAATGAGATTGCGAGGAAGATCAATCCGGAAGACAATCTCGCAGCCAGCAAAGTGGAAGCTCCTAAAGACAAAAAAATGTTTTCGTTGAAATGGCAAAATGGTTTGCAACGAACCTTTTTTGTGCCGGACGGAGAATTTTCCTTTAAATCGATCTTTCGGCGAAGCAGAAATCCGCTTTCATTTACCGAAAATTACGGTCTTTTTTTAGGCGTTCTTTTCTGGCTCGGTCTTTTTGTCGCTTTTTTTCTCTTCAACCTCCGAAAACCTTCACCGACCGGCCCGCCGGATTTTGAGATCCGGCGTCATCATTTCAATCTGTTTCTTGTCTGGTTCGTCGCGATCCTCTGCGGATTTTGTTCCAGCATGCCGTTAACTGACAGCCGTTTTCTTAATTTTGCGTATTTGCCGTCGCTGATCGTATTTTTTTTGGCGCTTGATGAGCTGCAAAAGGCTTTCTTCTCATCTCTAAAGAGGTCGAGAGTCTTCCTCAGCGCATTAATTCTGCTTGTGGTCGCGACGTGTTTATTAAATTTTTTCACTTATTCGAAGCTTCTTGGTCATTATGGCGGGATGCAGGATGCCCTTGTGCGGGCGGAGAAAGATATTTTTCCTTTGGTTTACGGCGAAGCGCCGACGGATACAAGTCTTTATGAACGCCATACGGAATTGGAGCGTCGCGCCGTGATCGTTGATTGGTATGATCTGCCGTCCGATTGGATCGAGATCGTTAAGGACCGATTAGCGGAGGAGCCGGCTGTTTTTCTTTATTCGCGGACGCTTCAGCCAGAGAGGTTGGTCGCCCTCAAGGACGCCGGGATTGAGGCGTCTCTATGGAAGCAATACGATCTTTTCGATTCAAAGCCTCTTCTTTTCCGGTTTTTTAAAATGCTTAGCAAAATCCCCGCTGTTTCGCGTAAACTTCCGAGCACAAGTATTTTTGTCTACAAATTACAGCGAACAACGGCCTGAACCCGTTTAAACCCGAAGATATCCCGCCTTTGCATCTCGGATCCAATCATTGACCAATTCAGGAAAAGGGGCTTTTGTTTGGTAGGGGTCGTAGACTTTCATGTGGATCAATTCCATAAGACGGATGTCGTCTTGGCCGCAACAATGGGACGGGCCGAGAAATTTAAAATAATCGTTCACGCCGGTCGAGACGAATTTAACGTTCAGGCCCTGCAGGATAACGTCATTGCGAACCTGCTCGATAGCGCGATAGACCAAGAAATTGACGATCGAATAAACAACCGGGATCAGACCGCTTAGGCTCATACCGGCCGCAATGCCGACCGTTCCCTGCTCCATGATGCCGCAATTGATTACCCGGTCCGGGAACTCCGCGCGTATTTTATCCACAGCTCCAAATCCCATATCACAGAGAAGCAGATAATACCGTTTATCTTTCCGGAAATAAGGGATCAACAGATCTAGAATATCTTTGCGGTAGTTAACGGCTTCATCCATAGCTTTTCCCTTTAGCTAATTCTTCATCGCTCGGGATTCTGAAATGGAACTTCGGAACGTTTTCCATGCATTTTAGGCCAAATCCTTTGATCGTTTCTGCGACGACGATCGCCGGTACCGAAGCATTTGATTTTTGCGCGGCATGGATGCAGTCGGCGATCTCCTTAGGATCATGGCCGGGGCAAAGCATCGGATTAAGCCCGAATCCTTTCAACCGCTTGATCAGTTCTTTTTCCTCGGAATCAAGAACGTTTTTTACAAAATCCATAGCTTGAAGTCGATTGTGGTCCACCAGGATCGTAAGATTCGAAACTTGATGCTTAATCGCAAAAAGGATCGCTTCCCAGGCCGAACCTTCCTGGAATTCACCGTCCCCCATCACGCAATATGTCGTATATTTTTTTTCTTGGAGCTTAGCGCCGTAAGCAATGCCGACCGCGATCGGCAACCCATGCCCGAGCGATCCGCATCCTGCCTCAAGGCCATATTCCGGACGGTGCTCCATGCAGCCCAAAAGCGAACTTTCCGATGTATAAAAGCCTTCCCATTCTTTCCGGGGAATCACGTTAAGATCGGCAAGGATCGCGTAAAGCGCGTAACAACCGTGCGCTTTTGAAAAAACCACTCGATCCCGGTCTTCCCATAAAGGTTTTTTGGGGTTGTAGGATAAGATCTTGTAGTAGAGCGCGGTCAGGATATCCACCGATGAAAGCGAGGGGGCGATGTGGCCGGCTTTATTTTTGATTGAGACCCTGAGGATCTCGTCGCGAATCGCGTTGGCTTTTGCAAGAAGCTGGTTTTTCATCAGATGAAATTCGCGTGAGCCGGAGGATTTTTTAATTCCCAGAGATAGCGGTTGATCTCGTCCATCCGGCAGTTGACCCGGCAGTTTTCAACATTAAGGCAAGTCGCGACTTTTTCGAGGGATTTTTTCCTCGCGTCGCTTTCCCAGATCTCCTTGAAAGTATTCTTATAAATATTTCCGTAAAGAAAATCTTTATTCCCAAGATAAATGCTGCACCCCCACACATCCCCGCCGGCGTCAATATAAGTCCAGAATGGCAGCGCCAGACAACGCTTGTAATTACGGGCGGCCTCGTCCCATTTTTTCATCGATCGGGCTCGAAAGATCACGTTGAAATTTTTATCGTTCAGATCCTTAAGCTCGTTCTCAAGATAATCGTAGTCGCTGTAGCGGATGTTCTGATAGATTTTGGTCAAGCTCGAAGGGTGCTGGGAGTAGGGCTTGATCACAAGATAGTCCATTCCGATTTCTTTGGCTTTTTGGGCGAGCAGCTTAGCTTCATGGTGATTTTCGGGAAGCAGGAGAAGCTGCATTCCCAAAGTGCATGCATAATTGTTTTTCTTTTTAGTTTGAGCCGCAAAAGCCATATTCTTAAAGACCCGGTCAAGGTCTTCGGGTTTAGTTTGGTGGATTTTCGCGTAAGTCTCCGGCGTGGCGCCGTTAATGCTCACTTTGATCCAAGCCATGCACGAAAGCGTCCGTTCCGCCGTTTTTTCATCAAAGAGCACGGCGTTCGAAGTAACTCCCACATCAATGCCGGATTTTTTTGTGTGTTCAATGATCTCGGCCATATCCTTGTGAAGGAAAGGCTCGCCTTCTCCTGCATACATGATGCTTTTGAGGCCGAGCCGGCCGAGTTCAGTCAATCTTTCTTTTAGAAGCGCCGTCTCAAGCCGGCGCGATTGATACTTCATGAAATCAAGGCCGCAATAAATGCACCGGTGATTACATGCCCCGCAGGGAGAAATTTCGGCATAAATAGGATAAATATTCTTTCCGGCAAGCCAGTCACTGGTCCTGTCAACGTGATAGAGCAACTTATGGCTATCGATCCGGTATTTATCCATATTCAGAAGAAGGTTAATCCCCGCTTTTCCGGAATTTTTGCGCGGCCGAAACGAAATGATCCGTCAGATAGTGGCAAAGGGTGAGATGTGCGATTTCGACGAATCCGTAACTATCGGATGGTATATAAAAATTCACGTGGCCCGCTTGGCGCAGCGGGTTGTCAGATTTGAATCCCGACATCGTGATAACGCGGCAGCCAAGTTCTTTGGCTTTTTGCGCGGCCTTAAGGATGTTGGACGATCGGCCGGAAGAACTTATCGCGATTAGGACGTCGTCTGCGTCCGCGAACATAGCGACCGGTTTTTCAAAAATT
>ENA-UOWG01000880-UOWG01000880.1-activated-sludge-metagenome-genome-assembly--contig:-NODE-880-length-34238-cov-24.510078_pt1 | contig 34238 bp, 33 predicted proteins | sample MGYA00238147_ERZ761563 | MGnify/ENA primary metagenome ERZ761563 (study PRJEB28884, sample SAMN05720216) | anaerobic digester metagenome | isolation source: active sludge of municipal... | reverse complement strand
GCGGTCGTCAGCATGCGTCGCTCCTTTTGTATATTCATGAACGTATATACATTATAACGATGCGGCAAACTCAAAGATAGGCTTCCTGTTCTGCTTTTTCGCCCAGTTCGAGCAGGGTGTCGGCGAGTTGGCGCATAACGGGCGGAAGCGTTCCGGCGAGCAATTGGGCGAGTTGCAGGCGATCGTGCTCAGTCAGCGGCTTACGCTGGCGCGCGGCCAACAAATCGTCGCGCCGCATGGCGAAGGGTAGCCAGGATAGATGCACTGCTTCCCAGAGCTTGGCAGCCTGCAGCGCGATGGCGATGCCTGCCGGATCCGGGTCGCAGGCGATTTCGGCGGGTGCCGGGGCGCCGAGGAGGAGGTGGCGCATGCTCTCCTGCCACCAGCTGGGTGGAAAACCGGGTAGCCAGACAACGGCCATGTCCGATGTACGCTGACGGGCGCTGCGCTCAAAGCTGGTCAGATTTTCGATGAGCCGCCAGACACGCGGCTGACCATCGCAATATTGAGCAGTGGCGATGGTTTCCGGGGTGAGCGCACTCCAGTCGGCGCTGGCATTCAGATCGATGATGCCGGTGGCGGTATGGAGGCGGATCGGTCCGGCGACCAGCAGGTGCGGCGTATGCTCGAAAATGCCGCTTTTTTCGAGGTCAACCGCAGTAGCCAGCCAGTTCCATTCGGCGGCGGTGACGCTTTTGCTGTCGCCTCGGGCGAGCAGTGCGAAATCGCGGCGCGTGCCTTGCCGGTTTTCCTCGCGCCAGTGCGCAAGACTTTTGAGCAGGTGGAAGCGTTGCAGCCGGCGAGCCAGCGGTAATTCGGCCAGGGCGGCATGGGCGGCAGCAATCTCCGCATCGGTAAAGCGGTGTGCGCTGGCGGTCGCCCAATCTTCGTTCAATCGTTCCGGGTTGGGCAGTTGGAAGAGTTCACGCAGAGCAGCGAGGTGAGGAAATTCCAGCCAGGTAATGTTCCAGCGACTCCCCGCACGTTTTTCGTATTGCACCGACCAGCCGTGGCGCAGCAACCAGTCGGCGAGTTGCAAGGCGGTTTCCAGATGCGGACTGCCAGCGTCGGCGAGCAGGGTTGTCCATTTGCGGCGTGTCTGATTGGGCTTGACCCAGCGCCGCAGCAGGTCGCTTTGGGCGCTTGGCAAGGCCAATGGTGCACCAGTCGCCTCCCATCGCACAAAGCGCCGCCGGCTGGCTTGCGGGCTGGCCAGTGAGGCGCCGGCGATGAGTTCGCTTTCTATCGATGACATGGCGGGTCAGCGACTGCGCATGAAGTCGGCAAAAAGATCGGGGGCCAAGGCGCGGAGCTTGGCGCGGTGCGGAATTTGGGTTCCCTGCTGACCGGTTCTTTCCAGATGCAGCAGGTCAAGCAGCAGGTGGAAGGCCTGAGCAGGTGTGTTCTGCGCGGGCTGTGCCGGGCGCAGCAAGTCGCGCAGTTTACTGTGGTGGATTAGCAGCCAGGCGGGGAACCAGGCGAGGTCGTGGTGTTCGCCATTGTTTTCAAAGGTGGTCAAAAAACTCGTTTTTAGACGGTTGACCGCAACCGGGGCGATCACAAGCAGTGCGTCGAGCCGTTCCGGCGCCAGCCAGGCCAACTCGGCCATCAGGGGCCACCAGGTTTCCGGTGCGCCTTGCTTGATCTCGATTTCGGTCATCCAGGCCAGGGGCGCGGGGATGCGGCGCCAGGACGGGATTTTCTCGATGGCGGAGTGTGCTGCATCCGGTGCGTCGGCAGCTAGCCAGAGCGCCGCTGCGTGGATTTCCGGGTGGGCGTTGTCGTAGCCCACTGTGGCCGCAGTTTGGGCGAGCATGGCCCACAGCGGGCGCGCCCAAACTGCGGTCTGGGTGCTTCCGAAGAGTTGCCGGGCAAGTGGCAGCAGGGTTTGCGTGAGCTGCTGGTGCCGTGATGGCAGGCTGGTGGGCTGAAGTTCGCGCAGAAAATCCAGCAGTTGTCCAAGAAGCAGGCGATGGGCGGGCAGGTCGTGGTGATGGGGAAATTCGTCGTGCAGGGCAGCGATAGCCAATGCTGCCGTATCAGGATTGTGGGCGGTGAATGCTGCTAGGACGGCGTTGTTGAGCGTCACATTGCGCGAGTCCTCGAAGAGATCAAGCTGCCTTGTGTTCGCCATCGCTATTGGGTGTCGCGTACCAATACGCCGACACGCGGCGCCCAGGTTTCGCCCGGTTTTTTCTTGAAGGTGACCAGGGTCAGCAGCGACGGATCGTGCACATTGACATTGTGGGTGACCGGCGTGGTCAGCAGATATTGTGCCTGCGTGGCCTTGAGGAAGCCGGCGACGCGGTCGATGTTGACGATGTCGAGGTGGGCGAAAGGTTCGTCGATAAAGACGAAGCCGCCGGGGTGCGATTCTTCCATCATCAGCGCGATCAACAGGATCAGCGATTTCATCACTTGTTGACCGCCGGAGGCGTCGCCATCGTTCAGGCCCATGAAGCCTTTTTCGTCGAAATCGAACTTGACCGACAGTGCGGCCTGCGTCAGCGCGAGGTCGTCGTCGGCCAGCAGCGGCAACTCGGCTTCGACCTTGATGCTGGCCATTTCACCCAGGGTGCGCAGGTTGCGGGCGTAGCGGCGGACGGTGGCGCGCAGGACATGGACGTATTGCTCGCGCGCCGCCATGGTCTGCTTCTCGGCCATCTGGTTATCGCGCTGGCGCTCGGCCAGTTCCTCGCCCTGCCTGGTGACATCGGCTTTCAGTTTGTCGCGGGTAATGAGGATGCTGGCGTCGGTGATCCAGGTTTTTTCGCCCAGATCGCGTTCGATCTTGCCGATTTCCCGGTCGATGGCAGCAAGGCTTTCCCATTCGCGGGCGACTTCGGCATTGGCTGTTTCGTCGAGCCACTGGGCGGACAGCGTGCGGCGGCTTTGGCGCAGGGCTTGCAGACGTCTGGCCTGTTCCAGTCGGGCCGGTTTGTTGGATTTTTCGGCCAGACGTTTGTCGATTTCCAGCAACTGCGTGGCGATGATTTCGACGGCGCGTTCCGCCTTTCGCCAAGTCTCCTCAGCGGCATCGCGTTGGCTGCGGGTCGTGTTTAGATCTTTTTGAACTTGCTTGCGGCGCTCTTCCAGATTGGCTTGCTGCGTTTCGGCTGCGGCAAATTCGGCGGCACGGGCAGCCAGAGTTTGCGTGGCGCTTTCTCCGGCCAGGTGGGCGCGGCAGGTGGCGATGATCTGGTTACATTCGTCGATGCGGGTTTCATGTCCGGCGATGCGCGGGGCGAGTTCGGCCAGTTGGGCTTGCACGGCGGTCAGCCGGGCGGCACCGAAACGGGCGAATTCCGGCGCGGCATGGCGCGCGCCGCGCCGCTCGCGCAGGTAGCCGCTTTTCGTTACCCAATCCTGGGCACGTGGTAGCCGGGCGCCGGCATGGGCATCTTCAACGCGCTGCGTGCGGTCGAGCAGCTTGTCGACCCAGCCGGGAACGGGGCGACGAAAATGCACGACTTCGGCGATGCTGCCCGGCGCGTGCAGCGTCGGTTCGCTGCGCTCGGGCACGATGAAATGGCGGTATTTGTGCTTTTCGCCCAAGGCGAAGGCCGCTTCGGCATCGCGCTCGCGATGCAGGATGACGAGATGAGCAAAGGGTGCGAGCAGGGCTTCGACAGCCTTTTGCCAATCGGTGTCGGTGATTTCAACCAGATCGACCAGCAGATCGTGGGCGATGCCGGCATTGTCCAGTGCCGCGCGAAATGCGCGAATATCGCCCGGTTCGGCGCGTTGACCGCTGGCCAGCGCGGCAATGACGGCCTCCAGTTCGCGCTGCTGGTTTTGCCAGCCGGCGAGTTCGAGAGTCAGCGCGTTACGTTGCGTTTCTGCTTCGCCTTGCTGGTGGACAAGGGCTTCCGGGTTGCCGCCGGCTTCCCTGGACAGGCGCAGCAGGCGGTCGCGTTCATTGAGCAGGCCGTCGAGTTTGCCGGCTTCGCGGTTGATCGGCGCTTGCGCATCGATGGCGCGTTGTTCGGCATCGCGCGCGGCGCTACGTTGCGTTTCGGCAGCGGATAAATCGGCTCCTGCTTGCGGTCGACGGGCTTGCAGGCCCGTTTTTTCAGCCAGCAAAGCGCGCCATTCGCGCTGCATGCCAATAATTTGCGAACGCCCCTTGAGGATGGAGTCGCCGAGCAGGTGATATTCCAGCCGGGGGCGGGTTTCGCTGAACAGGCGGGTACGGTCATCGTTCAGCCTGCACCAGGTCTGGTAATTGTCGACGTCGAGTTCGGTGTTCTTGATCTTCAGTTGCAGGCGGTCGAGCTGAGCTTCCAGTTCGATCAGCTCGCGGCGCGTCGCTTCCTGATGCTGACGGGCTTCCTGATAGCGGTCGAGCACGTCGCGGTCGCCGAAAACCTGAAAGACCAGATCGAGCAAGGCCTTGGGCGAGAGTTCGCAGAGCTTGTCGGTCTGCCCCTGTTCCAGCGACAGCACTTGGCCGATGGCAGGCGTCAGGCCGGCGCCATGCAGCACTTGCTGGTATTCACGGACACCGAGTTGCGTGGCACTGCCTTGCAGGGCTTCGATGGGCATGTCGCCTTCGGCGATCAGGTAATGTCGTGTCCATTCGCCGCCTTTTTTCTCGATGCGACAGGCCAGCGTTACCGTGTCGCTGGAAAACGGTGGCCAGAACGGCCGCTTGCCGGAGGGCTGGCGGCGGTTGTCGACGACGCCGCGCAGCCAGCAGAAATCTTCACCATTGCGCCGCACGTAGCGCTTGTAGTCGCGCTTCTTCGAGCAGTCGAGCGCCAGCAGGGTGCGCAGGGCATCAAGCAGCGTGGTCTTGCCGGAACCGTTGGGGCCGACGATGGTGACGATGGCGGCATCGAGCGGCAGCACCAGGCGCTGCCAGAAATCCCAATGGACGACTTCAAGTTTTTCCAGGCGGAACATCAAGCGTCTCCGGTTGCGGTCGACGCCATATTTGCCGCATTTTTGCCGTTGACCGCGCCCCGAAGGAAGTCCCCTTGGGGGGCAACCAGCACATCGGCCAGCGCGCCGTCGAGGATGCGCGGGGCGAGCTCGGCGTAATCGAAGGCGAGGTCTAGCAGCGGCCCCTCGTGCAGCACCTTGTTGCGGCGCTCGATGAAGCCCAGGCGCGACAGCACGGGGAGCAGGAATTGCAGCCGCGCCTTGCCGCCCAGCAGCTTGCCGTAATCTTCGAGCAGCACGTTTTCCGGCACGCCTCGGGCGGCATCGTCGCGCAGCGGGGCAGCCTGTTTGTTGCCGAAAAGATCAGTCTGGCCTTCGTCGGTCGTGGCCTCGCGGGAAAGCTGGCGTTCGCGTTTGGGCAGGATGATGAGCGCCCAAAGCAGGATGAGCAGCGCAACGCCATCGCGGTTGAGGCCGCTGTTGTTGGACAGCCAGGCATCGCCGCGACCGAAGACGACATTTTCGGCATTCGCTGCAAGACCGATGGCGACATGGCCAGCAAAGGGGTTGTCGAGCAGACGCAGGCCGACGGTGGCGAGGCGATGTTCGATGTCCTGGCGAAAAATTTCATCGATCAGCAGGCGGCGCACTTCGGCATCGCTCTTGGGCAGCCAGCGCTGGGCCAGCAGGCGGGCAATGAACTCGGCGGGCGTATTGGCGTTCATGCGGTTTTCCGGGGCTGAATGGTGCCGTGACTGATGGCAGCGACTTCGTTGCGCTGCGGAGTGGCGAGCGTCTCGTCATCTGCCAAATGCAGGGTCAGTGGCAGGGCACCGAAGGCGGTCAGTTCCGGGTCGCCCGAGGGGTCGCCGAGGAAGGGGAGCAGCGAGAAACGGTAGGCGGCGGCGCGGAAACTGTCGCCGACGATGGCATCGCTGACGGCCAGCTCTTCGTCGCGGGCAGCGAGATCGGCCAGCAGGTGGGTCAATGCGGCCAGTTCCGGCGGCGGCTCGCGCGGGATTTCGCGGGTGTTTTCGGCGTCGACCGCAGCCGGCAGGGTCGAGCGTCGTTGCTCGGGGCGTTGCCGTTCGAGCAACTCGAATTCAGCGACATCTGCCATCACGTCGGGCAGCACGAAAGGAATTTCCGGCACCGTGTGGGTGGCGCCGACGGCAAAGTCGGCGAGTTGGTCGATGTCGCGCGTGGTCAGCCAGGCAGCCAGTTCGGAAGAAGTCAGCCCGCCTTGCGAGAGGTGCACGCGTTGGCGGGCGATGGCGGCCAGTTCGCGTTGGAAAACGCCGGTCATGCGCATGATGCGGCTCTGCCGGGCGCCGATTTCCTGCGCCAGGCGCCAACTCGCGTCGTCGGGGAGGCCGTCGGCAGTCAGACCACGCATTATTTCAGTGCTTGTTTCCATGTCAGCCCAAACGGCTTGTAGCCTTTTTTGTGCTGTTTGAAGGCGGAATTCCGAGCCCGAGGCAACTGCACTCGAGAACTCCTCTTCAAGAGTGCCGAGGTGGGCCAACAAATATCGCAATCTATCTGAGGAAAAACGCCCGGTTGCACTACCAGCTGCAACCTGTGCCGCCAAAAATCCGATTTCTGCATCGTCTTCGGCAGCGAATTGCAGCAGCGTCGACAGTGCGGCCAGTACCATGCGGCCGGTCGGCGAAATCTGGTAGCTGCGTTTTTCGCCATCCCAAACCAGCAGATCGTGTTCGCGCAGGCGCTTCAATACGGTTTCCAGCTTGACCGGGTCGATGAAACCGAAGTGCATTTCCAGTTCGCGCGGCGACCAGCTCGGGTTGTCGGCGCGGGTGCCGATTTCGCGCAGCACCAGCAAGCGCACCATGACCTCCGCCTCGCCGCCGCGAAAGACAGCGATACAGGCAGAAATCAGCCCGCGTGCGCTGAGCAGCGGGTAGAGCGGCGCAATGTCAGCCGGTTCGACGCCGCGCGCGAAAAAATCGGAGAGGTCGAGGCGCTCTGCCGACGCAGTCATTTACACGCCCTGCTTCAGGCTGGCCTCGATAAATGGATCGAGGTCGCCGTCGAGGACCGCTTGCGTGTTGCCGGTTTCGTGGTTGGTGCGCAGATCCTTGATGCGCGACTGGTCGAGTACGTAGGAACGGATCTGGTGGCCCCAGCCGATGTCGGACTTGGCGTCTTCCAGTTTCTGTTGCTCGGCCTGTTGCTTGCGCAGTTCGTGTTCGTAAAGGCGGGCGCGCAGCATCTGCCAGGCTTCGTCGCGGTTACGGTGTTGCGAACGGTCGTTCTGGCACTGGACGACGATGCCGGTCGGCACGTGGGTCAGGCGCACGGCGGAGTCGGTCTTGTTGATGTGCTGGCCGCCGGCGCCCGAGGCGCGGTAGGTGTCGGTGCGCACGTCGGACGGGTTGATGTCGATCTCGATCGAGTCATCTACTTCCGGATAGACGAAGACCGACGTGAAGCTGGTATGGCGCCGTGCGTTGGAGTCGAACGGCGATTTGCGCACCAGGCGATGGATCCCGGTTTCGGTGCGTAGCGTGCCGTAGGCGTAGTCGCCGGAAAACTTGACGGTGGCGCCCTTGATGCCGGCGACGTCACCTTCGGATTCTTCCATGACCTCCACGGTGAACCCCTTTTTTTCGCCGAATTTGAGGTACATGCGCAGCAGCATCGAGGCCCAGTCCTGCGCTTCGGTGCCGCCGGCACCGGCCTGGATTTCCAGGAAGCAGGGGTTCGGGTCCTGCGGGTTGTTGAACATGCGGCGGAACTCCAGCGCCGCCAGCTTTTGTTCCAGTCCGGCGTTGTCGGCCTCGACGGCAAGCAGTGTGTCATCGTCGCCATCGTCCTTGCCCATCGCGAACAGTTCGCGCCCGTCGTTGATGCCGTTATCGACGGCTTCGAGGACCAGCACGATGTCTTCCAGTGATTTCTTTTCGCGGCCCAGTTCCTGGGCGCGTTTCGGATCGTCCCAGATTTTGGGATCTTCCATCTCCAGGTTAAGGAGTGTCAGGCGTTCGCGCTTGTGATCGTAGTCAAAGATACCTCCGCAGCTCGGCGGCGCGCTGCGCCAGATCGTCGAGCTTGTAGGCGATGCTGTTGATGTGTTCGGCTTCCATGAGACTGTTCTCGGTATGTTTCAAAGAGACGATTATAGCTGCCCCGGGTGGTCGGCGGATTGACCTGGGCGGAGGCCGGGGTTTGCAACTGGCGGCCAGCGATGGTTTTTCAACAATTCAATTGCGAACAGGGCGCGCTGTGTCTATCGTTGCGCGATCGACAATATATGAAAGCGCTCGATGAGCGATCAGCGAGAACGTATCAAGGTGCTCGGCGCCGGTATCTTCAGCCTGATTCTGGTGCTCGGCGTCGCCCGATTCGCCTACACGCCGCTCCTGCCGCTGATGCAGCAGCAGGCCGGTCTCGGGGTGGCCGAAGCCGGCTGGCTGGCGGCGATCAATTACGCCGGTTACCTGAGCGGGGCGCTGATTGCCTCGCTGATCAGCGACCTGGTGCTGAAGGATCGCCTGTACCGGATCGGCATGGTGGTCGCAATCCTCAGCACCGCGCTGATGGGCATGACGACCGATTTCACGGTCTGGGCGATCTCGCGCTACATCGCCGGACTGTCGAGCGCGGCGGGCATGCTGCTGGGCACCGGGCTGATCCTGAACTGGCTGATCCGCCATAACCACCGTAGCGAACTGGGCATCCATTTTTCCGGCATCGGCCTCGGCATTGCCGGTTGCGCGGCGGCCGTCGCGCTGATGAGCCACTGGCTGGACTGGCAGCAGCAATGGTTCGCGTTCACGGTATTTGGCTGCCTGTTGCTGATTCCGGCGCTTGGCTGGTTGCCGCCACCGGATACCAGCGGCGTGACGAAGAGCGGTCAGGTCATGGTGGACAAGCCGCCGAGCCCGCTTTTCATGCGCCTGTTCATGGCCGCCTATTTCTGCGCCGGGGTCGGTTATGTGGTCAGCGCCACATTCATCGTCGCCATTGTCGAGAAACTGCCGGGACTGGCCGGGCAGGGGAACCTGGTCTTTCTCGCCATCGGCATCGGCGCCGCGCCGGCCTGCATCAACTGGGATTTCATCGCCCGCCGCATTGGCGACCTCAATGCGCTGATCGCTGCCGCGCTGCTGCAGATCATCGGCATCCTGCTGCCGGTCATGGTCGGCGGCCTGTTCGCGACGATCTTCGGCGCCCTGCTGTTTGGCGGCACTTTCATCGGCATGGTCAGCCTGGTGTTGACCATGGCCGGGCGCTATTACCCGACCCGCCCGGCCAAGATGATGGGCAAGATGACGCTTTCCTACGGGGCGGCGCAAATTCTGGCCCCGGCCATCACCGGCTGGCTCGGTACGCGGTTCGGCAGTTACGACGCCGGTCTTTTTCTGGCGGCTGGTGTCATGTTGCTCGGGACGATCCTGCTGTTGATCCTGAAGGTGGTCGACAAGCGCGATGCGGCGGTTGTCTGGCCAGCTTGACGCTGGTCGTGGGGAGGCGTGGGCAACCGGTTCGCGGGTAAAATGAAGAATTGAACGAAGCGCCCGTTGCTGTGCAACGCTGCTGGCGCATTCAGTTGCCTGATTTATTGCTGGCTGGAGTCCACTCATGCTACAGAAACTCAATTCCTTTCACGGTGTACAGGGCCCGGTGGTCATTATTGTCATGGACGGCTACGGCATTCCCAAGTCGGATGCCGGCAGCGCCATTGCCGCCGCGCGCAAGCCGACTCTCGACCGCCTGTTCGCCGATTACCCGAACATCCGCCTGCGTGCACATGGCACGGCGGTCGGCATGCCGTCGGATGACGACATGGGGAATTCAGAAGTCGGCCATAACGCCATCGGCGCCGGGCAGGTCTATAGCCAGGGCGCGTCGCTGGTCGCCGATGCGATCGCCTCCGGCGCCATCTGGCAGGGCGATGCGTGGCGCGAGATCGTCGCCGGCGCCAAGGCCGGGCGCGGGACGATCCATTTCATCGGCCTGTTCTCCGATGGCAACGTGCATAGCCACATCGACCACCTCAAGGCGATGGTCGTCCAGGCCAAAGCGGAAGGCGTCAGGATGGTACGTATCCACGCCCTGCTCGATGGTCGCGACGTGCCGGAAACCAGTGCGCTCGATTATGTGGTGCCGTTCGAAGCCTTCCTTGCCGAACTGTCGAAAGTCGGTTTCGATGCCCGCATCGCTTCCGGCGGCGGTCGCCAGAACATCACGATGGATCGTTACGATGCCAACTGGGCGATGGTCGAGCAGGGCTGGAAAACGCATGTGCTGGGCCAGGGGCGACAGTTCCCCGATGCGACCGCAGCGGTCGACGGGCTGCGCGGGCAAAATCCGGGCACCATCGACCAGGATCTGCCGCCGTTTATCGTTGCTGACGCCAGCGGTCAGCCGGTCGGCACCATCGAGGATGGCGATTCGGTCGTCTTCTTCAACTTTCGCGGTGATCGCGCCATCGAAATCACACGCGCTTTCGAGGAAGCGAATTTCGACAAGTTCGACCGGGTCCGCACCCCGCGCGTAACCTATGCCGGCATGCTGCAATACGATGGTGACCTGCAATTGCCCAAGCGTTTTCTCGTCGCGCCGCCGGCCATCACCAATACCACCGGCGAATGGTTCAGCAAGATGGGCATCGCCCAGTTCGCCTGTTCCGAAACCCAGAAGTTCGGCCACGTCACTTACTTTTGGAACGGCAACCGTTCCGGCAAGTTCGCCGGCGAGACCTGGCAGGAGGTGCCGAGTGATGTCGTGCCGTTCGAGCAGCGGCCGTGGATGAAGGCTGCCGAAATCACCGATGCGATGATCGTCGCCTTGCGCAGCGGACAGTACAAGACGCTGCGCTGTAACTTTGCCAACGGTGACATGGTCGGTCACACCGGCAATTTCCGTGCGGCGACGATGGCGGTCGAAGCGGTCGATCTGTCGCTGGCGCGTTTGTTGCCGGTCATCGATGCGCTGGACGGGGTGGCGCTGATCACTGCCGATCACGGTAACGCGGACGAGATGTACGAACTGGACAAGAAGACCAAACAGCCCGCGCAGAACAAGGATGGCAGCTTCAAGGCCAAGACCGCGCACACGCTGAATCCGGTGCCGCTGATCCTCTACGACAACGTCAGTGGCGGCAAACTCGGCTTGAAGCAGACGGAAAAGGCCGGGCTGTCGAACATCGCCGCTACCGTCGCCAACCTGCTCGGGCTGGAAAAACACCCGGCCTGGGACGACAGCCTGCTGGAAATTCGTTAGTCGGTGCTTCAGTCGCCGGCGGCGCGCAATGCGTCGGCCCAGCAGTTCGGCGTTTCGTAGAGGCGCACGCGCTCCAGTTGCAGGTGGTTGCCGTAAGTGTCGCGGTAGACCGCGTTCAGGCGGTCGAAAGCGATACGCGCCAGGTTTTCGGCGGTCGGCACCCGGTCGAGGATGACCGTCTTGTGGCCGGGCAGCGAATTCAGGAAATCGACGATCGCCGTGTCGCCGGAAAACGCCAGAAAGGCGTGATCCCATGCGTCGACCAGATGTTCCCTGGCCAGATCCTTGACTTCGGAAAAATCCATGACCATGCCGTTGGCCGCATCGCCCGCCTTGTCAATGATGTTGCCCGACAGCGTGATCTCGATGACGTAGCGGTGCCCGTGCAGGTGGCGACACTGGCTGCGGTGATCTGGGATGCGGTGGCCCGCATCGAATTCGAGGCGGCGGGTAATCAACATGGCGAAATCGTCTTGTGAGTGGTCGCGGATTATACAATGGGCACATGTTGACCATCGAAGACCATCGCCGCGACAGCGCCGGCCTGCGCTACGTTTACCCCGTGGTATCCCGCCGCGCCGGCGGTGTTTCTGTGGGCATCAACCTGAATGTCAATAACGCCTGCAACTGGGCCTGCGTCTATTGCCAGGTCGAAAACCTGACGCGCGGCGGGCCGCCGCCAATCGACCTCGCCTTGCTTGAACACGAATTGGCGGGCTTTCTGGACGGTGCCTTGCATGGCGACTTCATGTTGCGCGAAGTGCCTGTGGAATCCCGGCGCCTGGTCGATGTGGCATTTTCAGGGAACGGCGAACCAACCAGCGCCGCCGAGTTTCCCGAGGTGGTTCGTATCGTACGGCGAATTCTGGAAAGGCATGCTCTCGATGGAAAGCTGCCGTTGCGCCTGATCACCAATGGCAGCTTGCTGCATCGTCTGGGCGTGCGGGAAGGTGTTCGTGAACTCGGCGAACTTGGCGGCGAAGTCTGGTTCAAGATCGACCGGGCGACCGCTTCCGAGGTGGAGACAATCAACGGTGTGCCGATGGATGGCGAAAAGATTCGCCTCAATCTGGCGCGCTGCGCCGAATTGGCGACAACCTGGATTCAAACCTGCTGGTTTGCGCTGGACGGTGTGGCGCCTGATGCGACGGCACGTGCCGCCTACTGCACCTTGCTCGAACCCGTGGCGCCCTTGCTGGCCGGGGTGCACCTCTACGGCTTGGCGCGTCCTTCATTGCAGCCTGCGGCGCCACGCTTGCGCCGCCTGAGTGCCGACCAACTCGAAAGTTTCGCTCGGGAGATCCGGGAAAAAACCGGTGTGCGGGTTGTAGTTTCCCCGTGACGCCTGCCGCCGCTCGCGCGGGCTCCCGTTATGTTTGCGGGGGCCCTTGCGTTGCGGTCGACGGCGAAAAACCGCTTATTTTCAGGCGGCCTTCTTGTTCTTGCTGCGTGCCGACTTCTTGAGCGACTTGTACAGCTCGGGTTCCTGCGACTTCAGGTAATCGATGACGTCCCAATCCTCGCGCTTGATCGACTTGATGTCGATCTGCTCGACATGCACCAGGCGGAGCAGTTCGCGCACCGGCTTGGGCATGTTGCGGCCACTTTCGTAACGCGAGCCGCCGCTTTGGGTCACACCCAGCGTCGACCAGAACTGCTGCTGGTTGAGGCCGAGTTTGCGGCGAATTTCACGGGCGTCGATGTTTTCTATGGGCTTTACGTTTGGCATATTTAACTCTCCTTGAGCTAGCGTCGAAGGTACCCAAGCATCCTAGTATTCTATGACTTAGGTAATATGGCTAAGCTTATAGATTAATATGACATCGGACAAGTGCTTATGCCATAAAGTTCACAAAAATTTGTCGAATTATCGTTTTGAATATTGAAACAGGCCTGCCGGACAGTGCTAATGAGAGCAACTCCCGTGCCTTTCCGAAGGCACCGGATGCTCCAACATCGGCGCTCGAATAATCAAGAATTTTCGGGGATACAGCATGCGGGTCCGGGGGATCATCGAGTTCAAGGGCAGTACGCTGTATACCGCAACGCTCCGGCAACCGTTACTGTGGCGGCCATTGGGGCCATGGCGGAGCTCGATGTCGTCGCTGGTGGTCATCGAAGCCGGCAAGATTGCCGGCCTGCTGACTTTCCGCGAGGTCATGCTGGCGCTCAGGAGGCATGGCTCGGCCCATGAGGCGTGATTTCGCTGCTCGACCTGGCCAAGGCCGTACTCGAGGAACGGGACTTCGAAAACCGTATGCTGAAGAACCATATCAAGAACTGGCCAGACAAACCGCAAGCCTGGTTGGCTTTTTTCCGGGAGGCTTCTCCGGAATTGGTGTTCGCTGGCGGGGGCTCAGGGATTCGAACCCTGGATGCCTTTCGGCATGCCGGTTTTCAAGACCGGTGCAATCGACCACTCTGCCAAACCCCCGGCTACTGTCAGTATTATCCTAACAGTGTCTCAAGCGCGCTTGCGCAACCGCACGGGAGCGGCATGTTAGCATACGCCGTGCAAGATTGCCTGACGAGCCAGGTCATCGATTATTGAAACTTTAGGATGGCTCCATTAGTCTTAGCCGATGTATCAACCACCGAAAGAGAGATTCTGCATGCAAAATGACTTCCAGATTGTTGGCCAAGGTTCTCCAGAACTCGCATTCCAGCAAAATCGCGTTCTGCGCAATACCTATATGTTGCTCGGTTTGTCGATGGTGCCGACGGTCCTCGGCGCGCTGGTCGGCATCCAGATGCAGTTCAGCTTCCTCGCTGGCAGTCCGTTCATGGCCTTCATGCTGTTCCTCGGCATCGCCTGGGGTTTCATGTGGGGCATCGAGAAGAACAAGAACAGCGGCCTTGGCGTTGCCTTGCTGCTCGGTTTCACATTCTTCATGGGCCTGATGCTGTCGCGCATCCTGCAGGTCGCGCTCGGATTTTCCAACGGTGGATCGATGATCGCGCTGGCCGCAGGCGGAACGGGAGCCATTTTCCTGACCATGTCCACGATTGCTTCGGTGAGCAAGCGCGATTTCTCCGGCATGGGGAAGTTCCTGTTCATCGGCCTGATCGTTGTCCTGCTGGCTGCGGTCGCCAACATATTCTTCCAGATCCCGGCGCTTTCGCTGACCGTCTCGGCAGTGATCGTGGCGTTGTTTTCAGCCTATATCCTGTATGACATCAGCCGCATTGTTCAGGGTGGCGAAACCAATTACGTCTCAGCGACGCTGGCCGTCTATCTGAATATCTACAACGTATTCGTCAGCCTGCTGCACTTGATTATGGCCTTTACCGGCGAGCGCGACTGACCGTTCGACTGAAACTGAAAGGGCGGCTGCGGCCGCCCTTTTTCATGGCTTTTCGAAGACCGCAAGCGACTCGACGTGGCCGGTCTGTGGGAACATGTTCACCGCACCGGCGGCCTTGAAGACATAGCCCTTAGCGACCAGGAGCGCAGCATCACGCGCCAGTGTTGCCGGGTTGCATGAAACGTAAACGATCAGTCGCGGCGCGCCGTCAGCCAATGCACTGATCAGTTCGATGGCACCCTCGCGTGGCGGGTCGATCAGCATCTTGTCGAAATGCCCCAGCGCCGCCAGCGATTCCGGCGTGCACGCGAAGAGGTTGGCGACGCTGAATTCGACGTTGTTCCCAAGACCATTCGCCCGCGCGCTTGCGCGCCCGCGCTCGACCAGCGCCTGGCTGCCTTCGACGCCAACCACCGAAGCGCCGGAACGGGCGATCGGCAGCGTGAAATTGCCCAGCCCACAGAACATATCGGCGATTCGCTCATCTGGTTGGGGATCGAGAAGACGCAGGGCGCGGCGCACGAGAACGCGGTTGACCGCATGATTGACCTGGGTGAAATCGGTTGGCTTGAACTCCAGTTCCAGCCCGAATTCCGCTAACCGATAGGAAAGAGGGGGGCCGGGCAACGGATAAAAGCGATAGACCGTATCCGGTCCCTTGGGCTGCAGATAGAACACCACATGGTGTTGATCGGCAAACTGACGCAGCAAATCCTCGTCCTGCGCATTCAGCGGGTCGAGAATGCGCAAGACCAGTGCGGTGCACTGCTCACCGACCGCCACTTCGATCTGTGGCAGGCGCTCCGGGATTGAAAGGGTGCTGACAAGTTCGCGCAGCGGCAGCAGCAGGTCAGAGATATGAGGCGGCAAAATGGCGCAGGAGTGCATGTCGGCGATGAAACTGCTGCGTCGTTCATGAAAGCCGACCAGGGCGCCCCCTTTTTTGGCCACATAACGCACGCCGAGACGGGCGCGATGGCGGTAGCCCCACGGCGCCCCCTGGATGGGCGGCAAAATCTGCTCGGGCCGAACCCGACCGATATGCCACAGGCTGTCTTCAAGTACCCGCTGTTTCACGGCTACCTGAGCCGACGCCTCAAGATGCTGCATGGCGCAGCCGCCGCAGATGCCAAAATACTGGCAGTGTGGCCTGACCCGAGCGACCGAACTGGAAATGACGGTGACCAGATGCGCCAGTTCATAACTGGGCTTTCTCCGAAAGCTGGCGTACTCTACAATTTCACCGGGAAGAGCGCCGTCGACGAAGATTGTCTTGCCTTCCAGGCGAGTGATGCCTCGTGCTTCGTGATCCAGCGATTCGATGACTCCGATCGGCATTGGCAACTCCGGGAAAAAGCGTAAATTCTAACAATGGACTACACTTCTAACCATGTCTCGCGAACTATTCACTACCTGGTCAGACTATCAATCAGCGATTGATCGCCTTCTGGCATTGGCCACCAAGCACATCTGGATCTACGACGAGGATCTCGGCATGCTTCATCTCGAGAATCCGGAGCGTATCGAGATGCTCAAGCGCCCGCTCGCGGCAGTGCCCCACGACTGCCTGCGCATCGCCCTGCGTAATACCGCGTCCCTCCAGCAGCATCGGCGACCGCTGCTACAGCGCTTGTTGACTACCCACAGCCATAATAGTGCGGTGCTCCAGACCCCGGAGCAACTCGCCCATTTGCGTGATTCGATGATCCTTGTGGATGATGCTCATGCGCTGATTCGCTTCGACCGGGATCAACCGCGCTGCAAGCTGCTGATCGATGAACCGGAAGATGTTATGCCTTATCGTCGCCGTTTCGAGGAAATCTGGGCCGAGGGTGGGACACCCGTCAGTCCGACCACGCTGGGCTTGTAAAAGGGTTTTTTGCGGCGCAGCATCATGTGCGCCAATTTTTAAAATTGATATAATGACAGATGACCGGTCGCAAGTCCGTTTGTTCTTTGCTGCAAGTTCTCTTCTAATCGATAAGGAAATCCCCATGAATAAGTCAATTCTCGTTGCTGCTCTGGTTGCTGTCGCCCTGACTGCCTGTGGCAAGAAGGAAGAGCCTAAGGCCGCTGCCCCGGCTCCTGCTGCGCCCGCCGCCGCTCAATCCGGCATGTCCGGTATGGGGGGCATGTCCGGTATGGAGGCCGCCAAGCCGACCGAGCAAGCTGGCATGGCTGGTATGGCCGCTCCGCAGGCAGGCATGTCCGGTATGGAAGGCGCCAAGCCGGCCGAGCAAGCTGGTATGGCTGGTATGGCCGCACCGCAGGCAGGCATGTCCGGCATGGAAGGTATGGCCGCTCCGCAAGCCGGCATGTCCGGTATGGAAGGTGCCAAGCCGGCCGAGCAAACTGGTATGGCTGGCATGGAAGCCAAGAAGTAATTTTCAGCTTTTAATCGAAAGCGGGGCTGCGGCCCCGTTTTTTTGTTGACTCTCAGGCTAGCTGACGCCAGTCGAAACCTGCTTCCTGACTGGCTACCACGATGTCTTCGTTGTTACAGCCAAGCGCAGTGGACAGCGCCTTGGCCGCCAGTGACGGATGGTTGTTTTGTTCGCTCAAATGGGCCGCGACAAGCTGTTGTAGTCGGCTTGTGTCAATTTCACGCAACAGGCCTGCCGCTGCGCCGTTTTCAAGATGTCCGAGGCGACCAGCGATTCGTTGTCGCAACGAAACTGGATAGTTCGACGCGGCAAGCATTTCCGCATCGTGGTTGCATTCGAGAACAAGCCCCTCGATGCCCGACAGCAGATCGCACATGTGGCGGGTGATTTCACCGGCATCGGTCAGCAGTCCAAGGCGTGCTTTTCCGTCCGAGAAAATGAACTGAACCGGCTCGCGTGCATCGTGGGGCACCGGATAGGGCCAGATTTCGAGGTTCCCGACGGCAAACGACGCATGGCTGTCGATGATCCGCAGATCGTCATCCTTGGTGGCGGCTCTGGCGGCGGAAAACGTACCGTGACTGAGCCAGACGGGCAGGCCATGGCGCCGCGCGAAAGGAATGACCCCGCCGAGGTGGTCGCCATGTTCATGGGTGACGAGAATGCCCGTGAGATCGCCAGGGCTGCGGCCGAGACGGGCGAGACGGCTGGTCGTCTCGCGCTGGCTGAAACCGCAATCTATCATCAGGCAGGTGGCGCCGCTTTCGACCAGCAACGCGTTGCCCGCGCTGCCGCTGCCAAGCGACGCGAAGCGGATCACTGCAACTGCTTGTGGAGCAGGTCCAGGATTTTCTTGGCGGTCTCCGACTTGTCCGTTCCACCTTCGCTGGTAAGCACCTGAACTGTCGATTTCTGGCCCGAACCGCTGACATGGATGCGATACGGCGTCTTGGCATTGGCCGCCGGGTCGGGAGAACTCTTCCAGAAACTTAGTTTGTCGAGCCAGCCTTCCTTGCTCTTGATCGTGGCGTCGGTGTCGACATAGCGGACGTAGTAGAGGCCCTTGGAGCGGTCGCGGTCCTCGACCGTGAATCCGACGCGGTCGAGCGCAAGCCCGACCCGGCGCCAGGCGCGGTCGAACGGCTCGAAGACTTCCAGTGTGCCGGTGCCATCGCTGCTGCCGGCAAGCCGGGCGCGTGGCTCGGACTTGGCGCCACTGGCGGCGATACTGGCTTCGGCGCGCTGGTTTTCTGCGCCTAGGCGAACCATCAGGCGGCGCAGCATTTCGGCTTCGAGTTCGGGATCGGCGGCACGCGGCTGCCAGCGGGTATCTTCCTTGATCGACGAGGTATAAACCTCTTCCATCCCGCGGTGGCTGATGAAGATGTCGGTCGTTCCCGGGGTCGCGCCGGGTTCGAAACGGGTGCGGAACTTGTCGCGCTCGCCGGTCGAATATACCGAGTCGAGGAACTTGCCTACCGTGTTGCGAATGATGTCGTCGCCGATTTTGGCGCGGTTTTCAGCCCAGTCGGTTTCCATCACGCCGGCATCGGGACGCTCGATGACGACGATAAAGCCGGTTTCCTGCCAGAAATCCTTGACCGGACCCCACAACTTGTCGGCCGGTGCGGTGACGACCAGCCAGCGCTGATTGCCGTCACGCTCGACGCGAATCTTGTCGACGTTGGGCAGGACCACCGAATTCTTGGCCTGGGAGGCCGGCGTGCGATCCGACGAATACGCCGAAAAGGTTGCCGTGCCCTTGCCGGCGGCATCGGGAACCGCGTAGCGGTCGTCGCGGGTGATCTGCGAGAGATCGGGTGGCACCTCGAGGGTCGGGATTTTTCCCGACGACTTGTATTCGATTTTTTTCGAATCGGGGATGAGTTCATTGACGCTGCTGCAACCAGCAGCGACAACGCCCAGCGCGACGAGTGTCAGTCGGGAAAGCCGATGATTCATGTTTACTCCGTCAGGCAATCACGCCGGCCAGGCGCATGGCGGTAAGCACACGACCCTGGTTGGCTTCGGAAAGCGGGGTCAGTGGCAGACGAATGCCACCGGGCATCAAGCCAAGCTGCTGTACAGCCCACTTGACGGGAATCGGATTCGCCTCGCAGAAAAGATCACGGTGCAGGCCGAGCAGCTTGAAATGACATTCGCGTGCCTTGGCGACATTGCCAGCCGCCGCTGCGGTGCACATTTCGTGCATCAGACGCGGGGCGACGTTGGCGGTCACCGAAATGTTGCCGTGGAAGCCGAGCATGATCGATGCCACGCAAGTCATGTCATCGCCGCTGTAGAGCGCGAAGTCTTTGGGGGCGCGGGCGATCAGGTCGCAGGCGCGGTCGAGGTTGCCGGTGGCATCCTTGACACCGACGATGCCGGGTACCTGGGCGAGGCGCAGGATCGTGTCGTTGGCCATGTCGGCAACGGTGCGACCCGGTACGTTGTAAAGCAGGACCGGCAGTTCGACGGCTTCGGCGATCGCCTTGAAGTGGCGATAAAGTCCCTCCTGGGTCGGCTTGTTGTAGTACGGAACGACCGAGAGCGCCATGTCGGCGCCGGCCTTCTTCGCGTACTCGGTCAGTTCGATGGCTTCCGATGTCGAGTTGGCGCCGGTACCGGCAATTACGGGAATCCGCCCGGCGGCATGGTCGACCGTGACGCGGATCAGTTCGCAGTGCTCCTCGACATTGACGGTTGGCGATTCGCCGGTGGTGCCGACGATCACGATGGCATCGGTGCCCTCGCGCACATGAAAGTCGACCAGATTGCGCAGCGAGTTCAAATCGAGGCTGCCATCCTCGTGCATGGGCGTGACGATGGCGACAAGGGATCCGGTAATCATGACCTGTTCAGCAAGAAAATAATTTGATGATTGTAACTTAACGCTTCTTGCAGCGGAAAGGCGCTTGGTAACAGATTGTTACCCTCGCGCGATCCAGCGCAGTCTGCGTTGGCCGGAAACCATGCTGCCTTCAGCCAGATGAAGGGCGGGATGACGGTCCGGGCCGGCGCTCTGCAGTTGTCGCACGAACTCGTCGAGGCGCGCCGTCGCTGGTGTTTGCCAGCCCAGTTGGCGCAGGCGGTAGCGCAGCAGGTTCTTCAGGCGCGGCACGGGCATGTCGCGGATTTTGTGCAGTTCCAGGGTGTCGTCAATCGCGGCTAATTGCCAGTCGATCGCTGCCAGTTGGTCGAGCAGGGCATCGGCTTCGGCGAAGTGTTTGGCTGCCTGCGCCAGATTCTTCTCGGCGGCAGGAAAGCGGTTGGCGACTGCGGTCAACACCGAAAGACGCAGGAAATTTCGTGTCAGACCGGTGTCGGCGTTACTTTCGTCGTCCACCCAGGCGAGCGCGTGCTGGTGGGCGTAGGTTTCAATTTCTTCGCGACTGGTGTCAAGCAGAGGGCGCAGGATGCGCAGCTGGCCATGCTGCCGGTCGACCGGAATGCCGGCGGCGCCGGCGATGCCTGATCCGCGCAACAAGTTGAATAGCAGGGTTTCCGCCTGGTCGCCGCGGTGGTGTCCGAGCAGCAGCACGTCGTCGGCGCAGCGCGCAAATACCTCATAGCGTGCCGCACGCGCGGACGCTTCAAGACCAAGGCCGCTGTTGCGGTCGACGGTGACTTGCTCGTGAGTCAACGAGACACCGAGGCGCCGGCAATAGTCGGTGCAGAAACTGGCCCAGTGATCGGCATTCGGCGACAGGCCATGATGAACGTGTATCGCCTGCAGGCGCTCGCCCAGGTCGAGCTCGGCCAGGATATGCAGGAGGACGACCGAGTCGCAGCCACCCGAAAGGCCGACTGTGAACCGCCCGTCAGTTGTTGTGCGGGCCGCGAGAAAGGCGGCGACCCGATCGGCAATCTTATTTGGAAGCTTGTTCCTTGAAGCGGCCATAACCCATGAGCCGCTCATAGCGGGTGGCAAGCAGTTCGCTGGTCGATAGTGTGGAAAGATTCTTGAGCGCATCGTGCAGCGCCTTTTTAAGCGTCTGCGCCATGGCCGCGTGATCGCGGTGGGCGCCGCCCAGTGGTTCGCTGACGATCTTGTCGATCAGCCCGAGCGTCTTAAGGCGCTGCGCCGTGATGCCCATGGTTTCGGCCGCCTCGGGCGCCTTTTCGGCGCTCTTCCACAGGATGGAGGCGCAACCTTCCGGCGAAATCACCGAGTAGGTCGAATATTGCAGCATCTGGACGACGTCGCCGACGGCAATGGCCAGCGCGCCGCCGGAACCGCCCTCGCCGATGATGGTGACGATCACCGGTACCTTCAGTTCGGCCATCACGTAGAGATTGCGGCCGATCGCCTCGGACTGTCCACGCTCCTCGGCGTCGATGCCGGGATAGGCACCGGGCGTGTCGACGAAGGTCATCACCGGCAGGCCGAATTTTTCGGCCAGTTTCATCAGGCGCAAGGCCTTGCGATAGCCTTCCGGACGCGGCATGCCGAAATTGCGCAGGATCTTTTCCTTGGTGTCGCGCCCCTTCTGGTGGCCGATGACCATCACCGGCTGGTCATTGAAGCGGGCCAGCCCGCCGACGATGGCGTGATCGTCGGCAAAGGCACGATCGCCGTGGAGTTCCTCGAAGTCGGTGAAGATCAGCGACAGGTAATCCAGCGTGTACGGCCGTTGCGGGTGGCGCGCTACCTGGGAAATCTGCCATGGTGTCAGCTTGCTATAGATGTCCTTGGTCAGTTGCGCGCTTTTCTTTTGCAGGCGCTCGATTTCTTCGGCGATATCGACAGCGGAATCATCCTGGACAAAACGCAATTCCTCGATCTTGGATTCGAGGTCGGCGATCAACTGTTCGAAGTCGAGGAAGCTGGTTTTCATGGACAACCTGTTTTCTAAAGTGGCGTGTATTTTAACTCAAAGCCCGAAACGGCTGCCTCAATACTCGACCGGTAACGGGTCAAGGCTGCGCCATAAATACCAGGTCGCCACCGAGCGCCAGGGACGCCAGCGTTCGCCGAATTCGGCGAGGGTCTTGCGCGGTTGGCGGGCGCCGCCGAAGTAGCGTTCGCAGACTGCCCGCTGCAGGCCGAGATCGTCGAGCGGGAAGACGTCCGGGCGCAACTGGTTGAAGATCAGGAACATCTCGGCGGTCCAGCGGCCGATGCCGCGCACCTCGGTCAGCGCGGCGATCACCGCTTCGTCGTCGAGTTCGGCCCAGGCTGCCGGAGCGAGCCGGCCGCTGACGAAATGCGCCGCCAGATCGGTCACGTATTCGCGCTTGCGCTGCGACAGGCCACAATTGGCAAGGCCTTCCGGGCCAGCCACCAGCACGGCTTGCGGGGCGACTTCACCGACCGTCGCGACGAAGCGTGCCCAGACCGAATCCGCCGCTTTGACCGAAATCTGCTGGCCGACGATCGAGCGCGCCAGTGTGGCGAACGGGTCGCCGCGCGAGGCCAGCCCCAGCCCGACGTAACGTCCGACCAGTTCGCCCATGCGCTCGTCGCTCGCTGCCAGTTCGGATGAGGCCAGTTGCCAGTAGGAGGGAAGCATTGCGGTCCCGGTTGAAAATTTGGCAAAAATTCGCGGTCGACCGCGCCAGTTGTTGCGGGCGCCGCGGAGTCAGCCGTATTTGCCGCTCAGGAAGGGATTGTGGCGGCGTTCTTCGCCGAGGGTGGACATCGGCCCGTGCCCGGGAATGAATTCGACATCGTCGCCGAGCGGAAACAGTATTTCCTTGATCGAGCGGATCAGCGTGTCGTAGTCGCCGCGCGGAAAGTCGGTGCGGCCGATCGAACCCTGGAACAGCACGTCGCCGACCTGTGCCAGCCGTTCCGCGCGGTTGAAGAAAACGACGTGGCCGGGCGTGTGGCCGGGGCAATGCAGAACCTCGAGTTCGACCTCGCCGAAATGCACCTTGTCGCCGGCTTGCAGCCAGCGGTCCGGTTCGAAACTTTGCACCGGTGGAAAGCCGAACATCGAGCTTTGCCGCGGCATGCCTTCGATCCAGAAACGGTCCTCCTCGTGAGGCCCTTCGATCGGGATGCCGGTTCGTTCGGCCAGTTCGGCGACCCCGCCGGCATGGTCGATATGGCCATGGGTAACGAGAATCTTCGTCGGGATTAGTTGTTCCTGCGCCAGGATTTCGAGGATGCGGTCGATGTCGCCGCCGGGATCGATGATCGCCGCCTGGCGGGTCTTTTCGCACCAGAAAACGGTACAGTTCTGCTCGAAGGGCGTAACGGGAATGATGGTGTAGCGCATGGCGTGCCGCATTAAACTGAGTGGCGGCAATTATCGCACGCTGAGCAATTGCCTAGCCGCAATAGCGGAGGTTGGACCAGTCGAGCAGTAGCTCTGGCATCTGGTAGGAGACGAATATGAGGGCCAGCAGCAGGGTTGCCAGCGCGATGCCGACTCCGGCGAGGAACCAGCGCCAGTTCGGCTTCATGCCGGCACCGCCTGGCGCGCCAGCGGCTTTTCGTTGATCGGCCACGAGCAGAGCGCGGCAACGATCGAGAGGCCGATGGCGATTAGCCAGGCCAGCAGATAGGATCCGGTTTCGTCGAAGATCCGTCCACCCAGCCAGACGCCGAGGAAGGCGCCGAGTTGGTGGCCGAGAAAGACGACGCCGGTCAGCATCGACATGTAGCGCAGGCCGAAGATCTGGGCGATCAGACCGTTGGTCAGCGGCACCGTGCCGAGCCACAGCAGGCCCATCGCGGCGGCGAAAATCCAGACCGTTGCGGTCGACAGCGGAAACAGTAGAAAAATCGCGATCGCTACGGCGCGTAGCGCATAGATGATGGCCAGCAGGTTTTTCTTGCTGTAGCGCCCGCCGCCCCAGCCGAAGAAGAACGAGCCAAAAATATTGAAAAGACCGATCAGTGCCACCGCGGTCATGCCGATATTGGCCGAGAAACCGGCGTCGACGACGAATGATGGTAGGTGCAGCATGATGAACGCGGTCTGGAATCCGCACACGAAATAGCCCCAGAACAGGTAATGAAAGCTCCTTTCGCCGCCCGCTTCGCGCAGTGCCTGGGCGACAGACTGGCCGGTGCCCGCTGACGGCTTGTGCCCGTCGGCCATGGCGTAGGCGAGCGGCGCGATCAGCCCGACACCGGCGGCGAGCAGTACCAGCGCGCTTTGCCAGCCGTAGGTCGAGATCAGCATCTGGCCGACCGGCAGCACGGCAAATTGCCCGAAGGAGCCACCGGCGCTGGCGATGCCGAGCGCCAGGCTGCGCCGTTCCGGCGTCGTGTGGCGGCCGATGACGCCCATGATCACGGCGAAGGTGGTGCCCGAAAGACCAAGGCCGACCAGCACGCCGGCAGAGAGATTGAAGGCGAGCGGTGTGGCGGAGTAGGCCATCAGCACCAGCCCGATGACATAAAGCACGGCGGCGCCGAGCACCGTGCGCCCGACGCCGTGACGGTCGGCGAGCGCCCCGGCGAACGGCGAGCCGAGGCCCCAGATCAGGTTCTGCAGCGCGAAGGCGAAGGAGAAAGTTTCGCGGCTCCAGCCTTGGCTGGCGGTCATCGGCTGCAGGAAGAGACCGCCGGTATGGCGCACGCCCATCGCCAGCGTCAGGATGACGCAGCCAGCCAGCAGGATGACCAGCGGCGTGCGCCAGTTCGTTTGTTTGTTCATGTTTCCCCCGATCCAGCACCTATGAACACGCGCGTCACACCGGGTTCCCGGCGCGGGTTTCGAGGGCTTCCCAGCGTTCGAGCAGCGCCATCAGTTCGTCATCGATCGCCGCCAGGCGCGTGGCAGTCTGCTGCGCGGCATTCGGGTCGCGCTGGTAGAGCGTTGCATCTTCGAGGCGCTGGCCGAGGTCGGCCTGTTCGGCTTCGAGCGCAGCGATTTTTCCGGGCAGGGCTTCGAGTTCGCGCTGCTCCTTCCACGAGAGTTTTTCACCTTTGGCGGTAGAAGGTTCGTTTGCCTTGACTGCCGGTTTGGGCTCGGCCCTGGCCTTCGACGCTTCCTTGGCGACGCTTGCCTTGTACTCGGCCCAGTCGCTGTAGCCGCCAGCGTATTCTTTCCACACACCATCACCCTCGGCGGCGATGGTCTGGGTCACCACGTTGTCAAGGAAAGTCCGGTCATGGCTGACCAGAAACAGCGTCCCCTCGTAGTTGGCGAGCAGTTCTTCGAGCAATTCCAGAGTTTCGATATCGAGGTCGTTGGTCGGTTCGTCGAGTACCAGCACGTTGGCCGGACGGGCGAACAGGCGGGCCAGCAGCAGGCGGTTGCGCTCGCCACCGGACAGTGAGCTGACCGGCGAGCGGGCGCGCTCCGGGGCGAACAGAAAATCTTCGAGATAACTGATGACGTGCTTCTTCGCGCCGCCGATCTCGACATAATCCGAACCCGGAGAAATGACGTCGGCAAGGCTCGAATCGGGATTGAGCTGAGTGCGGAACTGGTCGAAATAGGCAACCTCGATCTTGGTGCCGAGGCGCACGCTGCCTTCGTCCGGTTGCAGTTCACCAAGAATCAGGCGTAGCAGTGTCGTCTTGCCGGCGCCGTTGGGGCCGATGACGCCGATCTTGTCGCCGCGCTGGATACGGATCGAAAAATCACGAACAATTTGCCGTTGACCGAAGGACTTGCCGACATGCTCGAGTTCGGCGACCAGTTTGCCGCTCTTGTCGCCGGCATCGAGTTGCAGGTTGACCTTGCCCATGCGTTCGCGCCGCGCCTGGCGCTCGGCGCGCAGCTTGTCGAGGCGCTGGACGCGGAACACAGCGCGCGTGCGCCGCGCCTCGACGCCCTTGCGGATCCAGACCTCCTCTTCCTTGAGCAACTTGTCGGCCCGTGCGTTGGCCAGCCCTTCTTCGTGCAGCAGCATTTCCTTGCGTTGTTGATATTCGCCATAACTGCCGGGAAAATTCACCAGCTTGCCGCGATCGAGTTCGACGATGCGCGTGCACACGCGATTGAGGAAGGAACGATCGTGGGTGATGAAAAACAGCGTGACACCGGTCTCGATCAGCAGGCTCTCGAGCCATTCGATGGCGGCAATATCGAGGTGGTTGGTCGGCTCGTCGAGCAGCAGCACTTCTGGCGCCACGGCCAGCGCCTGGGCCAGCGCCAGGCGCTTCTTCTGGCCGCCGGAGAGCGTGCCGACACCGGCGTCGGGGTCGAGGCCGAAGCGGTCGATGACCTTTTCCGCCTGCGCCTCGTAGGTCCATGCGCCGCAGGCTTCCATATCGTGCTGCAGGGCTTCCATGCGTGCCAGCAAGGCATCGTGATCGCCGTCGCCCTCGGCCATCCGGTGTGCCACCTCGTGGTAGGCGGCGAGCAGTTGCGAGATTTCGCCCATCCCCGAAATGACCGCCTCGAAGACCGTCGACGCGCTGTCGAAGGGGGGTTCCTGCGGCACATAGCCGACCCGGATGCCAGGCTGGACCCAGACCTCGCCATCGTCGAGCCGGCTTTTCCCGGAACCGGCCGCCAGGGCCGCCAGCAGCGACGACTTGCCGGTGCCGTTGCGGCCGATCAGCGCCACGCGCTCGCCCGGGTCGAGCAGAAAATCGGCATGATCGAGGAGCGGCACATGGCCGTAGGCAAGACAGGCGGCGGAGAGTTTGAGGTAGGGCATGTCGGAAAAATGCAAAATCCCCGGCGACGGGATCGGTGAGCCGACATTCTGGCGGCAGGGCTGGCGTCCCCGAGTGGAATCGAACCACTAATCTTCCCTTAGGAGGGGAAAGTTATATCCATTTAACTACGGAGACGCGGAACGCGAGATTGTACCCGAGCAGAAAGAAGTTCTCCTGCGGTAAGCCGGCAAAGTAAATCCAAAATAAATCCAAAGTAAATCATATCCAGCGTTTTTCCGGCAAACGACTCATGCGATCAGTGGGTATTGTAAAATTGAATGTGAGTTGCCGGGGCGTGCCTGCAACCCCTCTGTAACTTGAGCCAGGAGGGATGTGCGTGAAGTTTCGATTTGTCGAACAGGGAGCCGGACAATGAATACAAGCTACGAAACCGTCCAGCCTTCACGCGCGGAAGTCGACGCGCTTGCCGGGCCGGTCGTCATCGAATTCGGGACATCCTGGTGCGCTCATTGCATGGCGGCGCAGCCATTGATCGAAAAGGCATTTGCCGATTTACCGGCCTTGCGCCACCTCAAGATCGAGGATGGCCCTGGGCGTCCGCTGGGTCGCTCATTTCGCGTCAAGTTGTGGCCGACGCTGGTTTTCATGGCGGACGGACAGGAAGTGGCGCGTCTGGTGCGGCCGGAGAATGCCGGAGAAATCAGTAATGCTTTACGCCAGATTGCCAAACCGTGATCGTGTTCGTCGTACTGGATCTTTGCGAGGCCTGAAACCCATGTCGCGGAAAAATCGCCATGTCTGAACAGACCCAACTGATTACGCTGTCGCGTGCCGCCCGCCTGATTGGGGTGATTCGCAGCGAGTTGCAAAAAAAAATTCGGCAAGGTGATTTGCAGGCTTTCGACGGCATGGTCAACATTGATGACTTGATGAAGGCCTATCCCAAAGCCCAGCTCGAAGACGATGTCGAGTTCCGGCGGGTGTCGCAGATCAAGGAAAAGGCCTTCGGCAAGCGTATCTTCGAGCGCGCCATGCAGGACGTGGATACGCTGGCGACGCGGGTTACTGAATTGAGCAAGGAATTGGCGATCAGCCAGATTCAGATCCAGCAGTTCAAACGGCTGATCGACCGTCTCCGCGACAAATTGCAGGGGATCAGCATGCGTTCGGATGTTGGTGGCAAGAGTGTGGCAGATGGCCTGCTTGAGTGGCTTGAGAACGAGGTCAGGGCTGCATTGGAGCCTGATTACCTCAATCCGCTGGCGGTGCGGGATAACCTGTTGCGCGTGATGGCAGCGCATGTCAGGGTGTTGCCCAGCGGCCACGATTTCTTTGTCGAGGGTTCCGATACGCTGCTTGAAGGGGCCTTGCGTTCCGGTGTGCCGCTCAACTATGGCTGTAGCGGTGGCAATTGTGGCCTGTGCAAGGCAAAAATTGTTTCCGGGCAGATCAAGAAGACGCGCTTCCATGATTACCCATTGAGCGAGGCAGAAAAAATCCAGGGCTATGCGTTGCTCTGCTCCAATACGGCGGTGACCGATGTTGAAATCGAGGCGTCGGTGGCGGGCGGGGTACAGGACATCCCTTTCCAGGAAATCTCCGCCAAGGTGAAATCGATCACCTTCATCAAACCGGACGTGGCCTTGTTGCTGTTGCAGACGCCGCGCTCGAAGCGCTTGCGTTTCCTGGCCGGGCAATATGTGACCTTGAAGCTGGGCAAGTCATTCACGGCCGAACTGCCGATCGCCAGTTGTCCGTGCGACGAACGCACCGTACTGTTTCATCTGCGTCGGCGGCCCGGCAACCTGTTTTCCGATTACCTCTTCGAACGTCTCAAGACTAATGAGGTGGTCGAAATCGAAGGCCCCGAGGGTGAGTTCATCCTGCAGGACAAGGTCACGCGCCCGCTTTACTTCTTCGCTTTCGACATGGGGTTTGGACCGATCAAGAGCCTGATGAAGCATGCCATGTCGCTGGAACACGAGCATGAAATCAATCTTTACTGGATCGGGTCGACTGAAAGCAGTATTTATCTGCCCAACATGCCCCGTGCCTGGGCCGATGCGCTGGACAACTTTCATTACACGAGACTAATCGCCGGCTACGACCTGGCGCACCTGACGCAGTTGCGCGAAGAAGCCTTGCTGGCGATGCTCAAGGGCATCATCAACGGGCATCCCGAGATGAGCGACGGCGATATTTATATTGCCGGGCCGGAATTGGTCAGTCGGGTCAGCGAACGATTCTTCCTTGACCTGGGCTTGCCCAAGACGCGCGTCTTCCTGACCTACAAAAGCTTGTAGCGGCTCGGCAGTTGCCGTGTTCAGGAATGGGGCTGGGCCGTGATCATGTTCAGCTTGGCGAAGGCGAACAATTCCAGGCGGCTGGAAATTCCCAGTTTGGCGTAGATCGAACTCAGGTGGTTGCGCAGCGTGTTTTCGCTGATGTTCAGCCGTTCGGCGATCATCTTGCTGCTTGCAGCAGCGTCCCGGCTGATCTCTGACACCGTCTGCCGCTCGCGTCGGGTCAGGCTGGCGACCCGCTGTTGGGCTGGCGTTTCAGACTCGGGCTTGGTCCGTTGGGAAAGGTGAAGAAAAATCCGGCTGGTGGCGGCGCGGTCGATCCAGAATTCGCCTTCGTGAACTTTTTCGATTGCCTTGACCAAGGAGTCGACCGGCTCGCTCTTGGCGACGACCCCGCGGGCACCGGCCAGGATCGCGCTGTCGAGTAGCGAAACATCGCGCGAGCCAGTCAGTGCCAGCACGCGGGCCGGTGAGATCGTCGACAATTCGGCAATTGAATCGACCCGGATGTTGCCATCGAGATCAATCAGGATGACATTGACCGGGGTTTCATAAATGATTTCGGTAGCTCCGGCGGTATCGAATGCCGAGCCTGCCAGTTCCATCCGCGGATTTTGGCTTTCTACCAGTTTTTCGAGTCCCCATGAAACGATCTGAAGATCATTGACCAGCATGACGCGTATCGGGTGCGATTGAGAAGTTTTCATGGAGAGGTATGACGTGGGAGGTTCAGTACAAAATTAGTACAGAAATACTACATGAATTTTTTAATTTATAGTACCTGATACTAGATTTATTTTCGGGGTTTCTGGCTATTGCTCCTGATCCGCTGGTCAGGAGTTAATATTTCCGCCTGAGCGGGCGATGTGGCGGATCTTTAGTGGTTTTGAGGAGATGTGATGGAGATCAAGGGCAAGGTTTTTCTGGTGACTGGTGCTGGCTCCGGCCTTGGGGCGGCAACTGCGCGGATGCTGGCTGAAGCCGGCGCCAAAGTTATTCTGGCCGACGTCAGCCGCGCTGCGGGTGATCGGCTGGTAGCGGAGATTGGTGAGCATGCGCGTTTCGTCGAAACCGACGTGACCAGCGAGAGCGCTGCGGTCAACGCCGTAAATATGGCAATTTCTGCCTTTGGTGGCCTGCATGGACTGGTCAATTGCGCCGGCGTGGCGCCGGCAGAGAAGGTGGTCGGCCGCGACGGGCCACACCAACTGGAGAGCTTTGCGCGGACGATCAACATCAATCTGGTTGGTACCTTCAACATGATCCGGCTGGCTGCTGCGGCAATGCAGAAAGGCGATCCGGATGCTGGCGGCGAGCGGGGCGTCATCGTCAATACAGCGAGCGTCGCGGCTTTCGAGGGGCAGCTCGGACAGGCGGCCTACGCTGCCTCGAAAGGCGGGATCGTCGCGCTGACGCTGCCGGTGGCGCGCGAACTCGCGAAAAGCGGGATCCGCTGCGTGACCATCGCGCCTGGCATCATGGAAACGCCGATGCTGATGGGCATGCCGGCCGAGGTTCAGGAGTCGCTCGGCAAGATGGTGCCGTTTCCGTCGCGCATGGGCAAACCAGCGGAGTTCGCCGGGCTGGTCAGGCATGTCATCGAGAATACCTATCTCAATGGCGAGGTCATCCGCTTGGATGGCGCCATCCGCATGGGTGTCAAATAATTTATACTTCGCCCCCACCCTAGACCAGAAAGGCGCTGCGGCGCCTTTTCTCATTTGCATGCCTGAAGCGTCCTGTTATCACTGTGGTCTGCCGATTCCTGATGATGTCGAGTTGTCCGTCGTCATCAGCGGCAAAGCGCGCGAGATGTGCTGCTACGGTTGTCAGGCGGTGGCCGAGTCGATCGTCGCCAACGGACTTGAAGATTACTATCGCAGCCGCGATGCACTGCCCGAATCGCCACGTGAGGCGATGCCGGCCATCCTCGAGCAACTGGCGTTGTACGACCATGCGGATTTCCAGAAAAGTTTTGTCAAGTCGCTCGGACCGACCGAGCGCGAGGCCTCGCTGCTGTTGGAAGGGATTACCTGCGCCGCGTGCATCTGGCTCAACGAGCAGCATGTCGGCAAGTTGCCGGGCGTGATCGCGGTCGATATCAACTATGCGACGCGGCGTGCCCGGGTGCGTTGGGACGAGTCGCAGGTCAAGTTGTCCGATATTCTCGGCGCCATCGCCGCCATCGGTTACCGCGCCTATCCTTACGATGCCGCTAGGAATGAGGAGATTTCGCGCAGGGAGCGGCGTGCAGCGCTTTGGCGGTTGTGGGTCGCCGGCTTCGGCATGATGCAGGTGATGATGTACGCCATTCCGGTCTACATGGCCGATGGCGACATGAGTGCCGATATCGAAAGCCTGATGCGCTGGGCCAGCCTGTTGCTGACGCTGCCGGTGGTTTTCTATTCGGCCGCACCGTTTTTTCGCAATGCCTGGCGCGACCTGAAACTGCGTCGCGTCGGTATGGACGTACCGGTGGCGATCGGCGTCGGCGTCGCCTTTGTGGCAAGTGTGTGGGGAACCTTGACGCAGCACGGCGAGGTTTATTTCGATTCGGTCACGATGTTCGTCTTTTTCCTGCTTGGTGGCCGTTTTCTCGAAATGACGGCACGCCAGAAGGCAGTCAGCGTCACCGAAGCGCTGGCTAAACTGCTGCCGGCCTTCGCGCAAATAATGCCCAATTTCCCGGTCGACCGTAGCACCGAGCAGTGCGTGGTTGCCGATCTCAAGCCTGGCGACATGGTGCTGGTGCGGCCCGGCGATATCATTCCGGCCGATGGCGCCGTCGTCGAAGGTGTCAGTTCAGCCAACGAGGCATTGCTGACAGGCGAGAGCCGGTTGGTCCACAAAACACCCGGAATGGCGGTCACCGGCGGTTCGGTGAATGCGGAAAGTCCGCTGGTCGTGCGCATCGAGCAGGTGGGCGAGGGAACGCGGCTGTCGGCGATCATCCATCTGATGGAGCGCGCCGCTGCCGAAAAGCCGCGCATCGTCGAACTCGCCGATCGCATCGCCAGCTATTTCGTCGCTGCGCTGCTGCTGGTCGCGGTCTTCGTGGCGGTCGGCTGGTATTTGGTCGACCCCTCTCGAGCCCTCTGGATCACCGTTTCAGTACTGGTCGTCACCTGTCCGTGTGCACTCTCGCTGGCCACGCCGATCGCGCTGACGGTGGCAGCCGGGGCTTTGGCCAAGGATGGTCTGCTGGTAACGCGCGGCCATGCCATCGAAACGCTGGCGCGGGCGACCCATTTTGTTTTCGACAAAACCGGCACGCTGACCAGCGGCCGGATGCGCCTCGTCGATCTGCTGCCGACCGGCGCGCTTTCCCGCGACGACTGTCTCCTCATTGCAGCAGCGCTCGAGCAGGCTTCCGAGCATCCGGTCGCCCTGGCCTTGCGTGTCGCCGCCGAGGGAATCGAACTGCCGGTTGCCGGCAATGCTTTGGGCGAGCCAGGGCAGGGCATTGAGGGCGAGATTTCCGGTAGTCGCTACCGAATCGGTCGCCCCGGCTATGCCTTGGGGCTGGCAACTGTCGGTGCGCCAGAGACTGCCGATGCTTGGCTGGAAAGCGGCGATACCGTGGTGATTCTGGGTGACGCTACAGGCTGCCTCGGGTTGTTCAGGTTCGCCGATGAGTTGCGCCCCGAGGCGCGTCCGCTGATCGAAGCATTGCAGACCGCTGGTCGGCAGGTCGTCCTGCTGACCGGCGATGCGCCTGCGGTCGCGCAAGGCGTTGCGGCGAAGCTTGGCATTGCCGATGTGCGAGCCGGCGTGACGCCGCAGGGCAAGCACGATTGCGTGCGTGCCCTGCAGGCAGGTGGCGCTGTGGTCGCGATGATTGGTGACGGGGTTAACGATGCACCGGTCCTTGCGCAGGCTCAGGTTTCAGTTGCCATGGGCGGCGGCGCGCAACTGGCGCGAACCCAGGCGGACTTCATCCTGCTTTCCGAAAATCTCGATCACCTGCGCCGTGGCCTGTTGCGTGGCCAGAAGACGCTGCGGATCATTCGCCAGAACCTGTGGTGGTCTTTTGCCTATAATTTCGTTGCCTTACCGCTGGCGATTGCCGGCTTTGTGACACCCTGGCTGGCCGGGATCGGCATGTCGGCCAGTTCGCTGCTGGTCGTTCTCAACTCACTGCGCATACAGCGCCTGGAGGCGGATTGATGGATAGTCTTTACCTGCTCATTCCGTTGTCGGTGCTTCTGGTCTTCGTCATTGCCATTGTTTTCTGGTGGTCGGTCAAGAGCGGCCAGTTCGACGATCTCGAGGGCCCTGGTTTCAAGATACTGATGGATGACGATGGTCCTGATATCCCGACCGCCGGGGCAGTGAAGAAGGAAGATTCCGAAAAAGTTTGACTTGGGTCAATGCCTGATTCGGGAGGCCTGCGGAAAATACAAATTGTGTGAAGCGATCCTTCATGGTGATTCTCTGTTGGGGTTGGGGTGCGTTGCGACGCACCCTTTTTTTGTCTACGCGATCCGAACATGCCAAAACTACATACTTTGACCTAGTGTAATGTAGATAATCAGTAGGTTGATCTAGGTCAAATCTCTGTTTGTGTTCTAGAATAACATCCGCTTTTATGCGCCACCTTGGGTTACGGGGGGTGGTCATTCAGTCTTTTCATTAACGAGAGGTGGGTTCATGTCTGGATCGCAAACCACATATAACGATAAGGTCGTCCGGCAGTTCGCCGTCATGACCGTCATCTGGGGCATTGTTGGCATGCTGGTCGGTGTCATCATTGCTGCTCAGCTGGTCTGGCCGGAGCTTAATTTGGGCTTCCTGCATTTTGGCCGGCTGCGTCCGCTGCACACCAACGCGGTCATCTTCGCGTTTGGCGGCTGCGCCCTGTTCGCAACTTCCTATTGGACGGTTCAACGTACCAGTCATGCCCGGCTTTGGGGCGGTCCGCTGGTGCCCTTTACCTTCTGGGGCTGGCAGATCGTCATTCTGTTGGCAGCGATCACTTTGCCGTTAGGGATCACCCAAGGCAAGGAGTACGCGGAACTCGAATGGCCGATCGACATTCTGATCACGCTGGTCTGGGTTTCCTACGCACTGGTCTTCTTCGGCACCATCGCCAAGCGCACTGTTTCGCACATTTATGTGGCGAACTGGTTCTTCGGTGCTTTCATCATCGCCGTCGCCCTGCTGCATATCGTAAATAGCATGGCAGTGCCAGTTTCTCTGGCCAAGTCCTACTCAGCCTATTCCGGTGTTCAGGATGCGATGATTCAATGGTGGTACGGCCACAATGCGGTTGGTTTCTTTCTGACTGCCGGCTTCCTCGGCATGATGTACTACTTCGTGCCGAAGGCCGCTGGACGCCCGGTCTATTCCTACCGCCTGTCCGTGGTGCACTTCTGGGCCCTGATCTTTACCTACATGTGGGCAGGCCCGCACCATCTGCACTACACAGCGCTGCCTGACTGGACGCAATCGGTTGGCATGGTTTTCTCGCTGATTCTGCTCGCGCCTTCCTGGGGTGGCATGATCAACGGCATCATGACCCTGTCGGGTGCCTGGCACAAACTGCGTGATGATCCCATCCTGAAATTCTTGATTACTTCGC
>ENA-UOWG01000875-UOWG01000875.1-activated-sludge-metagenome-genome-assembly--contig:-NODE-875-length-34381-cov-5.014042_pt1 | contig 34381 bp, 33 predicted proteins | sample MGYA00238147_ERZ761563 | MGnify/ENA primary metagenome ERZ761563 (study PRJEB28884, sample SAMN05720216) | anaerobic digester metagenome | isolation source: active sludge of municipal... | reverse complement strand
AACTCCTGGCCTCTGCAATGCGAATGCAGCGCTCTACCAGCTGAGCTACAGGCCCCCGATTTTGAGCAAAAAATTAGAAAGCAGGACGCGTATTATACACAATCTTCGATGATTGTCTTCAAAACATTGAACACTTTTTGCTGGTCGATTTCATTGAAGATCTCGTGATAAAAACCTTCGAAAACAAACCGCTCCTTGCGCGGCGCCACTAACCGATCGAAGAACTTGCGCGATGCCACGGGGTCCACCACCCGCTCATCCCCCGCCGAAAGCATCGCGACCGGAAAAGGCACCGAAAGGATCGGCCGTTTGCGCAGATCCTCGATCGAACGCATGATCTCGCCCGCAAGGCGGGCGGAGATAAAGCGAAGGATCAACGGATCTTGAGTGTGGGTCGCGATCTCATCGGGTTGATGGGTTAACGTTTTGACGCGGACAGGATTCCAGAAAATAAATCGCGGAATGAACACAGCGAAAAACCAGTTCAGGATCCTAGCGAGCCACTCCGTCCGGAAATTAAAAAACGGCGCCGAAAGGACCAGCATGCGGACCGGTTCCGGATTCTTGAGAGCCCAATGGACCGCCACGAGACCCCCCATGCTGTGACCAAAAAGAATGAATTGCTTGGGAATGCCGTGCTTGACGCGAAGATGCTCGACAAAAGCCGAAATGTCGCGGAAATAGTCCTCAAAATGATGGATATCCCCGCGGGCGCCCTCGGAACGCCCCATGCCGCGAAAATCCATGATCGCCATTTGCGCCGGAAGGCCTTTTAAACGTTCCGAGAATTTTTGGTACCGCTCGGAATGCTCGCCATAACCGTGCAACAGGATCATCGTATGCTTGGCGCCGGGAGCAGCGAAGAACCGGTAAAAAATCCTGGTCCCGTCCCAGCTTTTAAAATAGTCCTGCGTCCAACCTTTGACGGCGGGATAGAACGAACGTGTCCCGGCTTTCCCGGAAAAGATCTGTCCGGACCCCTGATTGTCTTTTGAGCTCTGAAATGGCATGTTTTTAAAAATCCAGGTAATTAACGAGAGGTGCCGGACTTTTGGCGGACTTCCCACGCTTGATCGGTCTGCCGGTAAAGTTCGTCGATCTCTTTCTGATATTCTTTCATCACGATGCGGCGCTTGATCTTCAAGGTCGGCGTCATCTCTCCGGCCGCGAGCGTGAATTCTTTGGGAAGCAACATGAACGCCTTGACCGTTTCATAGCTGGCCAAACCCTCCATTTTTTGACTAAGCCGCTCCGAGATCCATGCCCGGATCTCGGGACATCCCAGCATCTTTTCGTACGTCATGTCCCCAAGTTGATGTTCTTGAGCATAGCGAAGCACTTCCTGCTGCTGGGGCACAAGCAAAGCGCAGAGATACGGCCGCTTATCACCGAGAACGATGGCCTGAACAAAAAGATTGTCCTGCAAGATGCGGCTTTCGATATTTTGCGGCGAGACGTTCTTGCCGCCCGCCGTCACGATCATATCTTTTTTTCTGTCCGTGATATGCAAAAACCCCTCATCGTCGAAGCGGCCGATATCGCCCGTGTGGAACCAGCCGTCTTTGATGCATTCCGAGGTCGCCTGCGGATTCCTGTAATACCCCTTCATCACGCAGGGACCGGATGTCAGGATCTCGCCGTCTTCGGCGATCTTCACGCGGATTCCGGCGATGGGCTTTCCTACCGTTCCGAATTTGAAATCATCCAGCGCGTTCACCGCGATCACAGGCGATGTCTCCGTCAGACCGTAACCTTCAAGGATCATGATGTCGGCGGCGTAAAAAAAGCGGGCCAGGTCTTTGGAAAGCGGCGCCCCGCCGGAGATAAAGAAGCGGATCCTTCCGCCCATCGCCCGCTTGATCTTTTTAAAAACGATCGCCTTGGCGATGCTGTTATAAAAAGCGAGCCAAAGGGGGATTTTTTGTTTCCGGATCTTCATTTGCGCCGTCCTCATCCCAACCCGGACTCCCCAGTGAAAAAGTTTTTGCTTCCAAGCCGGCGCCTTGGCGACTTCTTCAAAAATGCGGCTGTAAGTCTTCTCATAGAACCGGGGGACCGCGACCACAATGGTCGGACGGACTTTCCGGATATCCTCCCCGACCGACATCAGACTTTCGGCGTAGGCGATCGAAACTCCGTAGGCAGCCTGGTAATAATACCCCGCTAATCGCTCAAAAACATGGCTTAAGGGAAGAAATGACAGCACGGAATCCCGGTCGTCGATCTGGATGCGCTGAAAGGAGCCCTGATAATTCGCGATGAAATTGCGGTGCGTCAGCATGACCCCCTTCGGCGCCCCGGTGGTCCCTGAGGTATAAATAATAGTCGCAAGATCATCGGGGCTGACGTTCTTAACGCATTGCTCATAAAGACCAGGGTGACTTGACTCGTAAGACCGTCCCCCGTCGCGGAATTTTTCCAGACCCGGAACATTGGCAAAACCACCGCGATCGAACATGATGATCCCGGCCGGAAGGAACCGGGAGCGAAAACCCTCGATCTTGCGATACTGTTCTTGGGAAGAGACGAATAGGGCCTTCAAGTCCGAATGTTCGATGATATGGCGGGTGTCTTCAAGGGAGGCGGTCGGGTAGATCGGAACGGTCACGGCGCCCAAGCTTAAGATCCCCAGGTCCGCAAATGTCCATTCGGGCCTGTTCTCCGAAAGAATACCGACATGATCCCCTTTGCGGATCCCGAGAGCATGGAGCGCGAGGGCTACTTCCTTCGCGATTACCATCCATTCCTGCCAGTTATAGGAGCCGGCATACCCGCCTTCAACCTTATAGAAAAGGGCTTTCTTGGAGCCGAAAAAACGGGCGCGATCCTGAAAAACCTGGATCAAATTACCATTTTCTTCAACACAATCGGGAGGAAATTCGGAACGCTTGGTGGCCATAGGCCGTTTCTCAGGAAGCGGAAGTTTTCGCTTTTTCGGCGGAATTTTCTGTTTTGGCGGGCATTCCTTCAAGTTCACTGATCATCTGGGCGTTCCGCTGGGTCTCTTCGTGGATGATCCTCAATTTTTCCTGCGCCAGAAGAGCGCTCTTGGTCGGGGCTTTCTGGCTGGAGACCTGCTTCTGGGACGTCTCAAGCTCATTTAAGATCTTCTGATGAATGCGCGCCTGCTCCTGAACGCGCTGAAGCTGGGAGGACCGCCCGCTTTGCACGCTCTGGATTTTTTTGTTCAACTCCAGGATCTTCTGGATCTCCTGACGGATCTGCGGTACCGAGGTGCGGGGTTTGGGCGGAGGCGGTACATAACCCGGTTTTACAGTAGAAACTTTGGAGGATTTCCCTTCGGGCTTTGCGGCGAACATTTGGGTTGCGCCGGCGCCCGCAGTCGCGACGCTTTTAACCCTTTCGGCCATCAATTCCTTGCCGGTCTTGCGGCCGAAGAATTTCACGATCTGATCGCCCACGGCTTGCGGGGTAGCCACGGCGGCAAGTGCGCTTTGGGTTTTGGATCCCTTTGAAGCCGGAGAAGATTCCTTAGCGGCGCCGGGTTCCTGCGGACTGGAAACTCCCAAATGAAGCATGCACAGCACAAGGACCCCAATGCTCAATTTACGCATGATACCCTTTCTTCTTTCAGTGGGCCGTATTCGAATTTTGAGGGTTCATTATAGCTTAATTTATTATCGAAAAAATCTGTTTTTTCTTGAGAATTCCGCTTATATCACCTTCGTTCAAAAATAAGGGCGCTTCCCTGCCCGCCGCCCACGCATAAAGCCGCAAGGCCGAGCGAGGAACCGCGGCGTTTCATTTCGTGTAACAGCGTCACAGCGATCCTTGCTCCTGTCGCTCCTACGGGATGTCCGAGGGCGATCGCGCCGCCGTTCACGTTAACGATCCCCCGGTCGATCGCAAGCGATCTCTCGACCGCTAAATACTGAGCGGCAAAGGCTTCATTGATCTCGGCTAGCTTGATGTCTTTCAAGTTGAGTTTCGCTTTTTGAAGCGCTTTTTCAGTCGCAGGGACCGGCCCGATCCCCATTCGGCGAGGTTCGACCCCCGAAAAAGCCCAGCTTCGAACTATCGCAAGGACCGGCAGGCCAAGATCCTTCGCTTTCTCGCGATGCGTCACAATGAGCGCGGCCGCTCCGTCCGAGATCGAGCAGGCATTGCCGGCCGTCACGGTTCCTTGCTCCTTAAAAGCGGGGGGATATCCCTGAAGTTCTTTCAGAGTTAAAGAAGGGTTTGGACCTTCATCCTCGATAAAAGGGGGCGGCATTTTATCCCGTTTTGATCTTGGAGGAAGCGTTACCGGAATGATCTCATCTTTGAATTTCCCGGACTTCCCGGCCTGGACGGCTTTTTGGTGCGAACTTAGCGCAAATTCATCCTGCTCCGCGCGTCCGACCTTGAATTCCTGCGCCAATACCTCCGCCGTTTCCCCCATCATCATTCCCGACACGGGGTCGCGCAGGCCTTCCCAGAGCGCATCGATCATATGGGAATCACGGAGTCTTTTGCCGAACCGGAGATCGCGATTCACAAAAGGGGCTGAGGACATCACCTCCACGCCGCCGGCGATCACGAGATCGGCCGCCCCTGTTTCGATCATTTGAGCCGCGCTCACGATCGCCTGACTTCCGGAAGCGCAGTTTCGGTCGACTGTAAAGGCCGGGACATGCGGAGGGATACCCGCCATCAGGGCGATGACGCGAGCGACATTATGCGCGTCGGATTGCTGGCCCACGCAGCCAAAAATAACTTCATCCACCGCTTCGGGCGATAATCCCGTACGCTCTAAAAGCCCCCGAAGCACGACCTCGCCGAGCTTCTGGTTCGTGAGGTCTTTTAGCGCCCCGCCTAGCTTTGCCTGCGCCGTGCGAACAGCGCCTGCGATCACCACATCTCTCATAGAGAAGTCTCCGATGGAATAAGAACGATCAGCGGGGGTTATTCTAGCAGAAGCTGGCGTATATCCGCCAGCTGTTCACGGGCCTTTTTCATGCCTTCCGTGATGAACTTGTCAGCCGAAAAAAATTCGATCCAGTGAGCGTCCGGCACGGAAGCGTGGATAAAAATATCGGCCTCGCTTCCTTCCATCCGCGCGATCTCAAATTCGGTGAACATGATGGTATTCATGAGGGCATTGAAGATATTCGAAGTATAGCGCCGCTGGATCCTGTCCTTCGTTTTCATCCACATGCGCTTCCAATATCCTTTTTGCTGGAAATTCTGGTGAAAGGCCTTGCGGCGGAGCTCGTTGCGTTCGATCAGGTCTTTGGGAGCCGGCAGCACATTGACCGCGATGATCTTGCGCACCCCCATGTTCGAGAGGATCTTGACGGGCAACGGGTCCACGATCCCGCCATCGATGAGATAACTTCCCTTGTAGGGATAAGGCCTGAAAAAACCGGGAATGGAGATCGAGGCGCGGATCGCATTGATCACATTGCCGGATTCCAGCACGACTTCTTCGGAGGTCAGCAGATTGGCCGCCACCATTTTGACCGGGATCTTCAGGTCCTGAAAAGTCATGTCCTTAAGATGGGCGGATAGAAAACGCCCGATCTGGTCCCCTTTAAAAAACCCCCGGTGGATCGCCGAGATATCCCGGAACCCGAGCAGCTTGAAGAACGCGTTGTTCTTTTCAACCGACTTGGCGATCTTTTCGATCTCATAAGAATTGTAGCCCGCGGCCCAAAGCGCGCCGAGCAGGGCGCCGATGCTGGAGCCCGCGATGATATCGACGGGGATCTTTTCCTGCTCGAGGACCCGGAGAACGCCGATATGCGCAAGGCCGTACGCAGCGCCGCTTCCGAGCGCTAGGCCGACAAGCCGCTCCGACCACTCCTTAGCGAGAAAAGTAAGTGTTTTCTCATATTGGTAGCGCTGGTATTGAAGAGAGGGTAATGTGGAAAAAAGCTGAAGTTCCGCCGCTGATTCCGCAGGGATCTCTTTGCCTTCCTGGGACGGCAGGATGATCTTGATCTCATTGCGGTTAAATCCGAAATCCTGGCAAAGCTCGGCGACTTTCTTGGCAGCGAAAGTAAAAACATCGGCGCGCTTTTCGGCCCAAAGATAAACGCGGTCCGAGTAATTAAGCGCTTTGACGGCCACGGGGGTATTCCGGTCCGGCAGCGCGATCACGAGATAGTCGTAGCGGTAGGTCAGAAGGGTTAAAAGCGCCGTGAACTTCGTCTCCTCCTCGTCCAGGGCGGCATTCACGGGAAAGGACAGAAAATCGAAATTTTGATCGTCCGTCTGGATGGCCTTCTGGACGGCCGATTCGCTCGAGGGGTCCATGGTCTTGAGATCAAAACCCGCAATATCGCCTCGACGGAATTCCGCCGGCAAAAGACTTTTGATCTTCCCGGAGAGGTCCATCAAAAGCACTTTGCTTTGGGTTTCCTTCCGGAGGGCTTTGATAAAGTCCGTGAGAAAACGGGCCATCCCCTCTGACGAAGCCGCAAAATAAAATGAGGCGATGCGGACCTCGCGCCGGTGCTGGCTGTAGCCGAGCTCCTCACGCGTCAGATGCCGTCCGAGCGAACGGCTCAGGTGGAGGGCCAGCGTCGGGATCTGATGAAGAAGTTTCTGGAAATCCTCGGCGCCTATCTTGAGCGCGACGGCGTCCGTTTTGGCCTCGACCGAGGCGCTGTGGACGCTGCCTGTCAAAAGCGAGGTTTCTCCGAAATGTTCGCCACGGTAAAAATAAAGGAGTGTGGATTCTTTGTCGGGCCCTCTGGCGCGGGTAAAGAGGCGGAAGCGGCCGGAAATAATGATGTAAAAAGCGTCAGGAACCGCCCCTTCCTCATAGACGATATCGCCCCGCTTGAAGCCGACAAGACGAGAATGCTGCTCGATCAGCGCCTGCTCCTCGGAGGTCAGGGACGAAAAAAGCGGGATCGGGTCCAGAAGACGGGTTTCCTTGGATTCGGGCTTGTTCTTTTTCCAGAATGAGAAAAAATTCATCATGCCTAGTCTCGATCCTGACTTTTATTTTCTTTTCCAATAGGGTAGTTAGAATCGCCCCAATTTCCACTTCGTGGAAATTGAATAGCATTGGGACGATTTTCGTTACACTGAAGGTCGCTAGGGCCAGGCCCATTGACCTTTGAATCTTCTAAAAGAGAATCAGCTACGGAAGGATTATCGGCAGGAAATGCAGGAGACCTTATAGGGCGAGCCGGCAAGAAAAAGGGGCGCTCAAAGCGCCCCTGGGAACACCATTTTCCGAAAAGATTGAAGCGAGAACGACCGCAACACCGCGGCGAAAGCCACGCAAGAATGACGAAACGAAGCGCCTTAAGCGCTTCGCATTACCACTCCTGTACGCTCTCCGGGTCTGCGTAATCATTGACTTTAGTTTCAAGCCAGTGATTGTAAGCGTAATCCAGCACGCGGAATTTATCGACCGGATCCATATTCATCAGCCGGACCCCTTGGTCAAAACCCTGGTCCTTGCCTTCGGAAGGCCGCGACCACATGACCACGCCGGAACTGTAGATGGGTTTTGGATCATCGGGGATCGTGATCTCCAGATCAAGCTGCGCCCCTTCCTGGAGAGACTTATCCGAGTTGATCTTCAGCCCTTCCCGGCAAAGATCCCGGCTCAACCCGATCCCTTTGACCGAGGTCGATTCCGTGCCCGTGAACTTTACGCTCATATAAGCGTCAAAGCGCTTGAACCTGCGCTTATCTCGTTCCATTGCTTCCCCCTTTTTTTAGCTTCAACAATTACTGAAAAAAATCCGACTTTGTTTCTTTGTTACATTGAATTTTATCGACTTCCCCACTCATTTCATTTACAGCAAAACCGCTTTTTCTTGAAAAAAACCTAACACATCGTTGGCTACTTGACAAGGGAACGGCACGATTTTTTTGAAAAAATAATATTAAAAAATTTAAAGGAAAAGGGGTTTTTTTGCGGCAGAAAAACGGATCCTGGAGATGTTGTAACCTATTGCAATAGAATAGGTTAGCGAAAGTTGACGAACTGAACGGGGATCGTAAGGGGGGCGGCGCGGAGGTTCTGGATAACGGCTTGGAGGTCGTCCTTGCTCTTGGAAGTTACCCGGATCTCATCGCCCTGGATCGAGGCCTGGACTTTGACCGGGAGGTCTTTGATGATCTTGACAATCTCTTTGGCCTTTTCCTGCGGGATCCCCTGGACCAAGGTCACTTCCTGGCGGAGACATCCTTCGAAGGCCTGCTCGGGGGTTTTGAACTCGAGGGCCTTTTGCGAGATCTTACGGCTCGCCATTCGGGTCTTCAAAATATCCTGGAGGTTCCGCAATTTCATATCATCATCGGCGATGATGCGGATCTTCTTTTCTTCCTTTAGGAATTCCAGCGAGCTCTTGCTCCCTTTGAAATCAAAACGGTTCTGGAGCTCCTTTTTCGCCTGATTGACAGCATTGTCGATCTCTTGTAGATCGAGCTGGGAAACAATATCAAAGGAAGGTTGCTGGGCCATCGCGGAAAAGTCAGGTTTTTTGGGAAAGGGGCGTCAGAAAGGACTGAAGCCGCTTCCGGGAGAACTCGTCCATATCCAAAAATTCAAGGCCGGTATCAAAGTTCTTTTTGGAGGATTTCCGGTCCTGGCTGGGGATCACCCAGACGCAGCGCCCGGTGCATTGGACCGGAGGTTCGCCGTCCTTCAGCTCCAGCCCTATTTTGCAACGGTCAAACCGTTCAAGGGCTTCCGGTAGCATGACTGAAACGCCGCCCATCCCGACATCTTCAGTGCTGGCGGTAAAGGTTTTTTGTTTGCCGACCGGCTGGATCTTGACCTCGCAAGTCAGATGCAGACGCGCAAATTTTCGTTTATTGAAACCGTCCCACAAAGAGTTCATGACGGCGTGGACCTCACAAAGGCATCCTGGAAGGGTCTGGCGATCTCTTTGGCGCGGAATTTCAAAAGCTCCGCTTGAGCCATCGCTTCGGTGCGAAAACCCCCGATGTAGACAACATAATAAACCCGTCCGCTGGGCCGCGTATTCTCTTTGGCGTAGGCCCTCAGCCCCTCTTTTTTCAAAGCGGCGACGATCTGTTCCGCGTCCTGCTTTTCGGGATAGGTCACAACTTGGATCACGTAAGCACCGCCTGATTGCGTCGGCGAGGGCTTATCCTGGGTCGTCTGCGTTTTAACGGGGGCTGGCGTTATAACCACGGGACGCTCGACCGGCGGCGTCACGACAGGCGCCGCAGCGGTCTCGACCGGAGCGGGCGACGGAACCGGGATCGATGACGTTTCTTTGGGGATCTTATACCGCGTCCGAAGCGCCTCTTCGCGCTGAGAGTTGAGGGCGTTCACGCCCCAGAAAAGAAAAAAGATGGCAAGAACAATGACCGTCCAGAACGCAAAACGTCGGAGCGCCACGCGGCGCGGATCCCCTAAGGCCTTGAATGCCTCGACGATCTTCGAAAAAACCTCTTTCAGCGCCGTGCCGAACGCCGCGAACTTATTGACGGGGGAACGTTTTTGGCGGAATCGCGCATACGGATCAACATCGGAAGATGCCGGCGCGGCGGTCGTGGATTTTTTCTCAAAATCGTGAAGCGGTACATAGCGCGGTGCGGCATCAAAGGGCTTGGGCTCGGCAGGAAGATCTTTCCGCGCCAAAAGATCAGGCGCGGCCGGAACTTCCTTAGGCGCGCTAAAAAGATCCTGGGGCGGTTCTTTTTGAGGGATCGATTCCTTGGGAGGAAGCACCGACGGAACGCTTTCCCGGAAGTGATCCCGCTCGCCCGCTACAGCATGCGTCGTTTTAACGCTAAACTCGCCATAAAGTTTTTTTTGGATCTCGGACTCCGAAAGGACCGAAGCCGGATCCTCGGCATTTTTCTTCTTGCTAAAAAATCCCACGTTATACCTTCTCCTTCAACGCGTGAACGTCTTCGCGGAGACAAAGCGAAAGCTTAACAAGTTCGATCGGGCCGAGCACGATATGCGCGCGCTGGGTGAACCCGTTCCGCTTGCAAAGATCGATCGCTCCCGACATCTTGGAAGTGGTCTTGAACACAACTTCCTCATAGCCCACCTCCCGGCAAAACTCAAGCGCGCGGTCGATCAGGCGTTTCCCGATCTTGAGATTGCGGTGCGTCGGCGCGACAAACAGCCGGCGAAGCAGCGCGACGCGTCCGTCCTCTTTTTTGATCGCCACCGTGCCGACGACTTTTTGGGTTTGATTATCGATCGCGACAAAAAAGGCCTCGCCGATACCGCCGTAGGATTTTTCGATGCTTTCGACATCTTCGGTCGGATAGGCGTGCTTGGCATCATGGAATTCACGGTCCATGATGCTGTTGATGAGGTCGACCACCGCCGTTTCATCCTCTTTTTTTGAACGCCGGATCGTGATCATAGGGTTCGTCGCTTCCGCTAGGCCTTCTTGGCATCAGCGGCCGGTTTTGCCGCCGCTTTGCCGGCGGCCGGTTTTGCGGCTGCTGCGGCTGCGGGCGCTGCGGCCCCCGGAGCGGCTGCCCCTTCCGCGGCCCCCTCTTTGGCCTCTTTGACTTTCTTCATTTTGATCTTCAGGGACTTCACTTTTGGAAGATTGTAAGCGGTGCTTCGATCACTCCATTTTCCCATATCCTGGAGCTTTTTGATCCGTTCGAAGCGCTTAAAAACATTGCGGTGCTTGGCTCCGACGCTGTCGGAACGCAGGCTAGGATGCTGAGACATAAGACACCAAACTCCTTCTTTTTGTGAATTGGATCGGTCCGAACAGCCTCGCTGTTGGAGAAGCGTATTATACCGATGCGACGCTGAAATGGCTAGTCCCAATTCTTATCAATTTCAGAGTATCTGAAATTGGGGCAGTCCCAATCCCAATCAATCGAAGCGAAGCTGAGATTGGGGCTGTCCTGACTACTATTTAGAAAAAGAAATTAAAAGTCAGGACTGTCCTTGTCACCATTAAGAAAAGAATGCAGGACAAGGATAGCTGAAAAGTTCGGCGGGAGAGCGATTTTACTTCAAAAATCCGGAGGATTTGATGTTCGGTTACCGAACCATGGGCCGGACGTAAGCGTCGCCCGAAACAAGCTGCTTTGTCTTTAACTGTTTCAGAAGTTGGATCGCCTCGGGGCGGGTCTGGAACCCCCCGATGCAAACTTGCAGGTGCTTGCCGCTCGGGATCACAAAGGCCGTGTAGCCAAGCTTTGCCAGCTTCTGGATCTCCCGGTCGGCGGCGGATTGCGTGATATAGGTCACATGCTGGACCGTATACTTCCCTTCTGGCTTGGAGACCGCTGCGACCGGTTTCGGAAGTTCCGCGACCGTGATGGGTGTTTCCTTCGCCGCAGGTTCGACGGCGGCCACAACCGGTGAAACCGTAACGGCGGGTACCGGCGCGGGCTCAACAGCTTCCGGCAAAACGACCGGGGCGGAAGCTGCGCGTATCACTTGGCCATCCTGTGAAGATCTTTTGCCTTTTTCAACACCCCAGGAAAAGATCAGCACATAAAAAACAAGCAGGATAAGAACAAGACCGATCGCTTGGTCGAGGCGCAGCGTGATAAAAGTCTTTTCAAGAAAAGAAGGCTTCGAAACCGCTGCTTCTTCCTGGATGGTTGCCGGTGAAGGTAGATCGAATAATTCCGTTTGCATTTGTTAAATCCTCCGCACATGTATTTACGGCAACTTATGCTGAAAATTTAACGGCAATCGGAAACTTTTAGCGGGGGAAAAGTGGTAAAAAGACTACTTGGCAAGCTTGATCCGTTGGGGCGGCCACCAGATCATGAAGGCCTTGCCGACCAGATCCTTGGCGGGAACAAATCCCCACTGACGGCTATCGGCCGAATGGGCGGAATTATCCCCCAGCGCAAAATAATGGCCGTCGGGAACGCGGATCACCTGCCCCGATCTTCCAAATTCCCAATCCTCAACATTGTAGTAAGTATTCGCTGAAAAAGGCGGATCGGTCATGGGCTTCCCGTTGACCAATAAGACCCCCTTGCGGATCTCAATACTCTCGCCAGGAAGTCCGGCCAAACGTTTCACAAAATCCTTTTTACGGTCAAGCGGGTATTTAAAAACGATGATATCCCCGCGCTGGGGGGCGTGAAAACGATAGCTCAACTTATCGACAAAGATCTTATCGTTTTCCATGAAGGTCGGTTTCATGGAACCGGTCGGGATCTTGTAAGGCCCGAAAATAAAAGTGCGGATGAAGATCGCCAGGATCGCGGCGATCAGAAGCGGCTCTCCCCAATTCTTCCATTTCTGGAGAAGCCAGCGCCGCGTCTCAGTTCTCGCCAAGAGCCATTCGTGGGCCAGCTTGGACCGGTAAAGATAAGCCAGTATCAACAGGACCGGCAAGATCCAAAGATATCCGCGAATCGCCTGAAAAAAACCTTGCTCCATAAATTACTCCACCTTTAGAACGCTGATAAAAGCTTCCTGCGGAAGATCGACTTTGCCGATCTTCTTCATGCGCTTCTTACCCTCTTTTTGACGCTCCCAAAGCTTGCGCTTACGCGTGATATCGCCGCCGTAACATTTGGCCGTCACGTTCTTTTTCATCGCGCTGATCGAATCGCGCGCGATCACCTTCGCGCCGATCGCGGCCTGGATCACGACCTCGAACATCTGCCGCGGGATCACTTCCTTGAGTTTCTCCACGAGCCCTTTGCCGCGCGGGTACGCTTTTTCCTTCCAGGTGATAATGGCAAGCGCGTCCACCGGCTCGCCGTTGATCAGGATGTCCATTTTGACGAGTTCCGAAGGCCGGTGCCCGATGAATTCGTAGTTCAGCGAACCGTACCCCGCGGTAAGCGATTTGATTTTATCATAGAAATCCATCACGACCTCGGAAAACGGGATCTCATAAGTCAATACCGCCCGAGTTGCATCCAAATATTCGGTGCTCTTATAAGTGCCCCGGCGGTCCTGGCAGAGCTGCATGATCACGCCAAGCGCCGAAGATGGGATCATCACATGCGCGCGGATATAGGGCTCCTCGATGATCTCGATCTGCTGTACGGGCGGCAGTTTGGTCGGATTTTCGATCTCGAGAATATCGCCTTTGGTCGTGAGGACTTTGTAGACAACGTTCGGCGCCGTAATAATAAGCTGCAGATTGAATTCGCGTTCAAGCCGCTCCTTGATGATATCCATATGAAGTAGCCCGAGGAACCCGCAGCGGTAACCGTGTCCGAGCGAGGCGGACGACTCCGGTTCATAAACAAAAGAAGAATCATTGAGACGTAATTTTGCGAGCGCATCCCGAAGAAGCGGGAAATCCTTTGCCTGGATCGGATAAAGGCCGCAAAAGACCATGGGCTTCACATCCTGATAACCCGGAAGCGGTTCCTCGGCAGGACTGAGCGCCAATGTCAGGGTATCCCCGATCTTCACCTCGGAGATATCTTTGATATTGGCATTCATATAACCGACCGCTCCGACGCCAAGCTCCGGAACAGTTTCCGGATTCGGATTGAAGATCCCAACCTGTTCGACTTCGTGCTGGTTGCGCGTCTGCATCATGAGGACCTGGTCATGGGTCCTGAGTTTGCCGTCAAAAATACGGAAATACGCCACCACGCCCTGATAGCTGTCGAATTTTGAATCAAAAATAAGGGCCCTCAAAGGCTTCTCGAGATCCCCTTGCGGCGGCGGGATCTTTTCGATGATCGCCTTGAGGATCTCTTCGGTGCCCTCGCCTGTTTTGGCGCTTGAAAAAAGGATCTCTTTTTCGTCGACGCCCAGAAAATCAACGATCTCTTTTTTGACGCGTTCCGGTTCCGCGGTCGGAAGATCGATCTTGGTGATGATCGGGATGATCGCGAGATGACGCTCCATGGCAAGATAAAGATTGGTGACTGTTTGCGCCTGGATCCCCTGCCCGGCATCCACAAGAAGCAGAACGCCTTCGCACGCGGCAAGGCTTTTGGAAACTTCGTAGGTGAAATCAATGTGACCCGGCGTGTCGATCAAGTTGAGCCAGTAGTCCTTGTAATGGATCCGCACGGCACGCGCCTTGATCGTAATACCGCGTTCGCGCTCGAGCTCCATATCGTCGAGGATCTGGTCGCGGAATTCGCGCTTGGAGATCGCCCCCGTATGGAGAAGCAGCCGGTCGGCGAGCGTGGATTTCCCATGATCGATATGCGCGATGATGGAAAAATTGCGGATCTTCTTCGGGTCCATTAGGATGAATGCTTGCTTGCGTCCCGGAGTTGAGCGATAGCTTGCGCGCGGTCGCTTTTTCCGAAAATGGCGCTTCCGGCGACCAGGATATCGACCCCGGCCGCAACGGCCTTCGGCGCGGTCGCGGGATCGATCCCGCCATCGACCGAGATAAGCCCCTTAAATTTCGGACGCAAGGACTCGATCTTCCGCATCATATCCGGCATGAACGATTGACCGCCGAATCCCGGCTCGACCGACATGACAAGGATCAGGTCCAGATCGGACAAATAAGGCGATAACGATTCAACGGAGGTTTTTGGGCGAAGCGAAAGACCCGCCTTTGCCCCTGAATCATGGATCATCTTAAGAACACCGCGAACATCTTTCTCGGCTTCCACGTGAATCGTGATCCAATCGGCGCCCGCCTTACGGAATTCCGCGATATAGCGGGAAGGCGCGTCGATCATTAAATGAACATCGAGCGGCAGCTTCGTGACCTTCCGTACCGCGCTTACGACCAACGGCCCGATCGTAAGATTCGGCACAAAGTGGCCGTCCATGACATCGATATGGATCAAATCACATCCGGCTTTCTCGACCTCCCGAACCTCATCGGCCAAACGGCTGAAATCCGCGGAAAGCACGCTGGGAGCGATCATGATTTTTTTCACGGCAATCTCCTCAAGCTCCTTCGATCATAAGGTTTTTGGCGATCATGCGTTGCATTTTATCCGGTACCGGGCCGATCAGCGAAAGGTTCAAGTTCCCTGTGCGGAAGATGCGGCGGGCCAACTCACGGATATCTTCAGCCGAAACTTCCTCGATCTTTTGATAAATATCTTCCTTATCAGGCAATTCACCCGAACAAAGGGCTTTTTCCCCCGCCCAAAGAAGATGATCGAGCGTATCTTCCACGCCCAATGCGACCTGGCTTTTAAAGTAATCCTTGGCGCGGCGAAGCTCCCCCTCTTTAACGACGCTCTTTCTTACTTTCCCGAGCTCTTTTAAGATCACTTCGACGGCGCGCGCGGTTTTTTTTGTTTCGACGCCGGCGGAGACCGTAAAAGCGCCTGCGTCATGGTAGGCGGAGATGCTTGATTTGATCTCGTAGGCCAGGCCCCGTTTCTCGCGTAACTCCTCGAAAAGGCGGCTCGACATGTTCGCCCCAAGCATCACGTGCAAAAGTCCGAGCTTATAACGGTCCGGATGCATGCGCGGGAGCGCATGAAGACCGATCACAAGATGGGTCTGCTCGGTCTTTTTTTCAAAAAAATACGTTCGCGGCTTGGTTTGCCGGCTGTTGGCCGGCACAAAGCTGGATGGTTTTTTCTTAGAAGAAATCCCGTAGATCGACCCGACACGGCCGAGAAGTTCGCTATGTTCCACGTCCCCCGAAACGGCAATCAAGATGTTGGCGTTATGATAATAATCACGTTTGTAGTTTAAAATATCAGAACGCGTCATTTTTGCGATCGTTTCCGGAGGGCCCGAAAGCGTCCGCCCGAGCGGCTGTTCCGGCCAAAGAAGCTCCCCCATCAGATCATGCACATGATGAGAAGGAAGATCGCGGTACATTTTGATCTCCTCCAGGATCACGGGACGCTCTTTGGCGAGTTCGTCGGCGGGGATCGTGGCATTGAGCACCATATCAGAAAGAACTTCGAGCGCTCGCGGATAATGCTCCTTAAGAAGCTTCGCGAAATAGCAGGTCACTTCTTCTCCGGTAAAAGCGTTCAGGATGCCGCCCACCCCCTCGATCGACTCCTTGATCTGACGCGTGTTCCGGGTCGGCGTGCCTTTAAAAAGCATATGCTCAAGAAAATGGGAAACTCCCGAGATCCTTTTGGGTTCGTAACGGCCGCCCGTCTTGACCCAAACAGCGACCGCCGCCGAATCCCGGTTTGGCATCGGCACCGTAAGAACTCGCACCCCATTCTCAAGCGTCGTAAAATGGTAGACCATGAGCCCCTTTATGAGTTCGCTAAAGCGTTATCCAAATAATTTTGCAGAATGCGCTGAGCTGCAAGCTGATCAATGACTTCTTTCCTTTTTTTCCGGCTTACATCCGCGTCCAAAAGGATCCGTTCCGCCTCTTTTGAGGACAAGCGCTCATCCCAAAGAACGACCGGCACGCTAAGGCCCGATTGATACCACTCGGCTTCCTTAATCCTTTTTTCCGCAGCGATCCCGATCTCACCCTTAAGCGTCTTTGGAAAACCGATCACGATCTTTTCGGCTTTGTGCTCAAGGACTAATCTCTGGATCTCTTGCAAAGTTTTTTCCCGGCCCTTCACTTCGATCGTTTTCACTGGAAATGCGATCGTGGTACCCGCCGGGACAAACGCGACGCCGATCCTTTTTTCGCCAAGATCAAGCCCTAACAGCGCGCCGCTCATACTCCGTGCACGGCCTGCGACATTTTTTTGATAAAACGTTCAGCCGCAGGGATCCCGCGTTTCAGATGCTCGATCACGGCGCTGCCGACGATCACGCCGTCGGCCATCCGGGAAATATCCGCCGCCTGCTTCGGCGTCGAGATCCCGAACCCCGCCAGAACGGGTTTCTTGGTCATGCGCCTTAATTTGGCAAGATGGGCTTTTAGATCGGACGGAAGCGCTTTCCTTGCGCCGGTCACGCCGCGAAGCGAGACATAATAGACGAATCCCTGGGATCTTTGTACAAGCATCTTTGCTCGCTTATCCGATGTGGTAGGCGCCACAAGCTCTATCCGCCGAAGCTTACGCTTCCTGCATTCTTTCTGGAACGCCTGCTCCTCTTCAGGCGGGAGATCAGGAATGATCAAACCGCCAAAACCCGCTTTTTTCGCATCGCGCGCGAAATCTTTCGCGCCATACGAACACACCGGATTGAAGTAACCAAAAAAAACAACCGGCATTTTGCATCCCTTCGCGCGCAGTTTCGATACGAGCCGGAATCCGTCATGGATATTCACGTTCTTTTGCAGCGCTTTTTCGGAGGAAAACTGGATCGTCGGCCCGTCGGCAAGCGGGTCCGAGAACGGGAATCCAAGTTCCAGAATATCGACGCCGGAACGCTCCGCGGAAAAGATCAAACGCTCCGTCGCGGGCAAACTCGGATATCCTAAAGTCAGAAAAACGCAAAAGAGCTTTGCTTTTTTTCGTTTGGCCTGACTGATCTTTTGAGTTAAGAAATCTATGGTAGCCATATCAAACCTTTAAGTGTTCCTGGACCGTCCCCATGTCCTTGTCGCCGCGACCGGAGAGACAAATAATCACGATATCGTTCCGTTTTGTTTTCGGCATAAGTTTCGGAAGATAACCCACGGCATGGGCCGGTTCCAGGGCTGGCATGATCCCCTCAAGCTTCGTCAGTAATTCGAAACCCCTGAGCGCTTCACGGTCCGTCACGGCTTGATAAATAACACGTCCCGAATCTTTTAAATACGAATGTTCCGGGCCTACCGAGGGGTAATCCAATCCCGCCGAGATCGAATGAGCCAGCAAGACCTGGCCGTTTTTATCCTGCAGAAGGTAGCTTTTCATACCGTGCAAAACGCCCGGCCGTCCTTTTGTGATCGACGCCGCGTGATGATGGGTATGGACCCCTTCGCCGGCCGCTTCAATGCCGACCATACGTACATTCCGGTCTTTCAAAAATGGGTGAAAAATTCCCATGGAATTGCTGCCGCCGCCCACGCAGGCCATGAGATATGCGGGAAGGCGCCCGGTCAATTTCAAGATCTGATGGCGGGTCTCGTTCCCGATCACGGATTGGAATTCTCGGACCATTGCGGGATAAGGATGCGGACCCACGACCGAACCCAGAAGATAATGCGTGTCTTCGACGTTCGTCACCCAATCGCGAATCGCTTCATTTGTGGCGTCCTTAAGGGTCTTGGACCCTGAATGGACAGGCCGCACTTCCGCGCCGAGCAGTCGCATCTTGTAAACATTAAGCGCCTGACGCTCCATATCGACGGCGCCCATATAAACAACACATTTCAATCCGAAAACGCAAGCCGCGGTCGCCGAAGCGACGCCATGCTGCCCCGCGCCGGTCTCGGCCACGATGCGTTTTTTGCCGAGCCGCTTGGCGAGAAGCCCTTGCGCGAGCGTATTATTGATCTTATGAGCGCCGGTATGAAGAAGATCCTCCCGCTTAAGAAAGATCCTTCCGCAGCCAAAGTGCGAAGAAAGGTTCTTTGCCTCATAAAGCGGCGTCGGGCGTCCGGCATACGCGCCGAGATAGTAACGCAACTCTTCATTAAATTTTTTATCCTTTTTGACAGCTTGAAAAGCCGCAGCCAACTCCTCGCATGCCTTCACGAGCGTTTCAGGAATGTAACGCCCTCCGTAGGGACCAAAATGACCTTTTGCATCCGGAAGTTTTTTCATATTTTTACCTCAGCAATGTCGGAATCCTTGACCCAACCGCTTTCACCGTTCGTCAGAAGCACGCGGCTCCAATCCTCGCGCCGGTCAACCACAAAAACCTTGATCCCCTCGCCCATACGGAACGCGACCTGGTCGTGTTCCGAGGGGCCGTAGCGCGCCTCACACTCTTTTTGCATCACCACGGCATCGCGCAGAAGATTATCCTGCGCCTGTTTTCCAAAAACAACAAGACCGGCGATTAGAAGGATCATGAAAAGGAACCGGCGCCAAAAACTCCAAAAAACCCCGCGCCCTCTCAAAAAGAAAAGGATCCCTCCCGCGAGAAAAATAAAAAGCGTGGCTAAGGCGACCGTGTTCACTTCCTGCTCCGTCATGGACCTTAGCACCGCCCCCGTGGCTTTTATGTACCAGTTCCGCGTATCCTCCACGCGGTACTCCAGAAGACCTCGCGCGTAATTGAGATTCGCGCGGATATCGGCGTTCCGGGGATCCAAGAGGAGGGCTTTTTCATAATTCAAAATAGCTTTGCTTAAAGCCCCGAGTCTGACATAGGCGTTGCCAAGATTATAATAAAACACGGCGCGGCGCGGTTCTTGAGCGATTAGAGATTCATAAAGCTCGGAGGCCTTCGCATAATCGCCGGTCCGATAGCTTGTATTCGCTTCCTGAAAGGTCTTGGGGAGATCCGCCGCAACGCAAAAGGAAGGCCCGACGCACAGCGCGATCAGGAAAAATAAAACAAAGCGTCTCATTTTCGCATCCTCTCGATCCGGTTCACCGCATCCTCGAAGATCTTCAGGCCGATCTTCTTGGAAGCGGCGGGGATCGACCCCTTGCCGAACCTGGATTCATCACAAAGCCGGAAAAGTTCTAGGACATCTTGCAGGTGCGCGTCACCTGCGCCAAAATGGGCGGTGAGCGTTTCCTCGAGGTCCCGCCGCGTGACTCCATAGGTTGAAAAATTCCATTTGTCGGCAATGTATTGAGTCATGGCTTTTTCAAGTTCCACGAAAAAGAGCGCCACGTCCTCCTCTTTGGAAGAACGGGCGAGCTTTTTAAGCCGGCTCATATTAGCCATTGCGGTCGATCGTGCCGTTTTTCGGCGCCGCAACGCCTCGTCTTTGGAGAAAAGCCGGTCCTGGCGATCTTTCATCCAAAGCGCGATCAGCAGGATAAAAAGAAGGGCATTCCCCCACAAAAGCGCCTTGTAGACGGTGTCGCTAGTTCTCATTTTGGAAATATCGGGAAGTTTCTCGTTGATATAGCGAATGTCTTTTCCTTCCGATTTGACCCTTTTCTGAAAAATGGAATTTCCCGCCAGTTCCTGCGGCATCTGGAACGCCTGGTCCGAATGCTCGACTTCCACGGGAAAGTTCGGCGTCCTCAGGGTCACGTATTTCCGTTGCCTCGGATCAAAATAACTGAACTCCAGCGGAGGAATGAACGATTTCCCCTCGTCCTTGGGAATAAAAACCACTTCAAAGCTTTTGGTGCCGCCGATCACGTTGTCCGTCTGGAAAAGCTTGGAATTGGTGTCCGCGTCATAGGTCTTGAAGCCCGTAAGCGCGGGGACTTTCGGACGCGTCAGCGTCTCGATATTCCCGTCCCCCTCAATGATCATCTTAAGCGTGATGGGTTCATTCTGCTTAACCTTGTCTTTATCGATCAGGGCCGTCATGCGAAAAGAACCGACCGCGCCCTGAAAGCTGGCGGGCTTCCTCTCTTCGGGCAATGGTTTCACGGTAAGCTGGATGGGCGGCGGCTCAAGCAAACGATTTTGACGGCGCGCGAAAAAAGACCCTCCCGTAAAAAAGCTGTCGCTAAAGAATTCATCGAAAGCGCTCGAGCCCTGGGGTTCTTCACGGATCGAGACTTTAAGACTCCCTGGCTTGATGGTGTAGTTACCGGGTGCCGTGGGAAATAGCGCGAGTTTTTTCACATCGGCTTTCACATAACGTTTGCCGTTCGTGCGGACGGTCTCCCGGGGCACATCCCGGTCCATCGGGAATTCTTCGATCCAGAATCCGCTTGTCTCGGGCTCGCGTTCAAAACCTTCGTAGCGTGTATCGTATCTGGTAAAAAGCGTGTAGGTTAAAAGCACCTGTTCGTTTTGATAGGCCTCTTTTTTGTCCAATCCGGCCTGTACAAAAATATTGTCATCCGTCCCAGGCGAGACCGTGTAATTCTGATCATTTCCCGTCCGCATGGGTGCCGGCGCTTGCATCGCTGGAACGGTTTGCGGAGAAGGCTGGGTTCTTGCGGGTTGCGCCTGACCTCCGATCACTTCGATCTCGAGAGGTTCCGTGCGCAGGACATTCTGACCGACTTGGACATCTACGGAGTTGATGGTAAAGCGTCCGGCGCGCTGTGGGATAAGTGTGTAACTGAACTCCACATTCGATGAGGAAACTCCGTTCACAAAAGCGATATGTGAGGCCCTCCCTGTGTAATAGGCCTCAAACCCATCCAAGGCGGGAAGTCGCGGGGCCTGCAAATTCATGGTCTGGCCCGTCACGCGGATATTGAGCCGGAGATCTTCCCCGACTTGGACTGAGCGCTTATTCAGGCTCGCGGAGACACGAACCTCCTCTGCATCCAGGCGAGGAGCAAAAGCACACCCCAAAACAGCTAAAATGAAAAGGATTTTTCTCATGTCAGGGTCATCGAAAGGAGCATTCTATAGGATTCATAACACAATTTCAAACAACGAGTTAAGCGCGGAACGCTCCCTGGAAAGTTTCTGAAGAAGACGATCGAGCGCTTCGGGGTCTTTCACTCTGGCATGAAGCTCGAAACCCGGCTCTTCGAAGCCTTGAACGGGCTCCAGACGTATTTCTTTGGCATCACGAAGCATCGCTGCCCGCTTTTCCTCAAATTTTTCGAGATAGCGGGAATATCCTGGAAAACGAAGCGCTTTAACCCTGGCAAAAAACCGGTCGGCCTTCGCCCGGCCATCCATACCGGAAACACCCAAGCCCTTCAGAACTTGGTTTTTTTCAAGTAAAGCTTGAAGGCTTTTCCCGGTTCGCCTCATGAGATCTGAAAGCCACTCCCCGGCCTGAAGAAACTGCGAGCTCGTTAATTTCACTTTACTGGAAACTTTCGTGGCGAGATAGTCCTGATCTTTTGGCGAGAATTTAACGAGAGAGGCCGCGGCACGCAACGGCAACTGCCCGGCTTCCATGAGGTCTTTAAGCGAATGGGGAAAACGATCGATCTTCAGATAAAGCTCCCACAAGGATTTCTCTTGCGGCAGGCCGAGCAGAGGCATGATCGTCGAAAGGATCTCTTTTTCTTTAAATCCGAACTTACGGGCGGCCATCCCGAGCGCTTTCGCGCGATCCGGATCGGAACATCCTTGCTTCCAATTAGAGACGAGGTTAAGAAGAAAAGCATCGCGCGGTTTTAACTTCGCCGCAACTATGGCGGGCATTTCCTTTATTTTGAACAAACGCGCCGCAACAAAACGCCTGTGACCGGTGATGAGGAGCGGCCGTTTATTGCCCGTGATGATGACGGGCAATAGAACGCCGGACCGTTTTATGGAATTTTTTAGCGCGTCATCGGAAAGACAATGCCTGAAACAATAGGGCATCGACCCGGCGACCCTGGCCACCGCTATGCGTTGGGGATCGTGGCAAGCCATTCTTTCTCCAATTGAGAGGGAGAGACCCCAAGCGTTTCTTCGATCGCCTGTTCGGCGGGCTTCCCCTCCTTAAACTTCACGAGAAGCTCTTTCATGCGGTACATTTGGAACCGCTCGACCATGTAGCGGACAAGCTCAAAAGACTCCTGGTAAAAAAGAGCGGCCTCAAACGGGTCCATTTTGTCCAGCTTAAGATCCTCGGAAAGCAAGCGGCTCATCGGAATAAGCGTTTTGGTACGGACCGCCGCGTCAAAGATCGTCGTGTTCACCGGAAGGACCTTGTTCTGCTCGTATTGAGCCAATCCTTCGTGAAGCCACGCGGGAGCGCGCATGCCGCTTAGGGATGCCACAAAAGCGTGGGTCATTTCGTGTGTCGCGGCTGCGCGAAGCTCTCTTTCGTTAAAGCCCTGCCTGTAGGCCGGTAGCCTTATTTTTCCGTCATAAAGCCCGCCCACCCAACCGGCTTGTCCCGTGACATCATGGAATTCCGTCCCCTGGTAAAAAAGCACTGTGGTCTTATGATTGAAGTAGTGCCCGAAATCCTGGGAGATCTGGCGGTAAACCTCACGCAGGAGATTCTTCAGCCAATAGCCTTCGTAGCCCTGCTCCCCTTTGCGGTATTTGATAATGAAATGCTCCTCGTCGTAAGTATCAAGGTTTTTTTCAACCGCGTGTTCTTTTTGAAGCTTTTCGATCTTCTGACGCAAACGCTGGGAAGGATTGATGAGATAGCTTTGCTTGTAGTAGTTTTCCGCTTTTTCAAAATTCTGCTGAAGATTCTCGATCTCGCCTAAAAGCTCGAGCGCTAAAGCGTTCCGGGGATCCAGTTGCAGCGAGTCGTTAAGCGCCTGACGGGCTAATTCGAACTCATTTTTTTCATAAAATTTGACGGCGTCATTATAAAGCTCGATCGCCATGGGAGCGACCGGCGCGCTCCCGCCTTTGCCGGCATAGAATCTTTCGATCTCGATCTTCTGACGGCGTTCCACATCCTCCTTGCCCCGGTCGTTTTCTTCGGTGGCCGCAAACGACAGGATTCCGCCGCAGGATAAAAACGCGACTGCCAAACAAAGAAAGATTTTTAAATTTTTATTTTTCATCTGACTTCCAATCCTTGGCCATCCCGATCCTCCTCCCGATCGAAGGATGATCGTAAAAAAGCCATTCATACCAAGCGGGCGGTTCCGGGTCCGCAAGATTCTGCTCTCCAAGCTTGCTCATACAGGAAATAAAAACATCCCGGTCCCCCAACGCCTTCAGGGCAAAAATATCCGCGGCGCGTTCCCGCCGGCGCGAATAACCGCTTGTAAGCGGCGTTAAAACAAGATTAACGATATAAAAGATCAGAAAAAGAAGCGGTAAGCCGGCGATATCGGCGGCTGAACTTAAACCGAGCCATGCGACCGAACGGTTCATGCCCCAGAAACCGGCCGCAAAAGCGAGGAGCGAAGCGAAAAGCCCGAACGCCAAAAGCCGCCATACATCATGATGTTTATAATGGCCCAGTTCGTGAGCCACCACCACCTCGATCTCGGGATGCGTAAAACCGCTGATGAGCGTATCGCTTAAAACGATCCGTTTGGTCTTCCCGATCCCCATGAACGCCGCATTGGCCTTTTTTGTCGTCTTGCTCAAATTGATCGAATAAACATTCCCGACCGGCATATCAAACCGTGCCGCGAGCTTCAAAACCTTACCCTCTAATTCCTTATCTTCAAGCTTACCATACTTGTAGAAAAGCGGTACGATCAGGACCGGAAAAACCTTGCCCAGGATATAGCTGACGAAGGCATAGGCCGCCCACGCCCAAAGCCACCATCGCAGCGGTTCGGCCCGGATGATCCAATAAAGGCATTCCAAAAGCGCAAGCGACAAGACAAACGAAAGCAGCGTTTTCTTGGCGGTGTCCCAAAGCCACGCGGCGAAAGATTGGTTTGAAAGACCGAACCTATGCTCGAGGATAAAGCCCGAATAGAAAGAAAGCGGCAGATCGAAGATCAGGAAAAAAAGCGAGAAAAGAACAAAATAAACCGCCACGACCCTCCATTCGCTTGAACCGGTCAGCGCGACGGCGTTCTGCCGCATCAAAAATGTCCATCCGCTTGCGACGAGGATCACCAGAAGCGCGGGGGTCAGCGCGAGATGAAAAAGCGTCAGGCGCCTGCGGATCGCCTGATATTCTCTTGCCTTATCTTTATGCTCCATAATTCCTCTTCAGGACTTTGCGCCGAATTCCGTAAGCACGCCTAAATGATCCGACGGCCAAATGCCGTCACGCGGCTCATCAAAAAACAACACGGGAAGACAGGATCTTTGCAAGGGGCCCTTTCAGCTCACGGACAAAAATATAATCGATGCGCCGCTCCGCCATTTTGTCGCGTTCGGCTTCCGCGTAGGAATTTCGGTAATCCCAGGTAAGCCCGCGCTTATCCGGATTTCGCACTCCAAACGTATCGACCCATTTCTTAAGTTCCCGGAGAAAAACGATCCCCGGCGCCGGGGCCGCCATATTAAAATCCCCCAGGATCACCGCCGGAAGGTCTTTTGCTTTTTCTTCCACAAAATGAACTAATTCTTCCGTTTGCTCCATTCGGACCACGTTCTCGTCGGCTTTCCAGGAAAGATGGGTATTAAAAAGCGCGATCTCGCCGCTGCCGGTATCGACGCGGACATAAAAGGCGTAACGCAGATAATCTTCCGTCGGCGATTTGGTTTTCATGATAAGGCATGCTTGTTCGACGGGTTTGAACTTAGAAAGAAAGATCAGCCCCGAATGTTCGCCGCTCACGGCAAGATAAGGATAACCGGACCGACGCCGGATCTCTTCGGCCCATTCCATGTTAAAAACCTCCTGAAAACCCACGATGTCCGCGTCATATTCCTTAAGGCCGCGAAAGATGAGCTCCCACCGCTCCTGCCACGGGCCTTTTTCTTGCCAGGTATTAAGCGTCAGAACCTTCATCTTTTTTGATTCTCCTTCGTAGGAAAAAACCGTTTCGGATACGGCATGTTGGACGCAACATAAGCAAAAGATCGACAACCAAAAGAAACGGTTTGAAAGGCTACGCACTTGTCCTCTGCGGGTTATTCGTGATGCCTTATTTTCTCAAGCCGCCCGATCATCTCATGGCGGATCTTTTCTTTCATTTCCTCCAGGGAGCTATCCCCGAGATCCGCGAGCGAAACAGGTTTGCCGATCGACACCACAAACGTGCTTTTATGCTTAATGAGCCATGATTTCTTTGGCAGCGCCTGCCCGGTCCCGTCCATCACGACCGGCAGGATCTCGACTCCGTTATCTTTCGCGAGTTTGAAAGCCCCCATCTTGAACGCGTGGATCTTTCCGTCCGGGCTCCGGGTTCCTTCGGGAAAAAGAAGCACGCTAATACCTTTCTTCAGAACGGCTGAGATCCGCTGCATGGCGCTACGGCCGCTCTTGTGGCTTGCGCGATCCACCGGAATGTAACCCGCGAGCGCCATGGCCCAACCCATAAAAGGAATGAAAAAAAGTTCGCGTTTTGCCAGGAATTTAAAATGGATCGGCAAAGCGGCGCAAGCGACCAGAATGTCGATCAGGCTTTGATGATTCGCCACGACGATATAGCGCTTTCCTTTTTGGAGGTGCTCCCGCCCTTTCACGACCATCCGCCAGATCCCGCTGCCTCGGATGATCGCCCGCGACCAGATGATCGAGGTCTGATGGATCTTCCATCCCGTGCCGCGGTCAAAAATAAGGGAGATCGGGAAAATGACAAAAATGTCCAGGACCGCGAAAAGGGTCGTAAAAATGCACACCACGCTCCATATCAATAGAGAATAAAAAAGGCCGTCCCAGAACCCGAACACGCGGTTTTTTAGGATTTTCATGAGGACATTTTAACGGCCAAAATCCCCGTTGGGAATAGCTTTTTGGAAATTAGCGCGATGACGGGTCGTCATCGAATTCGATGACGGTATCGTGGACGGAGTAGCCCTGGTCCTGATTTTCGTCTTCATCGCGGTATTCGCCGTAAGAACGCATGGCCCGGATATCGTAGAGACTGGGAGGGATCTCGTTGAGGAACCTTGACGGAAGATTGTGATGGGTTGCGCCGTACATACGCCGTTCGGTCGCATAGGAAAGATGAAGTTTCTCTCTTGCCCGCGTGATACCGACATAGCATAGCCGCCGCTCTTCCTCAAGATCGTCCGACGGCCCCATATAGGAATTGATGTGCGGGAAGATCCCCTCTTCCATGCCGACCATAAAAACGATCGGAAATTCCAATCCCTTAGCCGTGTGAAGCGTCATCAAAGTCAGGACATTCGTCCCCTGGTCCCAAGCGTCGAGGTCCGTCACAAGTTCGATCGAATCAAGAAATGACGCTAAGGGCGTCATTTCGGGACTCGCAGCTTGTTCCTCGGGACTCGTTTTGGTTTCAGATTTTTTCAAGGGACGAGTCCCAAGTCCGGAGCTCCTGTTTTCCGTAAAATCCTCGATTACGCTGAAAAATTCCTCGATATTTTCAAGCCGCGCCTGGGCTTCGACGGTACGCTCGGCCTCAAGTTCCGTCACATAACCCGTATCTTCCAGGATCCGTTCGAGGATCTCATGGACTGTCATCTCATTTTGTTTTTTCCGAAGCTTCGTAAGCCAGGCGTAAAAAGCTCCGAGAGACTTTTGAACCCTTGGCGTCAGCCCTTTAACGCTGGGAAGGTCTTGCAGAACTTCTTCCCAAGTCTTTCCTCGCGCCTCGGCTTCGAGGGTTTCCATGGCTTTTTTGCCGATCCCGCGCGCCGGGACATTGATCACGCGCTTAAGACTCACTTCATCGTGCGGGTACGCGACAAGCCGGAGATACGCGATAATGTCCTTGATCTCCTTGCGATCATAAAAGCGGGTCCCGCCCACGATCTTGTAGGGAATGTTCGCACGCATCAATTCTTCTTCCAGAACGCGCGATTGCGCGTGAACGCGGTAGAAGATCACCTGATCGGCGTAGCTCCGGCCCTGAGCCTTGTATTGGATAACGTTTTCGACGGCATATTTAGCCTCCGCCGCCTCATCCTCGGCGTTAAAAAGTTCGATCTTGGAACCGCCTTTTTTCTCGGTCCAAAGCGCTTTGGGTTTTCGCATCTGGTTATTTTTGATCAGATGATTCGCCGCCTCGAGGATCACCGGCGTCGAGCGGTAATTCTGCTCCATGCGGATCGTTCCGGAATCCGGATAATCCGCCTCGAAATTGAGGATGTTCTTGATGTCGGCGCCGCGCCAGGCATAGATCGATTGATCCGGATCCCCCACCACGGTGATCTGCCGCCGGGCCGACGCGAGCAGTTTCACAAAACGGTACTGGGCGTGGTTCGTATCCTGATATTCATCGATCAAGATATGCTGAAAACGGTCCTGCCAGGTCTTAAGGACCGACGGGTTCCTGTCAAAGAGCGCCACCGTTTTCATGATGAGATCACCGAAATCGCAGGCTTTGAGACGCTTCATCTTGGCCTCATAAAGCTGGTAAACTTTTCCGACAGCATCCTGAAACAGATCTTCGGCTTTCTCCGAATACTGAAAAGGCGTCACAAGATAATCCTTCGCGCGCTGGATCTCTTCGCGAACGCCTTTGGGATGTACTTGCTTTTCATTCAAGTTAAGCTCGGCGACGCAGTCTTTGATCACCTGGAGTTGGTCATATTCATCGTAAATGATGAAATTGCGGTCCAGTTCGATGGCGGGCCCATCCTGGCGGAGGATCCGAAGGCATGTGGAATGAAAAGTGCTGACCCAAACCTGCTGGGCGACAAGTTTCTCGATGCGGGAACGCATTTCCTGAGCCGCCTTGTTGGTAAAGGTCACGCCTAAGATATTGAAAGCCGGCACGCCGTGCGCGATAAGCCAGGCAATGCGATGCGTCAGGATCCGCGTTTTGCCGCTTCCCGCTCCCGCCAAGATCAGCAAAGGCCTCACGGGAAGCCAAGCCACAGCCTCGCGCTGCATCGGATTGAGATCTCTCAAGAGGTCTTGGGTCATCGGATATTCACTTATTCGTCTTCGATCTTATATGTTCCGAACGCTTCTTCAAATTCATAAACTTTGTCGAAATCCTCAAGCTTGTCTTCGGGTTGTTTACTGAGAAGCTGGACGTCGATCAGAGAGAAAACGATCCTGCCAAAATCAAGCGTCGCGCGTATCCCCCAGTGATGGAGCACGGTCTTAGCCATCGGCCCAAACTGATCAAGCGCGTATCGTTTGATGCCCAGCGCAAGCTCTTTGCCTGAGATATGCCGGGGTTTTTTGAGCCTTGAGACCGTATCATGAAGCGCGGCCAGAATAAAGGTGTAAGCCTCGAATTTGTAGCGGGAGTCCTTCTCAAGGATGCTCTCGATCTTCTTCAGATAACTTGCCGATTCTTCCATGGGCTTTTTTCCGCTTGAAAGTAGAGAGCCGGGTCCATTTCGACAGTCTTTATGGATACTGCGAAAACTTTTTCTAATCCGCTCCGGATCGATCGCATCAATTCTTCGCGGCTGATCCCCGACGGGATCAAAACCGATTCGTGATGAAGGAAGACGCCTTCGGAGCGTTTCTGCGCCCCTCCGGCGATCTTCTTGCCTTTCCAAGCCAGGTCGCTTTCCACCGGAAAATCAAAACAATCGCTCCCTTTAGGAAGTTCATCTTCCTCGCCATAACATGTCACATGGAAACCGAACGGCTCAAGGCCCGCTTTGACGGCTTCGTGGATCTTTTGATAGCTCATGCGAACAGAGTTGAAATTCTCGGGATCGGTCTGGATCCTTCCCGTCAGCGAAAAAATAAGATCATCACCATGGTTGACGCAGCCGCCGCCTGTTATACGGCGACAAACAGGAACTCCCGGGTTTTTCCGGATCAGATCCGACTTGCGAAGGTCATCGTCATCGCGGAAAGAATAACCGGCGCTGATCCAGGGTTCCGAAGAAACATAAAACCGGAGAACGGGATCTTGAGGTTTTTCTTTTTGGGATCGGAATAAAATCTCATCAAGCGCCATCTGAAAGGACATCGGGGCGCTGATCGCCGGCAACTGTTGCCATTTCATGGCAGGATGACAGACAACAGAGAACAGAAAACAGAGACAAGGTTTTTTCTGTCCTCTGATCTCTGAACTCTGTCTTCTGCGTCTTGGATCATTACGCTGCAGCCTCAGCTAAAAGCATCTTTTCTCGTAGCTGGTCTCGATATGAGAGAATAGGCTTGCGCGCGGCAAGGACATCGTTAGGGCGGCGGACCGGCAACGTATGCGGCGCTGTTTTGACCTTTTCGGGGTCAGATACCGCTTCGTCGGCGATCGCCTTCATCGCTTCGATAAAAAGATCGAGCGTTTCCCGGGATTCGGTCTCGGTGGGTTCGATCATGAGGGCCTCCGGGACCACCAGCGGAAAATGGACCGTCGGCGCGTGAAAACCAAAATCCAGGAGCCGCTTCCCCACATCGCCGGCGTGAACCCCTTGCGCGCCGAGAGATTTTATCGAAAGAACAAATTCGTGCATACACGGACCTTGAGTTGCCACCGTAAAAGTGTCTTTCAAGCATTCTTTCATGTAATTGGCGTTCAAAATAGCGGCTTCGCTCACTTTGCGGAGACCTTCTTTGCCGAGCATCTTCAAATAAACATACGCGCGGACCATCACACCGATATTCCCGTGGAACAATTTAACGCGTCCGATGGATTGCGGACCGGCATCGGCCCAACGGTAACTCCCGCCGGCCTTTTCAACAAGCGGGCCCGGAAGGAACGGGATCAAATGTTTTTTGACGCCGACCGGCCCGGCGCCCGGGCCGCCGCCTCCGTGAGGCGTCGAAAAAGTCTTATGCAGATTGATATGAATAATATCAAAACCCATATCTCCCGGACGCGCGATCCCGAGAAGCGGGTTTAGGTTGGCGCCGTCATAATAAAGAAGTCCGCCGTGCTGATGCACGAGTTTTGTGATCTCAAGGATATTTTTTTCAAAAAGGCCGAGCGTGTTAGGATTCGTCAACATCAAACACGCCACATGATCATCGAGATGCTGTTTCAGGTCTTCGAGATCGACGCGCCCCCGGGAATCTGATTTGATCTCCACAACATGGAAACCGAAAAGCGCGGCGCTTGCGGGATTGGTGCCATGGCTTGAGTCGGGCACGAGCACTTTGGTGCGTTTGGTTTCGCCGCGCGAAGCATGGTACGCGCGAACCAGCATCATGCCGGTCAATTCGCCGTGCGCGCCGGCGGCCGGCTGGAGCGTGAAGCGGTCCATCCCCGAGATCTCTTTTAAACCCCCTTCGAGCTCCCAAAGGATCTCCATCATCCCCTGGGCCGTGGATTCTTCTTGAAGCGGATGAAGGGCCGTGAATTTTTCGTTGCGCGCCGCCCACTCGTTCACTTTAGGATTGTATTTCATGGTGCAGCTTCCGAGCGGGTAAAAATGGGTATCGACCGAGAAGTTCTTCCTGGAAAGATTGATAAAGTGACGGACGATGTCCGATTCGCTAAGCTCCGGGAACCCGATCGAGGTTTGCCGTAACAACCCTGACGAGACGGCTTTCGTAGGACTTTCGCCGGAAAAACGCGCGGAAGGAAGGGTTACCGCTCTGCGGCCGGACTTGCTTTTCTCAAAACTGAGACGGTCATCTTGGGAGATCAGCATCGCTCCAAGGCCTCCACGAACCGGTCCAGGTCTTCTTTGGATTTCGTCTCGGTCGCGCAAACAAGAAAATGATCCTTAAGTTCGGGATAAAAAGGTTCCAATGCGACGCCGGGAAAAATCCCCTGCGCCATAAGTTTTTCCTGGATCTTCGGGAACGGCTTGTTCGACCGGACGCGAAACTCATTAAAAATCGTTTGAGAGGGATCGACTTCATAATTTTTGAGACTTGAGATTTTAGATCTGAGATAATTAGCGCGATCCCAATTGATCTCGGCGATCTCGCGGATGCCTTTTTTGCCAAGAAGGGTCATATAAACGCAAGCGGCTAGCGCGCAAAGGGCCTGGTTGCTGCAAATATTAGAGCCTGCTCGTTCTCTCCGGATATGCTGCTCGCGAGCTTGAAGCGTCAGGCAAAAGGCCCGTTTGCCGTCGGCATCTTCCGTAAGGCCCGCCAAACGGCCCGGGATACGGCGCATGAGCGCCTGCGAGGTCACAAAATAGCCGAGATAAGGGCCGCCGAAGTTCATAGAAAGCCCCAGCGGTTGGCCTTCCCCTGCCGCGATATCGGCGCCCCATTCGCCGGGCGACTTGAAAAGCCCCAGCGATAAAGGATTTGCGGTCAGGATCATGAGCGAACCGTTCGCATGGATCTTCTCGCTGACGCCTTCGAGATTTTCCATAACACCCAAGAAATTGGGGGTCTGAAAGATCACGCCCGCGACCGTCGCGTCGAGCCTTGAAAGAAGTTCTTCTCTTTTAAAATTCCCGACCGCGTCAAAATTGATCTCTTCGATCTGGTAGGGCGTTCCGGCGAGATAAGTGCGTATCGTTTGGCGGTAATGCGGGTGAACGGAACGCGCGATGAGAAGCTTGGAACGATCCGTCTGTTTCAATGCGACCAGCGCAGCTTCCGCGAGACTTGTAGCGCCGTCATAATGGGAAGCGTTTGAAACATCGAGGCCGGTCAGCTCGACCATGAGACTTTGGTATTCGTAGATCGCCTGCAGGGTGCCTTGCGACGCCTCCGGCTGATAGGGCGTGTAAGCGGTCGAGAATTCCTGACGGCCGACGATATCAAAAACAGCTGCCGGGATAAAATGATCGTAGCTTCCGGCGCCAAGAAATGAAAGGGCGCCTTTGACGGTTGTGTTCTTTTGGCCGAGTTTCGCGACGAGATCCTGGATCTCCAATTCGCTTAATCCGGCCGGCAAAGAGATCTTGGGATCGCGCAGCGAGGCCGGGATGTCGCCGGTCAGCTCGTCAAAAGAGCGGACGCCGATCCGATCAAACATGGCTTTCTTTTCTTCGGCCGTGAGGGAAAGGTAAGGCATTTCAGATCAATGTTTCGGGGCCTGCAGGACCATTTCGCGATATTGCGCCGCGCTCATAAGAGCGTTCAGTTCGGCAGGATGAGAAATCTCCAGTTCAAAGATCCAACCGTCCACATAAGGACTTTGGTTGATGAGGCCGGGATTGGATTCAAGCGCTTTATTGGCTCCGGTGATCTTTCCCGAGACCGGCGCATAAATATCGAACGCGGCCTTGACGGATTCGACCACGGCTGCCGGCTTGGACTGCTGGACAGCCTGGCCCTGCTTCGGTAATTCGACAAAAACGACATCCGAAATCTCTTTCTGCGCGTGTTCGGTCACGCCAACCTTGGCTTTGGCGCCCTGGACCGCGATCCATTCGTGAGTTTTTGTGTACTTCAGATTTTCAGGAAAATCCATGCTTGCCTCCGGTTGAAAATGAAGAAAAATAATGGAAGTGAACGAATGTATTCTACCTTTTTCTTGCGTAAAAAGGTAGCGAAACCACGGCCGCTTCGACAGGGTTGCCGCGGACCATCACGTTGATCTTGTTGCCCGTCTTGGCCTGATCGATCGCCACATACGCCATGCCGATATTCTTGCCGGTCGTGGGAATGAAGCTGCCGCTCGTCACAGCGCCGATCGTCTTTCCGTCCTTTTGGATCTCAAAGCCCTGGCGCGGGATCCCGCGGCCGATCATCTCGAACCCGATCCGCTTCTTTCGGATCCCTTCCTGCGCCTGTTTTTTTAAAATTCCGGATCCCGGAAAATCTTCTTTGGTAAGATCGACCGCCCATCCGAGGTCGGCCTCCAGAGGCGTGATCTCGTCGCTTAACTCATGTCCGTAAAGAGGCATGGCCGCCTCCAGCCGCAAGGTATCGCGGGCGCCGAAGCCGATCGCGAGCAATCCGTGCTTTTCCCCCACGCGGAAAAGCACATCCCAGATCTTCTTGAGTTTTTCTTTGGGAACCATGATCTCGTAGCCGTCTTCGCCGGTATATCCCGTTCGCGCGATGATCCCGCCTTCAAAATCCTTGTAGTGAAACCGCCGGAGATCCTTATAAAAGGCCCCGAAGCACTCGACAAGGATCGTCTGGCTCAACGGCCCTTGAAGGGCCAGAAGCCCCATCTCCTCGCTCAAATCCGTCAGGACCGCTCCGGAAATAAGGCGGGACCGGAACCAGTGGAGATCTTTTTCGATATTGCCGGCATTCACAATGATCAGGAATTTTTGCTCGGCCATGCGGTAAACGATAATGTCGTCGACCATGCCGCCGCGGTCATTCACAAGAGGCATATAAACGGCCTGGCCCGGCTTGACGGGCGCGATACGCCGCGGAAGGTTCTTTTCAAGGAAAAAGAGCGTTTCGGGGCCTTCAATAAGAAATTCGCCCATATGGGAGATGTCAAAAACCCCGGCCTGGGCTCGGACGGCGGCGTGCTCTTCCATGATACTGGTGTAAAAAAGCGGGACAAGCCATCCCCCGAAATCGCCCATGCGGGCGCCCCTTTGGAGATGCTCTTCGTGAAGCGGTAACTTCCGTGCCTCTGTTTCTAACGTCATGGTCATGATGGAGAAAACCGGATTGAATTCAGGAGAAGGGATTATAGGAGCAAGGCAGGAAAAAGGAAAGCTTAAAAAGCTAGAAGTAATTCGTGAACCAGGTCCGGACGGCCGCGACACTTTTCCCGACAAGGCCGCGCGGCGCAAAAAGGTCTTCTTGGGCCCGCTTATAGGTCATGATCCACCGGAACATCCCGAGCGCGGGCGCCATGGCCGGGTCCCGGATCAATTCCTGCGGCGCTTCGACGTGTCGCGAAGTGCCAAGCTTGCCGTCCCTGGAAAATTCCTTCTGAACCCACTCAAGAAAACCATCCGTCATCACGGCGCCACCGGTAAAAAGGATATGCGGGTAGCGGACTTTCTCTTCCTGCATAAAAAGATCGGCGGACTCAAGGATCTTCCCCATCCAACCATGAGCGTGCTTGAAGAACTTTTCAAGGAATTCCTTGCGCGGGATCGACTGCTGGACCTTTTCGTTGCGGGTCACAAGCGGGACCAGCTCTTCGCTTTGTTGTTCCCGGGGGTCAAGGGTTGCGAATTTTTCTTTTACTTTTTCCGCATCCCGCTCCTCGATATTCCAGTCCTTGGCAAGACATTGCGTCAGATAATGGCCTCCCATCGGCAGCGTCCGGACACCGGCCAGAAGGCCGTTCTTCCAGAGCACCAGCTGCGTCGCGTCATCGGCGATGTCGAGGATCAGGCCGCCTTCCTGTTTTTCGGCGTCGCCCAGCACGGCTTCCG
>ENA-UOWG01000874-UOWG01000874.1-activated-sludge-metagenome-genome-assembly--contig:-NODE-874-length-34382-cov-6.386401_pt1 | contig 34382 bp, 43 predicted proteins | sample MGYA00238147_ERZ761563 | MGnify/ENA primary metagenome ERZ761563 (study PRJEB28884, sample SAMN05720216) | anaerobic digester metagenome | isolation source: active sludge of municipal... | reverse complement strand
CTGGCCACCAGTACCTCCAGTGCATCCGCCTCCCACTCGATATCGTCATCGGAGAAAAGCACGAATTCCGGCTCCATCCGCCTGGCAATCTCCCACCCGGCGTTGCGTGCAGAATTTGCATTGTTCCATTCATCCTGAGCCATCACAATGGCGAAATCCCGCCACGTCTGCCGTCCCAGGGTTTGCAGGGTCGGCTCCGCGCGGGAATCGGGTCGCAGGGGAACTACGATCGCCAGGCGCATCGAAAAAATTGTAGCGCGATGTCGATTTCTCTTGCCCCGTGCCTAAATTGTGCTACAATTAAATCAGGAGAAGAGATCATGAGACGTTACTACTTCACCGTGAACAATTCCGGCGAGGCTCTGGTACTGGTGACGAGCCACGACGAAAGTGGCTTGGAAAAAGGCTGGTCGATGCACTCCAGTGAGGATGCCAGCCTCGCCGATGGGGATGGCTCGCTCTGCCCGTACCCATGGAAGGACGCGTGCCGCTGGGACGAGACCACGCGCGAGCACGCCTCATCCTTACTGAAATTCGAACTGCCGCAATAAGGAGAAGGCAATGCACACCAAGCAGCATCAACTACACACCACACTCGATTCGCGGATGAAAATCAGGAATCTGGCCGGGGGTGACGGGAAGTCCCCGTCCTTCGGCCCTTGCATAGTCCAGGAGGCGTATCGCACGGCGAATGGTTGGGCTGACACCATCGCCGCAGGACCTGGCGAGGTTGCCGTATGTATTAGCCCAGGTAGCCCATCGTCCTTTGCCATGTGGCGAGTAGGGACGATAGCTGATATGGTGGCGTACCTTAGAAACACCAGCCAGTTGGGTTGGTATGACGACGAGGTGCGGTGGGCGCACGGCATGGCCGCCAAGATCGAGGCCCATGCCAATACCCAAGCCCCCATAGCCCGGCTTGCAACCGCTCTCGGCGTTCCGCCCGAGAAAGTTGCGGAGATGGCGACCCTCGCCAAGGTCGCCATAGAGGATCATGACCCTGAATAAAGCCCGTGCGGTGATGGCGTGCGCCGCAGAGGACCGCGAATGGAAAGGGAAGGAAATGACACTTGAAACGAACAGAATCATAGTCGCGGCGGTATCCGAGGCAGGCGCCGTCGTAGCCATCAACGGAGAGAATCGCAAGATTACTTGGCCGGACTTGGTCATTGCTGCTCGCAGGCCCGAGTTTGTGCCCGGAGTAACCCACGATGAGGAACTGATAGGCATCTACCGCAGTATCCTGCGGGAGGCCCGCCAGCTGGTCGAGCGGAACAAGCATCTGCCGCTGCTCTACAGTGTGGAGCGGAACTCCACTAACGTGCGGTGGATTGCCAGAATCCGGGATGTTAGTGGGGCGAGTGGCTGGATTCCGTGCGCTGCTGATGAGGGCGGATCGCACATGCGCTACGAGGATGCGCTCCGTGAGGTGGAGTACCGCGCCGCGGGCCTACGCCGTGCGGGGTATGTAGTGATCGAGGAACCGAACACCCCATCGTGGGTGTGAGCACGGCGGCGCAACCGGGGGCCGGCGTGTGCTGGCCCCATCCCCGAGGCGAAGGGGGCTGTTTTGAAGGCAAAAGGAGAAAAACCATGGAAACCATAGATATCAATCCGCTCTCTAGCCTCGTGGTGGGCGATACAGTGTTTTGGTCTGACGGCACAAAGGGGACGGTTGTATTAGAGGGGCTGCCCCAGTGGCGAGGTCCTAACACAACCCCGGTGCTGCACATCCTCTGGGAGGATGGACAAAGAACCGACCTAAAAGATGCAGATGCTATGCAGTACGTGAGTCAGCATCCGCCCTCACGGGAGCCGAGATGACCCGCGAGGAGAGTCGCCTGCTTCAGCCCGTCCACGCGGCGGGCTGGCTGGAGGTGATTCGCCGATGAGAGAAACCAAGCGATTCGGGGTCATGCCAAACGAAACGAAGTCAATGCCTTGCTCAGTATGGATTCTCTGCCATCTGAATGGCGATGCATGCGTTACGTGGGACGTCGATCATGGATTCAGACCTCGAATCTTCGCCACTCGGAATCTCGCCCACCGATGGAGAGCCTCCTTTGGCAATGAGCAGCGAAGAAAGTTGCTCATTCGCAAAGTACGGATTGAGTTGGAAAACACTCCAGCGCACTCCCCGGAGTGAGGTTTACCACCTGAATTCCGCGCTTCTCCAGTTCGACCGCCAGTCCTGCGAAGTGCGGGAGCATATCCGAGAGGTTCCTCCCGTACTGATCTGGACTCGCTCCGTGCCCCCCATGCCAGTGCGTCCGATTCCCCGGCACGCGCATATCGTACCCGAGCAGGTACACCGGAGAAGCCCCCAGGTGTGCCGCGAGATGAATCGCTTGGTATCCGCTGTTGTGCCCGTGGCGCAAACACCAGCACTGCTCATCGAATCCATCCTCGCCAGTGTTTTTCATGGCCTTCACGCCGTCGATCTGATTCTCCAATGTCGCCATCCATCGCCCGGTCCACAATCTTCGGATGTCTTCCCGCTTGCGCTCGTACCATTTGCGATCGCAGAAATAGAGGATCTCTGCCCATGGCGCGAGGCGGTAGGATTCATTGATGGCGATCACCCGCGCGTGGCGGATGGATTGCGCATCGAAGGATTGGAGCGACGGCCCTCCGGCGAGGATATAGCACGGCTCGCCATCCCAGGCCCGGGGCACGCGCCAGTAGGATGTCACGCTGGGTTCGCCCTCACAACATTGAAATTTACAGTCAACACGAAACGGTCCTTCTGGTCCTGCCCGACTACGAGAGGCCCGCTTGACATAGCCTGAATCAGGTATATCCCGCTGGCTGAAAGATCGGCATCATTCAGCGAGTTGAACACCTCATACCACTTCGCCTCGGCATCGGGATAGTTCCCCGCGCGAACACTCACCTGGAATGTCTGGAGGAGATTCTCGCCGAGTTGCGTATCCTGTCGGTACCCGCCCGTGGATTGCAGCCCGATCATGTTGGTGGTCTCATCGGTCATCACGGCGATCTTAACTGGCCAGTCAGCAGAGATGTTCGAGTCATCATCACCCACGCCATCGGCAACGAGCTTCGCGTAGATGATGTCGAGGAGTCCCATCAGCCCTTCTCCACAAACTCGCGCACGGCATCAGCGATGCTGTCATTGATCGCTGGCAGATCTTCTTTCAGTGGAGTCTCAAGATATTTCCACTGCTTCCCGCCGCGGTAATTTTTGTTGATCTCGTGCACGTAGATTGCATACGGAGCAGATTCTCCCCCGTAGCCCAACTCCGAAGTCACGACTGATCCCTGAGCCTCGGTATCCACCTGCCCACTTGCCCGCAAGGCTCCTGTATCCACTGGGCAATAGTCGTTCTTGCTCCGCGTCATGGTGCGCTCGGCCTGCTCGTTCATCGCGCGCTTCACCACGTCAATGATGCCGTCTTCCATGCGCGCTGCCCACTGCTTCAAAGCGCTGGCGTCGAGATCGAAGTTCATTTCCATGCGGTTACTTGCTCCCGTGGTTCCTCTTCAGAGCCTCGAAGCGCAGAGTCTCTTTATCGCATTCCCAGTCCGGCATATCGACAGTTTTACCTTTCAGGGCGTGGTAGCAATCACTCAGGAATTCAATGCGCCCATCCCTTACAAACAAATGGCATTGATTTTGTCTACCCTTGTTTACTACCAACGATGGATTGAACGTAGGTTGATTCAAATCTCCATTGAACGTCCATTGCGGATGCTTGGCGCGATCGCCGCCGACATGGAACGGATGACTGTAACCGCAGCCGGGGCAATGAAACACGAATACCTCACCGCTCCCGTCTGAAGCGAATCCGTAACTGTGGACCTTTTGACCCATCTTTATTTACTCCCGCTGAACCCGGTTCCACCAAACAAAATTTTCGTGTGATGTGGCCCGCGCTCATCGCTCACCACTTCCCAATGCAGGATTTTCGGCTGATCGCCATTTGGAAGTGTGATGCGATCATCCTTGCTCGGATAGCGGCCGATCCCTTGCGGATCGCCGAAGAGCGGATTCCCGTATTGCAAGCCTTCATCGGTCAGCACTGCATCGCCAACCCAGGCCGTTGCTGTCGAAACCTCATCGTCGCCAGTGAACAGATTGCGCGTGCGGATCGAGCGGTAACTCACGCGGGCCCGGTATTGCACTGGGGCGCCGAAGGTCGGGATGCCGAAGCGATTGGAGGATGTGGCAGGCTCGTAGGTGATCGTATCCGGCATCAGGTCATTCCAATCAGAGGCTGGCATCCCGGTCCTCCGTATCCCACGGATTACTCACGCGGGCCGGATCATTGTGCAGGTCGCGCGTGAATGCGGGCGCCGGAATGTCCCTGTTCTCCTCGTTCGTTTGCATGTCGGAAATACTGATCCCGCCCGCGTATGGAGCTACTGCCGCGATGGCTTGCGGGCTCGATCGCAGTGACTTTGCCAACTCGTAATACGATTTCGAGATTTGGCTGTAAGACAATCGGAGGTCATCGATGCTCTTGTCTGCCTTACGCGCGTACTTGGCCGCGATCGTCTGGCAGCACTGTACCGCTGCCCCGATCACCGAATTACTGGCGAGCAGCGCGTTGATCTCCGCATCGAACAACTGCTGATCTGCGGTATCCGTGTCCCCGATGAGGAAGCGCACCATGTCGAGATCGCTCGCCGCCGGGTCGCCGCTGTATGTCCATGCCATATCGCCTCAATCGTACCACCTGCGAAGATCGGAGAGGGGTCGCTTGGAAAACGCAGCGATTGAGCTTTGCGGATTGAAATTGACGATCTCGATTCCAAGCGATTCAACCTGTGGAATCATCGTGTCAAACTCCGCTCCCCATGTCTGCCATTGTGCACCACGTGATGCGCCCCATTCATATTCTTGGAACCAATGACCGCCTTGCGGGTTGTAGTCGTATCCGAGTAATGCAATTCTCGAAGCCCCAAGCAACACTGCAACATTCAGCGCGACATATCCGCTCGTGACTCGGCCATGCACGATCGGCCATTCAAGACTCAATCCCGGCTCCGATCGAATCTCCATCCACTCCGTGTTGTCAATGGTGTACGGTTCCGCCCCCTTGCGAAGACAAAGGAACTTTTCTCCGGGATATTGGTTTAGTTCGTGCCTGCGGGTAGATATCCATCGAGTGTCGAGGGAACACACAGCATTGGCATTCGGGAGTCTGCGGAATGAATCGTTTACGCAGAGCGTATAGCCCTGAAAAAGAGAGAAATCAAACATCGAAAGGGAAGGTCCGCCGCCAACGATAGTTATGCGATCAACTTTTTCGGCGTCCGGCTGGACGCTTCACCTCTGCTGATGGCTGTACTCGCGTAGGAATTTCTGGGATGAACTGTTCGATCTGCCGTTGTGCGTAGAGTTGCCGCAGGGTGCGCTCATCGAGAAGGCCGGATGGAATCACTTCTCCTGAGTTCAGTCTGCCTGCGGGAGTGAGAATGCCGCGCCAGTTTGTGACGCGGCATTCTCGGTACGGGTTGAACGGAGGCTGTTGCAGTGCGGACATCGGCGTTAGGAGACGATCGAATTGAAGAAATATCCCAGGTCCGCACTGGTTTTCTTCATGTCGAAGTTGATGAAGCCATCGATGTCGGTGCGGTACTTCGGATCGTTCCGCATTTCCTTGATGACTGCGCCGAGGCTGTTGGCACCGACAAACTGATTGCGGTTCACAAAGCAGTACCCGGCGCTCGGAGTGTCGATTCCCGGAGCAGGAGCAGCGTAGCAGAGCAGGGCAACCTTTCCAGCAATGAAGGACATCGTATAGGTTCCTGCGCTGTTTTCATTCGACGAAGCGTAGATCGCGCCGGCCGTGATGACGCGTTGCACCTTGAACACCTGCGCCAAGTCACTGTCATTCACAGTAACGATGTTCCCCGGAGTCTGTCCATACTTCAGCCGATCCGTAATTTGAGCATTTGTGTCGAGCGCCAAGCGAGTATCGTATCCGAGCACAAGAGTGTTGGGCTCAAACCCGGTCGCCAATTTGATAGCGCGGCGACCGGCATTGACGTCGTCGATCGGAGTGGATCCGCTCACATCCCACTGGAGGACTTGCCCGCTGGCCGGCGAAGAGGCCACACCCGTGATGTCTGTGGTCCATTTTCCGGTCGCCAGGAAGTTCTGGCAGAAGATCCGCTCGCGCCGGATCAGAAGAACCTGCAACACGCGGCGAGTCGCCGTTTGACGCGGGCGCAACGGATCATCAGCTTCGGACTCGACTTCATCAGGGATCGAGTCGCCGTAGTCGTAGGTGGCGCAGTTGTAAGTCGTCGTCGAGAGACGCGCCCCGCCGCGGTGCACTTCCGTTCCGGGAGCCCGGAGTTGTGCATCATCGCGGAAGAAATCTCCGCGATTCCACACATAGAAGAAGTTGCTTTGCCGGTCCACGGGCACGATCGGGAAGACCGATGATGCCAGCAGGGAGGACTCGTCCTGATAGTAGGCTTCGGAAAGATCCGTAAGCTGTCGATTGGTGTGGACATCCGCCACTGTCGGATTGTATTTTCTGATCAGTTCACTGGTCATGATGTCCTCCTTACCACACCTTTCCGAGTTGCGGCATGAGAATCATGCTCACAATATCATTCGCCGCAGTAGTTCCGCTGAGGAAGATGCCACCAGCGATATCGCCAGAGACGGCATCTACTGCGCGCCCGGTAGAATCCGATGCCGCATAAGCTCCCTTGGTGCAGGTTCCGCCCGCGCGGACTTTGGTCACTCCCTCGTATCCGAGAGCGCCCGGCGCCGCAGCGGCTGATGGTTTGTCTTGAAGCACGCCTGCCATTTTCCCCCCGGCAGAAGAAGCCGCCAGTTGACCGCTTGAGTTGACGTACATAAAGCAGTACTGGCTGGCACTGAGGTCCGCGCTTGCGGGGACTGTAATGGTATCAACGTCTTGCTCGAAAGCCATGACTTAGTTCCCCTTCCTTGCATAAAATTCTTCATCCTGCCATTGCTTGTAGAGACTGGGTTGTTCGTCGAACACCATGGCCTTTGCCTTGGCGAACGATACGCCCTTTTCTTTCGCCTTGGCCTTGGCAAGCGAGTCGATCTGCGCGCTGATGGTTCCCTCGATTCGAGGATTTCCACCCGGCGCGGCCATCAGAGTTTGCATCGCGTGGTTGCCGGCTTTCAGGAGTTTGAACAGAGACTCCTGGTCATCCTTCGGAAAGTTGTCGCTGATGGATTTGAGAACCTTTGCCTTCTCGGCGGAAGTTCCCGGCAGAAACCCATATTCCGATTCGGCGCGTTTTTCAAACTCCACCAATTCGCGGCGATCGCGCTCGGACTTTAACATCTGCTCAGTGGCTTCGACGCGCTTCTGCAACTCGTCTTTTGCCTTGCGCAGCGATTCCACATCGGGATTCGTCGCAGTGCTTCGCTTGGCTACCTCATCGGCAAGCCGTTTCACGGTTGGCTCATCCCCCGACAGGAATTTCTCCTGATCTTCCTTGCCGAAGGCATCGAAGATGGAGCGTTCCTCGGGAGAGAGCTTGTTGATTTTCTCGTAACGCTTGGCGAGATCAATTGCATCCCGCAAGCCTTTCTCGAGCTGCTCAACTCGCTCTTCTACTGTCATCTCTGCTCCTTTCAAAACTGCTGGCATCACTTCGGACGAGTCGTGTACTTGTTTCCACGCCGCCCGGACTTTTGCCTTGATTCCCGGCAGATCGCCGGATGGAATCTCCACCTTGTTACCTCGATAGCCAGGCCCCAGCGCTGCGATCGCCGCGCCGATGATTCGCGCCGATGGCTTCTTCGTTTCATCCCACAACCGCAGTTTCCACGTGCTCGGCGATTCCGCATCCGGCACATACGCATAAGCCGCCGCCGGATACTGCACGCCGCCCTCGGTTTTCATTGGGGCCTTTGCGACCGGATGCGGGCAATCCTCGCACGATCCGTCGCAGGGCATCGCGCCATCCATTTTGCACATCGACGGCTTCTGCGCCTTCGTGAGCAGGATATAGGCCCCCGGATTCGCCGGATTGTCGACCAGCGAAATTTCTTCGAGTTTGACGTCAACCAACTGAGTGGCCATGGCTGTAACTCTTTCGCCGTAAGATTACCGCAAGTTATGCAGCAATTGGCAAACGGCGTCCGCGGCCGCCGATGGAGAATGCCTTGTACTCGCCATCTTTGATGCGTTTCCACACGGCAGCATCGTTGATCTTGAAACCCACCCACCATCCGATGCGGTTAAGATTGATGCCGAGTACCTGCTGTTTTTCCTTGGTGAATACAATGGACTCGATCATCTTGCCGACGCCGTCAGTGTTGCGGTGCATCTCGCCGGCGAGTCCGCAGTTCTCCACGAAGTCGTAGGCAAACTTGGAGAGATGCGCCTCGCTGATGATATCGCCTTGCGAATCTTCAATAGGCTTTCCGTTCACCTCGATGACGGAGGCCCAGCCGAAAACCTCCTGATTGTCGGCGACTTTTTCAACTGTCGCCATCAACCGGATATTCACGATTTCACTATTCGGATCATCCACAGGCTTGGAGATGAAAAGCTTCTGAACAGATGGAGCCATTTGGTAATCGAAATGCTGGCCGCCCGCCGCTATCGTGATGGTATCGATTCGAATAGGGATCGATGCGGACGAAATTGGGAAATCCATTCCTGGATCAACGTATGCCACAGTGCTGTGTGGCGTATATCCATGGTTTCGCTTCGCCATTACGCCTACAGCCTTAGCAGCTTCGCAGACTTCTTCCCTGAGGCATTCCAGATACGGAACATCGATCAATCTGACGATCACATCTTTCCCGTCGCTTGATGGACTCGCAGGGAAGCGCGCTATTCCTTCGACGGAACCAGCGAGAGTAGCAAAGCCCTTAGCCACGTTTTCAACCACCAGCTTAAGAGCTACGAGTTGATCCGAGGTGTAATCGGACTGCTTTCCGAAATAGGCTAGCGTGATGTGGGGATCAGGCTCTTGGCTCTGAAGTAGCGGAAAAAGCTCTTGCGGGAAAAAATATCCGACCATCAAGCCGGAGCCCTGCTTGTCTATCAATTCTTCACTCATGCGCTGAGATTACCGCAAGCCCATTGTGCAACGGCAATCGGGATGCGCGGGCGGCTGAGTAATCAACCCATACGGCGTATTGAACATACCGCCGATCGTCACTCCATCAGGATTCAATCCGGGGATCTGTTTACAGTTCGGGCACGTGCGCTCGTCTGTGGCCACAATCCAGTATTCCCGCATCCGGTCGGAGAGCAATCGTTGCTCTCTCGCTTGCTGCCACGATTCAAGGAGTCCAGCATTTGCGGCCCGAAGCGATTCGGTACGTGCGATGAGTTCCGATCGGAACTTCAATTGCCGCTCGGCGTACCGCTGCACCATGCGATCAATCTGTGACTGCTTCAACTGCTGCGATTGGCGCAATGCCCGGAGCAGGGATGAATCGTACCTACCATCCCGCAAGGCGCGATCAAGTGCGGCGCGGTAACTTCCGGATTCGAGCGCTGCCCGGTAATTGAGCACGGCCTGCGTTTGCCGATCTGTTAGCCCAATGAGCGGACGGATCTGCCGGGCTTGCTCATAGGGATGCCCGCCGAATTGCTGCGCAAATGCCAAGATGCGGCGGATGGCGCTTCGGGTATCGGCACCGATCGCCGTGATGAGATTCAGCACATACCCTTTGATCCATGCCACCACACGCGGATTGACCATCGTGAAACTCATGGAGGTAGCGATGGATTTCTGCACGGCCATGCGATCGAGTTGACCGATGCCCACGTGGGCCCCGAGATTCATGATGCGGCTGAACGATTCCTCCACGCTATGTTGATCTGCGGCGATGCCGGAACCGTGCGCCGTGCGTGTAAGCCAGGCATCGAGAATCACCGGATTCTGCAACTCTGCAATGCTCAGGTCTTTCATCCCGCTCAGCCATTCATAGACTGAACGTGCAAGCCGGCCGCGCGATGAATCCGCCACCTCCACCAGCTTCGGCGTGCGCTTCTGTAACTCGGGGATAATGGATCGCCGAGTGTAGCCGGGAGTGAGGATCATTGCTGCGAGTCGTATTCCTCGATGTGATCGCGAATCGCGCTGATCCACTTCTCCACATCGGCATCAAGGCTGCTTTCAAATTCCTGCTGCACCTCTTCGGGAACCTCGGATAGTCCATCCATGGGAGGCGCTTCACCTTCGAGTTCGATCGGATCATTCATAAGAGTATGTCCCCAGGTATCCGGCCTTCGCCTGTGCGCTACCCCAGGGGATTCGCAGATGGAATCCCGAGAATGCGAACAGATCGGCGCGTTTTGTATCGGGATTCAGAATCACCGTGTAAGTGTTGCCTTTCACCTTACGCCCAAGTTGCTTCGACAGTTTCGCAAGAGCATCCTGTTTACGCTTGAGGATCTCCTGTCCTTTCTTCTCATTCCATGCCCGCTTCGCTTCCGGGCTCGCCTTCTTCAGCCAAGCCGTTTCTGCTTTTCCAGGCTGCCCGATTGTCGCCCGCCATTGCTGAGCGCTCTTGCCATTGCTCACAAGCCCAGCCTTGACTTCGAATGCCTCGTGGTCATGAACCAGATCCACGGCGAAGTTATTCACTTTCACATTCGTTGAACGCGCATCCCCGAATCCCTTGCTTTTGAGATAGGCAATGACTACCTTTTCGCCGACTGATCCAGTCTCCAGTTTGCTGAGTTTGGTTTTCAGTTCGACTGGCTCTCCGGTGAACACGCGTCCTTTCACTGGCTTGAAGCCAGAGGCGCCGCCCCCGCCGCCAGAACCTGGAGTTGCACAGAACCTGCCATCGTGCGCACCATGGCAGTCATTGTATTTCTGCATCGGTTCCGCGCCGGGTTCCGCCTGCGGATTTTCCGGCACCTCTGGAATTGCGGCCCGCTCGTCTTCCGTCGGCTCCGGTAGATTCGCCGCATTCAGGCAGTACGATTCGAGGGCCTTGTTCGGCCACAGCGGGAATCCCGTCGATGAAAGCGCAACGAGGAAATCGCCCATCGCCTTCAGATCTCGGTCCTCGATGTCGCCAGGGACGAGATAGGGGAGATTGTCAGTAGGTTTCCCGTTCAACCGGAAGAGTCTCGGAACCTCGTTATCATTGATGCAATCGGCGATGATCTTGTTGATCGCGCCGAGCCCGAGCGCCCATAGATCCGTCTTCGAATCCACGAGGGCATAGGAGCCAACTCCCTCGTGGCCGATGAGCATAAAGTCTGCGATGAGCACCATGGCGATTTGCCGCGAGAGATCCTGAAGGATCGGTGTTGTATCTATCTGCTTCGCGCCGGATGCGCTCAAGAGTTCGAGTTCCACGAGCCGATTGCCGTTTTCGTCGCGGTTGTTCGGCAGCACAATGCCGCTCTGCTCATTCTGCTTAATGTTTGTGACGATCTTCTGAAGCACTTGGTAGACCGTGCCTCCGCCGCCAGGAGCATCGATGTTCGCGACGCTGCCATCCACGCGGGCGACTGGAATTCCGGCAAGATCACGCTCGATCGCAATGCCCTGTATGTTCTCGATCTCGCGTTTCCGGTACCATGGGCGGTAGGCAGACCTCAGCAGACTTACGCCTTCCGGCGAATCTTTCCGCTGGCGCACACGGAAAAGCAGAGACCGGCCGAGAGGGATATCCGTGAGCTTGAAGTTCGGCGGCGCCAGTTGCCGCATCGCAGCTAGGTTGCCGTTTTCATCCCAGGCCCAATCAACAAGCGAATCCTGCGACCGTATCGGGAATCCGCTCCATCCGATCAGGCCATCGCTGTACTTGCTGTTCAGCGTTGGATTTTCCGAATATCCGGCCCGCCGTTTGTAGCCCACGGCATGCCAGGACCATCCATAGGCAATCATGCTCATCACTTCGGAGATGAATGCCGAAAATGAGGGAGCGTACATATCGCTGATGCAGGATTCCAGGAATTCCACATCCGCCTCATTCTCGCCATCTGCCCGCCACTTCACGCGGGAGAGCATAATCTCGATGGCGTACAGCATGGCCCCGATCGTGGCATCGTTCGAAACCATCTCCCGGTAGACACGCACTCCCTGCGGCCCGCGGAGTTCGGATAGGAACTCTTCCTGGATCACCGAACGCTGGCCGTAACGCTTCAGCCCGGTTACCCCGATCGGCTGTAACTTGTCCGGCCGCTGCGGCGCTTTGCGAATTGGCGTTGCTTTCCGTGCCATCTTTAACTCATGCTACTCCAAGTGTTGACCTTGGTCTGCACGCCGAAGGGGAGGATGATATTGGCGTGATGCTTCGCCGCATGCTGCAACGCCTGGGTCATCGCATCCACCATGTCATCGTACGCGCCTTTGTCGAACGCTGCGCACTCCTCGATGAAATCATCGACCCATGGCCGGCCAACGGCTGAAGGAAGCCACACGTTGCCTGCTTCGATCTCTGGACTCACGGCAATTGCCCTCGCCGTTTTCGATTCCGTCGGGTTCACTGGAACAAGCCCGATAATGTTGTTCCGCAGATAGTCGATCACTGCCGATCCGTTGGCTTTGTCCTCGATGAGTTTCCGCTTGGCTTCTGGCCACTTCGCGGACATCGAGGCGATGGCAGCACATGTTCCGGTAAAGGAGAGCCGCTCGCGCACTTGGTCGAGCAGATACCTGTTCGCCCCTTTGAGGCCCCACACCTGCCCGACCACGTAGTCGGAATCTTCAAGTTTCTTGAATGCGCAGTCCCAGGATTGAAAGATGTAATCGCACCGCTGCGCCTGTTCTGCGGGAGAGCACTCGTAAAACTTCCACCAGTGGCGCTTCAGCAGAGAGCCTTCGAGAGGCGTCGGCCGCTGTTGGTACTGTGCATCATAAGCATGCCGCCCCATGGTGTTTGCCAACCTGGCAAGTTCAACACTATTCCACCTGGCGGGGAACAAGGGCTCTCCCGGCTCAGTGCGAGGATCGAAGAATATCTTTGTTCGACATCGTCTTCCGGGCTCAAACTCGGCAGGCAGCACAAGCCATTCCCACTCTTTCTCGGCATGCTCTTTGATCCAGCCGATAAGATCATTGTGGCGGATCCGCTGCATGATGATTACCCACCGCGCATCTTTCGGGTTCCGAATGCGGCTTTGCATCGTTTCGCAAAACCAGGAGATCACACGCTCCCGCTCCGTCTTGCTCTCGATTCCTTGCGTATTGTGTGGGTCATCGATGATGATACGGTTGCCGCCCTCGCCGAGGATCGAGCCTTCAACGGTGGAGGAAAAACGAAATCCCCCCACAGTGTTGTGGTAGCGGCGCTTCTCGTTCTGATCGCTGGACAAACGGACTGACCACCTGGACTGATACCAGTTGGATTCGATGATGTTTCGGGCAAACAATGCATCACGATTACTGTTGTTGGCCGCGTAGGAAGCGCAAATGAATCTAGATCCCGGCAATCCGCCAGGTCCCCATTCCCAGGTCGGCCACATCACGGATGAAGTGCTACTTTTTGCATGCCCTGGGGGAATGTTGACGATCAGTTTTGTGATTTGCCCAGTACTCAGAGCTTGCAGGTGTTCACAGATCGCTCCGATGTGCCAGTTGTCCTGGAATGGTTCCGCATTTACCAAACTCCACGCTCGCTCCATGTAGTACCGTAGCGAGCGTTTACACATCTCGCGTTCCAGTTCTTCATAGCTTGGGATGCTCGCTACGTCCACGCGCACGATGATTCAGTTCCTGCTCCAATTCTCGCACGCGCGCTTTCAGATGCTCATTCTGAGTGCGCAGTTCGGCGATCTCCTCCTGATCGGATTTACGTTGCTGCTCCAGCACGGCCATCTTCGTCTCGATCTCCATGCAGCGCCGCTCGCAGTCTTCCGAGTGCGCGCGCCATTTCTCGATTTGCGCACGTGCATCCGAGAGTTCCGATCGCAGTCCGGCAATCTCCTTCTGCCAGTATTCGGCCATGCGTTCAATCCCTTGCGCGTGGAGTTGCGCGAGCTCGGGAGACCGGCGATGTTCGCTGGTCTTTTCGAGCCACCGGCTCACGGCGCGAATCACCCGCGGGGTTGCCAGGAACCCGAGCACTGCCGTAATGATGCCGATGAGGGTATCGGTGCTAGTGAGCCTGATTGGTTGATCCATGGCGCTCCAGGAGTACGAGGGTGGCGATGACACAACCAACCAAGAGTGGAAGCAGGAAAGCGTGATAGCCGGAGGCCCCGCGGGCGCCGAGCGCTACCGCCTCGATTACGAGTAGCCAGATCACGCACGAGATCGCGGTACACCAGGCCCGGCGAATGTGCGTGCTGTTGACCGCGAGGTACCCCTGGGCCTCGCCAAGCGCGATCAATCCGATCACCCAGATCTCATGCGGGAACATCGTATCGAGTGAGAGATGCAGGCTGGCCCAGCGCGGGGAGATCTCGAGGAAGAGGCCAGAGAATATTGCCGTGGTGGCATTGAGCACTTCGAAGATCAAGGTCTCGTCGCCACCGGTGAGCAGTTTGCGAATCGCTTGGAATGGCCAGAACGCAAGCCTCGCGATAAATGAGAGAGTCTGTCGCAGTATTCTCATAAGCACGCCTACATAAATCGTGCAATCGTTTGCCCAATCGTTGCACAGGCAGAACTCGAACCACGTCGATGTGATGGCGTGCATCGGCTGATTGTCCCGTAAACCACAGAATACGCCAATATCGGACCGATTTAAACCTTGAATCCTCGGACGAGCAAATCAATGCAGCGCCGCGCCGCCACTGAGCTTCACGCCGCCGCTCATTGCTCCTTTTGTGGAGCTGGGGATCGGCACTATCTCTATCCCGGCTATGTTCTGGTAAGGATTTGTGCTTACTCTATTTCGTATGCCGATATAGAGTGTGTTGTCCGTAACACTTGCCGTCATATCCAGATAGCCAGCAGTTCCTCCGCTGCCTACGGTGTCTACCTCCGCTAAATCCGTAAAGGCTACCGACCCCTGGGTATCATAGTTTGCGATGAACTCGTTGCTGTCCAGTGGATTGTAGCTTGTTGGAACACATTGGTACAGCCTGATCGAGTAGTTCCCATTCGGAAGCCAGTACTTGAAAATGGTGTCATCGTACGAATACCGGGAGTCAGTGTTCGGAGTGCCTGCCGGGCAGATATTGCCCCACGATCCGGGAGCGCCCCATCCTCGAGCGCGCGTGTAGGTTTTCCCCCACCAAGTATGTCCACCGTATGTGAGGTTCGTTGTCTTCGCGGGAACTTGGCGGATTGCACCGCCATCATTATCCGGCCACACGAGGATGTCAATATAGGCGTGCGCAGTGGCTTCGGCGTCCGCCGTAATGGTAACCCGCGTTGTGGTCGGACTCGATATTCCACTGGGAGCCGTATAGAGTCCGCCGGATGAGAGTGTGCCGACGCTTGGAGACATAGACCACGACATCGTGGGGGTGGGGGACCCCTTTACCCAGGCCTGCAATTGAACCTGCACGCCAGCCATGATCACCATCGAAGGCTCAGAGACGCCGACCGTAACCCCTTCGAGCACAACTCGAGATTTTCCTACAGCCGATACATTGTCCGTCGCTACCGCTTCGGCGAACTGAGCGGGAGTGACATACCCGTTTGAGAGATTTACTGATCCTGAGTACGTGGAGTCCATCAAGCTTGATACATCCACCACCTCGAGGTCCCCATTGCGCAGTGACCCGTTGAGGATTTCTGCTATCGCGGAAACGCAGTTCGGATCGAGCATGAGTTCGCCATCCGCCGTGATCCCGTAACTGGTTCCTCCATCGGAAATGATCATGCCGTACTGTTTCATGGCGGTGAGGATGATTTGCGCCGTGGCAGAGTAACCGGAAATATCCACTGAGGATTTGAGGCGAGAATACATGCCGTACTTCCAACAAATCCCGCTGCAATAGGCGCCCGCATTGGCTTCCGCCGGCCACTGGTAGGAGGCGTTAATCCAGGAGTTGCTCATCGTCATCCGGATCGCATGTTTGATCACTCCGGCCTGCATGTCTGAGAGGTGGATGCTGAGTGGTTGAAGGTACATCGAAGCCGCATCCGTAGCTCCATTGGCACTGATCGAGGTATCCGGGAGTTGAAAGGAGTTTGAATATTTGATTCCGCTCTGCGCTGTGCAGAGCGGACAGGATTGCACCACGTTATCTCCAGCATTGTAGTTGTTGTAGATGTCGCTGAATTCACAGGTATCACGATTCACTGCGATCACATGGCGATCCACGTTAGAGAAGGGAGGCGTGAAATAACCACTCTCACGATATAGACTTGGGTACGGTGCAATTTGGAAATCTCCATTCCGTGTCGAAGTGTACTTGAAGACTGCCGCAAACGTGCCCGTCGAGTTGTCGATGATGTTGAGGCTCCACGCGGGCTGCACCGTGATGTGATATGTCGTGCTTCCGCCCAGGGCTATGATCGTAGCGCTGTCAGCATGAACCGGCAACGCATCGATTCGCGTGTTGAAGATGTGATCCGGTGGAAGCATCTGACAAGGACCGGACTTCTGCTGCACAGTGACCGTGGTTGGAGCGGTGTATTCGCCGGTGGATGCATTGATCGAACCGGCCGATCCGGCAGTGAGGCTCCATGTGTAGGGTGCCGTTCCGCCACTCGCGGAGCAGGTTACGGTCTGCCCCGCTTGCGCCTTTGGACAGGTCACTGTGGGAGCACCCCACAGGTTCATGGAAAGAACGAGAAACAGAAACATCATTGCAGGTTCACGAGGAATGTGATGCGTAGAGAATCCATATATGCCGTTGCTGTGAGCGTGTCGCTCGCGTTTCCACCTTCGCGATCCAAAACGAAAGTGAAAAGTTCGCTGGCCGCGCAGCCGGTCATCGTCAGCGAAGAAAACGATGCCAGTGTGTGAGTGTTGGCGGTCGCGCTGGCGATCGTCGAGTTTACTGCATCCGCAGTATTCCGAGTCGGTGCGGATTCATCTTCCCCGGCACCGACGCAGGCTGTGGCAATGCGCCACCGGACCACCTGTGCGGCACTTCCACCAGAGCCTTGGGAATATCCGATGTCCGCCGTTACCGTCCCGCCGTCCCACCCAGCAGGAATGAGCAATGCTCCGCTGACACTGATCGTTGATCCGTCAACAAATCCACCAAGACGCCCCAGCCGGTACGGGGCAGTGCCTAAGGTGTCTACCGTAGCCCCGCCTGATGATGGGGAAACCAGATTACCTTGCAGACCGGTTCCGCCGGAGTTCTGCGTAGCGGGGAAGAAATAATACTCCCGCTGAACCTTGGTATAACTTCCGCCTCCACTTTCGGTCGTAACCCAGGCCCCTCCGGAATAGAACTTCACCACGTTGCCGGCTCCGGAGTCGCACGCCACGGCTCCATTAGCAGGACTCGACGGAAGCGTGGTGCATTCCACCGCCAGGCCGGCCGCGGTAGCGCTCGGATGGAACGTCGCCGCGACGTAATGATTGACTGCCTGGGCTAGGGCCTTTGGTTCTGGCAAGTACAAGCTGAGAGCGATGATTATGGTTGCCGCTCCCAAGACATTGGCGAATGTGAGAAGTCTCTTCATTGATTGCCTCATTTCGATGTCACTGGGCCTTTGCGGGTGACGGGGCCTGCGGTGGATGAGCCATTGGGTGGGGCTTGGTATTGATAGGCTCCGGCATCCCATGGGGAGCCAGATGGTCGGGCGATACTGTTCTTGTCCGAGTCAAGCAAAGAAATTCCTAGCGATGTCAGATCTGCCCCAAAACCTATAGCAGGAGAACCAGACTGCAAGGTTCCATCGGAATTCAACTTAGCGTCCGCAGTCAACGATCCGCTGGAATCGCAACTACAATTGGATTTCCATGTCGTAAAACTCGAACTATACGAGCCATTCCACCCAAATCCATTGCTGCCAATAGGATTGTAGTATAGATTATTGTTCATATTTGAGAGGGTCACCGTCTCCTCCAGTCATGGCTATCCCGCCGGTTACGCCAGCATCTCGAATCCTGATGTGAGTGGTGGTGGAGTTGTACCAAATATCGCCATCAGCCGGTGCCGATGGACACGTTACGACAGGCTGCGCCAGCACCATAGCCGCAAAGGTGAGAGATGCGAGGATGAGTCTCATTCGAGTGTCACTAGCAGGGTGAGTCGTAGGCTGCTGAGGTAGGCCGATGCCGCGGCGGTATCCGCCGCATCCCCGCCCTCCCGGTCAAACTTGAAGCCCATCAATAGATCAGCGGAACATCCGGTGGTGTTGATCGATGCGATAGAGCCGTAAGTGACAGTGTTCGCCGTGGCCGATGCGAGCGTGACATTTACCACATCAGCCGTGTTGAAACTCGGAGCGCTTACATCCGCCGCCGATGCAAAACAAACTGTCGAGATTCGCCATCTCACTGCCTGGCCGGCAGATGCGCCAGAACCAACCTCATACGAGAAACTGAGGCTGATGGTTCCGCCGTCCCAATTGGTAGGCAATTGCAGGCTTCCGGCAACTGAGCTAGTGGCGGAATCCACAAACACCAGCCTCCCGAGCCGCCAGGGATTCGTGCCAACCGCATCGAGCGTGGCCCCTCCGGAAGATGGAGATAGCAGTGATCCCTGTACTGGCGTCCCACCAGAGTTCTGTGTGGCAGGGATGAAGTTGTAGCTTCGCTTCACCTTCGTCACTGCACTAACCCCGGCGAACGAGCACGTGGAGATGTTAGAGGATGGCGTACCGCACGTGAGGTATTGCGCTCCAGATGGCGGTGTCGATGGCAGCAAGTATCGCGTGGTGGCAGCGAGGGAGTCTGGTGCCAGCAGGCTGATGTATTGGCTGCCGTTCGCTGTGAGTTCCTTGAGCTGCAACTCGCCCGCCACGGTTCCGTCGCCCGCGGTGAACCCGCCGGAACAACTAGCCGCGCCCGAACTTGCCGTGCAGCCGGAATCGGCCAGTATTCCGCCAGCACCAGCCGCCTGAATCGCTCCCTCGGAGCCAGCTGCAGAAGATAGCACATGTTTCCATGTGTCCGTCTGCGAGCAGAAATACGCATTGTGCGCGGTCGTATCGAGATACCACGAGGTTCCCGCGGTGCAACTCGCCGATGGCGCGCCCGCGCCAGATGTCAGCGATACGTTGCCGCTTCCGCCTTGCTGCACCCATGTATCGGTGGACTCGCAGAGATACCAACGCTGGCCGGACGTGGCATCGGTGTCCATGTAGGCATCGCCAACGGAACACGTAGCGGGCAGCGTGATAGAACTCGGAACCCGCAATGTCACGGCGCTGAAATCGTTAACCCCGGAGGTGTACGTATTTGTCGAATCCGTCCGCACATCGCCGCTTCCTCCTCCGCCGTAAATTTCGAGGGTCCCACTCACTGAACTCGTGAACGTCGCCACCACGTCGCCATTCGCGGCCACACTGACATCGCAGCCGAATTGATGCCTCGGGGTCGCATTATCGAAGCACGCGACCAGCGGCTTTGTGCCCTGCCCGTGGGTCGCGGCCGTGACCGATACTGAAGTCACACTCGAGAATGTGGTGGTATACGGATTCACCGCCGTTCCGCCACCAGCACTTCCAGGAGTCCCGCCGATGATACGCCATCCTCCGGCTCCTCCGGTCAGCGAGGAATCATAGACCAGCAGCAGATTTGCGTTCGCTGCACAATCTGCGGATTCCGGATCCGATGTTCCGTTATAGCGGTAGATGCGTTTCGCACTCAATGAGTCCACGGCCAGCGTGGTGGATACGGAGCCCGCGCAAGCTGTACTGCCGACGTCGAAGACGAGCAATGTTCCATCGTCATATGCTCCCATTCCTCCAATGCGAGTTGAGCATGCATAAGTTGTCGCAGATGAGGATGTGGCGCTGCATCTCAGATCCAAGCCAAGCGTTTCGGAAAGAAGAAACAGGCTCACGCTGCCAGCGGTTGAATTACTCGATATCCCCCCGCTTGTGAAGATAGATGGTATCAGCGGATACCACGAGGTCCCATCGCTGTAACAGATCTGGCTGCCGCTTCCTCCTCCTGTGGTACATGTGCCTCCGGCATAGTCTGTCACGCGATAGACTTTGCCCGTGTTGCTCGCCGCCGCCGGCAGAGTCGCTCCCGTTTTTTCGGGCAGCCGTAAAGTTCCCCCGCTGAAGTTCGTGTACCCGGTCATCGTGTTCGTCCCGGTCGTGGTCACATCGCCGGAACCGCCTCCGCCCCCGCCGCCGACAATCTGAAAGTAGGTTCCATCGTAAACCACAGTCAGCCACTGGCCGGCCCCGATGTCACCCGTGGCCGTGTCGCTCAGCGTGGCGCTCGACCACTTCTTGAGTGCAATCGCCCCGAGACTGTTGAGATTGAGTGTCGAGACCCCAGTGTTGGCCGTGTTCGCCTTGAAGTTCACCAACAGGCCCGTGGTGTAGCTGGTGATCGGAGGAGCCACGGAGCAGGCGTAAGCATCACTGGCACCTGCATCCTGGCACTGCGCTACCCGCGTCGAGAGGCGCGTCTCGATGGCCTTTATCTCGGCGGCCATCTGATTGTGATGCCACGAGGTAATCACGCCGTATACGGTCGATCCGCTGGTGTGGCTTGCCGCCGTAGTTCCGTTATAGCCCCTGGCCCCTGTACAGATCGTGAGAGTGTTGCTCGCAATGGAGCAGATCATCATCTCTTCGCTGTCGATGCGGATGATTTCGTACTGGAGGAATTGCGCGCCGCTGGCTACGTTGACCGTGAGGGTGCTGCTATTGATGGAAGCGGATAATGTGCTGGTGGAGATGCGCCTCGCTACGCCGAGGTTCTGATCTGTTGCAATCGTCGTGGGGAATGCCGCAGTATTCGGGTTTTGTGCCCACGCGGCAGTCAATGAAAGCAGCAGAATCAGAATGATAATCATGCGGTAACCCTTCATGGGAAGTTTACCGCAAGGGGATTCTTGGTCAGGATGCGCGGTGTTTCATGCGGGGAGACGTTGTCCCGGTCGCAGGCTCTCCCTGCGCACCATGCCGCGCACCCATCAGCCCCGCTTCACCCTCCAGTCAGCCGAATCGGGGCGCCTTCGGCTGCTTCCAACTCTCGGAGGGAATCTCGCTCACTTGCCAACCTCCCGGCATACCCACTTCTGAGCTTCGATGCTCGGTTCGCAACCCGGCCCGGCGTTGTGTTTGGCCCGGAGTTCGGCGATCTTCCTGTTCATCTCTTCGGCCACAGGCTGAATTGCTATGCCTGCCGCATCCCGCTCTGCTTTCGCGCGCTCGAAAGCGACGGACTTCTCGGCGTACACGCGCTGGAGGAAAAGCAGTTTCGCCTGCAACCGGGAGTATTCCAGGGCCTCGGGCTCGGTGAGTTCCGTGCGCGATGGTTTGGCGGCAGGCTTCTCTTGGCCGTGTGCGACCATGCCCAGAGCGATCATGGCTGCCGTCATCCCCGCAATGAAGATGGCGGCGATGGAGACATTCCATATCCACTCCTTGAAACATGGCATCGATCCCGGAGCACAATTACACCAAAACAGTTTTCTCTGAATGCTGCCTCTCAACCTGATTCTCATTATGCACTCTCCTCTCGGTCATCCGTCACCGCCGTCCCATCCGGCAACAGCCGCCATCGCCTACCATCATCTGGCAATCCGAACATGCGCACGGCGAGAATTACGATGTTCGTGACTTCCTGCTCGGCGAGGTTCGCCTCGGCCAACATCGCGAGGCCCTGTAGGCGCAGGTGGCGGATTTCGTCCATGCGCTGCTTGCAGTGATCGCGGAGCGCATCGGGTAGTGGATGGGTCATTCCGTTACCATCCCTCGTAAATGCTGGAATTGCTGAGAATCATATCCCATGTCCCTGGGCCATGGCCGACACAAAACTCGTGATCAATCAGGTGTCTAGCGAGCCCATTGGGGCCTGGTTCCGCTCCGTTCATTTTGTACCATTCCGACGTATCGGGCCTCTTGGGTCCATTCCATGAACGGTCCTCCACAATGGAACGAAGGTTGGAAAGCGTCACCGGTTTTCGATACTCATCTTCTATTGACTTATCTGCGAGATAAGTTTTCCAGTTCTCCCACGTGCATAGCCCCATCTGCGGAATCACGCGAAGAGAGAAGCACCAGCCTGCCGATGATTTGCCGATGTGAATGCGCTCATCGCTACGACCGCAATGAGCGCACTTCTCCGGAACGAGATAGTAGTTCGTCCCCATTACTGCACCTCCGTGCGCCGGAAGGCCTCGCGCGGTATCCGAAAATTCCTCGCTGCGACTCCCCCGATCAGTGCTGCCATTCCGAGATTCGTTAGAACGACGCGCCGATCATGGCGGCGATCCTTCCAGAACCATTCCTGCGATACCAGCACGGCCGCGAGCACTCCGGCTTTGATAGCAACGCCACGATTCAGCATCTGCCCAGTCCTGGGGTCGCGTAGTATCGGATTCGCTTCCGGGAACTGAAAAGATGATGCAATATCCACCGAGTTCGCGACGATCAGCAACGCCTGCGAGACAGGGCGGATTCTATGCCAGAATCCCTTTTTTGATTCCGCCCCACTCAGACCAGCAGACATCATAAGCAGAACAGCAACGACTTTCATTGGTTCTTTCTCCTGCTCACGATCCTAACACCGATTTTCAAATTGTGCAACAATTTTACTTCGCGACCCATCCGGTGTTCCCGGAACCCGATTCTTTGACGTATAGAGTAGTTCCCGCACCTCCATCACTGCGAAGCCACAATGACCCCTGAGGTGCCGTGACCGATCCTTCAGGAGATCCGGTCCCGCTGATAATATTCGCTCCCGATGGAGTGAACCGAATCGCCGCCCGCGTGGAATCGGCCAATAGTCTGACTTCGTTGCCTGATGCGTTGGAGGCTAATATATTTGCCTGGGTTGGGGCCATTAGCAGTTGGGCGACATAGTTTGATGCGTTGGCTACGAAAACCGAGGTTTTGCCGATCTGCACTCGGTCAGAGGCGCTGGACGTATCGTGGATGTTAATCCCCAGATTCGTGAAAGTCGCAGTCGATGAATTTGTCGTCGAAACAAGAGTGAATGAATCGCCATCGGATAAGATCAATGCCATTGACCCGCCGCTGGTCACGAGCATTTTTGGATTCGCCGGGCCGGTCCCACCCACATAAAGCTCGGGGAACCATGCGCCGTAATATGACCCGCTCTTGCCGATCCAACCCAGGGGATTGTTGCTCGCATCCACTACGGCAACTTGCCCGACATGGCCACTCCCGCCAACGGTGAGTGTTCCTGTCCCGATCAGATCAGCATTCAGCGTCCCGGTCGTAATCTTCGTTGCGCTGATTCCGCTGGCGATGAGCGTATCATCAATGCTCAGCGTCTTGATCTTCGCGGTTCCCGTGATCGTCGCGTTCTTGATGTTGGCATCTTCGATCGTGAGGCTTGCCAGGCTCCCGCCTGTCCCGCCAGTCACCGAACCGGGGATGATCGTCGTAGTCCCAACAGATGAATCCACTGGAGTGGTGGACTGTACCGCCGCATCCGTAAGCGACATGTCGTACAGTTTCCGCACTGTGCGGAACACGTCCGGCCTGTAGTCGCCCCATTCAAATTCGAACACGGTAACCGATGGCCCCCACCACTTCATCGAGATGCGCCGGATGATGTAGTTGCCGCTCTTGCCGAGAGTGCTCGATACGTTCACGGTGAGTAACTGCCCGATCGCCAGTGAGTCGTAGCGGTAGTGTTCATCATGCGCCTGGCATGTCCCGCTGATCTGGGGATTCGCCCACTTCGCGATTTCGACGGCCCCGCGAGCATCGGCCTCGGCATTGGATTTGATCTGCCGGTCAACAATTGTCCTCTGATACTTCCCATACTTCGCCACGGAGGTCGCATCGGTCGATACGCGTCGGATGCTCGCTCCGCCGCTCCCGACCTGGCCGACCACGATGGCCTCGTTGCAGGGCGTGTGCCAGTCCTCGGTGTAGCGGAAGCTATCGCGATCGAACGGGAAGCTTGTAGCGCAGTCCGGAGATTCCGAAAACGATATCGGCGCCGGCGTGGCAGTCGGCAGGAACCAGTGAAGGAACTTCGCCCCGGTATCATCCGAATCGATGAAATACTCGCAGCCTGTAAGGTCGGCCAGTTTCGCAAGCGAATCACGCAATGAAGATTCGCGGGCATCGAAGCTGCTGATGGTTGCCGTGCTCGCGACATCCGTGGTGTCGATGCTCAGCCCCGATTGCGTGATGAGATCACGCACGATGTACTGATCTGTTTTGCTCGTATATGCGGCTGTTTGAACCGTAGTTGCATCGAGCAGGCCGCTGTAGTCGCGCACCTCGATACGCATCACATTCACGCGCTGCCCGCCGAGCTCGTTGAGCGGGGAAACGAGCAGGGCCTTCGATGTCACTCCGCTTCCGCTCGAGATCAGCATACGCGGTTCGCACATCGTAATCACGCCGCGGAACTTGATGGTCTGGGAGGAAACATCGCCGAACATCGGCTCGCCAAAGAGAGGCTCTCCGAAGATCGCAACTGCGCTTCCGCCTTCCAGAATATCGCTACGCCAGATCTCTACCGTTTGACCTGGCTCGATATCTTGCGAGGAATCCGCAGGGTTGTACAGCACGAGCATTCGCGCCGTGCTCATGCGATCGCCGATATCCTGCGTGATCTCGAAGTCGCGGATCAGCGTTACTCCGATCCGCTCAACTCCGTTGATGAGGATGGAGGAAAGCCTCATATGTTGATCCCGTAACCCCGCAATCGAATTCCGAGATCGGTTGCAGAAATCGGCTGGCCTCCACTTGGTGATCCATTCACATTGAAGATCACCTGCGTTGTGTTTGTGGTTGTCATCGTGGTTGTGCTATGGCCGATGTTCGACAACAATTGAGGCAGGCTCGCCAACATGCTCAGGCTGCTCAACTGAGATGACATTGTGGTCATGATTGAGCGTGGATCTACAGCATAGATGGCTCCCGTGACTGCGCTTTGCAAGTTGGCGATGGCGGTCTGAATTGCATTGTTCGGGTTGATCTGGCCGATGGAGGTACTCAGCGGCGTAAGAGCCTGCGTGAGGTTTGTGTTGAAGTTCGTGAAGAAGTTCCCCATGTCCGTCTTGATGTTTCCGAGGGCCGTGGTGATATTCGTATCCATCGTTCCAATGGAAGTCTCAAGAGCACTGGTACTGATGGTTCCAGTGTTGGTCTTGATCTCCCCGCTGCTCTTTTTGATATCATCGAGCGATCCGCTGATCGTGATGAGCATCAGGTGAATATCGGTAGCCTTCTTGTTCAAATCGCCATCGCCGACATTGGTAGCGACTGCGGCTGAGGCATCCTTCACATCAGTGAGTTTGTCTTTCACGCCGATGATTTCGTACCACAGATCCGAGGTCTTCTTGTCCAGCGAACTGGAGATATCACGCAGCGTGTTATACTGTGCCCCCTGCATCCAGTCGCGAATGTTTTCGAGAAGTAACTTCGAATCGTGTGTGTTGCCGTGGATCGAGTCCCACCCCTGCTCTCCAAGAAACATCATGGAGTAGCGCGTGTTGTGCTCGATGGCGTTGAGGGAGGTTTCCTGGTGCATGTTCTGAAATATGCCGAATATGCCAGTCACCGCCGTGACTACGCCGCTAATAGCCGATATCAAACCAGTCAGCCCACTTGATGCGGCGCTTCCAATTCCGCCAGCGCCGCTCGCGGCACCTCCTGCGCTGGTGGCCCCGCCGGCGGCAGATGCGGCGGAACTTCCGCTACTGAACACATCGGAAATCGCCTTGCCGATACTCTTGATGGAATCGAGCACGCCGCCAAGTCCTTTGCCGCTTAAGAGATCGGTAATTGTGGTTGCAATGAACTTACCGATAGCGTCCATGGCCGGTTGCACAAAATGATCAGCCACCGCTTTTCCGATGTTCTTAAGTGATGCGATCGCCTTATCAGCAAAGCTTTCCGGGCCTTCGAATAGCACGTCCACCATGTCTTTTCCGAGTTGTGAAGTGGCCGATCTGATCCCCCCATAAATATCTCCCCACTTATCTGCCAACGTCGGCTTGTTATCAAGTTTTGCTTTCATACCGTCCAGGGCCCGTTGTTCTTCTTCTGATAGGTCCTTGCCATTCTGCCGCAATGCCGCCTTGCGATCCTCCATCATCTTGACCCAGGCCCTTGTGATCTCAGTGGCACTGGCGGTTCCGCTGTTGGTGACGATATCGAAGTCTTCCCGGCTCTTTGCTGCCAGCGCATCAAGGTCCTCTTTGGGCTTGATCCCCATGTCCTTCAGCGCGAGTTGAGCGCGATAGGCTTTAGTCTGCGCGGTCTCGTCTATGGCGGAGTTCATACTCTGGACTGCGGCCAGAACGCCCTTGATGGCCTCCGTAGTAGCTGGTGCTTCCGACCTCGCAAATGCCCCCATGCTCTTCTGTAAAGCATTGAACTGCGTGTCCAATTCTTTCGCTGACTTCTGAGCATCCTGCTGCGCCGTATGCAGATCCTTCATCGCCTCTTTCATCTGCTGCGATGCTTCTTTGGCTGCATCTTCAGCCTTCTTCAGCCCATTCTGCGCTGCCTGTAACTGCTCTGCCGATGTCTTTGAGTTAGACATCGCATCTCGCAGGTTGCTATCAGCAGTGATGAGATTATTCGCGGCCGTCCTCGCGTTATCCTTCGCCGTCTTCACATTCTCGATCGCCTGATAGAGCGGTAGATGCGCTGGAGTTAGCGTGGATGTTACCAGTTCCGCATAGATTCTGTCGGCATTGTGGAGTTCAGTAGTGGCATCCTTAAATGCCTTTGTCGATTCAGTAGCATCGTTCAGCGAAACCTTATGATCAGCCAGACTTCTCCGAACGGCATCTATTCCTCCGCTAAATTCCTTAGTCTGGGTCGTGGTGTTTCTTGTTTCCGTTCCAATCGAGGTTATGTTCTCTAGTGCCTTCTTCCCTGTTTCCGTTACTTCGGACATTCTGGTCTTCACCGAATCCCAAGCATTGGAGAAATTTCCGATCAAATCTTTCATGATCGGTATTTGCTTCAGAGACTCGAAGAATTCTACAATCTTCGATTTGACTGCATCGATTACAGAGCTGAAATTGAACTTCTTGGCTACCTCATCGATTGCCCCACTCAGAGATTTCCATGCGGACGTGAATGCTCCAGAGATGTAACCTCCGAGTGTAGCGGCTGCGGACTGCACTGCCGCCCATGCTTCCTTCACGCCCTTCCAGTTCTCAACAAACACGCCGGCCACGAAGTCAGCCATCGGCGTGAGCACGTTCTGGTGCATTTCTTTCAACGCATCTCCGAGCGCGCTCACCTTCTGCTGCACTTCGGGAATCTGCCACAGTTGCCACGCGGCCCACACGGCTCCGACTGCCAGGGCGACTTCTCCGAGGATGGGCACGAGCGCAGTAGCCACTGCTCCGATACCGCCCTCGATTCCCAGCGCGGAGCCTACGACGGCGGCCGCACCTTGGAGCCCGGCAAATGCGGCGAGCGCCGGTCCGATCGCAGCCGCGATAGCGACGAACCCACCGATAGCAGCCTGTATGGAAGGATCGAGTTCAGTGAACGCCTGCACAATGTTCTTGAGAGTGCCGATGAGTGGCTCGACGGCAGATAGCAACTGCGAAGCCAGCGGAGTGAGCGCCTTCCCGATATCAGCCAGCACAAAGGAGATCTGATCCTTCACGTTCGACCAGCGTCCGGTCAGCGTCTGCATCTGGGCTTCCATCAGCCCGCCGAACTTGGCCTGCATTCCTTCGAGAATGGCGGGCACCGCTTCCGCGCTGGAGATCATTCCCTTCTTTGCCATCTCCATCGCCTGCGGAATGCTCACGCCGATCTTGTCTGCCAGAATCTGCCAGGCCCCAATGCCAGCTTCCGTCAATTGCCGCATGTCCTGCGCGTTGACTTTGCCGGCCGTCGTCATTTGGCCGAGTGCCAGAGTGATGCGGTCGATGAGCGCCTTGCCGCCGCCGAGGCCCGCAACAGTATCTCCGATGGCGCGCATGGTAGGGATAACGGCTTCCGCGCTGAATCCGAGAGCCATCATGCGCTTGCTAGCATCGAGCAATTCGGGAAATTCGAATGGCGTGCTCGCGGCAAACGCCTTCAATTCCTCTAGGAACTGCTTCGCCTTCTGCCCGCTGCCAATCAATGCCTCGAAGGTAGTCTGCGCCAGCCGGAACTGCTCACTCATCTTGAGCGCATTCTCGCCGAGTTCCACAAGCGGCCTTGTAATCGCAACCGTGAGGCCTGCACCAAGGGCTCCGAGTTTCGCTGCACCTGCGAGCAGCTCGTTATTCATCTTGGTGATTTCTTCCGTCGTCTTGCCGACATCGATGCCAAGCGATTGGTAGTATTCGCGCCGGATCTTCATCTGCGCCGCTTCAGCGTTCGCGATGTCCGTTGCAGTGGCAATACCGCTATGTTTGATCTCTAGGAAAGCAGCGGTCGCTTCTTGATCAAGTTGTCTTAACTGAGCCGCTCCCTTGATCCCGAGCTGCTGAAATGCCTGGGTCAGCGCTTCAAGATCGCCCTTGCCTGCGTTTTTGATGGAGTTTGACAATCGCGACGTGGCAGCATCTATCTCGCTCATTGCGGATGCGGCGGATTTCGAACCGCTGAGAAACTGCGATACATCCATCTTGAGCGTGGCCACCAGATCCATCAGGTTCATCGCGTGAATTGTCCTCAGTACGAGTTTACGCGATTACATTGGTGCAGAAAGAGTAAGCGCCGCGGGATCGAGGTAGAATCTCGCGGCGCGGCTTGGAAAGGCAAACCAACAGGACCGGTTCAGACTTCCAGTAGGAACCAGCCACTTACGCAATTGCATCGATAGTAGCAAAAAAGCGGGGCTTGAGTTAGGACGCAGCCTCAAGCCCCAGGGAGGAAAATGAACGGATGGTCATTCTTTCGGGAAATCATCGGGCAGCTTCGGGGCAGGCGGGATGTACGGATAGGCCGAGTGCGTGCCGTCCGGATTGTTGTGGCCAGCGACGTAGTACAGAACCGCCTGAAGCACAGAGTACGCGATGCCCACAATCCATTTCTCGTCTTTGCCGAAGAACGGCTCAAGGTTCACCACTGCGGCCAGCACCAGCATGAGCATTGATATCGCCACGTTCAACCCGAATGGCATGCCCCAGAGCTTTCCCGCTTCTTCGATGGATGGCTTCAGCTTGAAATAGATCTTGAGTTTGTCGATCATGATTTAAGTTGTACCACTATTCCTCGATATGCTCCGTTGGCTCGTCCTCCGGCAAGATCGCCGGCCACTTGCGAGCCTTGTTCTTCGCCAGTTTCGCTTGCAGATCGAGCATGATGTGTAGCGGATCGCCGCCGTGCCTCCAATATCCATCGAGCGCAAGTTGAATCACGTCGATCCATTCTTCGAGGTCGTGCGGGCTGGCCTCGATTTCAGCGAGTTCCTTGCGAATGTGGGCAAGGATGCCAAGTGTGCGCTGGCCCGGCCCGAAGGTTACCTCCGACCATTCCTTCTGCTGCTCGAGGTGCTCGCCGAGGGGATCGGCGGCGTGGCGGGTGATCCGCTCGTATTTGATAAGTGTCACGATTCCTCCGCTTTCACTGCCACCTGCACTGATTGGCACACGGCAGCCAGCGCGGGGCCTGCGCTCTGATGCACCACGCCGAGCACGGGATCATATGCCGACGTGTTTCCGATTCCGTACGCCGTGAGGCCTGCATTCATCTTGCACCGCGCTCCGCTGTACAGCACCACGTCGAGGCTACGTTTCGGGCGCGTGCGTTGATCGAACACCTGATCGACGGCGATCTGCACTGCGGCGAACGGCACCATGAGCTCACGCAGCGCCTTTGCCGCCATCCGCGCCAAGCGATCGGCATCATCGGCGGCTAGATAGCTCCAAGGGTCTTCCGGCACCTGCTTCTGCCCGGTCTGTTGTCCTGTTACCGGATCGATCACTGGGATCGTCATCGCAGGCTGAATCTCGAAGTGCCAGCCCGTTGCCATCCACAGCGTTGTGTCGCTCTTGTCGACGCCCGCGAGCACGTTGTGGATGTTCATCAGATTGACGTGTTGCAGCGGCACAACGAGTTCCCCTGTCATCGGGTCTTGGTAGGTGCTCAGTTCGCCGGCCAGTGGCCGCTTGATTTCGATGTATTCATCGGGGTTGAAATTCCAGAGCACGACTGGCTCGGTCGAGTTGGTTCTGTTAGTTGGCATTCGTTCCTCCCATCAGAAATTCTTTCATCAGTTTTGCGGCATTCGGAACCTGCAAACATTACCGCTCTCCATCTCGATTTTTACCATTGCTTTTCCTCCGCGCATTTCGCGCGTTTCTCGCTGCTTCCTCGTGTTTCACGCAACAGTACAACTGATTGCGCGACTGTTTAGCGAACTCGGAGCCACACCATTTACACAATCCAGTGCCCACCCCGCGCATCGATTCCGTGTTGATCGGCTTCTTCCATTTGTCGATGTAGCTCGGGACCGGCATGGCTATGGCAAGTATACTCTCCCAATCCACTCAGCAAGTGGCTGCGGAATCATCGCGATTCGCGCGGAGGCTTCCCGGCGCGCGGCAGAGCGGGAGGAAAAACGGCGTGTCATCGAGTCTGGATCGTGCCACCACCCGCCGCCCTGTTTTATCCCGTATCCGTTCTCATCGCACGTCACGTTCGTCCCGCCATTCGGCCCGAACCATCCAGGCGTGCCGTAAGCCGGATCGACGGATTTCAGCCCTTCATTCGTGAATCCATCCTCAGTCCGCACACCATCGCGCAATTCATGCTTCGTATTGCCGAAGAACCATGAAGTCTTCCCGCTTCCAGCGGGCACGTTGCCGTTGAGATGGTGGTTCACCTTGCGCCCGTCGCCCCTGAGTGTCGGGACGCCAAATCCAAGCTTCCCCGCCACGAGTGATCCGTTCACCGTCTCCACATCCCCCCACAAAAAGAAACTGCCATATCGACCTTTCGCCGGCCCAACCCACTCCTGCGCGCCCTTCACGTTTTCGACCACCAGCGGAATGTAGCGGCCGGCAGCCTCGCGCGCCTCGCGCTGGATACGGAAGCAGGCATCAAAGAGCCGATTGTCTGGTCCCTCTGTTTCCCATCTGCGGCGCATCGCTTTCGCCTTCTGCGAATTCTCACTCTTTGATCGGCTCCACGGCATCGCAAGGTAGGAGTAGTTCTGACAGGGTGGCGAGGCGACAATCAGGTGCGCCTTACGGAACTGCGAGCCATGCAGCGTGAGCACATCCTGAAGCACCAATTCTCCACCCTCATGGCCCTTGTCCTCGATGTCGAAACCGATCACCTTCCAGCCAACGGCGGAAAGCCCGCGAGCCCATCCGCCCTTGCCCGCGAAGAGATCGATAGCTATCGGTTTCCCCATCGCTCGAACCACCCGTGCTCATTCGGTTGAGCCTTGATGGGCAGCATCGCGGCTGCCGCGAAGTACTCGCGTTTCGTGAGGCCCTCACTTTCGCTCCCAAGTGAGTCGATCCAAGGGAAAGCGCTATCCTCCCCATTAGTCTTCGTTTTCTCCATCTTCGTGCACCTTTCCATTCAGTTTTCCATTCACATGTCGCGATTGCGCCGTGTCAGCCGGAGACACGTCGATTGTTTGGGATTCCGCCGGCGGCAGCGTGGCCTTCCGCCGCAATTCCATCAGCAGCAGGACCTCCTCGTTCGTCAGTGCCTGGAGGTTGAATGTATGCTCGTGGTTGAGAGTAGCCTCACCGCCGATCGTAAAGTCAATCGCGCGCTTCCGCGGGTAGATGAAAGCTGCCAGCGCTTCACAGGCCCGCTGCCGGACCAGCGTAGGGATGCGCTTGTTCTTGTGTGATCTGCACTCAGGCGAGTCTATGGCAATACGAATCATCATGTCGATCGGGTCAAACCCCATAGCCTCGCAGCGCTCGCGCACCGACTGCAAGAGCACCGTACGCTTGTTCAGTGTCCCCTTTGTCCGTCCGCCCTTTTTGACTCGCACGCCGGCCATGGTTCTATTTTTTCACTATTCCACCTCCAAGTAGCTCCGATGAACCGTGCTGACCTGCCCGCTATCCCAATGCACGCGATAGCACCCGCTGGAGCGCTCGATGGACACTGTGCCATGCCGCATGGAGCCACGCAGCAGTTGCCGGACACGGGTTCCCGGCTGAAATTCCGATTTGGCCCGGAAACGCGCTATAGGCGATTGGGAGCCAGTGCCCTGCGGGTTGGATACCTCCGAGGCCCCGGAAATCGCAGACAAACCTTTGTAGGCGCTTTTGTGGGCACTTTCTCTTGGGCTCTCCGGCTGGTTTTCCGGCCGGGCAGCCGTTCCGCGGTATCCCGTCCACCAGGCAATAAGCGCAAGGCCAGTGAGATCGGGAGGCGGACGATGCGGGCCGTGGACTCGAGCCTGTTCGCCTCGATCATGGGCGACCCTGATGGGGTTGCGCGGTGCTACTTCCTGCCAGATCATTGCGTTCTCCTTCCGACGTTGGGGCTACACTCGCACGGGACTACCGCTTCGTATAGCCCTTGTTTGTTCCAATCGATCTTGCCGATGAGATTATCCCTCTGCTCTTTCGTTATTCGCTCCTGCTCAAAGCCGTTAGATTCGCGCGTCGTCAGTATGAATACCTGCTTCCAACCCTGAACACAGTTCGGACATCCCGCGTTGGGCGGTGCAGGTTTGAAGCTTTCGCTCTTCGAGTGCACGCATTCGCGCAGTTCGGATGGAGTGGGGCAATCGACAGCGCCATAGACAAACTCATCGACAACGGCGGTAGCGTGGGCTTGCGATCGACACTTCGATAGAACTGTCACGAGTTCCGCGAGCGCGATTTTGTTGATGTCATCAGTGATCGGCTTGGGGAATCGGTGAAGTCCGGACATGCGCTTCACTTGCGCCGTGGCGAATTTGCGATCTACCATACCTCCTCCTCCTGCTGTGTCGGTGCCGGGTCCATGAAGCCGTTACTGTCGGCCCACGTGCCGAGTTTTGGAGCATAACGGCCGCCTTCCCGCCTCCACTCGTCAGATCGGCAGAATGCCGCATGCGTCGTGTCGGCTGAACGGGCTGCGGCAATCGGGTCCACAGCATTCGCGAGTATTTGCGCAAGCCGCATGCGGCCGGCTGTGATTCCGGATTTCTTCGGGTGGCGGGATGCGATGCGGTCGATGGTGTCCGAAAATTCGTTTTGGTCGGCGTCACACTCCGTCACGGTCGCGTTACGCTGCGTTACGGCGTTACGCGTTACGCTGTTACGCGTTACGGCGTTACGTAACGCGTTATCTGTTCTGTTCTGTTCTGTATATTCTGTTCTGTTCTGTTCTGTACGCGCGCGCGACCCGTTACGCGTTACGTTTTCATCACTTTCGTTACGGTCTGCGTTACGTAACGCGTTACGGTCTGCGTTACGGTCCGTTACGTCACGCGAACATAACGCGTTACGCTTTTCCCTGTAACGTTTTTGTCTCTCTGCTGCGGAACTCTTTTGTTTCTCGCTCGTTCCGTTTTCGAACTGCCAAAATTCCCAATCGTGCATCGTGTAAATTCCATCGTGCTCGTCGATGAGTTTTCGCTCAACAAGCTCGGAACGGTATTTTTTGGCTTTTTCGAGCGGAAGACGCATCTCGAAGGCGTAATCGTCTAGACTCGGAAGGATTCCGTCGTGGCGGTTGGCGATGGCGAGGGAGTTCAGCCAGGGCTTGAACAGGCGATCGGGCAGGGTTTGGATTTTTTTGGAATCAAGGATACTCGTGTGTAGCCTCAACCATGGATTCGGCACTTTGAATCAACTCCTCTCATTCAGGATTGAGCCGGGGGAGTAGCGGAATGAGCACCACTCCCTGTTCCCGGCATTTCCTCGGCGGCAGCGGATTGCAAGCCCGCACCGTTGCCCGTGGAAGATTCATTCTATACTCAATCCGCCGCGCTGAAAAGTGTGCCCTGGTTCGACCGCTCGGCGATCTCCAGATTATGGCAAGCCTGCTGCCAGTACGATTCCTTTAGTTCGATGCCGTGGAACTTCCTCCTGTTGCGCACCGCAACATAACCCTCCGATCCAATACCGGCGAATGGGCTGAGAACAAGATCCCCCGGATTCGTCCAGAGTTCGATGGCACGTTCAATGACTTGGAGTTGCAGCGGGCAAATGTGGCGCTCGTCTTCCTCCTCCCGCGCTGATTCCCTTTGCAATGTATCGCTCGGGTTGATATCCATCCATACGGGAGAGGCATACCGCTGCCAGCGATCTACCGGGAACCCGTCGTGGGTCTTCGTCACTGGGTCTGGATTCACCCCCGGCTTGCGCATCGTCACGAGGTAATCTGGAATGCCCTGTCGGCTCATGCAGCTATCCTTGCGGAGTTGCTTATACAGCAGGCCCAGCGCCTTAGTGCGCTGCATCGCTGTTACGGGGTCTTTCCAGATCGCGACTTCGGAGTGGTAGATGAAGCCATGATCGGATGGGAACTTTTCAAGTTCTTCCAGGATGCAAGCAGCGGCATCATGCAAGCGTAGTGCCCGG
>ENA-UOWG01000872-UOWG01000872.1-activated-sludge-metagenome-genome-assembly--contig:-NODE-872-length-34509-cov-15.597086_pt1 | contig 34509 bp, 17 predicted proteins | sample MGYA00238147_ERZ761563 | MGnify/ENA primary metagenome ERZ761563 (study PRJEB28884, sample SAMN05720216) | anaerobic digester metagenome | isolation source: active sludge of municipal... | reverse complement strand
CTCAAGCTCTACAGCCTCCATCATTCCAGACTAGAACTTCTCGGATGAACCGAAAGTCAGACGGTATTCAGGCCGCATCCCGGTGGCACGCCGCTCTCCAGGCAGCAACTCTCTTTGCGTCGTTTTGCGTTTCTTGGGGCCATCCAAAATCAACTCCTGAGCTTGTTGCCGCAAAGATCGCAAAAACGCGCAAAGATTTTCGCCGAGCCGATGCCAGGGAAGAATTGCCCAACCGGTTCAGGACGAAGGATGCTCGGCCTTCTGTCTTCGTGAATATCTGCATGGCGCATATGTCAATAGTGAGGACTGACCCGTAGTCGGATTCCGGGCCGCGTGAACGCGGAACTCCAAACTTATCGATGGCCGGATCTCGGAACGGACGAAGAATCGCCAAGACGACGGCTGGATGCCGCTGCTCGCGTCGAGCCCGAGGTCTCCGCATCATTGTTCCAGCAGCACCGCTCGGTAGAACCTGGGTTCGCTGTCGATCGGATCAAGGTCAAACCAATCGCTTTCGACGCCATCGAGCGTCAGCGCATCGACGGTTTCCCATTGCGCTTCGGTGTCCACACTGGAGGCCGTCTGGATCAAGTAGGTCAGGCCCGGTTCGCCCGTGATCGTCAGCATGATGTATCGCTCGTCGATCAGCGTCATAATCCGCACTGCTAGGTAGGGCGCTCTTTCATCAATGCACACTGCTGTTCGCCGGTTGCCCCGAATGGGCATATCATTCACTCCATCGAAGCTAACGATGCCGGCAAACGCCACTTCGTCTCTTCCCGCCGACGGTGTCACCATGTAATTCAGTAATCGCGGCAATCCATCCGCAAACACCCATTGGACCTTGCCGCTCTTGAAAATGCCGTTCGCACTTATATGGCTTGCGGACCAGCCCGCAGGCAAAAGATCATGCACAGCATACACTTTGGTATCGACTGGAGGCGTCACACGAATTTCCACATAGAAGGGCTGACCGTTGGTGTAACAGGCTGGCAAATCGCCGATGGCGCCCACCTCGCTATCCTTGACAATTAAGGTCGCCAGTTTGCTGGTAACGCTGCCTATTTCGTTGGTCACCACCACACGGTAAGTGCCCGCATCCTCCCACCGGACTGGCTCGATCCGCAAACTGCTGTTGGTCGCCCCGCCAATCGGCAGGCTGTCTTTGGACCACTGATATCCCAGCGGTTCGGTGCCTGCCGCCGCCACCGTGAACACGGCGTTGCTCCCCGCCACCACCGTCTGGCTCGCCGGCTGGATCGTGATCTCCGGCTTGAACAACACATACAGCTTAATCCCATCGCATCGGTTGGTTCCAAATTGATTGGCTACCGCCACCTGATAGGTCCCGTAGTGCTCCCACACAACCGACACAATGCTGTAGGTATCATTGGTCGCCCCACCAATCGGCACGCTCTCCTTCATCCATTGATACCTCAAGGGCGCCGTCCCCGTCGCCTCCACCCGAAATACCGCGTTGCTCCCTTCCACCACCCGCTGGTTCTCCGGACATTTGGCGATCGCTGCCTTCAATCCCAACTCCAGCGTCGCTTGAGCCCACACCGACTGGCCGGCCGGGTTGCTCACCGTCACACGGTATGTCCCCAAGTCCCCTTCCGTGACCGAACCGATCCGGTACGTGGCATTGGTCGCCCCGGCAATCGCCGCCCCGTTCTTGGACCACTGGTAGCTGAGCGGCTGAGTCCCCTCGGCCACCACGCTGAACACGGCCTCCCCGCCCAGCGCCGCCACCTGGTTGGCCGGTGCAACCGTGATCGTCACTGGCACCAACACCTGCAGAGTCGCCGCCGCACTCGTCACCGACCCGGCCTCGTTGGTCACCACCACACGGTAAGTGCCCGCATCCTCCCACCGGACTGGCTCGATCCGCAAACTGCTGTTGGTCGCCCCGCCAATCGGCAGGCTGTCTTTGGACCACTGATATCCCAGCGGTTCGGTGCCTGCCGCCGCCACCGTGAACACGGCGTTGCTCCCCGCCACCACCGTCTGGCTCGCCGGCTGGATCGTGATCTCCGGCTTGAACAACACATACAGCTTAATCCCATCGCATCGGTTGGTTCCAAATTGATTGGCTACCGCCACCTGATAGGTCCCGTAGTGCTCCCACACAACCGACACAATGCTGTAGGTATCATTGGTCGCCCCACCAATCGGCACGCTCTCCTTCATCCATTGATACCTCAAGGGCGCCGTCCCCGTCGCCTCCACCCGAAATACCGCGTTGCTCCCTTCCACCACCCGCTGGTTCTCCGGACATTTGGCGATCGCTGCCTTCAATCCCAACTCCAGCGTCGCTTGAGCCCACACCGACTGGCCGGCCGGGTTGCTCACCGTCACACGGTATGTCCCCAAGTCCCCTTCCGTGACCGAACCGATCCGGTACGTGGCATTGGTCGCCCCGGCAATCGCCGCCCCGTTCTTGGACCACTGGTAGCTGAGCGGCTGAGTCCCCTCGGCCACCACGCTGAACACGGCCTCCCCGCCCAGCGCCGCCACCTGGTTGGCCGGTGCAACCGTGATCGTCACTGGCACCAACACCTGCAGAGTCGCCGCCGCACTCGTCACCGACCCGGCCTCGTTGGTCACTACCACACGGTAAGTGCCCGCATCCTCCCAACGGACCGGCTCGATCCGCAAGCTGCTGTTGGTCGCCCCGGCAATCGGCACGCTCTCCTTGCTCCACTGATATCCCAGCGGTTCGGTGCCTGCCGCCGCCACCGTGAACACCGCGTTGCTCCCCGCCACCACCGTCTGGCTCGCCGGCTGGGTCGTGATCTCCGGCCCCGCCCGCACCGTTAGGATCGCACCGCTGCTTTCCACCGAACTGACTGCATTGCTGACCACCACCGTGTATAAGCCCGCATTTGCGGGCTGAACGTCTTTCAGAACAAACAAGAGATGGTTTTGTCCAGAGATATCGATTCCGTCCTTTCGCCATTGGTACCGCAGTGTCCCGGTTCCGGTTGCCTCCACGCTAAATGTCACTGTGTCACCAGGGTGCACCACCTGGCTCTGTGGTTGAACCTTGATAGCCACCTGGGTGTGCACAACCAGCGTCGCGCCGCTGCTTTCGATCGATCCGCCAGGATTGCTCACCACGACGGTGTAGGCCCCTGCGTTTACCATTTGCACATTGGCGATCGACATACTTGCATTTGTTGCCCCGGATAGGTCGGATCCGTTCCTCCGCCATTGATATCTAATTGGCTGAGTCCCGTCGGCCGTTACGTTAAAGGTTACCGTGGCGCCAACAATGGCCGTTTGACTTTGGGGTTGAACGAGGATCGTCGGCCCTGTCCGCACGGTCAGGATCGCGCCGGTGCTCTGCACGGAGCTGACAACATTGCTGACCACTACCGTGTAGGTCCCCGCGTTGGCGGCTTGGACGTTGCTCAATACCAAGCTTGCATTGGTGGCCCCCGCAATGCTGGCCCCGTTCTTACGCCACTGGTAGCCCAGCGGCGTCGTGCCCGAGGCTGTCACGCTAAAAGTCGCTGTCGCCCCGGGATTGACCGTCTGACTCTGCGGTTGGACCGTGATCGTCGGCCCTGTCCGCACGGTCAGGATCGCGCCGGTGCTCTGCACGGAGCCGACAACATTGCTGACCACTACCGTGTAGGTCCCCGCGTTGGCGGCTTGGATGTTGCTCAATACCAGGGCTGCATTGGAGGCCCCCGCGATGTTAGCCCCGTTCATACGCCACTGGTAACCCAGTGGTGGCGTCCCCGTGGCTGTCACGCCCAAAGTCGCTGTCGCCCCGGGATTGACCGTCTGACTCTGCGGTTGGACCGTGATTTTTGGCCCTTCAAGAATGATCGCCGCCGAATATCCAAAGTCGCTTAAACTCCAAGGTCCAGATCCGCATACTCCCTGTCCCACGATCCAATACCAATTAGTTACTCCTCCTACAACATTTGTGTCGACAAAATGTGTTTGGTACGCAGTTCCCAATCTAACCGCTTCATTCGTATGACTCGAGTGAGATCGCCAGATATCATAACTTGTAGCATTAGTAATTCCAAACCAAATGATTTCGACATGATCGCTATAAATGCCTTTTGTAGCGGAAATGCCGGTCGGGCGTTCAGGAATTGACAAATATGGATATCCAAGAACTGAGTCGCTGTAATCACTTAGGCAGCATTCACCCTTTGTTCGCAGCCAATAAAAATAATTGACGCAAGGCTCGATATTCGCGTCCTCATACCGTGTTGCACTTGCCAGCAATTCGGCTAATAGCGTGGCAGTCTCTATGCTATTTGTCTTACTACGAAAAAGCTCATACGATTGTGCACCATCGACTGAATCCCACGAAACGTCGATGAAATCTGTGTATTTGCCTTTGCTAGCACTGATATCAGTCGGTGGCAGTATTTCTGTAGTCAGCATCTGCAGAGCAATTGCGTCGATGATCAAATCGCATCCCGCATTCATTGGTACAATTTCAATAGAGATCTCATCAATGGGCAACTCAGTCCATAGATAGCCGAAATATAATTCCAAATCATAAGGACCTCCAGGAAGAGCATTAAATGCAGTACTAGCAAGTATTACGGGACCATATTGCGAAAATGACCATAACACCACATTGATTGTAGCAGAGGCTTGGTCGCTATAAACTCCGCATAAGCTGATACCTAAAAGCCGACTTCCCGGTATGCCCAATCTTCCATCATATAGGCCAGTATATCGCAAATGTGCTACAGCGCTGACAGAAATGCCTTCCATTAAATAGAAAGCACCCCCATACAAAACATTATCAGCTTCCATCGATGCATACCCGTAACCATACGAACTGCCCCAACTCATTGTTCTTCGAACTGAAGTTCGGAATATGTCTTTAGAACTTGTGTAGGGATACTCGACATGGTGCGTGCTTGAAAATGTGTCGAAACCATCAATAATTACCTTTTTTTCTGTGGGTAGACTCGCGCATCCGGTATCGGACGAACTCCAGTCGCTAAAGCCGCAGTCGTTTGAGGCCCTAACCCAATACCAATATGTGCTACTATCTGTGACAAAATCGTCATAATCATTCGATGAAGAACTCCCAACGATCGTTCCATCGTTTCGGTTGGTGCTAATTGACCTCGCAATATCATAACTGGTAGCACTAGAAACTGCTTCCCATGATAGCCGAACGCGGTCCTGGAAGAGCCCATCGGAGGCACTCACGTACAATGGAACGGACGGGATGGGTTGGCATTCAACGCTAACAGTTGACTGACTACTGTTTTGAAGTCCATCGGAATTTCGTACAGATACACTATAAAGTCCGCTGTCACTTGTATGAGCATTCGAGATGATCAAACATGAATTGGTCGCACCGAGCAAATCTGCGTGATCTTTTTGCCATTGATAATACATCGGTTCAGAACCCGTTGCTGATACGGACAGAATGGCAGTCTGACCGTTGGTTAGATTCGCATTTTGCGGATGCAGAAATATCTGAGGCGGTTGTCTTACCGGAACGACCATGTGCATTTTCGCAATCTCTCGCGGCGCAAGAGCGCGTGTCCACATCGCCACATCGTCCAACTGCCCGACTGCCGCGTTGATCCCGCCGGGATCCACGCCGTCGTATCGGTCGTGCATAAATTCTATTGGCAGCGTAGTGTTCAACGGCAGCAAAGGCCGCTTGGTTGGCGATGCCGACATACCGAGCACACCGTTGACGTAGCCCCGCAGAGCGTTGTCCGTGTTGCTGAAGGTAAAGACAACGTGATTCCACTTGTCTTCGGTCCAGTCGATTGCAGGAAGAAGCGCTTCGGAATTGCCTGCACTTCCAGCCCAGCCATGATAAAAAGCAATTCCGCCGGGAATTGTCTCGTGGGCATCGAAAATGATTTCCCACGTGTCACCATAATTATGAGAGGTTGGCCAATGCTTGGAAAGAATTCGCTTATTATGTTCGCGATTTGCCGCTCCGCCCTTGAACCAGAACTGAATCGTAAATTCATCGGTAAATACGTACTCGTTAACGTGCGGAATGCTGACATATCCTAAAGTGTTGACGTTGAATTGTCCCGTAATATCTCGAATTGAGTCGCTAACGTACTCCACGCTTCCCACGCTAATGCCGTGATTAGCGGTCGTACTGTAATCACGTGCATCGCCATTCAAATCATACCAACCAGTCAGTTCGTTACTTAAGTCGATTAAGATGCTGTCGCGACGTATCTCATCAGGCGAAAGGGCGCGCGAGTAGATGAATACATCATCGATCGTGCCGCGAAACGCCATGAGGCTACTGTAATAGGAATTGGCGCCCGAAGTATTGCCAATCGCAACGCCGAACCCAGGATCTAGACGATCAAGTGGACGAATTGCTGTTGATGTTTCAGATGCCAGCGCTCCGTCCAAATAGAGCCGCATAAGCCCGCTCACGTCGTCAAGTGTCGCAGCTACATGAATATAGCGATTTAGATCAACTGGAGCGCTAATTACGGCGTTATTATCAAAAGACGCGATATCGAAATAGAGTCGTCCATCATTCATGACATACAATCGATAAGCATCTTTTCCATTTCTATCATCGCCTCGAAAGACAACTGTTCCCCATCCAGTCGCAGGGTAATATGGCATTCGAATCGTTGCCTCGATTGTGAGAGAATGCGTCAGCATAAGCGCTTCTGGATCTCCTATATCAACGCGCGACCCACTGGATCCATCAAACGAAAACGCTTGGCCAACACGGCCGGACTCGAATCCGACATTTCCGTGGATCTGACCGTTCAGATTGCCGATCGAGTCGTTTGCGTTTCCGTCGGCCGCCCACCATGCAACGAGATCTGGAGCTGGCGTGATTTCGACTGTCGACTGACCGCTGTTGTCTGACACGTAATCATCAATAAAGAACATACGGATTGGGCCTCCGAAGAACGTGGTCTTACTATCTCCTATTCCGTTAAGCGTAAATGCCTTATAGTCGCCAAGGCCAATGCCACCAAGAACAACGACATGTTTCTGGGGAGATGGATTGAAGGCGTTTTCGCGAAAATCGCTCGCTTTGAGGGTGACTGTGTATCGGGTATTGCTGAGGAGTGGTGCAACACTCGCCAGCGACAAGTCGTTCCCAATAGCATTCGTTTTCGAATCAACGACGTACGTGCCCAACACCTGTCCGTTTTGGCTTACCTCGACCGTCGAGCTTCCCGAATTGTCATAAAGTATATCATCTACAAAGAACATGCGGACCTGGCCGCCGTAGGAGACTGTCTTGCTATCGCCTACACCGTTCAAGGTGAATGTTCTGATGTCGCCCAGGCCTGATCCGCCCAATGCAACAATGAAACGTTGAGGGAAGGGATTCTCGGAGTTCACGCGGAAATCGCTGTTCGACAGGGTAAAAGTATATTCTCCTGGACTCGGCAGCGATACGGCGACCGAATGGGCAGCCAATTCTTCACTTAAACAATTGGTTTTGCCATCAACGACATATTCCTGAGCGCTTGTCATTGTTGACAGTGGAGCAAAGGCCGCTATTAAGAGCGTTACTGCCGCATAGGTGATCTTCATTTTGTTATTGGTTGCTAGAATAAGATCGTTAGATTACCTAGTAATCGCTTTCAAGAGCGAAAAACCGTTGGCTACGCGCGGTTTTGGCGTGTGGTGGGGATTGCATAACAAATTGCACACCTGCACGCGTGTTCGAAGGGAATCCTGTGGCGACGAGACCAAAGCTCCGCATCTGTTGTAATCAATGATGCGCGAGATATGAAGGAAAGGAAATCTGCGGGGCATACGAGCGGATCCCTGGCCGAAAGCCTTGCGATCACTGGCAGCACCCTTGTGTGAGATCTGCGTTGTCGAATCATTCAGTGCTATAAAACCGCGGGCGCTCACGGAAGCGCAATCACCCTGTAAAACCGCGTTGCCTGGACCGGTTTGTTTAGATCAACCCAAAGCTGAGAACTGCTGGTAAGAGTAAGCGTCTCCGCTGGACTCCAGTGTTCGCTCTCCATAGAATTCGCCCATTCGATGCGATAAGTTCGGCCAATGGTTCCCGTCAGGGTAAAGCCGGCGAATAGGGAAAGATCGCCGATGACAGGCGCATAACCGGTCTGCGCTATTTCCCGGGGGGACAGGGCCCGTCTCCACATTGCCACATCGTCCAACTGCCCGATTGCCGCGTTGATCCCGCCCGGATCCAGGCCGTCGTATCGGTCGTGCATGAGCTCGATGGGCAGCGTGGTGTTCAAAGGCAGCAAGGGCCGCTTGGCTGGAGACGCCGACATACCGAGCACACCGTTGACGTAGCCCCGCAGGACATTGTCAACTCCGCTGAAGGTGAACACGACGTGATTCCACTGATCATCGGCCCAATCCATTGCCGGGAGAAAGGTCTCGAAGTTGTTCGGAGACCCGGACCAGCCGTGATAAAAGGTAATGCCTCCACGGATCGTTTCGTTCGCGTCAAATATGATCTCCCAGGTATCGTCGAAATGACTGTATGCCGGCCAGTGTTTAGAGATGATTCTTTTATTGTGACTGCGGTTAGCCGCTCCGCCTTTGAACCAGAACTGGATGGTAAATTCCTGGTCGAATACGTATTGGTTGGCATGCGGAATGCTAATGTATCCTGGCGTGTTGACGTTGAACTGGCCGATGCCGCCGCGTGATGCGTCATTCACGTATTCGACTGTGCCGACGGCCAAGCCATGGTTGGCATATTGGCTGGCATCGCGAGCATTCCCGTCCATGCGCCACCAAGCAACCAAACCATTGTTCACGTCCATTAGGGAATAGTTGCGACGAATTTCATCGGCAGCTAAGGCTCGAGAGTATATATACAATTCATCGATAAGGCCGTTAAATGCCATAAGCGAACTATAAGACGAGGAACCGGGGGTATTCCCAATGCCAACTCCGAATCCAGGATTAAGGTCCCTTAATGGTCGAATGCTTGTAGTGGTTTGCGCGGCCAGGCTGCCGTCCAAGTAAAGCCGCATTAATCCAGTGGCATCATCCAGGGTTGCGCCTATATGGACGAACCGATTCAATGCAATGGGAGCGCTGATGGCGGCATTTGCGGTTTCCGATGCGATATCAAAGTAGACCTGACCATCCGCCATGACGTACAGGCGATAGGCATCCTTTGCATCTCGGTCGTCCCCTCGAAAAACGACTGTGGCCCAAGTATGGGTGGGATAAGCAGGAATTTGAATCGTTGCTTCGATGGTTAACGAGTGGGTGAGCTTCAAGGCTTCGGGATCGCCCAGATCGACTCGCGATTCGGCCGAGCCATCAAACGAAAACGCTTGGCCAACACGGCCGGGCGCAAATCCGACGTTCCCGTGGATTTGTCCGTCCAGATTCCCAATCGAGTCCTTACCGTTGTCCTCCGCTGCCCACCAGGCAACAAGATCACCGGCGTTTGCTGTGCAAACCAGGGACAAAATCGCCCCGGCCAATATGGAGTTATTCATAAGTCGAATTCGTCTGCTAAGCAATCCGTATCTGTTCGATTACGGACTCAAAGCTTGCAATTTCGTCATACAAGGAACTAATTAACGCACAAAGACTGCGGATCCATGCATTTCTGGCGCGACTGTGCCGGCCTTACGGGATCGCAATCCGCCACTTCGGATCCATCTGGTCTGAATGGAGGTAGCCCCAGGGTGGCGGTTTGATGACACCATTCACATCGTATTGGAACGTCTTGGCACCCTCCAGGAACCAGATCGTGTGCTGTCCATCGGCGCTTTCCCAAATCAGATCTAAAAGCCCATCGCCGTACAAATCGCTCAATCCGCAAGGCACCCATCCCGGCCATCGGCCTTTGTGCAGGTAACCCCAGCTTTGGGGACGAAAATCCAAGGACCGCCCGACCACATCGTTTGTCAATAGCCAGGTTGAGTGAATTCCGTCTTCGTGGCTCCAAACCAGATCCGGCTTGCCGTCGAGGTTCATATCTCCCGCTGCAGTGATGCGCCATTTTGGATCCATGAGCAGGCCTTCCGATCCTGGATTCGCTGCGCTCGACTGCAGGTATCCCTGTCGCGTTTCGAGAATCCCTTCCATATACCCGATCCGGTATCTCCGCTCATCATTTTCCCATAACAGATCCGGCCAATCGTCCCCGTCGAAATCAACGGCCTCGACGATTCGCCATGAGGGATCCGCCCAAGCGATCTGCAATGGGGTGTCAGATGCCTTTCGCATCTGGTTCATGAACCAGACGGCACGAAAACCTTCCGGCGATTGCCAGATCAGATCCGTTTGATCGTCCCCGTTCATATCGCCGCGGGCGGCGATCTCCCATTTGGGATCGTAGTTGCTTGGCTTGAGATAGGACCATGGTATATTGGCCTGGGCGACTCGATACCAGACCGTGTGATCGCCTCCCACATGCTCCCAGATCACGTCCGCCAAGCCGTCCTTGTTGAGGTCGGTCAACAAAGCGATCCTCCAATCGTTCGGCATGGGCGCGTTGGGAGTCAGATCGATGTCGCCCTCCCCAATCACTCGGCGCCCGCCATCCAGGTACCAAATCCATTGCCAGCCTTGGTCACTCTGGAATACAAGGTCTGGATTCCGATCCCCGTTCAGGTCACCGAGCCCCGCGATACTCCATTGGCCTTTTCCAGGCGGCAGACTTTTTGTCCAGCCATACCAGCCCGAAACCGCCCGGTTATTGTTCATGAGCCACGCGGTCCGGTAACCCAGCGCCAAGTTCTCCCACACTAAATCTGGCCGGTTATCGCCATTCAAGTCGCCTATCGCGGCGACATGCCATCCGGGCCCGGGCTGATCGTCCCGTCCGTTCGCGTCCAGGATAAAGGCATCGCTGACAACGCGATTGACTTCCATATACGTCACCCTGTGCTTGCCATTCGAGTGTTCCCATACAATGTCCGAATTTCCATCCTGATTGAAATCGCCGGCGCCGACGATCTGCCAGGCCGGATCGGTCAATCCAGGAATGAACGCGCGTACCGCGGTTTGGGTAGGACCCTGCATGAACCATACAGCCCGCCAGCCGTTCGTGGCTTCCCATACCAGATCCTGGCTCCCATCCCAATTCATGTCCGCGCCCGCGACAAGCCGCCAACCAGGCGCGGCATTCCTTTCGCGCAGGTATTGCCAGGAGATATTAGGGGACTGCAGGTTAAACCAGAATGTTCGAGATCCGGATTCATGCTCCCAGATAATGTCGCCCCTGCCGTCGCCGCTGAAATCGCCTGAGACAAATTTGGGTGGAAGCTCCACCGGATCTTGATCAACAACCAATGTCTGTCCGCCGATGGTCAGTGTGCAACTCCGGCCGGTTCCAGTGACATTCGCCCCCACTGCCAGATTTACCGATCCATTGCCCATCCCTTCGCTCGGCACCACCGTCAGCCAATTGCATACCCCCGCCACTTGCCATGTGCAACTGCTGGCTGAGGCCGTTACGCTGATGCTCGTGCTTCCCCCACTGGCTTGCACCTCCCAAGCGCTCGCGCTCAAGCCATACTGGCAAACCACCGCGGATTGGATGACCAGCGGATTGGGACTGGCGGTGGTTAGCACCGCGTTGGCCATTCCCAAGAACAGGTATTCCACCTCACCACGGATGGACTGCGCGCCCGTCGCCCCGGCTGGCACCTGCACCGTGTAGACCATCTCTGCCGGACTGGCCGGCAGCAGCCCCACCCACACGATCTCCCCATATTGCAGTTCGGGCGTTCCGTTGCTCCCGCTCACTCCTCCAGGCACCAGCGTCCACCCCCCCGGCAACACCGGCCTCCACAATAGCGACAGCAAGTTACCAGTGTAACTGAACGTGTTGGTCACTCGTAGTGTCTGTCCGTTCTCATAACTAGCAGCGGACCGGTGCGTCACGGCTGGCCCACTCGGCTGCGGCAGTTGGGTCAGGACCAAGGCTTGTCCCCCGACGGTAAGCGTGCAGTTGCGGCTGCTTCCGGTGGCGTTGACCGCCGCAGACAGATTTATCGATCCACTGCCCGTCCCCCCGCTCGGCACCACCGTTACCCAGTCGCACTCCCCTGCCACCTGCCATGAGCAATTGCTCCCCGAAGCCGTCACACTGATGCTGGTGCTCCCGCCACTGGCTGGCACCTCCCAAGCGCTGGCGCTCAAGCCATACTGGCAAACCCCTGCGGCTTGGATGACCAGCGGATTGGGACTGGCAGTAGTTAGGTCCGCGTTGGCCATCCCCAAGAACTGGTATTCCACCTCACCACGGATGGACTGCATGCCCGTCACCCCGGCTGGCACCTGCACCGTGTAGACCATCTCTACCAGACTGGCTGGCAACGCCCCCACCCACACGATCTCTCCGTACTGCAATTCAGGCGTTCCGCTGGTTCCGCTCACCCCTCCAGGCACCAACGTCCACCCTGCCGGTAAAACTGGCCTCCACAATAGCGACAGCAAGTTGCCGGTGTACGTGAAAGAGTTGGTCACCCGTAGCGTCTGACTGGGCTCGTAACTTGTAGCCGTCTGATGTGAAACCAAGACCTGTCCAATGGCCTGATCGGAAGTTCCTGCAAAAAACACGACGACACTGATCAAACAGGCCACGTTCAATTTCTGTTTCATATCCACTTTCTGTTAAGCCATTTAGCCATCAACACCCAACATCTTCCTCCCTCCCCCACGATTATTAAGGAGGGAGGATCTTACGTTCTGCACGATTGGCCCGAGAGAGGCTACCTGGGCACGCAGCGATAAAACCGTTGCTGGTGGCCAGCCAACGTCGGATCCGCAACGAGTACCGATCCCGAGCCAGTCTGGTATTCATCAAGCCGTTCCCAATGAACCAGATCGGGCGAGTATTGGACCTCGTAGGTCGCCTCCGGACGGCCAGTGAGCGTGAACTCGATGTTTCCATTGGGTCCGACTGCCCCGTGGTGCAACTTGACATCCGGCAACCGCAGACCCGGGGAAGCCACCTTCACCGGGTTAGCCTGCCCTGGGCAATGCGCCTCGATCTCTGCAAACACCTCGCGGATGCCGCGCTCGATTGCCGGCACCGAAACCTCGTAGGCGACCTGAATCGGGCTGGGCGGGATCTGCCCCGTCCAGACAATCTCCCCGTTGACCAGTTCCGGATTGCCGTCCCCGCTCACGCCGACCAACTGCCAGCCCGCCGGCAATCTCGGCCGCCACAACAAGGACAGCAGGTTGCCTTCCCCTTCGACCCTGCCACTGATCTGAACACTCTCCCCGGCCAAGTAGATCTCGGGTCCGCTTTGCATCGCCTTAGTGCCTTGATTCAATCCCGCTGCTGCCGCCTGCCCTTGCGGACCAGGGGCAAAGCTGTCACACCCGGCTGGATCCGGATGGTAGCCGCCGGCGCGCCAATAGGCTAAGACGCGATTCACTTCCGTGCCGGAAATGAGACAGTTCCGATCGCAATCGGCGCTGCTGTAGCATGCGCCGCAACTGCCCTGACCCGGGGCCGCGCCATCGCAACCAGCTGGATCGCAGTGGTAACCGCCCGCGCGCCAGTATGCCAGTGCGCGGTTTGCTTCCGTACCGTTGATAACCCAATCCTTATTGCAATCCAACGTGTGGAATGAACAGCTAGTCACGACCAACGGATCCGGCACAGTGTAGATCGTTATCGGATTGGCCATCCCGCTAAGCTGGTAATCAATGCGGGTCTGGATTGATTGATTGCCGGTGACACCGGGCGGCACCGTATTTGTAAACCGGAATCGCACAGGATTGACCGTCAGCGATCCGATGAACACGATTTCCCCTCCTTGGATCTCTGGCATTCCGTCTCCGGCCACTCCAGCCAATGTCCACCCGCCCGGTAGCGAGGGCTTGCAGAGCAACGAAAGCAGGCTGCTGCCCAAAGGATAGCTGACCTCGACCTCCACTACGCAAACGCCAGGCGAACGGTAGCACGCCGCCGAATGCGTCGCCGTCGCTTGAGGACATGCGGCTTGGCTGAAGGTTAAGTTCTGCCCCCCGATTGTGACCGTGCAGGATCGAGAGGTGCCTGTTGTGTTGGACTGAGCCGTTAGGGTGACTGAGCTGTTGCCGGTCCCGCTGCTGGGGGAAGCGGAAAGCCACGAGCAAAGCCCGGAGACACTCCAACTACAGCCACTGCCAGCGCTGACCGTTAGGGTTGTGCTTCCACCGCAAGCGGGCGCAGTCCAGCTCGTCGGCGCAACGGTAATCGTGCAGCAAGGTGCTTGCGTAATCGGGTAGGTTCTATCGCCGATGGTCACATTACAGGTTCGCGAGCTGCCAGTGGTGTTGGATTGTGCGGTAAATGTCAAAGTGCCGTTCCCGGTTCCGCTGCTGGGAGAAACACTAAGCCACGTGCATAGTCCTGAAACACTCCAGTTGCAGGTGGTACCTGTTAAAATGGAAACCGTCGTGTTCCCGCCACAGGCTGGAATAGCAGCACCATTCGCCGGCGAGATAGTATAGTTGCAGACTGTAATTACACACAATTGCTTCTTCAGGAGCTGTTCGGTGGTGTGGGCATTGGACGCATCCTGGAAGAGCGCACATGGCGCTCCGACCGTCAAGTAATCCTCCGCCCAAAGCGTGTAGGTGCCCGCCGCTGTCGGCACCGCTAATCCAGACGGTATCGCCGCATCGTTCACCGTCCTTCCGGTGCAGCTTGCCGGCACGCTATCCAGCGCCGTCACCTCCACGCAGGTTCCCACCGCTGCGCCCGCGCTGTTCCGGAATCCCACCGCCACCCGGTGACGGGCAGCGTTGCCATCCGGACTCCGCTGCAAGGAGTCAAACGTGCCTCCCACCGATTGACCGCCGCTCAGCGTCACTGGACAACTCCGGCTTACCCCGCCAAACGTCAGCCGCACGTCGCTGGCCACAAACTCATGGTCGCAAGGCACTACCGTGACCACACACAGCTTCTTCCTCAGGAGCTGTTCAGCCGTGTGGGCATTGGACGCATCCTGGAAGAGCGCACATGGCGCTCCGACCGTCAAGTAATCCTCCGCCCAAAGCGTGTAGGTGCCCGCCGCTGTCGGCACCGCCAATTCAGACGGTATCGCCGCATCGTTCACCGTCCTTCCAGTGCAACTGGCCGGCACGCTGTCCAGCGCCGTCATCTCCACACAATTGCCCACGGCTGCGCCCGCGCTGTTTCGGAATCCCACTGCCACCCGGTGACGGGCAGCGTTGCCATCCGGACTCCGCTGCAAGGAGTCAAACGTGCCTCCCACCGATTGACCGCCGCTCAGCGTCACTGGACAACTCCGGCTTACCCCGCCAAACGTCAGCCGCACGTCGCTGGCCACAAACTCATGGTCGCAAGGCGGCGGTACGGTAACCACACACAGCTTCTTTTTCAGGAGCTGTTCGGCCGTGTGGGCATTGGACGCATCCTGGAAGAGCGCACATGGCGATCCGACCGTCAAGTAATCCTCCGCCCAAAGCGTGTAGGTGCCTGCCGCTGTGGGCACCGCCAATCCAGACGGTATCGTCGCATCGTTCACCGTCCTTCCAGTGCAACTGGCCGGCACGCTGTCCAGCGCCGTCATCTCCACACAATTGCCCACGGCTGCGCCCGCGCTGTTTCGGAATCCCACTGCCACCCGGTGACGGGCAGCGTTGCCATCCGGACTCCGCTGCAAGGAGTCAAACGTGCCTCCCACCGATTGACCGCCGCTCAGCGTCACTGGACAACTCCGGCTTACCCCGCCAAACGTCAGCCGCACATCGCTGGCCACAAACTCATGATCGCAAAGAGACTCGCCTTGCAAGAAAATATCGTCAAGATAAGCGCCTTCGGCTGTGACACTTGCGTCAGAGTAAAACTCGAACTTCAGGGTATGAGATGATCCAACGTAAGAACTCACATTCAGCGCTACTTCCGTCCATACAAGTTGGGCCGAAGACCGATCCCACAGCAATGCTCCATCGAGCCAAACACGCAAGCGATCGATACCGCTTTCGATAGACGGGATTTTATACCAGAATCGTAGTTCTGCAGATTGCAACCCTGACAAGTTGATGCTCTTGGACATGTATGCACTCATGGAATCTCGATAGACTGGGCTCGAATATGAGCCAGCATTGCCAATGTCCGCACAATAGCCCTTCCATGATCCCCCATGTACACCTTCATCGCCAAATGCTGAATCGACATCGTCCCAATATGCTGTTGTACCCGAGGTGTTGCCGTCTCCAACAGACCAACCGTTGTCGGCGGGGAAACTTCCCTCAAATGTCTCGGACAGAACCACTGTCGCGGCTTCCGAAATGGTGCAATAGGCAATTAGAAATACTATGCAAACTACTCGAAATAATATATTATGAAGAAGTGCATTTGTTTGCCTTTCACGATAGTGAAACAAAAACCCATTATAGATCTTCATATTAATGTATGGTTAAACTAATAAGGTTATCGTAATGTGTAGCATTTGTTCTGCGTATTTATTGGCCGGGCGCGAATCCATCGACTCCGTCGGGATTAACATGGTAGGCACCTGCCCGCCAGTATGCGAGAACCCTGCTGACCTCCGCGCCATCAATCAACCAATAGGGAGGTTGATAATCCGCGGAGTGGCGTAACCCATTTGTACTCCCTGAACTCGGTGCGTATCCGTCTGCCCCAGTAGCGTCCCGATGGTATGCACCATCTCGCCAATAGGCTAGCACCCGGTTGACCTCAGTGCCATCGATGATCCATCGGGGCTCCAAAAAATCAGCAGTGTGGTTGTTTTCAGGTTTGGAATTGGCTATTCCAGAAAAAGCGATATGCCACTCTTGATTTTTCTGCAAGTTTTGTTCGCCGAATCGCCAGACTTGAACTAAAACCATGTCATCGACAACATCCACTAGTCTTCCGCTACGCTGAATTATTCTCGGTTCTCGAATTTTAATTGGTAAATAAGCGATAATGGGTCGAGCTATGTTTACCGCAGAGTTCATATGAATTGTCAACGAGTATGCTACGACCCCATCCACATTCGTAAATGCAAGGAATTGATCATACAAAGGCTCTGTAACCTTCTGAAGAGTTGCTTTATAGGCGGGATCTCCATACAGCACGAATACGTCCTTGTCGTAATTCAGCCCAATGGGATCAACATTCGGAGTGTCGTGAGATTGATCAAACAGAAGTGCTTGATTATTTAGGAAAACGCTTTGAGCAAATGTAAAGCGATCTTGAAGATAAACAAAATAATCGGCGATACCCCAGCCCATGTAGCCAAACCACGTATCGACTGTATAACCGGCCATCTGTATGGCGCCGCCGGATCCAAGCCAGGCAAACACCATCGAGCGAGTCCGAGATTCATCTTCCGGTATATGGGCGATACGGCAGTTGCCAGGCGCCCAATACACTTTGTCGTTTGTGGTCTCGATAGAATGACTATTTTCGCCTGCATCTAACCCGAACAATCGGCCGTCCACCGCATAAAAGTGTCCCTCAGGAGCAATTGTCGGATGATGCAACTGCCAGAGATATTCCGATGCGTGTCCGGAAGTGACGAATAAGTCCACTGCGTTCGAATTGAGCAGGTTAACAAATGGAACTGTGTCGTCGCTTTCCGAATCGAATCCCTTGATGACGGTTCCCCCGTTGATTCGAGTCCATAATTCGTGGGGATCGCCACCTTCGCAATGGTATTGTCCGCTAAAGAGATAGTTTAAATAGTTTCCGGCGGTTTTGAGCAAGGCTGACCGAATGGTCACAGGCCCATGTTTCGAGACCAAGTGAGCGGCATGGTCAGCATTGATGCCTGTGACGATTCCCCATATTGCATCGCCATATGGATCATCATCCAAATCTCTCAAAAGTTGGTGACAACCGCGTACCAAAGCCACGGTGACCTCTTCAGGAATGGCGACGAAACAGACGTGGGTTGGTTGGCTTTCGGACAGATTTTCTTTCAGATCAGCTGGGAAAGGCGGCCCAGCATATATGAAAACGCTCCCATTATGTTTTGTTTTCAAGCTCTGGGCCACATGTCGCCAGGCCGGATCATTCCAAGTTGCTTCTGAGATCACCACTGCGTATTGCGCATGTACTTGGCAACATGCGATGCAGATCCAGGTCGCAATATGCGATGCTTTCATCGAGGGTAAGGTATTAGCCCGATGTATTCTTCAGATTACAATATGAATTCAATTGGCATCGGTTTTGTTCGCGGCGGTCCTATTGCTCAATGCTGCAATGAATGCCGTGTGGTTTCGGTATGGTGATCCAACCCACGTTGTAGCGACGCTGAGCATAAATGTGCTTCATCTATGGTGTACGCATCCCCTTACAAATCTTTAAAAACATTTGTAAATACTCTATAATACTTTGTTATTGTGCTGGTTGCGTTGCGGATTGCGACCGCTTGCATCCGGTGGCGGGGCTTGATACAATGGCGTTGAACCGGTGCTATGAACGAGACGTCGTTAGTCGGAGATGCGGTTCGGGGGCCGAGGGCCTTTCCATCGACCCACTGGTCGGAGATTGGCGAGGCGGTCGGGGGGGATGACGAGGCGGCGGGGGAGGCGCTCGGGCGGATGCTCGAACGCTATCAGCCGGCGTTGCTGGCGTATCTCCAGAAGAAGTTCCACGCGGACGACTCGATGGCGCGGGATCTGCTGCAAGGGTTTGTCTGCGAAAAGGTTCTGCGCGGCGATCTGGTCAGGCGCGCGCGCCGGATCCCCGGCCGGCAGTTCCGCGCTTTTCTGCTGACGTCCTTGCATGCCTATGCGATCGGCGAGTTCCGTCGGTGCACAGCCCAGAAGCGGGTACCGCCCGGGAAATGCCTCTCGTGGGAGGACGTCGAGGCCGAGGGAGGAGGCACGCTGGCCTGCTCGACCCAGCCGGCGGTGATGAGCTACGACCGCCACTGGGCGCGCCAGGTCGTTATCGAAGCCCTGCGCCGGTTCGAGACCTATTGCCGCGGAACCGGGCAAACGAACCTGTGGATCCTGTTCGATGCCCGGATTCGAGGGCCGCTCATGGACGGCGATCGGCCTGCCAATTATCGGGATTTGACCCGCCAATGCCATTTGCGATCCCCCACGATGGCCTATGGGATGCTCCATTTGAGCCGGCAGCTCTTTCTCAGCGCCCTCCGGTCGGTCGTGGCCGAATACGCCTGCACGCCATCCGAGGTCCAGGATGAGCTTGGCCACCTGCATTGGGTGCTGTCCCGATGCGATGTGCTGGGCGGCGACGGGGAGGAATAGGATTGCATCCGGACGCGCGCCGTGTGAGGGCACGCGGCCTACATCGCAAGCGTCCGCCCCCATGTAGGCCGGGTCCCCTGACCCGGCGTTGTAGAGCTGCGGCGCTCTGTTTAGGGTCTGTGCAAAAATTACTTCCGATTTTGGCGGGAGCGCCGCCCGGCCAGATGCGAGGCGCAAGGGAGGGAGTGTATCCCCCCCGCGATACTCGACCGACCGAGCCACGAAGCAGATGGCCCGGCGCCGCCCCGCCCCTGCGGGCTGGGGGCCTTGGGCGCGCTGGCTGTGTTGCTCCTCGCTCACAGACCGCGCGGGTATGCTCGCTCGTCGCGCCTTGCCAGCCCGCCCAATCCCCTCCAGCAAAATCGGAAGTAATTTTTGCACAGACCACTTAGCTCGGCGGCAATCAGTTGCGCTGCCAACGCCGATTTTCTTAAAGATTGGGGGCGTAAGTGCGTATACTTATATTGTGAATGCTTCGCCCGATGGACGATGGTCGCCGCGCTGGGCGGATCTCTTGGCTTTCGATGACACGGCAGCAGGGGATTGGCTGCCATCGGATTACCCGGCGATGTGGCAGCATCAGCTCGAAAGCCCGCTCGAGTTCGAGTGGGGACCGGATCGGGCCGGCGGTCCGGATGCGGCATCGGCGCTGCCGCCCTTGCCAGGAGGCTGCCGGACGTATGGCGAGCTGCTGCACGGATCGGCGTCATCGATCGAGTGGCTGTCGCTGGTCAAGGATTTCGCCAAGGCGCATCTGGTGAGCAAAGTGGAATGCCTGCCGCGCGACCTGGCCCGGGGCTTATATTACTCGACCATTGCATGCGCGCTGGTCCGGCATGGCCAATCGATCTCGCGGCTCGAGCGATCGGAGCTGGTGACGGGTTTTGGCTGGATGATCGATCAGCCGTGGCTGGATCCGGCGACACGGGAGCTGATGGTCCAGGGATTGGGGCGGTTGGGAGAGCAGAGGGGTGCATAGTCCGCAACGCCCAGCCAGGGGACCGGACACGGAGGTGGATGCTGCCGATTTGCGACCGCAGGTGCGGAGGGCGGTGCTCTGCGAAACAGGGATGCGACGCTGTCGAGTCCGGGCTGCAGGCTTGATTTTCTCGCTGGCGTGAAAGAGTTCAAATCCTCTCTGCGTCTCAGCGGGAGAAAAGTCTTGGCTTTAATCCCTTCTCCCGCAGAGGCGCAGAGGCGCTGAGGCATGAAGGGATTCAGGTGGCATTGGGCCTCCTGGCCCGCAGCGCGGTCAACTGACCAGCTTGTAAGCCGCGGATTTTGCCCGGATGCGGGGATGCGCAGCCCGCGTGATCCAAGGCGGCAGGGGGCTGTCGCACTCCAAGACGCTTCGCGCGCAGCGAGGGCGTGTCCGAATGGGCGCCAGCCTCGTGGAGTGCGGCAGTCCTCTGCCGCTTTCCGCGGACCACGGGAAATGACGCGGAAATGTTGATCTTGGAATGGTAGGGACGCGACGCTGTCGCGTCCGGCTTGATATCGATCGGCCTCCTTTCACGCGCTCCTCCATGGCGAATGGAGGAGGGCCTGGGGGGAGGATCTTGGAACGAGCCCCTCTTCCTCTGCCCTCTCCCCGCTCGTGCCTCGCGGGGCGAGGGAATTACGTCCGGTGGCCGTTTGCAGTTCGTCTTCTCCTCGCCCCCGCTGTCGCAGGCGGGAAGGGTGGTCGAAGGCCGGGATAGGGGTTCCAGCGCCGCCTTGCCGGAGGCCGGAGCTTGCACCTGTCAATCGACGTCCACGGAGTGGCCGCCCTACCTTACGGCTTTCGGCTTGCCAGGCAGGGCGCGCACTCCGCTGCGCGCCGGGCTGCATGTCCTCTGCCCCTATGGATGCGCCCGGATGCCAGATCTCCAATCAACTGCCCAACGCTTCGAGTCGCACGGCCATGAACTCGGGTTTGCATTTTGAGGCCGGAATGGCTATAGAGAGCGTCATCAATTGATTATGAACAAAATGTTGTCTACCGCGGCCGTCCTGCTTTTGGCAGGCGGTGTTGCCCTCGAAGCCGGAGCCGCCCAGAGGGTGTTCAACGGACTGGATTTGGGTCTGGGGAATTTGTATCGGGTGTCGCCCGCGAAATCCCGCTCGATCAGCCCCGAGAACTTCACGGGCGAGAAGGGCCAGGGGGGCAAGGCGACCGATGGGACGGGCGCCAACGCGGCGCGCGATCTGGGCCAGGGCTGGAAGGTGTCGCCTTCGGTCCGGATCAAGGCAGGGACGACCTTCACGCTGGGCGAGATCGAAGGCCCGGGGGTGATCCAGCAGATCTGGATGACGCCGACCGGCACGTGGCGATACTCGATCCTGCGGGTCTATTGGGACGACGAGGCCGAGCCGTCGATCGAATGCCCGGTCGGCGACTTCTTCGCCAACGGCTGGGGTGCATATGCGCCGGTCAACTCGCTGGCCGTCTGCGTCAATCCGGGCAGCGCGTTCAATTGCTACTGGCAGATGCCGTTCCGCAAGAAAGCCCGTTTCACAATGGAGAACATCGACCGGAACGACATGGTCCTGTATTACCAGATCAACTATGCACTGACGGATATCCCGTCGGACGCGGCCTATTTACACGCGCAGTTCCGGCGGGTGAATCCGCTGCCGTACAAGAGTGTGTACACACTACTCGATGGCGTGGCGGGGCAGGGGCAGTATGTGGGCACCTACATCGCCTGGGGGGTTCATAACCGCGGCTGGTGGGGCGAGGGCGAGATCAAGTTCTACCTCGATGGCGACGGGGAGTTCCCGACGATCTGCGGGACCGGGACCGAGGATTACTTTTGCGGGTCGTATAATTTCGACCGGATGGGCAAGTACACCGAGTTCAGCACGCCGTACAGCGGGCTGCCGCAGGTGATCCGTCCCGACGGCGCCTACGAATCGCAGCAGCGGTTCGGGCTGTATCGCTGGCACATTGTGGATCCGATCCGGTTCGAGCAGGAGTTGCGGGTGACGATCCAGGCCCTGGGCTGGCGTGGGGATGGACGCTACCTGCCGCTGCAGGATGACATCGCGTCGGTCGCGTTCTGGTACCAGCTCGAACCGCACCGGCCGTTCCCGAAGCTGCCTGCCAAGGACGATCTGGAAATCCGCTAGCATCGGTCTCCTGCCGGGAGATCCAAGGGATCGCTATGCTCAAGCCATCCGACACACAGGTCTCGAGCCTGGGCCGCGCGGTGCTGCTGTCGCCGCTGAACCTCTCGACCGTCGCCGGAGACGGGCTCGGCAACTACGTGCCGGAGGCCGCCCGGATCCGGATGCAGGTCGAGGTGCACTCGGGCCGGGACGCGCCTGCGGACGTCTATTTCGAGAAGGCCGGGCCGCGCGAGAATGTGTTTTTCGATCCATCGCGCACCCGGGCGGCGATTGTGACCTGCGGCGGGCTCTGCCCGGGTCTGAACAACGTGGTGCGGTCGGCGTTTCTCGAGCTGCATTTCAACTACGGCGTCCGGGAGGTCTGGGGCGTGCGATACGGGTATGAGGGGTTGAATCCGGAGTACGGGCATGCCCTCTGGCGTCTGGATCCGGACCTGGTATCGCACATCCACGAGAAGGGCGGCACGATCCTGGGCACGTCGCGCGGACCGCAGGACACGGCCACGATCGTGAACTTCCTGGCGCGCGAGCGGATCGATTTGCTCCTGTGCGTGGGCGGAGACGGCACCCAGCGCGGGGCCAACGACATCGCCCAGGAAGCCGGGCGCCGCGGGATGCCGCTGGCTGTGGTCGGCATCCCCAAGACCATCGACAACGATATCCCGTTTGTTTATCGGTCGTTCGGGTTCATGACGGCGGTGGACAAGGCGCGCGATATCCTCGAAGCCGCCCATACCGAAGCCAGGAGCACGCGCAACGGCATTGGCCTGGTGAAGATCATGGGGCGCAACGCGGGGTTCATCGCCGCCTACGCGGCGCTGGCCAGCCAGGAGGTGAACTTCACCCTCATTCCCGAGGTGCCGTTCGCGATCGAAGGCGAGCGTGGTTTTCTGGCGGCGCTGCACCGTCGGATCGAGCGGCGTGGGCATGCGCTGATCCTGGTGGCCGAGGGTGCGGGCCAGGATCTCCTCCCGCAGGCCGCCGAGCAGCGGGATGCCTCCGGCAACCGGATCTTCGGCGACATTGGCCTCTGGCTGCGGGATCGGATCGTCGATCATTTCCGGCGGCAGCGCATCCCGATCGGCATGAAATATTTCGATCCGAGCTACTCGATCCGGAGCGTGCCGGCGAATTGCGCCGACAGCCTCCTGTGCGACCAGTTCGCGCGGCATGCCGTGCATGCGGGCATGGCGGGCAAGACGGGCGTCCTGATCGGAACGTGGCACGGCGTGTTCACCCATGTGCCCATAGCAACGGCGGTGCGCAAGAAGAAACAGGTGGACCCGGAGAGCGAGCTGTGGCGGGGCGTTCTGGCCGCCTCGGGGCAGCCCAAAGTGATGAAGTGAGACGGCTGGCCGGCTGAGGCCGGAACTCCGAACTTGAGGGGGCGCTATTCCTCCTTGGCGCGGAAGAACTGCCTCGGCTCGGTGGCTGACAGTGCGGGGAGGAAGCGGAACGTGTTTGTCATGGCCCCTGTGCTCGAGCCCAAGGGCGACCATTCCCCGGAAAGCGTGTCGAGGCGCGAAGCCATTTCCAGGCGATAAACCTTGTTCGTCGAGCCGAACAGGAGCGGGATGAGCTGGTCCGCGTCGGCGCGATAGAGGTCCAGGAAAGGCGGATCGGCCATGAACTCCCAGACGCGAAATGCCTGCCATGATTCCGGCGGGCCGGCGATCACCTGCAGATCGTTGGTCTGTGCCACTCGAGCGAACAGATGCCACTGGCTGCCCGAGCCGCGCGTGTCTCGCACCTCCACCCAATAGCTGCGCCACGCCCGGCCATAGAGCGAAACCGAAGCGCCTGCCGACACCACCGGCGGCAACACCGAATGCCCCGCGATCTGCACGTCCACATTCGCCAGCAGGAATTCGTCGCCGGGCAATAGAATCGTGCCTCCATTGATGGCCTTGAGGCTGGATGCGCCCAGCGGCGTGGCAAAGGCGGAAAGGCTGGACAGGTCAATCACGCTGCCGGTTCCGTCCGAGACAATCGAGCAACTGCCGCCGGCGACAGATTCGACCGCATGCAAATCGATTGCGCCCCCATTTTTCGCCCCGAACTGGATCTGCCTGCCGGCGCTGGCAGCTACCTCCGTCACACCCGACAAGTCGACCGCTGCACCCGCTCCTTCGGCATAGGCATGGAACCAGCCGTTAGTCATCGATGCCAGCGCAGGCAGCTCGATCCGCCCGCCGGTGTAGGCCTGGATCCTCCACCAGCTTCCGGAGGCAAAGCCGGCCAGGTTGGTCAGCCCTGAGAGGACCAGCCGGCTGCCCGCTCCTTCGGCCCTCCAGATCATATCGAAGTTGCCCGTGTGCGCCGCCTGCCCAATCCCGGGCAGCTCGAGCACGGCGCCGTTCTGCAGGTAGAGCGAGGTGTCATCCACGGTGGCCAGGCTGCTGAAAGCCACCGACACGCCGTCGAGCGTGGCCTGCTGCAGCCGGGTCAGTTGTCCCACCGGGATCGTGCCGCCCGAACGGAGCACCAGAACCACGTTGCTGCCGTCGGTCAATTGGGGGAGGAGCACGCTGCCGTTGTTGCGCGCTTCGAGCAGAAGGTAGTGATCGGTTCGGCTGGGCTCAAAGGCGGTGAGCGCGGACAGGTCTACCGCTGCACCCGTTCCATCCGCATACACCTGGAACCATCCGTTGGTTATTGCCGTCAGCGCAGGCAGCTCGATCCGCCCGCCGGTGTAGGCCTGGATCCTCCACCAGCTTCCGGAGGCAAAGCCGGCCAGGTTGGTCAGCCCTGAGAGGACCAGCCGGCTGCCCGCTCCTTCGGCCCTCCAGATCATATCGAAGTTGCCCGTGTGCGCCGCCTGCCCAATCCCGGGCAGCTCGAGCACGGCGCCGTTCTTTGCGTAAAGACCCGCGCCGTCGATCGTGCTCGAGCCCAGCGCGGTGAACCGTGTTTCGGGTCCGGAAACAGTGAGCGAGCGTCCGGCTGCGACTATGAAGTCGCCAGCGATTTGGGAGCCGCCTTTGGTCAGGCTGACATTGCCGCCGGCAACATTGAGCGATGCGCTGGACTGGATGCTTTGCACCGTCACGTTGCTGGCCACCATGATAGTAACGGTGGTGGCCACTCCGCCGATAACCGCATCGTCCGAGGCCGAGGGCAGGATGTTGTTGGACCAGTTGGCCGCCTGGTGCCATGAGACACCGTCGCCGCTGCCGGTCCAGATGACCGTGGCGGAATCCGCCAGGCACACCGAGCAGAGGACGGCTGCGGCAGCCGCCAGAGCGCGGGAAAACCAGAAGCGCCCAGCCAGATCTCCCAATCGGCAAGTGGATGGATGTTGTGCGATCATGCGATTCCTCTCTTATGACTCATTAGGATGTAGAAGACAATCAATGACTGGGTGAACAAGTTCGACACCGCTTCGCCTTGTCTCTTGCAAGCCGGCTGCGCTTTCCCTCCCCCCGCGAGGCACGAGCGGGGGGAGGGAGAAGACCAACTGCGACTGGACGCACCAAGCGCCGAGGAATTTTGTCCTGGACACAGTCAGGGGGTGGCTGCGTGTTTGGATTTGACGCTGTCCGGCGAAACGAGGAGAAACAGGTCCGATGACCATCATCCGTCTTGTGGCGCTGGCTCTCCTGATGGCCTCGGCCCATGGCGCCCTCGCGGCCGACTCCTCGGCGCATGTCTGGGAGAAAGTCGAGCTCACCTTCCAGGCGCGGCAGTCGTTCGCCAACCCTTACACCGACGTCACCCTGTGGGTCGATCTCGAAGGGCCGGGGTTCCAGCGGCGGTGCTATGGTTTTTGGGACGGAGGCTCGACGTTTCGGGTCCGGATCCTGGCCCCGGCAGCGGGGCGATGGTCCTGGCGCAGCGGATCGAGCCCATCGGATCCGGGGCTAAACGGCTTGGCGGGCAGCTTCATCGCCCGGCCCTGGACAGAGGCCGAGAAGGCAGCCAACCCGAACCGCCGCGGCATGGTCCGGCCCACCGCCAACGGCCGCGCATTCGAGTATGCGGACGGCACACCGTTCTTTTTGCTCGGAGATACGTGGTGGGCGCTGGGCACGTTCCGATTTCCCTGGTTCGACGACGATCGGCCCCGGCCGCTGGGACCCAAGGCCGGCTTCAAGGACTTCCTCCGCATCCGGCGGGCCCAGGAGTTCAACTGCATCGCCTTGATCGCCGCATTTCCTCAATGGGCCAACGACGGCCGCCCGGCCAGCCTCGACACGCCCGACGGGACCGTCCTGCGGGCCGCCTGGCGCCAGGCCGGCACCGCCAGCGCCAAGGACATGACCAACGAGCTCGGGCAGCGCGCGTTTCTGTTCCCCGGGAAAGCGCCGGGTTTCGAGCAGGTGATGCCCGATGTCGAGCGGCTCAATCCCGCCTACTTCCAGATGCTCGACAAGAAGATGGATTATTTGAACGCGCAGGGGTTCGTTCCGTTCATCGAGGTCGCCCGCCGCGATATTGGCCAGGCGTGGAAGCGGTTTTATCCATGGCCGGAATCCTATACGCGGTATATCCAGTATGTGTTCAGCCGCTACCAGGCGCACATCGCCCTGTTCAGCCCTATCCACTACGATTCGCCAGGCAAGACGGTACCTGCCGAGGAATGGAATCGGGCGGCCAGCGGGTATCTCGAGCAGTATGGGCCGCCTCCCTTCGGCACGCTCCTGGGCAACAACGCCAGCCCGTCCTCGCTCCGCAATTGGGGCCATGTGGATCGGGCACCGTGGCTGGGTTTCCACCAGATTGGCAACCGGCGCACCCATGACTGCTATCAGCTCCTGACCGAGATTTGTCGGACGAATCCGCCGCTGCCGGCCATCAATGGCGAGCCGTATTACGACGGCATGGAAGATGCCGAGCCGGGCAGCGATCGGGCGGCGCTGTATTGCCGTTCGGCCATATATGGCAGCGTGCTGTCGGGCGGTTGGGGCGGCCACATCTATGGCGCCGGCGGCTGGCAGGGCGGACTCTGGAGCGGCGAGGTCGAGCCGGCCTCGAAATATCCCATCTGGGACGTCATCCAATACGCGTCCGCAGACCAGATGCGCCATCTCAAGGCGTTCATCCTGTCCGAAGGCCGGCGGTTTCAGGATCTCGAACCCGCCGCCGATCAGGTCGCTCCCAACCGATCCGGCAAACCCAACGGCCTGACCGGCTGGGCGTTTGCAGCCCGAACGCCCGCGCGCGATCTGTTCCTGCTCTACTTCGAACAGGAATGCCCCCGCGCGAGTCTTTCGGGAGCGCTGCCCGGCGCCGGCTATCGCGCCCAGTGGTTCGATCCCCGCACGGGCCAGTGGGCTGACGCCGATCCGAACGCGCTGCGCGCCGATTCGACGGGGCAGATCCGCCTGCCGCCGTTTCCGCGCTCGCCTGCCCAGTCGGACGCGGATTGGGCGCTCAAGCTCGTTGCGACTTCCGTCCTACAATCCCCACGGAGCGAACCATGAGACACACCTGGACCATTTCCCTTTTGCTTTGGGCCTCGATCGCCCTGAACCCCGCGGCCGAGCCGCCTCCCGGCGGATGGAGCCCTGGGTTCCCGCGCGAGGAGATCGAGCCTCATTTCCGCTGGGAATCCCGCGGAGGCCGCGACGGCCAGGGCGTTTTCGTCATCCAAGCCGACCAGCGCGATGGCCAGGCGGGCTGGTGGACTCGCACCCTGCCCGTGCAAGGCGGGCGATGGTACCGGTTCGAGGCCTTCCGGCGCGCCACCCGGGTGGCCGAACCCCGGCGCAGCGTCCTGGCTCGAGTCATCTGGCTGGACGCGCAGGGCAAGCCCGCCTTGCGCGACACGCCCGTGGTCACCCGTTACCTGCCGGGATTCACCCCGCGCGCCGAGCCCGAATATCCGGCTGACCGGAGCGCCGACGCCCTTGGATGGACCGAGGTGTCTGACGTCTATCACGCGCCGGCCCAGGCCGTCCAAGCCGCCGTCGAGCTCCACCTCCGCTGGGCGCCGGGCGGACAGGTCGAATGGAGCCAGGTGTCGCTGGCCGAGATACCCCCGCCCGCCGGCCGCAAGGTCCGGCTCGCCACCGTGCATTTCCAGCCCCGACAGGGACGGACGCCTTCGGAAAAACCGCCCCAGTTCGCCCCGTTCATCGAGGAGGCCGCCCGACAGAAGGCTGACCTGGTCGTCCTGCCCGAGACCCTGACCTATTACGGCACCGGCAAAACAATGGCCGAGTGCGCCGAGCCCTTGCCGGGGCCATCGACGGATTACTTCGGATCGCTCGCCCGGCGGCACAACCTCTATCTTGTGGCGGGCCTGATCGAGCGCGACGGGCCGCTCATCTACAACGTCGCCGTGCTCATCGGTCCGGATGGCTTCGTCCAGGGCAAATACCGCAAGGTCTGCCTGCCGCGCAGCGAGATCGAAAGCGGTATCGAGCCCGGCCGCGAGTATCCGGTCTTTCCCACTCGATTCGGCCGGTTGGGGATGATGGTGTGCTACGACGGATTCTTCCCCGAAGTGGCCCGCCGCTTGGCGAACGAGGGCGCCGAGGTGATTGCCTGGCCGGTGTGGGGCTGCAATCCCCTCCTCGCCGCGGCGCGCGCCTGCGAGAACCATGTCTACGTCGTCAGCAGCACCTACACGCCGGCTACCCAGAACTGGATGATCTCGGGCATCTACGATCACGAGGGCAAGGTCATTGCCCAGGCCAGTGAATGGGGCTCGATTGCCGTGGCCGAGGTCGATCTGGACCAGCGTCTGCACTGGGCCAGCCTGGGCGATTTCAAGGCGGAAATCCCCCGCCACCGGCCAGTGGATTGACGCGGAAAGTTACCTTGTAAGGCAGGGACGCGACGCTGTCGGGTCCGGTTGTCAGCCGACATTTGCACAGACCCTTATGGCTGCGCGCCCTGTCGTTTGATGCCGTGCTCGAAAGCCTGGGGAGTGTCCTGACCGGAGGTTGGGCTCTCCGTGTGATATATTGCTCGCCGCGGGAGGGCGCGCGGCCTACACATTTCGGACAAGCTCATGAAGACGATGAACGCTTTGGGATTGGCGTGCGCTTTGGTTATCGCGGCGAACGGCGCGGCGCCCGTGGATCGATACAACGTGGTCTGGACCTCCCCCAGCACGAATCACCACGGCTCGATGCCGCTCGGCAATGGGGACATCGCGCTCAACGCCTGGGTGAGCGCCGATGGCGACCTGCACTTCTACATCGGCAAGACGGACGCTTGGGACGACAACGCCCGCTTGGTCAAGGTCGGCAAGGTGCGCGTCCATTTCGAGCCCAATCCATTCGCCGCGGGCAAGGCGTTCCGGCAGGAGCTCAGGCTGAGCGAAGGGCGCATCGAGATCTGCGCGGGCGATCCGCGCGAGACGCAGATCCGGCTCTGGGTGGACGCGAATCACCCGGTCATTCAAGTCACGGCCAGGAGCGCCGTGCCGCTCGAAGCGACGGCGTCCATCGAGCTCTGGCGGACCCGCCGGCAGGAGCTGGCCGAGCTGCAGGTCAGCGACGTGATGATGAACCGCAAGGAAACCGACAACACAGCAGCCGCCACCATCATCGAGCCCGACGCCCTGCTCTCGAACCAGGCCGGCCGGATCGGGTGGTTTCACCACAACATCAAGTCGGTCGGGCCGAAAATGATGGCGCAGATCCAAGGACTGACCGGTTTCGAGCAGGCCGATCCGCTCCTCCATCGGACCTTCGGGGCCGTCATCACGGCTGCCGGGGGCGAACGCGTCGACGACTGCCGCCTGCGATCGCCTCGCAGCTCGCTGCATCGCATCAGCGTCTATGTTCTGACGCGCCATCCCTCGACGCCGGAGCGCTGGCTGGCGGACATGGCGGACACCATCGACCGGATCGAGGCGCAGGATTTCGAGGCGCGATCCGCTGCGCACGCGGCCTGGTGGAACGATTTTTGGAATCGCAGCTGGATCCGCGCATCGGCAAACACGGAGTCATCTTCCATTGTCCTCTCGAACAGGTATTCGGTCCGGCCGGGATCGGACCCGGGCAGCGGCAGCCGGATTGTGAATGGCGAGCTTGCCGGAGACACGGCGGCCGCCCCCCTTCGCGATGAAGCGGATTACGTCAGCCGGATGTATCACCTCCAGCGGTTCATCACGGCATGTGCCGGCCGGGGCGCGTATCCGATCAAGTTCAACGGCTCGCTGTTCACCGTCCCGCCCGGCGGCACGGAGAAGGACCCGGACTACCGCCGGTGGGGTCCGGGCTACTGGTGGCAGAACACGCGCCTGCCTTACATCAGCCTCTGCGCCTCCGGCGATTTCGATCTTCAGCGCCCGCTCTTCCGGATGTATGCGGACGAGCTGCTACCGCTCTGCAGACACCGCACGCGGCGCTACCTCGGTCACGAGGGCGCGTTCTACCCCGAGTGCATCATGTTTTGGGGCGCGATCTTCAGCGAGACCTACGGGTGGACGCCTTTCGAGCAGCGCGCGGACAAGCTTCAGGAAAGCGGCTGGCACAAGTGGGAATGGGTTGGCGGCCTCGAGCTTGCCTGGATGATGCTCGATTATTACGAGCACACGCTCGATCCGACATTCCTCCGGCAGACCGCGATCCCGTTCGCCCGCGAAGTCCTGGTCTTTTTCGATCAGCACTATCCCACGAACGCGCAGGGCAAACTCGTCATGCACCCGTCCCAGGCCCTCGAGACCTGGTGGCGCTGCACCAACGCCGCGCCCGAGCTCGCGGGCTGCATCGCCCTCACCGAGCGCCTTCTGGCGCTGCCCGCCGAGCTCGCTCCCGCATCGGAACGCGAGATCTGGCAGCGGCTCCAGGCCAAGCTGCCGCCGCTCCCCGTGCGCCTGATCGATGGCCGAAAGGCGCTCGCCCCCGCCGAGTTCTTCGCCGACAAGCGCAATGTCGAGAACCCGGAGCTCTATGCGCTGTTCCCGTTCCGCCTCTTTGCCTTCAACCGGCCCAACGCGGACTGGGCATTGACAGCCTTGGAGCATCGAGGCGATCGAGGCCACTCGGGCTGGCGGCAGGACGATATTTTCATGGCGTATCTCGGCCTCGCCGATGATGCGCGCAAGGGCGTCGTCAGCCGCGCCCGCAGCTATGATCGCAACGAACGCTTTCCCGCGTTCTGGGGTCCGAACTACGACTGGACGCCCGATCAGGACCACGGCGGCGTGCTGATGAAGGCCTTTCAGTCCATGCTCATGCAAGCGGACGGCCAGCGCGTCTTCCTGTTCCCTGCGTGGCCGAAAGAGTGGGACGTGGAGTTCAAGCTGCACGCACCGCAGCAGACCATCGTCGAGGGCAGCTACCGGAGCGGCCGGGTGGCGTGGCTGAAGGTCACGCCCGTTGCCCGCCAAGCGGATGTGCAGACCGTCAATCCTTGATCTTGGGGTCTGTGCAGAGATTGCTTTCGACTTTGGCGGGAGCGCCGCCGGGCCACGCGTCCGCCGCCCGATACGAGCTCCGAACCAGCGGGCCGGCTGCCACGCGTCGGAACCCCATGTCCAGCGCCGCGGCGCGGAGGTCCGCGAACCGATCGGGGGCGATGTATTCGGCCACCGGCAGGTTGGCCGGTGTGGGCTGCAGATATTGTCCCAAGGTCAGAATCCTGACGTCCGCCGACCGCAAGTCGCGCATGGCCTCGAGCACCTCGTCCTCGGTCTCGCCCAGGCCGAGCATGAGGCCGGACTTGGTGGCCAGATCGGGCGCGCCGAGCTTCCAGGCGCGCGCCAGGACGCTCAGCGATCGGTCATAGGAAGCCCGCGAGCGTATCGCCGGCGTCAGACGGCGGACGGTCTCGAGGTTGTGATTGAACACATGAGGCCGTGCGGCGATGACCGCGGCGATCGATCCCGGCCGATCCTGGAAATCGGGGACCAGGACCTCGATGACGGCATCCGGCAGGCGATCCCGCACCGCGCGGATGACATCCTGGAAATGCCCGGCCCCACCGTCCTCGAGGTCGTCTCGGGTCACGGAAGTGATGACCACGTGCCGCAAGCCCAGGCGCACCGCCGCCTCCGCAACACGCGCAGGCTCGCCGGCATCCAGCGGCAGAGGAGGGGCGGTTTGGACGGAGCAGAAGCGGCATGACCGTGTGCAGCGGTCGCCGGCGATCATGAAGGTGGCGGCGCCTCGGCTCCAGCACTCCCGCTGGTTCGGGCAGCGTGCGCTTTGGCAGACCGTGTGCAGCCGGAGCTCGTCGACCAGGGTGCGGATCGATCCGTGGGCATTGCCGGCCGGGAGGCTGCGCCGGAGCCACTCCGGCAGCCGCCGATGCTGCCGGGCGCCATCGCCCGCAGCCGCCGCCTCGATGCGGTCAGGATCCATTCGGACATCATGAGCAGCCGCCCCGTTGCGCGTCTACACAGAACATTAGCAATCTATCCTCACCGCGGACACGGATTTATGCCCGCGGAATGACGCCGAATGACGCGGAGGACGGTGCGTCGGTGAGTCGGTGCGTCGGCAGGCCGAAAGGTAGGGACGCGACGCTGACGGGTCCGGCGGAAGGCCTGGAAGCCGAGCGCCACGACATCCGTCGCCTGGAACGGCATCTGCTCGTATCAAAGATGCGAGACCGCAAATGGATCACAGGGATCGAGGGGGGGAGGATGACGCATGAAAAGGAACCGGAGGTGGCGTGGGTGGTGGATGGTGGCGGTGGCGGTGTTGGGATTATCGGTGGTTGGGAATGGGCAGTGGGCGGATTGGCGGGAGCCACCTTCGCACCAGACGATCGTTTTGCCGCATGGTCCATCTCCGGGTGGGGCTGTTGCCTCGGGATCGATCGGGCTGATGGGGAGCAGGCGAGTCGAGCGACCGGGGCGCGATGAGGATTTGTGGCCGGAGGCAGGCGCTGATGGTCGGTATCGGGTGATCGACGCCTGCCGGTATGACGAGGAACTGCAGCGCGAGCACGAGCTGATCCTGTGCCAGGGGCATCGGGTATTGTGGCGGGTGGGGGAACAGTTGCGTCAGGAGGCGCTGGACTCGGTCCGGTGGGGCGCCGTGGGCGGGGCTCTCGGCAAGACGGTTAGAGCCACCGTCAAAAGTGCTCGCCAGGTTATCCATCATGGTCATAATACGGCAAAGATCGCAGACAAGCCGCTCTACCGCTATATGAGCCGAGCGGAAGCCGATGCGATCCGGGAAACTGGATTACTTCGCGGCGGCAGAGCCGGCGAGACATTCTGGACGGACTCTCGGTTCACAAGTGCAGCGCGGGCACAGAGCCGGCTGTCATTGGGATCGGCACCAGAGGTCCGGATGGAGTTCCGTCTAAAGAACAACCCGGCTCTGGAGCGCGCCGGGACAAGAGTCCAACCCGCCAACGGTGGCACCGGTCTTGGGCGGGAATACTCGACATTCGATAGGGTCGAAGTGGAGATTATCAATGTCCAGCCATTCACACACTGACCTGACTGGCCGGTCATTCGCCGCGCTGGTAAGCGAGCCGTGGGATTTCAAATCGGCAGCCGGCGATAATCGGCTCGATGGCCGAATTGTTGCTGCGTCTCCCGACTCGGCAAAAAAGCCTTGGCTGCTGTGCAACGTTTCGCTATTCGAAGCAGGCGGCCGGCAAATTGACCGAGTTGTGCTGACGTGTCGGTACTGGAAAACCGAATCGCTCTTTGATGACGTATCCGCTGGGAAGCGTGTAACCGTCCACATGTTCTACGCGGTCGATTCTGGAACTGTTGATGAGACAACGGCAGACGACTATCTGGACAATCCGAACCTCTCACGTTTCCTGATCAGTTCGATCCAGTTGCAGACAAGCCTTACGCCAGGGGGCTGACACGTGCCTTTCGATGGAAGGAGATTGTCTGGCACTTGGCGCGTCCCACCGCAATCGGGTGGGTAGGGCGCGCACTCCGCTGCGCGCCGAGTTGTGAGCTTGCAGCGGAGTGGCCGCCCTACCTTTCAGCTTGAGGCTTACGGGACGCGTCGCTGTCGGGTCCGGCGGAAGGCCTGGAAGCCGAGCGCCACGACATCCGTCGCCTGGAACGGCATCTGCTTTTGCCTAGTGGTTTTGGGAGAGCATTGACGTGCTTTTGAAGCCTCGGATGATTACTCCTGCTCCATGAACGCCGTTGCTTTCACATTCTGCTGCGGGGGCTGTGGCCGACAGTTCGAAGGCCCGGAGGCGCCCGAGAATTCCTATGGGCAATTTGTGTTGCGCTCGGAGACGTCCGATGCCGCAGCGTTCCTGGATGCTCCAAACGACTCCGTGTTCTTCGAGTCCTACCATAGAGCTTGTCCCAAAAGCCGGGTTTTCGGCCAACCTGTGTGAGCGGCCTCGGGC